>Ga0207674_10002928_pt1 | contig 21209 bp, 16 predicted proteins | sample KBSCornC72_FD_184303 | JGI IMG/M metagenome (GOLD analysis project Ga0207674, IMG submission 184303) | Corn rhizosphere microbial communities from Kellogg Biological Station, Michigan, USA - KBS Corn C7-2 (SPAdes) (version 2) | ecosystem: Host-associated > Plants > Roots > Rhizosphere > Soil ...
AAGATCGGCATGACCTGGAAGATCCACGTGAGGATGTGGGTCCAGGTCGCGATCTCGAGCAGGTTCTTCCCGACGAACGACCCGTCCTCGTACTCGAGGACGGCCATGAGCCAGTGGCCGATGACCACGACCAGGATCGAAGCGACACGGAGCAGGTCGGCGTAGCGGTTCCTCGTCTCGGGTGGCGGCGGCGAGGTCGCGCGCACGCCGGCCGCTCGGGCTCGGCGGAGCCGTCTCGACCATCGCGGGAAGTGTGCGCTTCCGCAGATGTGGTGGGAAGTTCCTCCGCCGCGAATCAAGCCTGGGTTCGGGTCTCGGATCGGACCGGCGTCTTCTTCCCTCGACGCGAGGCGAGGGAACTCGCGGGCTGCTCGACGCCCGGTCACGGTGAAGACGGCGTTATCCATCCGTGGTATGGGTAGCGACTGAAGGCGATCATCCGGGACTGGGAGGGCCCGGTGAGCTCTTATCCCACTCAGCCTTCGGCCTCGGCGAGCAGGAACCGATGGCTTCCCGGGCCGCTGGCACGTCGACCCGGTGGGGGTACCCGTGACTGAGATCGCCGAGACCAGGTACGCGAAGACGCTGGACGGCGGCTACATCGCGTACAAACTGCTCGGCGATCCCTCGAGCGAGAACGAGGTCGCCGTGATCGGCTCCATCGCGGCCAACGTCGAGCTGTTCTTCGACTTCGAGCCCGCCGCGAGGTCCTGGTTGGAGTTGGCGTCCTTCTCCCGGTTGAGTCTCCACGATCGGCGAGGGACGGGGCTCTCGGATGAGATGGGCGGTCTCCCGGACCTGGAGACGCGGGCGGCCGACCTTCTCGCGGTCCTCGACGCGGCGGGTCAACGTCGTCCGACCCTGCTGGCATCGGCCGATGGGGGCATGGTTGCCGCCCTGCTTGCCGCGACGCACCCGGATCGGGTCGCCGGGCTCGTCTGGTTCTTCGCGCAGGCGCGATCGGTGAAAGCGCACGGGTGGCCATTCGGTCGCGACCCGGATGACGTGGATCGCCTCGCTCGAGAGGCGGAGCGGGCCTGGGGGACGGAGGACTTCGTCCGCCGGATGTACGCGCATGCCGAGATGGACGACGACGTCATCCGCTTCCTCGCGAGAATGCAGCGGCATGCGTGTGGGCCTGCCACCGCGGTCGGGTTCATCCGATTGCTGCACGACTACGACGTCCGCGAGATCCTCCCGACGCTCAGGATCCCGGTCCTGGCCCTGGGGACGGAGGGGTACCCGAGCGAGTGGGTGGTCGAGCAGACCCGGGCGACCGCGGCGTTGATCCCCGGCGCGGTCTGCAGATCGCTGCCTGCGAGGGCGTCTCGGCTCTGGGCGCCGGCGGTCATCGAAGCCACGTTCGACTTCTGCGGCATCCAGCGCCCGCCTCCGGAACTCGACAGCATCCTTTCGACGGTCCTGTTCACGGACATCGTCGGATCGGTCGAGAAGCAGGCGGAGTTCGGCGACCACGCGTGGAAGGAACTCGTGCTGCAGTATCGCTCGATCGTGCGGACGACGCTCGAGCGGTGGCGTGGGAAGGAGAACGACACGGCGGGCGACGGCTTCTACGCCGCGTTCGACGGTCCCGCCCGCGCGATCCGCTGCGCGCTGGAGGTGGCCGAACGGGTCCGCGATCTGGGGATCGAGATCCGGGCCGGCGTGCACACCGGAGAATGCGAGTTGATCGAGAACAAGTGCAGTGGTCTCACCGTCTCGATCGGCGCGCGCGTGGCCGCCATCGGCGGGCCAGGCGAGGTCCTCGTCTCACAGACGGTGAAGGACCTCGTCCCGGGTTCGGGTCTGCGGTTCGACGACGCCGGTGAGCACCAACTGAAGGGCGTCCCCGGCCGTTGGCGTCTCCACAAGGTGATCGGCTGACAACCTGGGATGACACCTAGCTGGTGAGGAACAGCACCTCGCTGCCGATCGGCCTGAACCCCGCGGCGAGGAAGGCACGCAAGGACGCCGCGTTGCCGGGAGCCACCTGGGCGAACACGACATCGCCCTCCGGGATCAACGAGCGGGCACCAAGCAACAGGCGGCGACCCAGCCCCCGCCCCCGTGCCGCCTCATCGATCTCCAGACTCACCTCCGGTCGGCCCGCGAGGCCCCGGCCGAGAACGACGACCGCCTCGCCGTTCGCAGTGGTGTACGCCGCGACCTGCTCCCGGTAGCGTTCGGCGCGGGAGACGCGAGCATGCTCGACGGGCAGCGATGCACGGAGCAGGCCGTCGGGAGGGTCCGACAGACCCGGGGCCGCCAGCACGACGTCCAGACTCCCCGGGGCAGCTTCCAGACGACGCCCGAGCCATGTGAGGAAGGTGGAGTTGAGAGCCGCGCCCAGGTCTGAAGGGTCTAGGCGCTCGAGGACCTCTTCGTGGCTCAGGTTCGCCGAAATGACGTGGTGAGCCGTGAAGCCGCACACCGCCTGTGACTTTCCGGGCGGAGGAGGGAAGACCTGGACGCTTCCATCGGCCTCCGGAAATCGACCGCGAGCGGCGGACTCGAGGATGGTTCGCAACGGATGTGGCTCTTCCACACCGTGACCCTACTGAGCGAGCCATCGCACGGGAACCGGAACCGTCCGCGGGTAGCCCTGCCGCCGGGCGGCCCGACCTACCCGCGCGGGATCGTGCCCACGGACACGGTTCGGATCACCTGATCGATCATCGCGTCTACCCGGCCGGTACTCGAAGCGTTTCCGCCAGGAAGGCCGCGGCCACGTCGGGGTGGCGGAGGTGCCGGCCGAGCGACAGGTAGTGTCCGTCGACGATGTCTCGGACGCTTGCCCACGCGCCTCTCAGCATCTCCGTCGTCGCGGGATACCCCGGATGCGTCGAAAGCCCGGACATCACCTGCACGTCAGGCTTGACGTCACGCGCGAGTCGAGCCGTGGCTTCGACGAACGCACGATACGCAGGCGGATCGCGCTGCATCTTCTGCGGCTGTGTTTCGACCGCGTCGGCGTTGTCGGCCGAGACCTCGACGATGCCGGATCGGAGGAACGCCTCCTCGCGCGTCTCGCGGGCACGCGGAGCGTGGATGCTCTCCGGGACCGAGACGAGGTTCGCGTGCGGCGTGATCAGAACGAAGTACCCGTGCGAGCGAGCGAGAGCGCAGAACGCCTCGATGGACCCGATGGGATCGAGCCGCTCGGCAAGCGGCGTCGGCTCCCAGTTCTCCGGGTCGTACATCGCGACCCGAACGTCCTCCGGGATCGATCCGGCCTCGACGTCGTCCGCGAACTGCGCGTAGCTGGCCCACGCCTGGCCCTTCGTCGCCCCCGGCCAGCCGCCGAGCACGATCGCGTCGCTCGACCCGAAGACGCGCTCGGCGACGCCGGCATCGACCTCCGCGATCGCACGGATCGTGCCCGGCACCACCATCCATCGCTGTCTCACGACGTCCTCTTACCCGCACCATCGGTTCCTTGTACCTCTCGGCTCGAACCGGTCGATGCCGAGTTAGGCGGTCGCCCGCATCGGAGCCACCTTCGGCGGACCGAGGGCCTGCGCGGCGAGCCGGAGCCGGAAGCGCTCCAACCGATCCCGCTGCGACCTCGCTCGGCGTTTCAGGTCGGGGAACGCGAAGCCGCTCAGCCGCTCGTCCACCGACGACAGCTGGGCGAGCGCGGCCCACAGCAGCCGCTTGCCCTCGATGCCGAGGCTGAGGACCTCGATCTCCTCGAGCCGCGCCGACTCCCGGGAGCCCGGACCGACCATCGGCAGCGACATCCGAAGGCTCGAGATCCGCTCGGCCCCGAGCGCCGCCCCGCGCTTGATCGTATCCGGCGACCCTCCGAGGACACGGATCACGCGTTCGAGCACGTCCCGGTCGTTCTGGATCTCGAGCAGCAGGACCTGGAGCATATGGCCCAGCTCGCTTTCGGGATCCCGATCCCGGCACCGCTCCGCGAGCTGGATCCCGGCGGCGGCTCCGGCCAGGTGGTCGTTCAGGTATCCAAGCAGGTTCATCGGTTCGCTCCCTTCGGGTTCCTCTGCTTGGTTACCAACCCGGGCCACCTGCAAACCGGCGGCGGGCGGGTCAGTCGTGCTCGGCCGCCATCGCGTCCGCCTTCGTCCGGTGAACGGTGCCGTCCGGGTGCTCCGGCGGGTGCGTACAGCGAGTACAGCTTCAGGTCCCGTCGCCGGCGTTCACCACGTTGTGCCACACATGGCGACCCTAGCCGCTGACATCACGCCTCGCCGCAGGAGTAACCCCGCCCGTCTCACGAGACGACCTCCCCGACAACGGCTTGCCTGTACGCCGACGGATCCCGTCACTCGAAGGAGACGGTCATTGTCGCTCAGGTCGTTTCGGAGGTCCTCACTCAACGGCGCTGGACGTAGCATCGACCATGGCCTGGACCACCGCGGACATCCCTGACCTCTCCGGCAAGGTCGCCGTCGTGACCGGCGCGAACGGCGGCCTCGGGCTCGAGGTCTCCCGGGAGCTCGCCCGAAAGGGCGCGTTCGTCGTGATGGCGTCGCGCGACCAGGGCAAGGCCGAGGAGGCTCGCGGCTCGATCCTGGACGGGATCCCCGACGCCTCGCTCGAGCTGCAGCCGCTCGATCTCGCGTCGCTCGCATCGGTGCGCGTGGCGGCCGAGCGGATCCTGCGCACCCATCCCGACCTCGACATGCTCGTCAACAACGCGGGCGTGATGGGCATCCCCGAGCGGCGGACCGAGGACGGGTTCGAGATGCAACTCGCCGTCAACCATCTCGGCCACTTCGCGCTCACCGCGCTGCTCATGCCCGCCTTGCTCCGGAGCCCCGACGCCCGCGTCGTCTCGGTCACCAGCACCGGTCGTCACAACGGTCGCGCGATCGATCCGGATAACCCACACCTCGAAGGCCGCTACGACCCCTGGCGCGCGTACGGTCAGTCCAAGCTCGCGAACGTGCACTTCGCACTGGAGCTCGATCGGCGCTTGCGAGCCGCAGGCGTGGCGGCGAGGAGCATCGTCGTGCAACCCGGGTTCGTGAATACCGATCTGCAAGCCCGAAGCGTGCGGGAGACCGGCGGCGGCCGGAGCCAGCGGTTCTTCCGGGCGGCCGTGGTCCGGTTCGGCATGACGCCGGCCCGGGGCGCACTCAGCCTGCTGCGAGCGGCGACGGATCCGAACGCCGTCGGTGGCGCACTCTACGCGCCACGGTGGGTGAACTGGGGTCCGCCAGTGCGTCGCCCGTTGTTCGGCCGTTCTCGCGACCGGGATGCGATGACGTCTCTTTGGGAGGTGTCCGAACGCGAGACCGGCATCACGTTCGATGTGAAGCCCGCGTGACCCCTACCGCCCCGCTGCGCCTCCGCCTCTCGCGAGCGCCGGTCTCCTCGGCGAGGGCGCTCGCCTCGTCGCTCATGGAGAGCCTTGTTGGGCAGCCGCCTCGACCCGTCAGGCGGGTGGGGCGACGTATGCTCCGACGGCATGCTGCGACGCATCGCGTTCGTCGTGTCGGCTCTCGTCCTGGTCCCGATCGCCGGCTCCCTCGCCCAGGCGCAGGGGCGGCTGTGCTTCGCGCGCGAAGCCGCGATCACCGGAACGGAGGGGCCCGACGTCCTGCGCGGCACGCCCGGGAACGACGTGATCCTGGGGCTGGGGGGAGACGACGTGGTGCTGGGCGGGCAGGGCAACGATCGGATCTGCGGCGGCGGCGGCGCCGACTCGACCCGAGGCGGTCCGGGAGCCGACCGCATCGACGGCAACGCGGACGCAGACACGATCGCCGCCGGCGGAGGCAAGGATCTCGCGGACGGCGGGTCCGGCAACGACTCGATCGGTGGTGGTTCGGGGCGCGACCGGCTGGTCGGGCAGGGGGGAGCCGACGTGTTGGACGGCGGCGGAGGCCGCGATTGGGTCGGGTACTTCCTCGCGCGGGGCGACGTCAGCGCAAACCTCCGGACGCATCGCGCCTCGGGGGAGGGCCTCGACACGCTCGTGCACGTCGAGGACCTCGAGGGCTCGCCCTACGACGACGTCCTGGTCGGTGACGCGCGTGGCAACGACATGGATGGGGGGAACGGATCCGATGCGCTGTTCGGGTCCGACGGTGCCGACCGCTTGCTCGGCGGACGCGGGGACGACAGGCTCCGCGGCGGCGCGGGCTCGGACGTGCTCGACGATTCGCTCCGCGTCGCACAGGGCGTGTTCCCGGACACCGGCGTCGATCTACTGTCGGGTGGTCCGGGCGACGATCGTCTGTGGGGCCGCGACGAGGTCCGATCGAACGACACGCTGCATGGGGGAGCGGGCGACGATGCCTGCTCGGCCGATCGCGGCGATCGGATCTCGGGCTGTCGTCCCTAGACGGTGATGTCCGACGCGATCGGATGTCGTGCGGCGTACGCCGGAGTCGGGCTGTCTGCTGGGCCTAGGTGCGCGTCTCCTCGCCCATGCTGGAGCTCCCGATGAAGACCGCCCCCTCGGCAATCCCAAGCGTCGTCGACGTGACGTCACCCTCGACCCGGGCGCGTGGGCCGAGGACGACCCTCCCCTTCGCGACGATGTTCCCTTTGACGATCCCTCCCACCTCCACGTTGTGGGCGCGGATGTGTCCGTCGAGGCGGCTGTCGGTCGGGAGCGACACGTCACCTTTGGCGGCGAGGTTGCCCTTGACCTGTCCGCCGAGCACGATGCTCGTCGCCTCGATGTTGGCTTCCACACGACCCTGAGGGGTGAGCGTCACTTCCCGTTCGGCGGTGATCTTGCCCTTGACCTCCCCCTCGACCCTGAGGGAGCCCGCCGCCACGACCGTCCCCTCGATCCGGGTGCCCGGTCCAACCACCGAGATGTCGGAAGATTCGTCTCGACCGCCCATTCGCACCTCCTGGATCGGAAGCGTATCCATCTTCGACAGCCCGGATCGGCGGCTGGGTCCGATCGGCGGGCCTCACATCTCCCGGACCGCTCCGCCAAGGATCTCCGCGGCCCGGTGGCACGCGACCGTCCGGCCTTTGACCGTCCGGAGCTCCGGCACCTCGTGCTGGCACCGATCGATCGCGTACGGGCATCTGGGATGGAACGAGCACCCCGGTGGCGGGTTCGCAGGATCCGGCACCGTTCCGGGCAGCACGATCCGCGAACGCCTGGCGGCGAGGTCGATCTCCGGCACGGCCGAGCGCAGCGACAGCGTGTACGGGTGGGCCGGTCTCGCGAGGATCTGCTCGGTCGGGCCGTGCTCGACGATACGGCCGAGGTAGAGCACCGCGGTCTCCTCGCAGAGCTGTTCGACCACGGCCAGGTTGTGCGAGATCAGGACGTACGCGAGCCCACGTTCGCGCCTGAGCTTGGCGATGAGCTCGAGGATCCGCGCCTGCACCGTGACGTCGAGCGCGCTCGTCGGCTCGTCGAGGACGAGCACCCTGGGCTCGACCGAGAGCGCGCGGGCGATCGCGACGCGTTGGCGCTGGCCGCCCGAGAGCTGGTGCGGGTAGCGCCCGGCCATCTCGGGATCGAGGTTGACCTCGGTCAGCAGCGAAGCGATCCGATCGTCGACCTCGGATCGAGGAACGATCGCGTGGGCCCGCAGAGGTTCGGCGATCGTCGAGCCGATCTTCGCGCGTGGGTCGAGCGATGTCGTCGGGTCCTGGAACACGATCTGCACGTCCCGCCGGTACGCGCGGAGCGCCCGGCCCGAGCCGACGACCTCGCTCCCGTCCAAGCGGATCGCGCCGGAGGTCGCCGAGACGAGCCGCATCAGCGCCCGCGCGATCGTGGTCTTGCCCGAACCGCTCTCGCCGACGAGCGCCAACCCATACGGCCCCGCCGGGAGCCGGAACGAGACGCCGTCGACGGCGCGCACCGGGCCGAACTCGACCACGAGGTCCTCGACCTCGAGCAGGGGCGCCTCGACGGCCGTCACCGCGCTCACGCCTGCGCACCGATCTTGGGGACGGCCGCCACGAGACGCTTCGTGTAGTCGTCCTCCGGCTCGCCGAGCACGCGTGCAGTCGGGCCGTCCTCCACGATCCGGCCGAGCTGCATGACGGCGACGCGGTCGCACAGCTCCGCGATCACGGCCAGGTCGTGGCTGATGAAAACGACGCTCATGCCACGCTCCTCGCGCACGCGGCGAAGGAGGTCGAGGATCTCGGCCTGCACCGTGACGTCGAGCGCGCTCGTCGGCTCGTCGGCGAGCAGCACCTCGGAGCGCAGCGCGAGCGCGATCGCGATCGCGATCCGCTGCGCCTGGCCGCCCGAGAGCTCGTGCGGGTACCGCTCAAGCAGGTCGGGGGAGAGGAGCACCTCGCGGAACGCGCTCGCCGCTCGCTCGGACGCCTCGCGCTTGGCGATGCCGTGGAGCCGGAGCGTCCTGTCGAAGAGCTCGCCGACCTGGAGGAGCGGGTCGAGCGAGGACACCGGGCTCTGGAAGATCATCGCGATGCGGCTGCCACGGATCTCGCGGAGCCGGCCCTCGGGCGCGCCGACGAGCTCCTCGTCGTCGAGGCGGACGCTGCCCATGACCCTCGCGCCGAGTGTCGAGGCTAGGCCCAGCACCGCCAAAGCCGTGATCGACTTGCCCGACCCGCTCTCGCCGGCCAGGCCGAGGATCTCCCCCGAGCCGAGCTCGAGAAGCTCGAGGTCAACGACCGTGCGGCGGCCGAACGCGATTTGCAGCTGGCTGATCGAGAGCTTCGCCTCGGTCACCGCGTCGTCAGCACCCTTCGGGGATCGAGCACGTCGCGGAGGCCGTCGCCGAGCAGGTTGAACGCGACCGCCGTCAGGAAGATGGCGGCGCCCGGGAAGGTGACCAGCCACCACTGGGTGGTGAAGTAGGCCTGGCCCTGGCTCACCATGAGCCCCCAGTCGGGCGTCGGGTCTTGCGCACCGAGGCCGAGGAACGACAGCGCCGACGCCGTGAGGATCACCCCGCCCACATCGAGCGAGACCTGGACGATGATCGGCGTGATCGAGTTCGGCAGGATGTGCCGGAGCAGGATCGTGCGGTGGGGGACGCCCGTCGCCTTCGCGCTCTCGACGAAGGGTCGTCCGGTTACCGAGGCGGCCTGGCCCCGGACGATCCGCGTGTACCACGGCCACCACGTGACCGAGATCGCGATGACCGTGTTTGTGATCGAGGGCTGCATCACCGCCGCGAACGCGAGCGCCAGCAGCAGCGCCGGGAACGCCAGGAACACGTCGGTGACGCGCGAGATCACCTCGTCGATCCAGCCGCCGAAGTACCCGGCGGCGATCCCGAGCGGCACCCCGATCAGGACCGAGATCGCCAGCACGAGCACGGCGATCACCGGCGAGATGCGCGCGCCGTAGACCACGCGCGAGAACACGTCCCGCCCGACCTGATCCGTCCCGAAATAGTGCTGGGCCGAGGGCGGCTCGAGCGTCTGGAGCGGGTGCACGGCGCTCCCGGCGTCCTCCGGGTACGTCGCGATGAGCGGCGCGAACACGGCCACCAGGAAGATCGCGATGCACATCGCGGCGCCGACCGCGAGGAGCGGGTTGCGCCGGATCACCCCGGGCACGCTGTGGAGGCGGCCGGGAGGTGCGAGCACCTCCTCGCGTGACTCGACGTCCGGGTAGCTCGGGACCCTGGACATCAGTTCACCTGGATCCGCGGGTCGATGACGGCTTGGACGATGTCGACGAGCAGGTTGCCGATCACGTACACGATCGCGACGAACAGCGTGACGCCCAGGATCGCCGGTGTGTCGAGCGCCCCGATCGCGTCCGCCGCGTAGCTGCCGAGCCCCGGCCGGTTGAAGATCGCCTCGACGAGGAACGTGTTCACCAGGGCGTACGCGAACACGAGCGCGAGCAGCGCGACGACCGGGCTCCAGGCGTGGCGGAGGGCGAAGCGCGCGAACACGCTCCGCTCCGGGAAGCCGAGCGCCCGCACCATCCGCACGTGGTCCTCGCCGATCGTGTCCAGGACCGAGGCGCGCACCATCCGGGTGATGACGCCGGCGGGGTACGCCGCGATCACGATCGCCGGAAGGATCACGTGCCGGAGCGCACTGCCGAACACGGCCCAGTTTCCGGTCAGCAACGAGTCGACGATCGGCATGTTCGTGATGCTGTGGAGCGGGCTCGTGTAGTCGAGGTTCGGGTCGTACGTGCCGGCGACCGGTAATAGGTGCAGCCACTGGAAGAACACGAGCTGCAGGACGATCGCCAGCCAGAACGACGGCATCGAGACGCCGACCACCGCGACCAGGCGCGATCCCACGTCGGGGACTTTCCCCTTCCACCGGGCTGCCACCAGACCGAGCGGGATCCCGACGGCGAGCGCGAGCAGCATCGAGATCGCGACGAGCTCGATGGACGCCGGAGCCCGGCGACCGATGTCGTCGATAACCGGCCTCCGGGTTCGGAGCGAGACACCCCAGTCTCCGCTCGCGACCCCGCCGACGTACTCGGCGATCTGGACCGGGATCGGGCGGTCGAGCCCGAGCTCCTCACGCGCCTTCTCGATCTGCTCGGGGCGCGCTCGAGGGCCGGCCCACGTGGCCGCCGGATCGCCGGGCACGACGCGCGCGACGACGAACGTGAGCACGACGACGCCCAGGACGACCAGCGCGGCGAGCGCCAGCCGCCGGACGACGAACCGCGTCACGCGGCCGGCGTCAGCTCGTAGCCGAAGACCACGTTCGGGTAGGCCGGGTTGTCCACGAAGCCGTCGACGGAGCTCAGCATCGCCCGCTGGTACACCTGCGTGTACAGCGGGATCGCCGGCGCGTCGTCGAACAGGATCTGCTGCATGTCCCCGTACATCTGGGTCGCCTGTTCACGGTCGGTGGCTGCGACGACCGAGGCCTGGTCGATGTCCGAGTCCAGGCTCGGGTTCGAGTAGTACGCCAGGTTGAAGAACGGCGCCTTCTCGGTGCGGAACAGGTTGTAGAACCAGGAGACCGGGTCCGGGTAGTCCGGCCACCAGTAGAAGACGAAGATGTCCTGGCGGTCGGCGGGGTTCGCCGACTTGCCCTGGTCCCACTGGGTCTGCCACTGCAGCCCCCGCACGTCCAGGTTGACGTTGAGGTCCGCGAGGTTCGACTTCATGAGCGTCGAGACGAGCTCCTCGTCGGCGTCGCCCTTCAGGTAGGTGAGCGAGAGGTCGATCGGGTCGCCGCTCGGGCCGAACCCGGCCTGCTCGAGCATCGTCCGCGCCTCGTCGACGTTCTGCTGGTACTCGAGCCCGTCGGTGTGGCCCCACAGGCCCGGTGGCACCACGCCCGAGAGCGGGTCGGCCGCGCCCTCGAGGGCGGCGATCATCCCGCTGTAGTCGATCGCCTTCGTGACCGCGTCGCGGACCTGCGGGTCGGAGAGCGGGCCGTCGGCGGTGTTCAGCATGCCGAGCAGCGTCTGCCACGAAGGCGCGCTCTCGGTCTTGAAGCCGTCCTGTCCCTCGAACGAGGCCCAGAGCTGCGGGGTCATGCGCTGGACCATCGAGACCTCGCCGGACCGCAGGAGCTGCGCGGCCGTGTTGGCCTCGGGCGTCACACGGAAAACGTAGCGCTCGTAGTGGTCGGCGTCGTCCCACCCGCCCCAGTAGTCCGGATAGGCCTCGAGGCGCAACTCGATCTCGTCGCCAGGGTTGTACTCGGAGACCATATACGGGCCGGTGCCGGCGTCGTTGCCGTCGGCGAACCAGTCGCCGAGGTCCTGCCCGCCGCTCGCCGTCGTGTCGTAGATGTACGCCGAATACGTGCCCGACGAGACGAGGTCGAGCGGCGACGGGTACGACAGGTGGAACACGAGGGTCGTGTCGTCGGGCGCGTCGATCTTCTTCACCGCGCCCCAGATGTACGACGCGCCCTCGCCGAGCTCCATCGTCCGCTCGATCGAGGCCTTCGCGGCCTCGGCGGTCAGCGGGTTGCCGGTGTGGAACGTCACACCCGGGCGGAGGTGGAAGGTCCACGTGAGGCCGTCCTTCGACGACTCCCAGGACTCGGCGAGGAGGGGATCGACCTCCTGCGTCGCGGCGTTGTAGCGCGTGAGCGTCTCGTAGATGTTGTGGAGGGCGATGACCTCGTTCGAGTAGCCGGTCGCCGGGTCCCACCCGATCATGACCTCGGAGTTCACCGAATAGGTGAAGGTGTCCGGCTCGGCGTTCGTGTTTCCTCCGGTCGCGTTCGAACCGCCTTCGTCACTCGTGCAGGCGGCCGCCGCGACGGCGAACGCGGCCACCACCACGACCCATCGGAACCGGGCAGATGCCATGGTCTCCCCTCCCTGTTCGGTGCCTCCGGTGCGTCCGGCGTCAACCCCAGTCGAGCGGTCCGCCAGCCTTGACCCTTATACGTACCGCAGGATCGGTGAGGTATGCCAGGGGCACCTCCTCGATCTCGACCACCTCGACGCTCTCGCGGGCGGCCCCGGCGGCGACCGCGCGCTCGATCGCTTCCTGCGAGGCCTCGGCGATCGCGGCCTCGCGGCCCCCGGAGCCGAGGTGGAAGACGCGGTCGACCTCGCCGCTCACCGAGGCGATCGCGGCCCCGATCGCGTTCGCGACCTCGGAGTGGTCCGGGCGCAGGACCTCGCTGGTCCCCTGGAGGTCCTCGGGCACGAGCGGCGCGCCGCCGCCCACGGCGACGAGGGCTACGGGCTCGCGTGAGGTCTTCACCCGGTCGATCGCGTCCGCGAGCGTCGTGTCGGAGCGTGCGATCGAGGAGGCGAGGAGCTCGGCGTGGTGGTCGAGCCTCGTCGGGTCGCCGAGGTCTCGGAACCGTCCTGCCGAGACGCCCGCGTCCGTGAGTGTGGGGGTTGAACCGCCGAAGACGAGCGCCTCGTCTCGGATCCGGTAGCCCACGCTCTCGGGGCCGAGCGCGTCCTCGGACACGATCGTCCCGCCGCCGAGCGCGATCGTGACGAGGTCGGGCATCCGGAAGTTCGTCCGGATCCCGCCGATCTCGACGCCGAACGACGACTCGCGTGGGAAGCCCCGAACGAGCACGCCGACGTCCGTCGAGGTCCCGCCGACGTCGACCACGATGGCGTCGGTTCGGCCGGTGAGGTAGGCGGCGCCCCGGATGCTGTTCGCCGGGCCGCTGCCGATCGTCAGCACCGGGAAGCGGATCGCGAACTCCAGATCCATGAGCGTGCCGTCGTTCTGCGCGAAGAACGTGACGGGCCGCAGGCCGTTGCGCTCGAGGGCCCCGGCGATCGCGTTCGTCACGCCCCGGGCCACGTCGATGAGCGACGCGTTGAGGACGGTGGCGTTCTCGCGCTCGAGCAGGCCGAGCGAGCCGATCTGGGAGCTGAGGGAGATCGGCAGGTCGCCGAGCTCCTTGCGGACGATCTCCTCGGCCGAGCGCTCGTGCTCGTCGGAGACCGGCGCGAACACGCACGCGATCGCGATCGCGTCCGCTCGATCGGCGACCTCGCCGGCGAACCGCGCGATCGCCTCGGTGTCGAGCGGGGACAGCTCGCGCCCGTCGAACTCGATCCCGCCGTGCACGATCCGCTCGCCGGCCGAGACGGCCTCGCGCAGCTCGGCCGGCCATCCGAAGAGCGGCCGGACCGCCTGCGTCGCCGGGCCACCCAATCGCAGCACGCCGACGCGACGAAGGCCGCGTCGCTCGAGGACCGCGTTCGTCGCGTGCGTCGTCCCGAACATCGCGTGCGAGATCCGGCTGCGGTCGACCGTCTCGACGACGCCGGCGATCGCTCCTTCGATCCCCGACGTCACGTCCGGCGTCGTGGGCACCTTCGCCTTCGCGAGGAGACGGTCGTCGGCGTCGAGCACGACGGCGTCCGTGTTCGTGCCGCCCACGTCGACGCCGAGGCGCAGGTCAGGCGAGGGCATGCAGGTCTTCCACGGGCGCGTAGTCCAGGTCGTACCCGAAGTGCCGAGGCCCCGCGAGCTCGAGACCCTTCGCCGTTCGCCAGATCGGATCGCACGGGAACGCGATCACGGTGACGCGCTGCCCGTACCGGAGGCGCTCGGTCGAGATCGCGTTCGCGGACTGCGAGTCGAGCACCGTGATGATGTCGGGGACCATCGCGAGCGCGCGATCGCCCTCGAGGGCGACGAGGTTCTCGTTCTGGATCTCGAGCCGGAGCGTCCGGCCGGCGTCGGCGTCGAGGCCCTCGATCGTCGCCGACCCTCGGACGAACCCGGCCGTCGTGCGCCGTTCGACGTCGACGATCTTGCCGACGACGAGCTGAGCCGCGTGGATCTCGCGCGCGAGCGCCTCGACCGGGTCGTGCTCGGCCTCCGCCACGACGGTGCCGAGCCGGACGGCGAGCGACACGGCGTGGTTCACGACCGCGCCGGCCTTGGCTTGCTCGACGGTCAGCTGGTACTCGCTCGACCACGACATGCCGCCGAACTCGACCGCGGCCGCGCGCTCCATCCGTTCCATCCAGTCGCCGTCGGTGGCTCGGAAGACGATGACGTTGCCGCGCTCGTCGGTCATAACGGCCGGGTTCGGCGAGATGCCGGCGATCTCCATCGTGACCTGCGGGATCTCGGGGAACGCCCGGCCCATGCCGTCGGCATCGACGACCGGCAGGCCGAGCCTGGCGGCCCACACGAACGGGATGACGCCGTTCGAGCCGCCGATCTCCGCCGACATCAGCGCGACGACCGGCCGGTTCCACAGGGTCTCGACCATCTCGCGCAGGCGCCCGCCCTCGTCGCCGCTCTCGATCTTCTCGATCGAGACGGTCGGGGCGCCCACGCCGCCGCAGGGCATGATCAGGGCCTCGTCGGGGAGCTCGTCGAGGTCGACGAGCGGCACGGGGCCGAAGTCCTCGACGGCCTGGAGGGACGCCAGGAGCCCGATCTCCGTGTCGCCCCCGCCGCCGGCGCCCAGGATCGCGCACCCACGCGCGAGCGCCGGCAGTGTCGAGGCGTCGAGCTGCATGGCGCGGATGGTACTCAGGAGGCGTCGAGGCCGTACACCTCGCGCGCCTCGCGTTCGGTCACGAGGCCATCATCGAGGTCCGCGCGCACGAGATCGTGTTCGCGCTCTCGGGGATCGCCGGCGCCCCCGCCCGTCCCGGTGACGAGTCGGACGAGATCGCCCGCTCGCAGCGGGTACCGCGCGACCTTGCCGAACCGTTCGCGCGTCCCGTCGCTCCGAACGACCTCGACGAAGTTCGGCGAGCCGTCATGGCCGCCGTCGACCCCCCACGGCGGGTACAGGTGGCGGCCGAAGCCGACGGTCAAGCTGCCGTCCGTCAGCATCCGATACTCGCGTACGAGACCGCGGCCGCCGCGGCGACGACCCGCGCCCGCCTCGACCACGTCGAACCCGAACCGCTCGACCCGGATCCCGTACCGCTGCTCGCACACCTCGGCCGGGATGACGTAGGTCTCGCCGTCGCCGACCGAGACCAGGCCGTGCTCGCCGTCCTTCAGGACGCTCGCGCCCCAGCCGCCGGCTTGAGGCTCGACGAGCAGCGTGGGCTCGCCCGTGTCCGGGTGCGTGCACGAGATCGCCGTCGCGCACACGGAGACGAAGCTTCCCGCCGTGAGGACCTCCGGGATCGCCGGCGCGAGCGCCTTCCAGAGAAGGTCGGTCGCGGCCTCGGTTGCCTCGAAGTAGAGCGCGACGGGCGCCGGCCGTTCAGCCGTGAAGATCGTCCCCGAAGGGCAGATCACCTCGAACGGCCGGAACCAAGCGTCCGAGCCGGGTTCGTTCGGATCCGTGATCGCCTTGAAGACGGTTCGAACGCCGGAGACCAGACCGCTGCGCGTGCAGTTCACGGGCCCGGGCACCTGCTGATGGGTGCCCGTGAAGTCGGCGACGACGCGCTCGCCGTCGATCTCGACGCGGACGCGGATCCGGAACGGTCCGTTGCCCAGGCCGTCCTCGTCGATGAAGTCCTCGGCCTCGAACATGCCGCGCGGGAGGCGCGCGACCGCGACCCTCGCGAGCGCCTCGCTCCGCTCGTGCGCGGCGGCCATCGCGGCCGTGATGTCGTCCACGCCGTATCGACGGCAGAGCTCGAGCACCCGGCGTTCGGCGACCTCGAGGCAGGCCGCGAACGCGGTCAGGTCGCCGATCGTCATGTCGGGCAGGCGGCTGTTCGCGCCGATCAGCGCGACGAGGTCGCGGTCGAGCTCGCCGCCCCGGGCCACGCGGACGAACGGCAGCTGCAGCCCCTCCTGGAAGATCTCGACCGAGTCGGCCGTCCACGACCCCGGGTCTTTGCCGCCGACTTCCGTCCAGTGGCCCTTGGCCGCCGCGAACGCGACGAGCTCGCCGTCCACGAAGATCGGCCGGACCATCCCGACATCGGAGAGGTGGCCGCCGCCACCCGCGTAGGGATCGTTCGTCGCGACGACGTCTCCCGGTGCGAGATCCGGAACCCGAACGAGCGTGTCGCGGGTAGCCTCGCCGAGGGGGCCGAGGAACCCCGCGATGCCGTTGCCCTGCGAGACGAGCTCGCCGCGCGCGTCGGTGAGGCCGACGGCGAAGTCGAGAACCTCGTAGATGACCGGACTTTGTGACGTTCGCTTGAGGGACTCGAACATCTCGTCGGTCACCGCGAAGAACGCCTCGCGCAGGACGTCCGTCGTGAACCGGTCGCTCACGCGTCCTCCTCGATCACCAGGTTCGACAGCTCGTCCAGGGTCACGGACTGCCCCGGCAGGACGAGCACGGTGGTCGCCGGCTCCTCGACGATGCAGGGGCCGGCGAGCCGATCGCCGGCGTCGAGCGTTCGTCGTTCGACGACCGTCGCTCGCTGCACCCCGCCGTGCTGGTCCAGGTCGACGTCGCGCGGCCGGAGCTCGGGAGCGGGCGCGGGTGCCGCGGCCCACTCGACCGGTTCGCCTCGCGCGACCGAGACGCTCACGCGCGCCTCGACGATCTCAATCGCGGTTGGAAGGCGGAAGGCATATGCCTCCTCGGAGGCATCGTCGAAGTCCTTTCGCAGGCGCTCGAGGAGGTCGTGGTCGATCGGGTCGTCGCCGAGAGGCACCTCGAGCGTGTGCTCCTGGCCGACGTACCGCAGGCGGGCGAACCGCTCGGTGCGATGCCCGCCGGCCTCGCGTTCGAGCTCGGCGGCCGCCTCGACCTCGAGCGAGTCGAACAGCGACCTGAGGACCGACGGCTCGAGCGACCCGACGTGCGTTCGGACGGCGTCCGCCCGGAGGTCGCCGAGCAGCATCCCGAGCGCGGAGAAGTGACCGGGTGCGGGCGGGATCACCGTTCGGGCGACGCCGAGCTCTCGCGCGAGCAACGCCGCGTGCAGCGGCCCCGCGCCGCCGAACGCCACGAACGTGAAGTCGCGCGGGTCGTGCCCGCGCCGCAGCGTGACGAGCCGGAGCGCGTGGGACATCTGAGCGACCACGTATCGAAGGACGCCTCGGGCTGCCGTCGCGGCGTCCACGCCAATCCTCCCGCCGAGCCCCGCCAGGCTTCGATGCGCCGCGTCGACGTCGAGCGGCATCGAGCCGCCGAGGAAGTACGCGGGGTCGAGCCGTCCCGCGACCAGGTTCGCGTCTGTGAGCGTGGGTTCCTCGCCGCCTCGGCTATAGCACGCCGGGCCGGGTTCGGCGCCCGCACTGCGGGGCCCGACGTGGAGGCCACCGGCATCGTCCACCCACGCGATCGAGCCGCCGCCGGCTCCGATCTCGACGATCTCGACGACCGGGGCTTGGATCGGATAGCCGGCGCTCGCCGGGGTCCGCTCGACGTGATGCAGGGTCTCGATCGTCACTCGTCCGCCGCGGACCGCCGACGTCTTGGCCGTCGTGCCGCCGATGTCCAGGGTCAACACGTCATGTACGCCGAGCCGCCGGCCGAGCTCGGCCGCGGCGGTCACCCCGGCCACGGGGCCGGACTCGAGGAGCGTGATGGGCGCCTCGGCCGCGCGTTCGAACGACGACACGCCGCCGCTCGACCGCATCGCGTACAGGGGTCCAGCGACGCCCTTGTCTTCGAGCCCGGATCGAAGATCGTCCAGATAGGAGGCGACTGTCGGTTTCACGTACGCGGACAGGACAGTCGTGCTCGTCCGCTCGTACTCGCGCCATTGGGCGCTGACCTCATGCGAGGCGACGATCTCGACACCGCGCAGGAGCTTTCCGAGGAGCTCGGCGGCCCGGCGCTCGTGCTCGGGGTTCGTCCACGCGTGCAGGAAGCAGATAGCGACGGCCTCGACGCCGAGGGCGCGTAGCTGTTCGGCCACGGACTCAACCGTGGCCTCGTCGAGTGGAACGAGCACCGTACCGGTGTGCGAGATCCGCTCGGGAACCTCGAACCGCAGCCGGCGTCGGACGAACGGTTCGGGCTTGCGGTACGACAGGTTGTACAGATCGGGCCGGTTCGCCCGCCCGATCTCGACCACGTCGCGGAAGCCCTCCGTCGTGACGAGCGCGGTCCGTGCGCCGCGGCGTTCGGTCACCGCATTGATCACGACGGTGCTGCCGTGGACGAACGCCCCCACATCGGCCGGCTGAACTCCGGAGCCATCGAGTGCCGACAGCACGCCCCGCTGGAGGCGTGACGGCGTCGTGGCGACCTTCGACAGGATCAGCGAGCCGTCCCGCCGGTCGACCGCGGCCAGATCCGTGAACGTACCGCCGATGTCAATCGCGAGCGCGAGAGGCGCGCGGTGGTCGCTCATAATGTCCTTTCTACCGCGTGGAGCGTTCCGCGTTCGCCTCAGATACAACGGCCAAGCCAGAGCTGGTCGATACGATTGGATATCCTGGGCACGAGCGTTCCGCATCGAGCGCTGAGGCGCGTCCGGCGCGGCACGGCGCGCGTCTAGACTCCTGCCGTGCGTTGCTCCAACTGCGGTGAGGAGAACACCGACCGAGCGAAGTTCTGCTCGAACTGCGGGGCCGCTCTCGGGTCCGGGGTCGCGCCGGCCGTCGAGGAGCGCAAGGTGGTCTCGGTGCTCTTCGTCGACCTCGTTGGCTTCACGGCCAGGTCCGACCACGCCGATCCCGAGGACGTCCGATCCACGCTCCGCGTCTATCACGACCTCCTTCGACGCGAGATCGAGCGCTGGGGAGGCATCGTCGAGAAGTTCATCGGCGACGCCGTCATGGCCGTGTTCGGTGCTCCCGTGGCGCACGAGGACGACGCCGAGCGCGCCGTCCGCGCTGGCCTGAGGATTCTCGACGCGATCGACCGCCTGGACGAGGATCGCCCGGGCCTGGATCTCTCGGTGCGTGGCGCCGTCAACACGGGCGAGGCGGTGGTCGTGCTCGGTGCCAAACCCGAGGCGGGAGAAGCGTTCGTAACCGGCGATGTCGTGAACGTGGCCTCACGCCTCCAGGGAGCCGCCCCGGTCGGCGGCGTCGTCGTCGGTGAGCTCACGTACCGGATCACCCGGGATCGGATCATCTACGAGGAGCTCAAACCGGTCACCGTCAAGGGCAAGGAGGAGGCGATCCCGAACTGGCGGGCGGTCGATGCGCGGAGTCGGTTCGGCGTCGACATCGAGCCCGGCACCGCGACGCCATTGATCGGGCGTGCCCACGAGCTCTCGCTTCTGTCGGGCCTGTTCGAGCGGGTGATGCGCGAGCAGACGCCTCACCTCGTGACGCTCTCGGGCGAGCCCGGCGTCGGGAAGTCGCGACTCGTCCGCGAGTTCCGCACGCGGATCGACGATATTCCGGACCTCCTGGTCCGCTGGCGCCAGGGCCGTTGCCTCCCCTACGGGGAAGGGGTCACGTTCTGGGCGCTCGGGGAAGTCGTGAAGTCGCACGCGGGAATCCTGGAGAACGACGCCGCCGACGAGGCGGCCGCCAAACTCGAGCTCGCCGTCGAGTCGCTCGGCTTCGACGATCGCGAACGAGACTGGATCCGTGCCCGCTTGGCGCCCCTTGTGGGGATCACGGAGGAGGCCCCCGCCGAACGAGAGGAGTCCTTCGCCGCGTGGAGGGCGTTTCTCGAGGCGATCGCATCGAGCGATCCCTTCATCATGGTGATCGAGGACCTCCATTGGGCGGACCCAGCGATGCTCGCATTCGTCGAGCACCTGGCGGACTGGTCGACAGAGGTGCCGTTGTTCGTCGTCTGCACGGCTCGTCCGGAGCTCTACGACCGTGACGCGGACTGGGGCGGTGGCAAGCGCAACCACACGGCGGTAGCTATCTCCCCATTGTCAGAGCAGGAGACGTCGCAGCTGATTGCCGCCCTCCTCGAACAGGCGGTCCTGCCGGCTGAGACCCAACGCGCGCTGCTTGCACAGGCCGGCGGCAACCCGCTGTACGCCGAGGAGTTCATCCACATGCTGATCGACCGCGACATCCTGGTCCGTCGCGGCCTCAGCTGGGAGCTGGCGGCCGGCACTGACATCCCGGTTCCCGAGAGCGTGCAGGCGCTGATCGCCGCTCGTATCGACACGTTGCCGGCCGAGCGCAAGGCGCTCCTGCAGGACGGTGCGGTCCTGGGCAAGGTCTTCTGGGCGGGTGCCGTAGCCGAGATGGGTGGTCGTGATCCCCGACGCGTGCGGGAGGAGCTGCACGAGCTCGCGCGCAAGGAGCTGCTGCGGCCGGCACGGCGTGCCTCGATTGAGGGTGAGGTCGAGTACGCGTTCCAGCACATCCTGATCCGCGACGTGGCCTACGGGCAGATCCCCCGCGGCGCCAGAGTGGTGAAGCACCGGGCCGCGGCAGCGTGGATCGAAGGCGTGGCGGGTGAGCGCGTCGCGGACAGCGCTGAGCTTCTCGCTTACCACTACGAGCAGGCTCTCGAACTCGTGCGGGCGACCGGCGAGGACCCTTCGGAGCTCGAGGTGCTCGCCAGGCGCTTTCTCTTGATGGCCGCGGCACGCGCGTCGCGTCTGGACGCCGTCCGGTTCAAGGAGTATCTGACACGCGCGCTGGCCTTGACGCGACGGGGCGACCCCGAGCGACTCGAGGTCCTCGGCTCCGGGGCTCGCGGGTGGGGATTCTCGGGCGAGACCGACGATGCGCTCGCTCGCGGCTGGCTCGAGGAAGCCCGGCTCCAGGGTGACGCGCTCGCGGAGGGCGAGGCCCTTGCGGTGCTGTCCTATATCGCGTGGGCGCGAGGGGACACGTCCCGACAGGCGGAGTTTCTCGAGGCCTCCCTCGGCATCCTAGAGCGGCATCCCCCGGGTCGCGAGCTCGCGTTCGCGTACACGCGAGCCGCGGCCGCGGCGGGCCTCGCCGGGCGGGTCACCGAGTCCCTTCGGCTGATCGAGAGGGCGCTGCCCGTAGTCAGTGAGTTCGGAGACGAGATCGGGCTCTCGATCCTCACGCAGTTCCGAGGCCAGGCCCGGGCCGACTTCGGCGATGTCGAGCAGGGGCTGG
>Ga0207674_10002929_pt1 | contig 21208 bp, 21 predicted proteins | sample KBSCornC72_FD_184303 | JGI IMG/M metagenome (GOLD analysis project Ga0207674, IMG submission 184303) | Corn rhizosphere microbial communities from Kellogg Biological Station, Michigan, USA - KBS Corn C7-2 (SPAdes) (version 2) | ecosystem: Host-associated > Plants > Roots > Rhizosphere > Soil ...
GTCTTCGCGCGTCAACCCCGGCAAGAAAGCGTAGCCGTAGGAGAAGGAGCTTCGCACCGACGTTTTGCCGCTGCCCGTCGGGTCCCAAGCGAAGCCCAGACGCGGGGCGAATTGCGCCCATCGATTGTACTCGCCGGACTTGCCCGGGAATCCGGGATCACCCGGATAGTAAAATCCCGGCGGCGCATTCAGGAATTGGGTGCTCTTCACGTTATTCAAAAAACGCCCGACGTCAAAGTTGTAAATGATCCCGGGAGGAACGCTGATGGGTAAGTAGGGCTCCCAGCGCACGCCCGCATTCACCGTCAGGCGCGGCGAGATTTTCCAGGTATCAGTCAAGTACAGATTGACGAAAGTCTCCTGCATCCATTCGCCGTTGGGAAGGCCATCCACCATCTGCGAGGCGGTACCCACTAAAAAATCCGATAAGCCTTGGCCGGTGGTCTGGCCGCTGAAAGTAAATTGTCCGTTGCTGGCGAAATTGTTGCGCGATGTCACTCTTCCCTGCCACGCCGAACCGCCGAATGCGATCTGATGCGCGCCCTTGACCCAGTTGGCATCGTCGTTGATGATGTAATTCGCGCTGCGGTAATAAGCGCCGCCGCCGTTGGGAGGAGGATCGGAATAATTCACGCCCGTGGCGAAGCCATTCACCACCGTGAGCATGCCGAATTGCTTGGTATTCTCACCGCACCAGAAGTTCAGCACACCCGCGGTACAGAAATTAAAAAAGTCGTTATCTGGACGGGTCTCGTTGATGCGCGTAAACGCAATGCGTGCCGCGTTCACCAGATTCGAGTTGATCACGTAGGTGTCGCCAAGGGTAAACGCATACGCCGGTGTGTTGAAGCCCACGCCGTTCGCGAGCAGCAGGTTCTTGTCCAAGGTGATGAAACTCGGTTGCGCTTGTTTGGTCCACAGATCGCGGAAGAAAATCGAATGCTTGTCGGTGATCTGGTAGTCGATCTTGGCCACGTACTGGTAGTCGTTTTCGTAAGTGGGAGTGTTGTAGGTGACTTGTCCGCACGAATTAGGCACCACGCCATCGGTGGCCAGTGTGGAGAGGATTTGATTGGAAATATACACCGCCGGAACCGACAGCTTGGTCGGGTCGATCTTATTGCCCGCCAGCACACCTTTCAGGGGGGTGCGCCCGCAGGCCGCGGAGGCGAAAGCGCTGAAGTCGCCGTTGAGCATGGTCTGCGTCGGCACGAAAGCGATGGTGTTGTACGGACTGGCGCGTTGCGTGGTTTCCTGGAATCCGCCAAAGAAGAACAATTTGTTTTTCTTGATCGCTCCGCCAACGGTTCCTCCGAATTGGTGGCGCTTGTAGGTACTCGCCTTGGTGGAGAAATACTCATGAGCGCTTCCAAAACCGTCGTTGCGGATGAACTCGAACAGGTCGCCATGCAAATCGTTGGTGCCCGACTTGGTCACTACCTCGACCGACGATGAATTGCCGCGCGCCGCAGCCAGGCCACTGGTCTCGACTTTAAATTCCTGAACGGCGTCCGGAAACGCTAAAGGCAGCGTTGTGCCTGACATGAAATCGTAATGGCTGGCGCCATCCAGGATCCAATCCGTCGCACCGCCGCCGATGGGCAGCGACGCCATGCCGCCGATCGATAAGTACGGGCGGCCGCTGAACAGGCGCGTGTCGCTGGTCCCATTCTGCACCGCGCCGCCGTTGAGCGTGATCAGATCCGTCACGTTGCGGCCGTTGAGCGGCAGTTCGATGATGCGCTGATTTTGCACCACCTCGCCGATGCCTGAGCTGCGGGTTTCGACCAGCGCCGCGTTCGCCTCGACATTCAACACTTCGGTCACCGCGCCTACCTTTAGGGCAGGATTGATCAGCGGATCGCTATTCACTTGTAGCTCGATGCCTGACTGCGCGTACTTCGTGAAGCCGTCTTTCACAATCTCCAGTCGATAGGGACCGATGGGAAGATTGGTCAGCACGTAGCCGCCGTCCGCCGCGCTAGTTACCGTACGGCTCACCCCAGTCTCTATTTGCGTGGCCTTCACCTCCGCGCCGGGAACCGCCGCACCGCTGGAGTCCTGTACCACTCCATGAATTTGCGCCGTGGATGCCTGCGCCCAAACTACAACGCACGCGAGGAAGAAACCGAGTGAGAGATAAAGCAATCTTTTCACGCAAAACCCTCCCAGTTGTTAGAAAACTTCTAGCTGCAGTCCCCTTTGGCCGAAGCGCAGGCCATTTGAGTGGGTTTAGTCTTTCACGCGGTATCGACGGTGTCAAGGCTCGAACCGTAATGTTTCGTTAAAACAGTTGCCCAAGGAAACCCTTGACAATTTGCGGCAGATTCCGCACAATGACGAGCCATGGACGCACGCTTTCGTTCCTCTCGCCGGGATTTTATAGCCGGGCTGACCGCTGCCGGCTCCGGGGCGCTCCTCGCTAACCGCCCGCTCACGGCCCAAACCAAGCCGCGCTTGATTAACGTTCATCACCATCTCACCGCGCCCGCCTACGTCAAGTTCCTCACGGACAATAAGGTGCGCGAATTCCCCATCAAGTCCGCGGCCGAGGGGATCGAGGATATGGACAAGGCAGGCGTCACCATTGCGCTGTGCTCCACCATCGGTCCGGGAATCTGGTTCGGGAATCTGGCGGACACCCGCCGTCTCGCGCGCGAGATCAACGATTACGCCGCTAAAGTTCTCTCGGATTATCCGGGACGCTTGGGCATGTTTACCATGTTGCCGCTGCCGGATATCGACGGCAGTCTCAAGGAAATCGAGTACGGCTTCGATAAACTAAAAGCCGACGGCGTGTACATGTACACAAATTGGGGAGGCAAGTCTTTATACGGTGACAAATATCTGGGAGACGTGGCCCTGGCGCCCATTTACGAAGAGCTGAATCGGCGCAAGGCAGTCGTTTACACGCATCCGAAAGACGCCGCCTGCTGCGAAGGAATCCTTCCCGGTGTCGGTTCAGGGACGGTCGAATATCCCATGGACACCGCCCGCACAATTGTGAGTTTGCTCTACAGTGGCACGGCCGCGAAATATCCGGACGTGAAGTTTATCTTCTCGCACGGCGGCGGCGCTTTGCCGGGGATGATCGGGAGAGTTGCGGGCGCGCAAGCCAGCTATCTGCAGGACGGCGGCACGCTGCGCGAGGGAGCTCCTGCGGCGCGAGCCAGCACAGCAATGCCCAAGGGTGCGCTCTACGAATTGCAGAAGTTCTATTACGACACGTCGAGTGCGGTGAACCCCCTCGGCGTAGGCGGACTGCGGAAGATGGTTCCGCTCTCGCACATTTTTTTCGGCGGCGACTTCCCCTTCGTCGTCACCGCTGAACAAGTAAAATTGCTCAACGAATGCCGCGTTTTTAACACGCAGGAATTGAAGGCCATTTACAGCGAGAACATCGGCGCTCTGCTGCCTCGTTACAAGGTGTAGGGGCTACGGCTTCCGCCATGGTTCCAATTTGGCTGGTCGGCGTCCGCGACGAATTGCTCCACTAAGAGCGACGTACGACAATTCTTCGCCGCTGTGCGCGCGACGTAGCATCAATCCGCCGCGGCTCATATCGCCACGGCCTACGAACTCGCTTGGAAACAGAAGCCGCTCACCGAAAACGCTGAGTAGCGGTTCCGCATACTTTGCCGTGGCGATGCTGCCAAGGAGCAGAAATTGACAGGCCGGACCCGCGCGTTGATCGAGCGAGGCGGCGGCGCACAGTAGTGGAGCGGTGAACGCTTGGTTATCTTCCTCCACCGCAATCTCGCCGATGCCGCGCAATTGTTCCGCGTCAATGATCTCGCCCGGAGGCAGCAGGCCTTGGCCCGGCACAATGATCAGAGCGGGTGCCACGCCTTCGGGTGGAGCCGCAAAAGTCTCCGCATACGCTAGCTTGCCGCGGAAATACAGGCCGCTGATGAATGAGTAGGCTTCGCCGATATTCGCTTTCCGCTCGCGCAGTCGTACAGCAAGATCGAAGTCGGCCTCTGGACGCAAGAGGACATTCGACCGCGGCCCGCCGATGCGTGCCGGGGAGAGCAAGATGATGAGTGGTAAATCGCGTTTTGACACGAGTGGCGCTTAGGCAATCTCGCGCATCAAGATCAGTGGCGATTTGGTTTCGCGCTCCACTTGTTTTATCAGGCATTGGCGCGGCGCTTTGTCCGGACGCCAGCGCATAAATTTGGTTCCGTGCCGGAAACGGTGGCCCGTAAAATGATCATAGCGAACCTCTACCACCAACTCGGGCCGCAACGGCTCCCACAGCGTGGACTTCTCCGAATTCCATCGGCTGGGGCCTCCTGGTGCCCGGCCCGTAAAACCGGGGGGTTCGATCAATGCTTTCAGTTTGCGAGTGAGCGCGGGACGATGGGCCGCCTCAATCGATGAGGTAAACCCGACGTGTTGTAATAGCCCCTGGCTATCGTATAGACCTAACAGCAAAGAACCGACCACTTTTTGGCTAGCCAAATAGCGGAATCCGCCGACTACGCAATCGGCCGTGCGCAGGGTCTTGATCTTCTGCATCGCGCGCTCGCCTGATAAATAGTGCAGATCAAGCCGCTTGGCGACGATGCCATCCAGCTGCCCTCGCATACTCTTTAGCCAGCCGCGCGCCACGGCGGTGTCTTTAGTGGCAGGAGAGAGGATGAAAGCCGGATTGCCAGTGACGTATTTAGATGCAAAGGATTCGAGCGCGGCCCGCCGTTTTACAAATGGCTCATCCACGAGCGACCGTCCGCGATCGTCAACCACAAGATCAAACAGAACGAACTGCGCAGGATGTTGTTGTGATAACTTGGCCACTCTGCTCGCCGCCGGGTGGATCCGCTGGAGAAGATCGTCGAACGAAAGCTTGCCATCGATCAGTACGACTATTTCGCCGTCCAGCACAAACTTCCGAGCGTTCAGTTTGTGCAGGGCCGCAACCAGTTCCGGGAAATATCTGGTGAGCGTTTGACCGGCCTTTGACTGCAGTTCCACGGTTGTGCCCTCGCGGAACACGACACAGCGGAAGCCATCCCATTTGGGCTCGTATTGCCATTCGGGCCCGGTCGGGATTGCCCCCACGCTCTTGGCCTCCATTGGCAGGAACGGCGGCTGGATCGGCAGTTTCATGCCAACGCCGTCAGCTTGAAGCGATTCTTCTGTAGAAGCAAGGGCCGGTAAAGATCGCCCACCTTAGCAAGCCGCTTCATCATATTGCCGATGCGGAAGTCTTCGATCTCGATGCCACGTTCCACCTCATCCCATGTGACGGGAGCGGAAACCGTTGCCCGAGGTTTGGGACGCACTGAGTAGACCGATGCCAAAGTCCGTCCCCATGCGTTCTGGTTGTAGTCCACTAGAATTCGGTTCGGCGCACGCTTTGCCACCCGGTATTCGGACGTCAAAATCTTAGGGTGCTTCTGAGCGGCGCTCACCGAGAACGCTTTCGCGAAAGTCCAGACTTCTTTCTGCAGTGGGCCGCGCACGATAGGAATGTAAATGTGGATGCCGCGGGACCCGGTGGTCTTCGGATAACTCTTGATCTTTAACGCATCCAACTCGTCACGCAGCAAAAGTGCCGCTTCCCGCACCAGCGCGAACGTTGCACCGGGCGTCGGGTCCAGATCGAAGTGCAGATAATCGGGCCGATCAACGTCATCGCAGCGCGCATACCATGGGTTGAGATCGATACATCCGAGATTTACCGCCCACAGAAGCCCGGCCAAATCATTGATCACTGGGAAGTCGACCAGATTTGCAGACGGGTGTTGAATTTCGCAAATCGGAATCCAAGCGGGGCGAGGTTGCGGAGCGTGCTTCTGAAAGAAAAACTTACCCAAAGCACCGTCCGGATAGCGCTTCAACACCATCGCGCGCGCTTGCAGATAAGGCAGCAGATAGGACGAGACATCGGCGTAATATTGCAGCAGATCGCGCTTGGTGATGCCATCGTCCGGCCAGAACACTTTGGCCAGATTCGTGAGGCTCACCTCTTTGCCACCCACGCGCAGGTTTGCATCTATCACATCCCGCGGAATCGTTACCCGCTCTTTCCCGTTTTTCGCCGTTCCTCCGGTGCCCGCACGGAACGTGCTCGGATGCGCGTTCTTCTTGGACAATTGCAGTGGCATGGATGTTGTCCGTTAGATCGCTTTCACACCCAATATGTTTCCGCTAAGCGGTCACGGATGGCGTCGAAATTGCATAATCGAGATGCATGCCACTGGCAAAATATCACACCAAGCGGGATTTCAAGGTCAGTCCCGAGCCCAAGGGAGCGGCCCAGTCTAAAGCGTCAAGTGCGCCTCTTCTTTTCGTGGTTCAGAAGCATCAAGCTAGCCATCTTCATTACGACTTTCGGCTTGAGTGGAAAGGCGTTCTACTTTCGTGGGCGGTTCCTAAGGGGCCTTCGCTGGACCCGACCGTGAAGCGGCTAGCCATGGCTGTCGAAGACCATCCAATTGAGTATGCGCAGTTTGAAGGCATCATTCCGGAAGGTCAATATGGAGGCGGCACGGTGATGGTATGGGATCAGGGGACCTGGGAACCCGAACAAGATCCGCAGGCGGGACTTCGCAAAGGCGAGTTGAAATTTTCATTGCATGGGAAGAAGCTGCGCGGCTCGTGGGTGCTGGTGCGAACCAAGCGCGGGCCGGGTACGTCAGGACGGTCTTGGCTCCTGATCAAACATCGCGATCGGTACGCGAGCCCCTCCGATGTAGTGACCGAAAAACCTCGTTCCGTTCTCTCAAAGCGGCTAATGGCCGGAATCGCTAAGGCAGCGGGCGGGAACGTAGCCAAGGCTGCCGAGAGCGATCCTCGAGCGTGAGACGCTGCAACCATCCTGGTTGTTTCGTTTGGAATCGTGCGTGCAAGTTATGCGGACGTGCATGCCGCTTCAAGTTCACCGGCCCTATCGCGAAACGCGGCTTGGAAAATCGGTCTTCGCTATGTTTCCGATCGAGAACCCGGAATCGTCCGCAAGCCGTCGGGGCGGTACTTCCGGTATTTGGATCCCAATGGATCGCGGGTTAACGATACAGCTACCCTCGAGCGAATCCGGCGCCTGGTGATACCACCGGCTTGGACCGACGTGTGGATCTGCCCCCGTGACGACGGCCATTTACAAGCAGTGGGGCGCGACGCGCGGCGCCGCAAGCAATATCGCTATCACGAGTCGTACCGGCAGATACGAGATGAAACCAAATTCAACCGCATGGCTGCGTTCGGAGCGGCTCTGCCGAAAATCCGCGCGCAAATCCACAAGGATTTGAGCAGCCGGGGAATGTGCAAGCAGAAGATTCTAGCGGCTATCGTGCAACTGCTCGATTCCGTCGCGATTCGAATCGGCAATGAGGACTATGCACGGCAGAACGATTCCTTCGGATTGACGACGCTCCGCAACAAGCATGTCGAAGTCACAGGTCAAACCATTCATTTCCATTTCCGCGGAAAAAGCGGGCAGTTGCATAAGATGAAACTGACGGACCGGCGCCTTGCCGCCATCGTCAAGAAATGCCAATGCCTGCCGGGCCAGGAGTTGTTTCTTTACGAAGATGGCAATGGACAAACTGTCAAAATCCATTCGGACGACGTGAATGAATACCTGGAAGGTCTTGCGAAAGAGAAATTCACGGCCAAGGACTTTCGAACCTGGAAAGGGACCACCGAGATGATTCTCGCGCTACAACAGTTTGGACCGGCCGAAAATCAAACGGAAGCGAAGAAAAAAATTGCCGAGGCCGTGAAGATGACTGCATCGAAGCTGGGCAATCGTCCAAGCGCGTGCCGCGCCTACTATATTCATCCGGCAATTCCCGCCGCGTACCTGGACGGGAGTTTATTCGACGCCCCGAAAGTGCAGACCAGCGAAACCGGCTTGCGCCCCGAGGAGCGAATCGCCCTCGGGCTGGTACAGCATGGCCGTTCATTGCGATCTACTTGAAAATGTCGAGCACGTCCGGCGGCAGAGTATCCTGCGGCCTATCCCAGCCGACTTCGAAAAATCTTTCCCAGTTCTGCGCCCACGGCCGGCCGTAGTAATCGATATAGCGCGGGTCGGCCTTGGTGAGCTGTGTCGGCTTCCCATTCGAATTCCGCAGATTTCCCAAGCACTCGATGTAAGTGAAACGGCGGTCCGGAGCGTCCGGCGTTGCCTGCCGGACAAAACGATACGTCGCGTGCACCGGTTGAACGAAGGTCTCGGGATCATAAAATACCGCTTCGTGATCGAGCCCGATAAACTTGCCATTCGCGTCCAAGGCCGGTTTGTAAGTTTCCACGGTCTCCATCTTGTCGCTGAATTCGAACATGGAATGTGACAGTGTCCAGCCTTGCACGTTCGCGGTCCAGGTGATCAGCGTGGTGCCGTCCCAGAATCCAACAGTCTCGCCGTACCACTGCGGGACTTTTTGGACGTGCTGTTTTCCGACTAATACCTGGCGCAGGAAGTTAGCCGCGATGCCGGAGAGGAACTGAATGTTCCAGGGACTCATCGTCAGTTGAAAGTTCCCTGCGTTCGAAGCCTCCGCCCACCAGCGCATAAACCCTTCCGGCTGACAGAACGAGGCCTGCCATTGCGGCGCGTTGTCCACGCCCTCGTGATAGTTCTGCTGCACAAAACGTTTTTGATATTCCGGCGTGAGTAACGACAAAATGGTGGGGACTTGATTCACGGTTCCCCAGATCCACTGCGCGCCGCGATCCGCTTGCATGTCGCGGGTATAGTATCCGTCCCAGTCCGGCGTGTTTGCCTTGGTATATACAGTGGGACCGCCCTTCGCCCGCGCCGCCGCTAACAAGGCCTGATAGTGCTCCTTCGCGGTCTTATAAGGATAAGGGCTTACGATTTTCTGGCGCGGATAATCGGCGGTGCAATCACTCCAGGCAGCCGACATGGGCGGATTCGTGCCGATGCGCAGCGAGGTCCAGATGTCCGCGATCTGGCGCGGCGTGTTGCAGCGGAAATAACGTTGATCCATCCACAGCTTTTGATCTTTATAGAAGTTTTTCGATAAGAACAAATCCACCGGCAACGCTTGCATTCCAGTGGGCGGTCCTGGGAAGGTCGGCGTGTTTCCTCGTCCGAAAGCGCCTCCGGGCCGTTGCGCCGGAGGCCCGCCACGCTGTCCGAAGACGGGTACGATCAGAGCCCCGAAAGCCAACGAAAGAGCAAGTAATTTGGATCTCATTCCCCCGCGTCCCACTTGCCAAGTATTTTCCCGTCGGGCATTTTCGCGCCGATGAAGCCGCCGACGGGAGATCCGTTCAGCATGGGATGGAACTTGATGGTCACGTTCATGCCCGGGGAAAACGTCGCCGGACGAACGCCTTCGCGGCCCAACTGGTTCGGACTGCCCCATTCAATGCTCCATTCCGTCACCTTGCCGGTCGCGTCCGTAACGTTTACCTGGATCCAGGAATGGGGATTTCGAAACTGGAACTCCTTGATGGTGCCCGTAATCTCCTTAACGGCGTCAGGGCTAAAACCTGCGCCCGAATGATGAGCGAATACCGGCTGGACCGTAAACTGGCCCAGGCAACCGACCAGCGCCATCAAGAGTACTTTGTTCATGGGGTTCATCATGAAAATCTCCTCAAAGGTGAAATGCAAAGTTAATTTAGCGGTTTGCCGTCTGGCCCGAGGACCAGCGTCTTCCCGGTAACCGTATCTGCCGGATTGCGATTATTTTCAGCGCAACCGTAATCGTACATAAAAAGCCCGGGTTTACCCTTACGAAATCGTTTGGTTACATTCCATGGCTTGGCCAAAGCCTTCGAATCTTCGATCACCAGTTTGGCTTCGAGCGTGTTTTCGTTGATCTTCCGCATCCGCGTCGTGACCGTGGCCGCATCGCTCAGCACCAAGCCGGTTCTGTCGAGAATAGAGTCATTGTCACGGTTCCCCTTCAACCCGATCGTCTGGAACACCAAAGTATCGCCCTCCCAATGACCCACGGAGACACCGGTGTAAGTTCCCCAGGTATCCTCTTTAGCCGGGAGCTTTCGTCCATCGGTATAAACGCGCATGGTGTTGGGGCCGTTCTCGGTGACTATGTAAAAAATATCGGGACGGACCACGAATTCATAGGTGTCCGGCAGGTTCAGAATGCGGGGATATCCCACCGGAACACCGCAATTCGTGAGGACATCCGGAAACCGGTCCGCGTCGCGCAGCGCCAGATGTTCCTCGTAGATTTTTTCGAAAGCGGGTGTATAAGGAGGATGCTCGCGTACGCCGTGAGTTACCACTCCGCCCTTACCGGTCTGCGTGGCAGTGTCAAAAACCGTTCCGCCCATCATGCTCCACAGGCCGCTCCAGTCGGGAAGCTTGTCAAAGGGTGTAACGGACGGGGGTGTGACTGCCGGCGCCTGGCCCCGGCTCCCGCTGGGCGCGAGCAGAAAACTGAGTCCAACAAAAATCTGCAATGTCTTGGTATTCATCAAATTTGCCCCCACGCCTCCGCCCTGGTTGAGCACGTTCCAATGGAGTGATCGAGTGAACCTACTGGCTGCTCAGAATATCACACTGAGCGTTCGGGGTGAAGCGGCGGAAGGAGAAGAAAGGTAGAGAAGAAGCTGGTGGTTGGTTGCGGGGGAAGGATTTGAACCTTCGACCTTTGGGTTATGAGTTCAACAACTGGTCTTGGATGGGTATCGTTGCCCCGAGCGATCAACAACATACATGCAGCACTTACCTGTTGGTTCTGGTTGGTTCTGGATCGCTCGTTAGCAATTTGTTAGCATTTTTCGCCTTATGGGTGCCACGAGAGGCGCTGGACTCTGGTGCGTCTGACAGGGCGGTTTCTCGTTACTCGCCAGAGCTCTGCGACGCCTCCGAAACCTAACGGAGACACTCGGACAGGCAAGGTCCGTGTTGGGAATGCGACCGTCAATTGACCGGGATTTTAGTGGTGGGAAGGGCTGTTCTCGCCAGCTATTCGAGCGGGCGTGTGCTGGACTCATGTGAACGGCCTTTCGCGGGATCTATCCGTCCCGCGTGATCCAACTTCCTGGAGTGACGGAACTGGTAGGATAACTGCCGAGTACACCGTAATCCAGGATTTGGGAGCTTTCTGATCAAGTAAAGTCAGCTGGGCCCCTCAGATTCAGCTATACCCGACCCTCAGATCTCCGCGCTACTCCTGGGCATTTGCATTTCTTTGGACCATGGCTCCCGAGGCCATCGCGGCAAGTGGCAGGAGCAACTTGCACCGTGTCGAGCCATTTCTTCCGGAGTTTATTTGCATGACTGGCTCGATGCTCGCCTAAAAAATGTACTTCAGGGCAAACTGCATCACACGAGAAGGAGCCGAAGTCGCGGAAGGCGGCGTCGCGTCAGTCGTAATCCTTCCGAACGTCGCCGCAGTCCCGGACGACAGGTTGGGATTCCCTAGACGGAGGCTGTTTGTGATGTTGAAACCCTCGATTCGGATTTCAAACTTTTGTGCTTCGTGGATAGAGAACTGTCGCGAAATCGCGGCATCCCATTCCCAAAATCCCGGCCCGAGGATCGAATTTTGCCCCAGACTGCCGAATGTTCCCGCAGCCGGTGCCGCGAATGCCAAAGGGTTCAGGTACGACACGCAGAACAGGTCGGGACCGCACGCTTGGCCCCTGGTTGGGGAAGAAGTGTCGGCTAGGATCTGGTTAGGACGCTGCGTGCCGGGAGAATTGCCGCCGAACCCTGTAGTCGGGTCGGGATTGGTCCCCGTAACAACGGTTAAAGGCGCGCCAGAACGCGCCACGAAAGTAGAGGCAAGCGTCCAACCGCTGCCCACCATCCGCACCGCTCCATTTGAGAACTTGGGCGTCTGTGCTACTAACGTGAGGTTTGCGACCTGTCTGCGGTCCTGAGCGCAATCGCCAACATCAAGATTGCGATTCACCGGTCCGGCATTCTGGCCGAAGCCTTGATGGATATAATTCGCTCCCGGGTTCAAAAGTGTGATCAGCGGTAGACCGATGCAGTGCGACCAAGTATAATTCGCGTTGACTGTTAAATGGTCACGAAGGCGCCAATTCGTGGTGAGCAGCAATCCACTGTAGCCCTGAGTTCCACCGTCATCATACTGGGTGATGTTGCCGAGCTGAGTTCCTGGGACCGTAAGGTTCAATATGCGCCGCGAATTTAGGTTCGCCGTGGTCGGGGCTACACCAGGAACTACCGTCCCGGGATTCAATTCGACTGCATTCCACAAGTGAGCGATATGGGTGCCCAAATAAGTGGCGGAGCCGAACCAATTCGATGATATTTGCCGTTGAAGGCCGAAGTTCCACGAGTATTGAACCGTCGTCTTCAGATCGGGCGGGACCGGAAGATACGAGCTGAACGCGGGGAATACGGGATTCTTCGTATCATAGTTGAACGGATATGGCGTCTTACCGCTACCGTACGGATTATCCAGGTTGGTGCCGGGCACGATCGTGATGATGCGGAAGGGCGCGGCAGTTTCGTTGTTGATCATCATGTTCGCGGTCATGAAATCATGCCCAATTCCGGCACCGATTCGGATAATTGTTTTGCCGCTACCCGAGGGATCGAATGCGATTCCGATGCGAGGATCGAAGTTCTTCCACTGTGAATTGATACCGGAATTTCCGGCGAATCCAGGATCGCCTGGATACGTGAATCCCGGAGGTGCATTGGGTATGACGGTGCTGCGCTTTCCCGCATAGAAATTCGTCAAGCTGAAGTTGTAGGTGTCTCCTTGCGGGAAATAGGCCGGCAAAAACGGCGACCAGTTCACGCCGTAGTTCAAGGTGAGCCGTGGCGTGATCTTCCACGTGTCCTGCACATACAGCCCTAAGAAGTTTTGCCGTGTATTCAGCGGATTTGGATTCTGCTGCCGTAAAGAAGACACGCGACCCAACAAAAATTCGCTGATATTGGAGCCGGATCCTGTCGCGCCCCCATTAAATTGGAACTGTCCTTCGGAGAACGCCTGCGCCAGCAGCCAGTTGGTCGCGCGCGAGTAGTAACCTCCAAATGCGTAGGTGTGAGAACCGCGAACCATGCTGAGATCGTCGTTGAACCCAAAATCGGTTTGGTAGGCGAACGCGTCTTTGGTAGTACTCCCGATTGTGAAGAAGCCGCCGACAATCATCTGCAGATAGTTTGAAAGATAGCTGAAGTAATTCGAATTGGCGCACGGTAACGCCGCTCCCGGGCAACCAATGCCCACGTCGTTGGCCCCAAACATCGCAGCACCCGGCTTGAGCGAAGCGATACGGTTGACAGAAGCACGAAATGAGTTCACGACATTGGGATTGATCACATAAGTGTGGCCGAGCGCAAACGATTGCGCACGATCGTCGAATCCCGGGACCCCTTCGTCCAGCGGGTTCTTACTGAGCTCAAAGGGAACCACGAGATTTTGTTGCGTGATTATATAGCGAGCGAAAAACGTTTGCTTCTCATTGAGCTGGTAATCGACTCGCACCGGCGCCTGATGATCGTTTTCATGAGTGATGCTGCCGAAAAACGCCGTCCCGCAAGCATCCACCGGCTTGGGAAGGCGCTTGGCAATTTCGACCGCCGCGCGGCTAAACGCAGTGGGACTGATTTGGTTGCCAGAGAACGGCGCTTTCAACGACACGTTGTTATTGCACTGCTGAACGAAAGCTCTGAAATCACCGTTCAACATAGCCGGCGTAGGCACCTTGGCAGTAGAACTGATCGGGGATTGACGCACGGTGGTTCCCTGATAGCCGACAAAGAAAAACAACCGGTCCCGAATGATCCGCCCGCCAAAGACACCGCCGAATTGATTGCGCTTTAATCCGTCTGGGCCGGTGGCGAAGAAGTCTCGCGCATTCGCGTTAGAGTTTCTAAGGAATTCAAAGACGTCGCCGTGAAACGCGTTCGAGCCTGACTTTGTCACAGAGTTGACGGTGGCTCCCGAATGCCCACTGCTCTGTGCGTCCTGCACGCTCGTCGATACCTTGAACTCCTGAAGGGCATCGGGGAACGGCAACGGCATGCCCGTGCCGTCCAACATGTTCAGGTGAGGCGCGCCGTCCAAGTTGTACTGGACGCCTTCAATTCCTCCGCCCGCAACCGAGATTAACGCGCCGGTCCGCATCCCGTATCCCGGAGAGGTTCCGGTCTGCACGGATGCGCCGCTCAGGGTAATGAGATCGGTCGGCTGACGCCCATTTAATGGCAGTTCCAGAATTCGCTGGTTCTCAATCACCACTCCAACGCTCGCGCTGCGGGTTTCTATAAGCGTTGTGTTTGCTTCGACACTGACGGATTCGCTTACCTGGCCGATGTTGAGCGTAACGGGAATTTCAGGTGCTGTGCCGACCTGCAGCTGCATGCCGGTCTGGACGTAGGTCCGGAAACCCATTTTGGTGGCCTCGAGCTTATACGGGCCTAGCGGTAGGTTGGTAAGAACGTAATATCCGGTATCGTCGGTGACCACGCTCCGTCTCAACGCCGTGTCGGTTTGGGTCGCGGTAACTTGAACTCCGGGCACGACGGCTCCGGAGTCATCTCGCACGATGCCGCTGATTTGGGTTGTGGCCTGGCCAAGCAGAATGCCACAGGCCAGGAAGAATATTAGCAGTTGCGCTGCAAATGCAGGCACGCGGGACCCCGTTGTCCGCATTTTTGTGAACATGACTAACCTCCGTGGCCGCTTATTCTAGTTCGGTTGGCAATGAGAGTCAATCATCCTGTAGGCGACCTCGTGCTGTACGCGACTCGTGCCACGCCCTTTCTCTGGCCAGCCGCGCGGGCTATCCTAGACTCAGTTAGATAGCCCTTGCGCAGGTGGCCTCGAAGCTGCCTGTTCCGCAGAATGTGGCATGGACATCCATACCGAACACGGCTTTACCGCAAGAATGCGCGAAGACGTGAGGCGAGCGATTGCGGCGCAACTCGAGAAGTTTGTCGTCGCGTATCGTAGCGTCAACCCAAAATAGCCTTTGAACGCCGTTTAATTAGCGGCAGTAGCAGGGCGGCGTGCAATTTCAGCCCGTATGCACTCGGAAACGATGCCCCACAACTTGGTGTACTTCTCTATCGGCATCACTAACGGGTTCGGGTCGCCCGCTTTTCGGGCCTTTAGTCTCGCCAGTCGGCCCGGTGTGTCGTCGAAGAGCGCATGGTTCTGAATTTCCACGTCTACGTTCATCTTCTTTGCAAATTCTAAGAAGTGATCGATGGACCGTAGATATTGATTCAATCCCTCGGTTGGAATGCGCGCCTGGCCGAGGATCGTACCGCCGAACATACCGACCGTATGCGTTCTGCCATTTTCCTTCACGTTGAAAATGAATGCCACCGAGCCGGGTGTGTGCCCCGGTATCTCAATCACATGCACCGTTTCGTCGCCCAACGTAACGTCCTGACCTTCTTTAAGAACGACATCTCTCCTGGGGCGGCTCAGGTCTTGCTTGGCTTGGTTGGCGGGCCGATTCGGCGGATAGATCAAATCCCAATCCGCCGCGGTAGTTGCGACCTTGGTGCCGTAATGCTCCTGAAAGTACCCCGCTCCGGCGAAGTGATCGCCGTGGCCGTGCCCTAGCAGGATGTATTTCACCTTGGCAGGGTCGAGGCCCACCTTCTGCAAGCCTTCAGCAATGGCTTGAGTCCTGTGCCCAGGCCAACGCAGATCGCCCGTCGGGATCAATCACGTTGGTTTCCAGACCGAAAACATGGGCGAAACCATGGCGGAGTTGCGAAAACGCGGCATCACCGTGCCCGAGCCTACCTCGGTCGGCAGCGGAGCGCCTCACTCGAGTATTAATGATCCGAATGGAGTGCGCCTTGAGATGCTTGAATTCGCTCCAGGGTCGATGCAACGCAAAGCGATCGAAGCTTACAAGTAGTCGCTTTGTTTGAGCATTCCTTTGGGGGAGTGGTGCGGACGGCTGAAGATTCCTGATCTTGGACTTGTTTCGGCTGATTTCCGCTAGCATCTGCTCCCCCCGGCATCCTTCGCGATCCAAGTCCGTGGGCCTGTGGGTGTTAATACTCCGGCTTGGTTAGGCGTACTTGGGTAGTATGTTGATTGCGTTTCCGCGGTCGATGCTACGCAGCTCCTCGGCGGTGAATCCGCAATTCTGGAGTCCCGCGGCGGTATTGAAGCTGCTGCCAAACGGGAAGTCGGTTCCGAAAACGATCTGCGAGGTCGAGACAAGCGTTTTCAAGGCAGTCATCTGGATCGGATTGGTTGATCCGGCGGTATCGTAATAGAATCGCCTCAATTGGCCGAGTCTCGAATTAGGCTCCGCCTTTTTCGCCAAGTTGACCGCACTAGCCTGTTGACCCAGGAACCGTCCCGGCAGAGCGAGAATGGTGCCACCGGCGTGAGAAAAGATGAATTTTATTTCGGGACATTCCGCGCAGCGACCGCTCTCGATCAGACTGATGATGGTACGAGCCGTGTCTGTGTTGTACTCGATCGTGGTGTCGCTGATACCGGGAATTAAATTTTGGCAGCAGTCTGCCACTTGCGCGTGCGTATAGACCACTGCTTTTCGCCGGTTCAATTCCCGAAAGACCTCGGCGAATGCTGGGTCGCCCAGCCACTTATTGCTGTAGCTGCTTAGCAGGCCAACACCCTCCGCTTTTAGCGTATCAAATGCATACTCGATTTCCTTGAGGCAATCGTTGGCATTGGGAAAGGGCAAAACGGCGAATAACCCGAAACGGCCAGGATGATCGCCAACCATCTTGGCCCCAAACTCATTCAACTCGCGCGCCAACCTTTGGGTCTCTAAAGCGGCTCCGAACCAAATGCCAGGCGTCGTAATCGAAATCATCGAGGCTTGCACACCGCCTTTATCCATGTCTTCAATGGCCTTGGCCGGCGAATAGGGTTGCCATGTCTGAAAACCCGCTGTCTTCTTGTCGTTCATGAGCTTGATCAGGGTTGCGTTCGCGAAGTGATGGTGAAGATCGAGCCGCCTGGTTGTGCCCCCGGGGCTTTGCGCCGTCATCTTCCCGTCTGAAAGAAGCGCGCCCGCTCCCAGCCCGATACATCTGGCGAGCATCTGGCGTCGCGAAGAGAGGGAGAATCGATCATTCACTGTCGCTAATGTCCTGGCATCCATGGTTGCGAATTATGACCGTCCATTCACGATTTGTCAAGGTTCACTCGGCTGCGCGACTGAAGCATTTCGCACCCTTGACGCTTGGAGACCCTGAAATTCCAGGACCAGCGGTCTTGCAAGAAAGATAGCTACCGGGTCCATACCATCAGGTCATCGAGATGTGATTGATAAAGGTCTGTTGATTCGGCAATAGAGAGCGCCTCAAGCTGCATTAGCATCGCCCGCAGTTTCGCCTTGTTGATCATTTTATGGACGCCGTCATTGTTCATTTGCCAAGACCTCGAAGTGTATCTACGACAATGTCTGGATCCAACCGTTTGCTCCAGTCTTCTTCGACAAAGGCAAGACGAATAACGCCGCTTTTGTCGAGAACAAATGTCGCCGGCATTGGTAACTGCGCTGCCCCGGCTTCGCCATTTATCTCAACGAGGTCACGGCCTATTGCCCTATTTGCCTCGACCAGGGCAGTCGGAAGGGTGAATACGATACCAAAGCGTTTCGCTACTATGTTGCCGACGTCGCTCAGCACTGGAAATGTCAGCTGATTCTTCTCATGTGTCGAGAGAGAATTGTCTGGCCGCTGAGGCGAAATCGCTACGAGCGACGCTCCCATCTGCACAATCTCAGGGAGAACACACTGAAGGCCACGCAGTTCGAGATTGCAGAAGGGACACCAGCCTCCACGGTAGAAACTGATGACAACTGGCCCGCGATCAAGCAGTGTTTTGAGAGCGACGACATGTCCGCTAGCGTCGGGCAAGGAAAAGTCTGGGGCTACACCTCCTTCTCTTAAAGCCGACGCGCTTAGACCACTTGCCACTAGATCCGAGATTGTCTGTGCGTTCGCTTGCAATCGTTCTGGCGATGCAGTGCTGCGAACCTCCTGTGATAGTTCTTCCAGTTCTTTTGTCGTTTCTAGCATTAGTGTGGACCTCAAGTGAAATCAGCCATTCAACTGTGCTCCTATTGGCCGTATCAATACATTTGGAAGTTGGGAAGTATCCCAGCCTCCTCCGAGTGCCTTTATGAGTAAGACGCTCGCCGCCATCTGACGCCGGCGAATGTCAATCTCGTGTCTCTCGTTCTGTAAGGCAACGGTTTCCTCCCTCTCGGATTTCTCGCTTGTGATCGGCGGCCATTACGGCGAGCGAGAACGCTGCCGTCGCAGCAGTAAACACGGAATAGTCGAGCGGCGCCTTCATTCCGAGGGTCAGCGCCATCGAAATCCCGAAAATCGTAAGAAGCACTCCGGACCCAATTGCCGCCTCGCGCAGCCGGAAACCTGTGATTAGGGCAATGGCAAAGATCGCCTCCCCGGCTGTGGCCAGCACGGCGGCCGTAGGCTGAACGGCGGCGGGCATGTACCAGTTCAACCGGTCGGCATAGATGCGGAAGTGGTGCCAGTCGCCCCAACTCGCATGCGGCGACCCGTGCGGTCCCCAGGCGCCCAGCCGGTCGCCTACCGCGGACAGGAACGCAGTCGCGAGACTCAGTCGCAGGGCCCACTCCGTCCATCGTGCTCCTCCGGAGCGCGTCACTTCCCCTCCACAACCGGACGCCCTGGCGGCGCAACCATGAAGGCGAGGATCTTCGCGGGCATCCCAGGCTGCGCATTCTCGGATGTGGAATGCAGCGCGCCCGCAGGTTCGTAGAACATCTCGCCCGTTTGCAGAACGCGTGGAGTCTCATGATTGATTGCGAAACGGATTTGCCCCTCGAGCACATAGCCGACGATGAAGCCCGGATGCCGGTGCTCGGCCGAGCGCCCCCGGGCGGATAACTGACTTCCACCAGTGAGGCTTCCATTCCTGAACAACAACGGCGGTTCCGTGTCACGGATCAGCTCTGTTGCTTCTCGAACGAGCTTGCTGTCAGGGATTGTTACTCCTGAGATGGATGCTGCTTCGCCTCTACCGTCTGTTGTAGCCGTCATTTTTGGATCACCTGCCCGTCCATGGTGCAAGCCGGAAGCCATCTGCAAGCTATTGTAACAGCGAACGCAAGCTAAGACTCGCTGTGACCGGATGTGGGAAACTGCGCAATTCCGGGGAGTTCGAGATCAGCGCCCATTCGTCGCGCAATTTCACGGAAAAGTCATCGATCAGCTCATCCCCGGTGAATCCCGACGCATGAACCTGAACAACGACATCGCCGTAGTTCGCGCCCGACGCCTGCGGCTCGGGCCGCTCCATCAACTTCATCCCGGCCGTTCCCGCAGCCTGATCCGTCAGCAGCGCCGGGCGAGGCGTAGGTGTCGTGCATCTGATTGCCCCTCGGATCGACCACCATGTAGGCACCGAGCATCTGATACAGGTCACGATAGTTGTTCGGCTTGCTGATGTTTCCCGTTTTGTCGACGAGTTTGAATCCGTTGAACGAGGCTGGTTGTTGGGCGATGGCTTGCACAAACCAGCAGCCAGAAGGGAAAGTATCACGGCGAGCGTTCGATTCATAGTGGTTTCTCCTAAGAGCAACTTCACTAACCACTTTGCGCTTTCGCCGCTCTGTTCTCTTCCCCAAGTACAGCAGGTTCTCCCCTGTATTTATCGTTAGGTGGAGACGCGTTTCGTTGCGTCGCGGGGCGCTGCGGCGATCACCTCGATCTCGATGAGGAACTCAGGGCGCACGAGGCCTGGCGTGATAGGCAGCATCGAGGCCGGCCGGTTCTCTCCATGGGGAATCCGGAAGAACGTGAACGCGATTCCGGGATGATTCCGAACGCGGTTCTCCCATCATTGGGCCTGATGGGTTAACAGGAATAGCCTTGAGACAACGACCGCCACCGGCACCTGTGTCCGGCAGCCCATGCGAGATGTAGGCATCGTAGTCGGACCGCCCGCGCATTGACGACTCCGAAATCCGCTGATCGCTTAGAATTCACAATTTGGCCGTATCCGAGCTTTCCCGCGGCCCATCGAGTAGGTTTCCGCTTTCGGAGCGCTCGATCGGCAGGGCACGAACGGCGTGTCGTTTTTCTGAAATCTCCTTCGGATCCCCTGCTTCCGAGGGAGATCTTTTACGTTCGACCGCGCGCTAGGAAGGTATGCCAGCAAAAAGAGTCGGGTCCCTAGAGGCTACCCCTGAGAGTCGATCTGCATAAAGTGGCGCACCTCCCCAGGCGGAGGGCCTGGTTGTTTAGTCAAAGCGCGACCAGGTGAAGAGTTATCGCGCTAGCGAGAATTTGCACGCAGGGACAAAGGCGATCTCAGGCTCGCCGTTCTGCGCCGAGCGACAGATCACAGAGTGCTTAGCGGATTCGGAGGACTTATGTGGATAATCCGTCCGGAAATGAGCGCCGCGGCTTTCCATCCGGGCTAGAGCTCCGAAGGCGATCAGCAGCGCCACTAGGTGTATGTTGCGTTGTTCGAAGTCTGCGCGGGTCGCGTCATGGATATGGCGCCGCTCGCGGGAGCGGAGTAGATTCAGCGCGGTATCAAGCTCCGGGCCACTGCGGAGGATCCCGCAGGAGTTCCAGGCGATGGCACGAATGTCGGTTTCGCTAATCCGGGGAAATCTTGGTGGAGGCGGCTGGAGACTCTCGCCACTGAGCGGTGACACGCCCACTTCACGCATCGCTTTTCCCGCGCGAGCGCCAAAAACGATTCCTTCCAGGAGCGAGTTGCTGGCCAGGCGGTTCGCCCCGTGGACCCCGGTACAAGCCACTTCCCCGGCAGCGAACAAGCGGGGAAGGCTAGCTCGGCCATCGAGGTCTGTCCGGATCCCGCCCATGGCATAGTGTGCCGCCGGACGCACGGGCGCGGGAACGGTTTCGAGGTCGATACCGTAATGCAGGCATGTCTGGTAGACGCGTGGGAACTGCTTCCGCAGAGTTCCGCGAGGGAAGTGCGTCATGTCCAAATATACGCAGGGCGCGGTCGTGGCACGGCACTCCAGCACGATGGAACGCGAGACTACGTCACGTGGAGCCAACTCCTTCATCTCGTGGTAGCGCTCCATAAAACGCTCGCCCGCGGCGTTACGCAGATACGCGCCATCCCCACGAAGAGCTTCGCTCAGCAGAAATCGCGGAGCTCCCTCGACGAACAGTGCCGTGGGGTGGAATTGCACAAACTCGATATCCGCAATGGCCGCGCCATTGCGATACGCGATCGCGACGCCGTCTCCGGTCGCGACGTCGGGGTTGGTTGTATTCTCGAAGACC
>Ga0207674_10002930_pt1 | contig 21206 bp, 26 predicted proteins | sample KBSCornC72_FD_184303 | JGI IMG/M metagenome (GOLD analysis project Ga0207674, IMG submission 184303) | Corn rhizosphere microbial communities from Kellogg Biological Station, Michigan, USA - KBS Corn C7-2 (SPAdes) (version 2) | ecosystem: Host-associated > Plants > Roots > Rhizosphere > Soil ...
AGTTCCGATAACGCAGGCCGAAGCGGATGCACGGTTGCTGCATCGTGACGAGCACAGTGTCGCACCCGGCGAGATCGCGATTGGCGTGATCATCGGACGGACGTCCGAATTTTTCGATTTCTTCGTCTATGCGATCGCGTCTGTGATCGTTTTTCCCAAGGTATTTTTCCCGTTCGCCGATCCGCTCACGGGTACGCTCTGGTCGTTCGCGATTTTCGCTCTAGCCTTCGCCGCCCGGCCGGTCGGAACGATGATCTTCACGGCGATCGACCATGGCTGGGGCCGTGGACCCAAGCTCACCATTGCCTTGTTCCTGCTTGGCGGATCGACCGCCGCGATCGCCTTCCTGCCGGGATATGAGACGATCGGGATTGCTGCGGTGGTTCTGCTCGCGATCTTCCGCATGGGCCAGGGCGTCGCCCTTGGCGGGTCATGGGATGGGCTGGCCTCGCTGCTGGCACTCAACGCGCCGACGCATCGGCGTGGCTGGTATGCAATGCTGCCCCAGCTTGGCGCGCCGCTCGGACTGATCGTGGCCAGCCTGCTGTTCCTGTTTCTGGTCAGCGAACTGCCGGCCGAGGACTTTCTCAGCTGGGGCTGGCGTTATCCCTTCTTCGTCGCCTTCGCGATCAACGTCGTCGCCCTGTTCGCGCGGCTGCGCATCGTCGTGACGCCGGACTATGCACGGCTGTTCCAAAGCCGCGAGCTCCAGCCCGCGCCGCTCGTCGAGACGGTCCGCTCCGAATGGCGCATCATCGCCGCCGGCGCATTCGCGCCGCTGGCCAGTTTCGCCATGTTCCACATGGTAACGGTGTTCCCGCTGTCATGGGTGTTCCTCTTCACCAAGGAGAGCCCGGCGCGCTTCCTGATGATCGAGGCGGTCGCGGCCGCCCTGGGCGTCGGCGCTATCATTGCTTCGGGCCTGCTCGCCGATCGGTTCGGTCGCCGCACTCTGCTGGGCGTGACCGCGGCGGCGATCGCCGCGTTCAGCGGCTTCGCGCCGCAATTGCTCGACGGCGGTGAGGCCGGCGAGACGGTGTTCATGCTGCTCGGGTTTATATTGCTGGGCCTGTCTTTCGGCCAGTCCTCGGGCGCATTGTCATCGAGCTTCTCGCCAGGCCATCGCTATACCGGCTCGGCGTTGACGTCTGATCTGGCGTGGCTGTTCGGCGCCGGGTTCGCCCCGCTTGCCGCGCTTTTTTTATCGAGCCAGTTCGGTCTTCTGTCCTCGGGCGCCTACCTGCTGTCCGGCGCGGTCGGCACACTGGCGGCGCTGTGGCTCAATCACGAGCTGGGCCGCACGATCGAATAGCCCGCAGTCCCCAATCGCGGATTGGCAGTCTTAGCGGGCACAGTTCTCCCACGTATTTGACAGCAACTTATTTGCGCTAAATCGGCAATTAATAGCGTTTGCCTTACTTCAATCGTCAACCCATCATCATTCCGGCACAGACTCAGAGTGCGATGATACAGCGAGCCGACACCGGCTGCACGCAGCATCTCTGCGCATTCGAGAGCCTCGACGCTTCAGACAGGCTTGTTCCAGGAGGCGTGATGTTTGACGCTTTGATTCCGGCGGATGTCAGCGGAGGGATTCTCATCCTCCTCGGCTTCATCCTGCTCGCCAGCGAGATATCCGCGTCCGCGCACGGACTAATCGGCGTCCTCGGCGCGCTCGCGATCATGGGCGGTGTGACGATGCTCACCGTGTCCGAGGCCGCGTTCATTCTGAGCCTGCCGATGCTGATCACCATTGTCGCTGCGGCGATCGGCATAGCTCTGCTGATTGCCGTCGCAGCAGCAAGGGTCCGCCGCAGAAGGGTGGTGACAGGCGCTGAAGCCATGATCGGCGCCGTAGGCCAAGTTCTCAAATGGGACGGCAGTGCGGGCTATATCTTCGTGCATGGCGAACGCTGGCAAGCCTGTGGCCCCAGCCAGTCACCGGACCAAAGCGTCCAGGTGATCGGGATTGATGGCCCGAAGCTGCACATCACGACCGCGCCCGTTCCTCAAGAAGGACAAGAATGATGTCACACATATTGGAGGGTGAGATGGACGCCTTGGGCACTCTGATCGTCGTCGGTTTGGCGGTCTTGCTCGTGCTGCTGTTGCTGCTCAGCGCCGTCCGGATTCTCCGCGAATATGAGCGCGGTGTCGTGTTCACGCTGGGCCGTTTCAGCGCGGTCAAAGGCCCTGGGATCATTCTCCTCGTGCCAATCATTCAGCAGCTGGTCCGAATGGACCTGCGAACCATCGTCCACAGCGTTCCGACCCAGGATGTCATCTCGCGCGATAACGTATCGGTGAAGGTCAATGCGGTGATCTATTTCCGCGTCATTGATCCTGAACGCGCGACGATCCAGGTCGAGAATTTCATGCAGGCCACGAGCGAACTGGCGCAAACCACCTTACGCTCGGTGCTCGGCAAGCATGAGCTCGATGAGATGCTGGCAGAGCGTGACCGGCTCAACGCCGACGTACAGGACATCCTCGATGCCCAAACCGACGCATGGGGCATCAAGGTCGCCAATGTGGAAATTAAGCATGTCGACATCGACGAATCCATGGTGCGTGCTATCGCGCGCCAGGCGGAGGCCGAGCGCGAACGGCGTGCCAAGGTGATCAATGCCGAGGGCGAGCAGCAGGCGGCACAGAAGCTCGTCGAGGCAGCCGAAATCCTGGCCCGTTCGCCCGGTGCCATGCAGTTACGCTATCTGTCGACGCTCAATGTGATCGCGAACGAGCGCAGCAACACGATCGTCTTCCCGTTTCCCATGAACATGAGGGAGTTTCTCGGGACGATCGCGTTCACCACAGCGGGACAAAGCGCCTGATGGCGGCGCATCGAGGCGCGCTGTCATGCGGCGCGATGGGTCGGAGCAGGACGGGGCGACGTGAAGGAGGCATATAATGGCTGATGCAGACCCCAGGCTCGATCCGAAGCCGGACTTCGATCATTCCCACGAATTGATCTCGTCAACGCGCGTCGAAGGCACGCCAATCGTCAGCGAACGCGGTGAGAAATTGGGCACGCTCCACTCGCTCATGATCCACAAAAGGACGGGGCAAGTGATCTATGCAATTTTATCCTTCGGCGGTTTTCTCGGCGTCGGCTCGCGGGTCCATCCCATCCCATGGGAAAAGCTTTCCTACGATCTCGGGATGCACGTCTATCGGGTCCGCCTGACGCGTGAACAGTTGCAAAATGCCCCAACATTGCATCTTGACCAAGCCGACCGGCCGAGCGACCGCTCGTCCGCCGAGAGGCTGTACGACTATTATGGCGCCGTTCAATATTGGGGGTACTGATCCCAAGGACGTCAGGGCCACGCCTCCATCTGCTCCGACTTGATATCCTATCCGCCGTCGGCCGAGACCGCCCGAGCCGCTGTCGTTCCGGCTGACCAATGCAGACAATGCAACCAGGGTCGGCTAGGCATGGGCCATGAGAAGTTCGTTTTTCTGGAGAAGCGCGCCACGCTTGGCATTCGACGTCGGCACAGCGAATCTGCGCGTCATTTCATCCGAGCGCGGTATTCTGTTCGACGAGCCGTCGATCTGCTGCTTTGACGCGGGTGATTATAACGGTGCATTGATCGCAGCGGGCGCCAAGGCGTTGCCTATGGCAGACCGTACGCCGCCAAAGGTACGGATCGGACGGCCCCTCCGTCGCGGAGTTCTGCAGGATCTCGCTGCGGCGCGGGCTCTGCTACGCTATGCTGGTGAATGTGTAGGCGTACGCGGGCGTATGTCTGCCAAATCAACGCTCATTGGTGTCCCGGCCGATGCTACGCAGGCCGAACGGCGCGCACTTATGACCGCTGCGCGTGACGCGAACCTGGGGGCTGTTCAGCTGATCAGCGAACCCGTGGTCGCGGCGATCGGTGCGGGGCTACCCATCATGGAGGCAACGGGCTGCATGCTGGTCGAGTGCGGGGCGGGAACGACCGAGGTGGTGGTGATCTCTTTGGGCGGCGTGTGTGTCAGCCGGACGGTCCGGGTCGGTGGCGCCAGTCTTGACCAGGCCATCGCCGATTTCCTGCATTTCCGCCATAAGTTCTTGATCGGAGAGCAATCGGCCGAGAGACTCAAGCTCGAACTCGCGGACGAACCCGTGACGGGGTCCGGTGCGGACTGCGACATGCAGGTTCGCGGCCGCAGTATTGAGGCGGGATTGCCAACCGTCCTGACCTTGCCGCGGCAAGCCTTCGACGAGGTCCTGGTGAAGCATTTTACCATGATCGTCGAAGCGGTGGTCGATACATTGAACGAGACGCCACCTGAGCTCAGTCACGACATATTGGAGCGCGGTATCATTCTGACCGGCGGCAGTGCGCCATTTCCATTGCTTTCGACGATGTTGGCCAAGGCAACCGGGCTTGATATCATGGTCGCCGAGGACTCCCGCTACTGTGTCGCGCGCGGGCTCCAGGAGTTGCTCGCGGGCTAGATCGCGCTTCGGAGCTGCCGATCGAGCGGCGCTCATCCCGCCGGCACCAGGATGCGAACGCTGAGCCCGCCGCTCGGTCCTTCGGAAAAGCTCATGGCGCCGCCGAACCGTTGCAGGATCTGGGCAGCCGTGGGTATGCCCAGACCAAATCCTCGCGTGTTGCGGGCACGCGCCTCGTCCAGCCTGAAAAAGGGATCCAGAATTCGCGCATGATAGGCGGGGGGAATTCCCGGACCGTCATCGGTTATCGTGATCACCCAACCTGCGGCCGAGCGGGCAAGATCGACCTCCGCCCGCTTCCCATATTGGACGGCATTTTCGATCAACGGCTGCAAGATCAGATGCAGGGGTTCGCGGTAAGTGAACGCGTCCGCTTCAGCGGAGAATGTACGCAGCGTCACCCGGTCGGAAAATTTCGAAACAATCGACCGAAGCTCGACCGCCAGATCCACGGTCTCCGGTTCGCTCGCGATATGTTGTGCTCGCAAAAAGCGCTGAAGCGACAGTAGCAGGTCTTCCATCTCGTCCGCGCTTGAGCGCACGACTTGGGCGATATCACCCTCCGCGACGAAATCTGCCGCGACCTTGAGCCGACTGAGCGGAGTTCGCAGGTCATGGCTGATCGCTTCGAATGTTTGCGCCTGGGACAATACGAGGGTTGCGATGCGCGACTGCATGTCATTGACCGAACGCGCCAGCGCGCGGACATCGGATGCACCCTGTTCGCAAAACACGGCCGTCGCGTCCGCAGATTGAGACGCGACGGCCTGCACCAGTTGCTGAAGCGGTTTTCCGAGCCGGCGTAGAAGATACAGTCCAGCCAGGATGCACAAAATGGCGGTCGCGGCCGTTACAGCCATTGCCCACAGGGCAATGGGCCAGCTCGACGAAACATCGTCGGAGCGGAAGATGAGCCAATGACCGTCGTGAAGTTGCATAGACCCCACGAGATCGGCTCGACCATTCTCGTTGCGGTGAATGCCGAGCGCTAAATCTCTCGAGGCGAGGGATGGTTCCCAAGAGACAATCCGATCCTTGAAGCTCGTAATGTGAGCGTGCGGTGTTCGGCTTGCGGAGATTGGGGAGGCACCGATCGCGATGTCCAAATGCCTGGCACGCATGACCTGAACGGCATCTGGGCCATAGAGCTGGTGGATCCGATCGCCGGCGACAAGAAGCTCTGCCACCCGCCGCGCATGATCTTCATGAATGGTGTCGCGATCGATGATCCCGAAAAATAGAATGCTCGAGATCGTTTGGACGGCCGCGAGACACACAATTAGGAGCGTGGCGTAGCCAAGCATGCGAGGTCGGCGAAACGACAAGAGCCGTTGGATCATGGCATTGCATTTCCTTCGCTGCACCGCTGAATAACCACGGGCCGATCGCGCAGAGGCGTCCCCATGCTGAAACAACTGAGTGCGTGGGTTGGGATGCACCATGTAGGAAGAATCGCAGCAGCCAGTTTCACCCAGCTCCGCTCTAATCGTCTCGCATCAGCGGACAGAAGGCCAATGCCAAAACAGCCGTCTCGGCTACGCACGAGGACTGATCCAGATCAGTCCCGCCATGAGCGCAAGAGCGACAATGGCCGTCGTCCACCAGCGCCGCTTGGTAGGCCGGGTGAGCGCGAACGTCACTGCGTAGAGCATGACGACGGCCAAGATGACCACCCATCCCAGGATTTCATCGAGGGTGAAGGGCCACCAGAGAAACGGTGTCCTGGTATCGGGCATGGCTCATCTGCCCTCCAGCGATGCCCCGCCGCAGGCCAATTCATGGAGCCGTGTGACCATTGTTACCATGATACGCCGCACCGAAATCGGAGCCCCTATTCGTGGATCGCACCACAAATCGGCATAGAGGTCTGCATAGGCGCGGAAGAATGCGGATCGGTCGCGTATGCAGGACAGATTTTCGGCTTCGATCAACGCGTCGACGGCCCGGGCCGCGGCAGCCAGGGGCAATCCGGAACCCGGTAGATCCGCCATGACAGCGCGGCGTTGGGCTTCAACCGTAAAGCTCGAAAGTCCGGACTCAAAGACCTGGATCAAGTCTTCCCGCAGGTCCGTTCCGTCAAGCCGACCTGCTCGGCGGAAAGCAAGTGCAAGCAACTGGTCATCGGCCTGCGGCGATAGCTCCAGTCTTTCGATCCGGCTCAAGCCATCGTCCTCGACGCGCTTCGCGATCAGGATGCCGGAGGGCAGGCGCAGCACATCATCCGCACGCCGCGCAGCCCGGTCTATCAAGTCGACCAAAAGGTCAGCCTGACACGCGGTATTACTCGACAATTTCTTCTCCATCGGATGGACCCAAGCCAGCGCTTCACGCCGCTGCCGGCGGGTCAGGGTCCTCCTTATCCGGGATAGGCGGGGCTGACTTGCGCTGGGACGCGAAGGGCACAACTACCCTCGCGTCCACAGTCTGCGTCGTACCGGTACGCGCCTCGTCCTTCGCGGACGCCACGTCTTTTCGATTCTTATTCATGTCATGCTCCCGGCGGCGTTCGCCGCCGCCTCCATCTACCTATGGGAAGGGTGATGACCCCGAGCCCTGTAATGGGCTCGGGGAGGCTAGCCTCGGAGCTGGCGGCCTGCGTGGTGCGTCAAGCGCCCAATGGACACGACATTAGACATATCACCACTCAAGATGGACTAAATGGGGTCGATGTCAATCCATCGCCCTGACCTTGACTAACCCTGCTGGAATACCGATCTTCTTGTTATGAGCAGTTTTTCTTTCCGGCGCTCTCGCGAGCTTCACGCCGGGAGCATCGTCGCGGGCTCCTGAGCCCCGGCCGGCGCCCGCCCTTCGCTGGCACGACCGGGGCCACTCCTGTCACTTGATGTAAGCCGCCGACTGCTCGCTCCGCTCAACCGACCTGCAGCAGACGGCATAGACCGGAGGTCAGAATGTCGGACTCTTTTGTGGTGGAAGCCAATCGCCGCGTTGTAGGCATCGCGATCCGCTGTCGCGGAGGCTATAAGTTTCATGCGTCAGAACCTGAATTTCGCGCGCTCGAGAAGCAGACGTTCCGCCGCGCGAAGAGCCTAGCCCACAGCGTCGGGGAGTTCGCCCGGAAACTGTTGGAAGCGGGCGACCCAGCAAATCGCACACTCCATTAAGCCGCGTTTGCACGGCTCCTTGTACCGCCGGAGCTGCATGCCAGCGCATGCGGCTCCGCTACGTTGATAGGCTCCCATGTCGTTTCCCAGATCCAATACGGGTGCCTCTCCCGTAAAACGAGGGCGGGCTCGACCATCGGCCGATGTCGCCAGCCTTCCACGCGCTCTGTCGAAGCTTGGTTTTTGTTCACGAACTGAAGCCACAGCGCTGATCGAGTCAGGCCGCGTTATGGTCGATGGTCGCGTTGCACGATCGATGCGGCAACGGGTAAATCTGAAGACGGCGCGGATCGTCGTCGATGGCGAGCGGCTGCGCGACGAGCCGAAAATTTATCTGAAACTCAATAAGCCACGCGGGTATGTCACCACCTATCGCGATCCGAGCGGCCGCCCCACCGTATATGACTGCATGCCCGAAGACCTGCCGTTCCTGTTCCCCGTCGGACGCCTGGATCGGGCAAGCGAGGGGCTGCTGCTCATGACCAACGACACCCTTTGGTCCGAGCGCCTCCTCAATCCTCTGAACGGCGTGAGGAAGTGCTATCATGTCAAAGTCGACCGTGCTCTCGAACCGGACGATGTCCTCGCCATCGCGCATCCGGTCGAGGATGGCGCGGATATATTGACCACCGCGTCCGTGCGTCTCCTGCGTCGCGGACCGCGCAGCTGCTGGCTGGAGATCGTCCTCACCGAGGGCCGTAACCGTCAGATTCGCCGGATCCTCGCTGCTAAAGGGCTGAGCGTCATGCGCCTGGTGCGCGTGGCGTTCGCGGGCCTTCCGCTCGGCGACTTACCGAAGGGCGGGATTGCCCTGTTCGACGGCGCTGCAGCATTGCGGTCGATCGAACCTTCTTCCGGGCCAGTGGCATGAGAGAGGTCGGTCGCTTCGCCGCCTGGGCGCTGTGCGCCGTCATCGCGCTGACCGCCTTCGCGCTTGTGCCGCATCATCATGGCTTGTGGAGCCTTGCCCTTGTCGCATCACTGCTGGTTGCCCTGGGCGCCTGGGACTGGCGGCAGCCCAAACATAGCTTGCGGCGCAACTATCCGATCATCGCGCATATCCGCTGGCTGGTGGAGGCCGTGCGGCCCGCGCTGCGTCAATATCTTTTCGAGGCCGATGAAGAGGCGGTTCCCTTCTCGAGGGCACAGCGATCTCTCGTCTATCGGCGTGCCAAGGTTGAGCAGGACGATCAGCCATTCGGCACGCTGCTTGACGTCTATCAGGATGGCTATGAGTTCATCAGCCACTCGACCAGGCCGGTCGACGTCCCCGATCGCAGAGATTTCCGGATTGTCATTGGCGGCGGTCAGTGCGCAGAACCTTACAGCGCGTCGATCCTGAACATCTCGGCGATGAGTTTCGGCTCGCTATCGGCCAATGCGATCCGCGCCCTCAACCGGGGCGCGAAGCTAGGCGGCTTCTATCATGATACCGGCGAAGGCAGCATCAGCTCCTATCATCGCGAAGCGGGAGGTGATCTGGTGTGGGAGATCGGGAGCGGCTATTTCGGCTGCCGCGATGCGCTCGGCCGCTTCGACCCTGAGAGTTTTGCAGCGCAGGCCGCCTCGGAGCAGGTCCGCATGATCGAGCTCAAGCTCAGTCAGGGCGCGAAGCCTGGCCATGGCGGCATTCTCCCGGCGGCCAAGGTCACCCCTGAGATCGCTGCGACGCGCCACGTCAGCGCGGGGCAGGATTGTATTTCTCCGGCGCGCCATTCCGCCTTTTCGACGCCTCTGGAGATGATGATGTTTATCGCGGAGCTGCGGTCGCTCTCGGGTGGTAAGCCCGTGGGGTTCAAGCTCTGCATCGGCCATCCCTGGGAGTTCATGGGGATGGTGAAGGCGATGTTGGAAACAGGGTTCTTCCCCGATTTCATCGTCGTCGACGGTGCCGAGGGCGGCACCGGCGCCGCGCCGTCGGAATTCTCGAACCATATCGGCGTCCCCATGCGCGAGGGCCTGTTGTTCGTCCACAATGTGCTGACGGGTGCGGGCATCCGCGATCGGATCAGGATCGGCGCGGCGGGCAAGATCATCAGCGCCTTCGATATCGCAAGCGTGCTCGCCATCGGCGCGGACTGGGTGAACAGCGCGCGCGGCTTCATGTTCGCGCTCGGATGCGTGCAATCGCTGTCCTGCAATACCAACCGCTGCCCGACCGGGGTCGCGACACAGAGTGAACGCCGCCAGCGCGGTCTTGTCGTCGGCGACAAGGCCATGCGTGTGCAGCACTTCCACGCCAATTCCTTGCGGGCCCTTGCGGAAATCCTGGCCGCCGCCGGTCTGCGACACCCTTCCGAGTTACGGCCGCACCATCTGGTGCGCCGCGTCAGCACCACCAAGGTGCAGCAGTTCGCCCAGCTTCACGTCTTTCTGGAAAAAGGTGCTTTGCTCGCTCCTGGCCTGGACGACGGATTTTACGCGCAGAACTGGCGGTTCGCGCGCGCCGACAATTTCGATGCCCCTCCGGCACTCACACTCTGAACCCGCCGCGTCCTATCCGCGCCGCCCACTTCGCATCGCAAAACTGCTGGTGATCCGGGTCACACCCGGCAATCGGGACAGCACTTCCCGATGGAACCGTTCGTAATCGTCGATACCTGCAATTTGGATTCGCAGGAAATAGTCTCCCTCGCCTGTCATCAAATACCATTCGCGGATCTCGGGATGGCCGCGCACCGCTGCCTCGAAACGGTTGAGACAATCCTGCGTTTGCTGCGCCAGCGTGACTTGGACCATGGCCGTTGTCCCCTCTTCGGGCAGCGAGCCTCCGAGCAGGATGGTGTATCCACGGATGGCGCCGCTTTGTTCGAGATTGCGCACGCGACGCAAGCAGGCCGATGGCGACAAGCCGACCGCCTCTCCGAGCGCCTGGTTGGTGATACGGGCATTGAGCCGCAGCTGTGTGAGGATCTTGCGATCATAGTCATCGATACCGGTCATCACATTTCCACCATTCTACGACGGATTATGCCGATAAGTCGGTACATTTCGCCAGTTCGAGCACAATACGATCATTAAGTGATCAAGATAAGCGTTATGCTTTCTGCGAGAGGAAGGCAAATTGATACGCAGCATCTGTCCGACCACGGCTAGTCGGTTAATCGTCGATCTGGACGCATTGAGCGGAAATTATGCTTCTCTGTCCCGCAAGCTGGCGCCTGCGGCGTGCGGCGCGGTCGTGAAAGCCAATGCTTATGGTTTGGGCGCGGTGCCTGTTGTTGAGGCGCTGCGCGCTGCAGGCTGCAGGCTGTTTTTCACGGCGCATCTGGCGGAGGCACTCGACCTGATGTCGGTTGTCGACCCGACATGCGAGGTCGTCATCCTCAACGGGCTGGATCCCGATTGCGAGCCTGTCTGTGCCGAGCATGGCTTTGTGCCCGTCCTCAATTCAATGGCACAAATTGAGCGCTGGCGAGCCCTTGCGATCGCTCAGGGCCGCCGCCTCCCGGCCGCGTTGCAGGTAGACAGCGGGATGTCGCGGCTCGGACTGACCCTCGACGACGCCCAAGCGCTAAGCACGACCGCGATCGGCGACAATATCGATCTCCGGCTGATCCTTACCCATCTTGCCTGTGCGGATGATCCGTGCCGCGAGGAAAACCGGACGCAACGCGCGCGTTTCGAGGAGATCACCCGCCTGTTCCCGGGGATCCCAGCCTCCATCGCGAACAGCGGTGCTGCTTTCCTGACACCGGACTTCCACCTGGACATCGCACGGTGTGGCATCGCCCTATACGGAGTGGCGCCAACATTGGCACAGCCGGGCGAACTGCGATCGGTCGTGCGCCTCGACGCCCGCGTCATCCAAATCCGCGACATCGAAGTCGGCTCGGGGATAGGCTACGGCTTCGACCATGTTGCGCGCTGTCCCATGCGGATCGCGACCGTCGGCATCGGATATGCCGACGGCATCTCGCGAAGGTTCGCACAGAGCGGCGCTGCCTGGTATCAAAAGCACCGCCTTCCTCTTGTCGGCCGCATCTCGATGGACAGTCTTGCCATCGACATTTCGGGTCTGCCGGACGGCCTCCTACGCGAAGGAGGGTTCGTCGAACTGATCGGCCCGAACCAACCACTGGAGGCCATGGCGGACGCGGTAGGAACGATCCCCTACGAGATCCTCACAGGGCTCGGTCGTCGGCACGAGCGTCTCTACGTTCAGAACCATCGTTCGGAACGCCAGAGTGCGGGAGCATGGTCATGAAGGTTGCCGTGCTTGGGGCAGGCGTCATCGGCGTAACGACAGCCTATTATCTGCATCGCGCGGGCCATGAGGTGGTCGTTATCGACCGCCAGCCGGGTGCTGGGCTTGAGACCAGCTTCGCCAACGCTGGCGAGATCTCGCCCGGCTATGCTTCGCCTTGGGCCGCGCCGGGCATCCCTTTGAAGGCGATGCGATGGTTGATGATGCGCCACGCTCCGCTCATCATAAGGCCGCGCTTGGACATGGCCATGGCACGCTGGCTCTACGCTATGCTGCGCAACTGCAACGCCACCAGCTATGCTCTTAACAAGACTCGCATGGTACGGCTCGCCGAGTTCAGCCGGGATCAGCTCGTCGAACTGCGCCAGACACTCGCGATCGCATATGATCATCGCAGCCTGGGTACTTTGCAGCTCTTTCGAACCGCCGCGCAAGCCGGCGCAAGTGCCAAGGATATCGCGGTCCTCGAACATTATGGCGTTTCCTATCAACGCCTGGATCAGGATGGCTGCATCGCGTTTGAGCCTGGCCTTGAGGCGTCGCGCGACCGCTTCATCGGAGGGTTGAGACTGCCCGGCGACGAAACAGGCGATTGCCATTTGTTTACGAGGCAGCTGGCAGCGTATCTCGCCGGCAAGGACGTGGAATTCCGCTATAATAACCGCATCGAGAAGATCCATGTGGAGCGCGGGCAGATCGCGCGGGTTCAAACCGATAAGGGGATGGTCACGGCAGATCGCTATGTCGTCGCGCTCGCTGCGCACGGGCCGGCCCTGCTCCGGCCACTAGGGATCGACATCCCGGTCTATCCCGTCAAGGGCTATTCGCTCACGGCGCAAATCGCCGATCCCTCGCGGGCGCCGGTGTCCACGCTGCTCGATGAAACATACAAGATTGCGATAACCCGCCTAGGCGATCGCATTCGCGTAGGCGGGATGGCGGAAATATCGGGTTTTTCAACTGATCTGCCTGAGCGTCGCCGTGCAACGCTGGTCCATTGTCTATCCGACCTGTTTCCTGATGCAGCGCGTGCCAGCGGAATGTCCTTCTGGTCGGGCTTTCGCCCGATGACCCCGGACGGACCGCCAATCGTCGGCCCAACCGAAATCCCGAACCTCTATCTCAACATCGGTCATGGGACGCTTGGATGGACCATGGCGTGCGGTTCGGGCCACTTGCTGAACAGCCTCATCAGTGGCGAACCGCCCGCCATTGAAGCGGGCGACCTCGCCCTCTCTCGATATCTTCGGTCCTGAATAAAGGAGATTGCCATGACCATCCGCCATATGAATCCCGGTCCCCGCATGAGCCAAGCGACGATCCACGCCGGCGTCGTCTATCTTTCCGGCCAGATTGCAGCTCCGGGGGAAGACGTTGCCGTACAAACCGAGGCAGTGCTAAATGCGATCGACACGCTGCTGCAAGAGGCCGGATCGGATCGCGCGCATTTGCTTCAGGCGACGATCTGGCTCTCGGACATGGCCGATTTTCCCGTAATGAACGAGATTTGGGAAAAGTGGCTGACGGACGTTAAAGCTCCGGCGCGCGCGACGGGCGAGGTGAAGCTCGCAAGCCCCGATTATAAAATCGAGATCCTGGTGACCGCCGCCCTACGGTGATCACACGCCGCAAGGACGGCGCGCGCATTTATCAGGCGCGCGCCGTGGCGGCTTTCGGGGCGTGCTTACCGCTCTCGCCGACCAGGACAATCAAGGCATTTTCCGTGGGAAATTGTGCCACGAGCACCGGCGCCGTGGTCACCGCGCTGATCGGCTCCGCCGCCGCGTGGGAGATGCAAAAGGCGGTACCGTGCCAAAGATCTCCGCATTCCATGAGAAAGCGCGCTAAACGCCGCCCGGCTTTCGGTGAATGTACCAGGACACCGTCGATCCAGGGCAGTGCGGCGAGTGCCGGCCGGAGCGTGCTGCTTGGGACGTCCAGGCTTTCGTAAACGGCGACATGCCGCGCGGAAAATCCTTGGCCGACAAGATCGCGCGCAAGGTTGCCCGCAGGCTCCGCCGCGCCAAGATGCACAATGGACGATCCCCGCGCCGCACAGGCGATAATGAGGCCGTAGAGATCGCTGACGTTACCGTCGGCAGAGGCTACGTTGCGATAGCCTGCATCCCGTGCCGTCCGCGCGGTCCGCTGGCCAACGGCATAGACCGGCACTTCAGCCATTTCCGGGTCGAACAGATGATGGGCGACGCCGTGCGTGCTGGTGAAGACCAGCGCGTCCGGCGGTTTGGCAAGGGGCTCATGAGAAACGGGGTGGATGGTGAGGACCGGCGCGATCAAGGGCTCGTGCCCGGCTGCGCGCAAATGATGGCCGGTTAGGAAAGCATAGGGCGAAGATCGGGTCACCCAGAGAAAGTGCGGCGAAGGCATGGCGGTCTCCCGGCACTGCAACAGGCCAAGACAATCGTGCGGGGCCTGGCCCCGCACGATGTCGGCAGCCGGTCAAGCGGCTTGGCTGAGCGGGCTGGCAATGCCCCAATAGACATCGCCCCAGGCAGCGCAAAGGCGGTCTGTCGCATCGGCACCAAGCACATCCTGGAAGACCGGCTTCAGCACGTCTCCGGCGACCGCATAACCCGAACGATGCATCTGGAAGCTTCCAAGCTGATCCGAAAAGCGTTCCCTGGCATCGGGTGCGCCGATATTGCTCGCGACGTCGCGAACAAAGGTCGCGATGCTCGCGACGCATTGGGTGTCGAGGCCAGATGCCTCGTCGTCGCCGGCCTTGGTCGACCTTCTCTTGAGTTGGTTATAAATACCAAGTGCGATCTCGTCGGCTGCGGCGGTTACAAGATCTGCGGAGTTCGCAATAGTCGCGACGGTAGCGTCATTAAATGGCTTCACGATAAGCTCCTCACGGGCGCGGCACTGAAAGCACCGGCGCGCGCATCCTTGAAAAAGAAGGAGAATAGGGGACGATGTCAGGCCCTGACGGCGTACCGTCAGGGCGAATTAGCGCGCGAGCGCGCTGCTGCCGCGGTGGAATGTTTGACGGAAGCTATGATTGTCCCGAGCCATGCCACTAACATAGGCTTGGGTGGCCCGATAGACAAGGCGAGAACCGCCGGCAGGACGATCCATGTCAGGCGATCGATATCGGTATGTTGACGATCAAATCCGCCAGCTCTTCCTCCTCGACCTGGCTTGCCGCCTGCGTGCGGGCGAACCACTGCAGGCGCCGCTTCGATCGCTCCGGCCAATCCTTCGATTGCGTGACGGATCGCATCGGAAAGACCGTCACCTCGCAAGGCACATCATCACCACCCGCGCCCATATGCTTGCCATACCGGTACGAACCGATCGGTTGCGGTAGGAGATCGCCTTTTATGCCCGCCTCCTCATAGGCTTCGACGGCAGCCGTCAGTGGCCCGTCCATATCTGGGATAGGCCAGCCCTTTGGGATGACCCAGCGCCGGGTTCTGCGGGACGTTATGAGCAGAATCTCAAGCTCGTCGCCGTTCACCACGCGCATCGGCAGCGCGGCATATTGGACATACAGTCCGCATTCGTTGCGGACGAACTTCAGCGATCGTGCGTTATTCAACACTCTAACTCGGCTGATGCTTTCGAACGCAAGATCGCTCGAAAGACAGTTGGAAGGCGTCTGACTCTCCCCGAACGCCCACCAAATGGACGTCCGGCTACCTGCGTGTCTGGACGCGCCTAACCCTTTCAAATGACCGTAAAACATTCTCTGCCATCCAGGCAATCTATGCCAGGCCACCAAGAAGTCAACGACACCCTGTTACAACCGCCACCGACGAATCCTCGGGCGCGCAGCACTTGACTTACAGTGGATGTCTGGCATTCTCTAGCCGTCATGCAAATGCACCCTGACATGCTGGCAACACCGCCTAGAAAGAAGCCGATCATCGGCCTCTGAGCCCTATTCGACGTTTCAGTCGATTAGGGCATTGCATAATTTACTAGTTCCTCAAGATATAAATCTTGGATCTTAGTGAATTCTCTTCCGTGAGAAGAGCGAATTATTCTTCACAATATTTGCCACACCCCGCGGCAAGCGGCGTTCACGCGCACGCACCATGCAGATTGCCTAGTCCGCGGTGAAGCAGGGATCGATCATGACATTTTCCCCCTATCTCAGGCTCCCCCCCGAACCGCTTCCTTATACCTGATCGGACGCCGCTGTCCGATCAGGCGCACGATGTGAATCACATCACCATTGGGTGATCATGCGAAGGACTATGTTCATGGGTAAGAAGAAAATGTCGGGGAGCCGCGAGCCTCGCAAGCCGAAAAAGGAGAAACGTCCTAAGTCGGCCGCCAACACTGTCAGCAATGTTCTGAACGGAGACAAGGCATCGGCGAAGGCGAGCAAATAACTCGTCCATCCCGTTTCATTCCAGGAAAGGAGGAGCATATGTCTGCTCGACTTATTGAACGGTTGAAGGCCGCTCATGAGAGGATCAACAAGCAGATCGAGTTTGAGAGAAGCGTTCTGCAGCCCGACGAAGCTCGATTGAGCAAGCTGAAGAAGACCAAACTCTCGCTGAAGGACCGCATGGCGCGCATTTCGGCGAGCCTGGCCATCTAAGATGAGGCGAAGGCCGGCGAACCTATCGCCGGCCTTCGTTTAGACTAAGATGATCAACTGACGCCAGGTTTCATGCCTGATGGCGCCCATGGCGCTGCCACCTCGACATGAAAGGCGCGCAGTCAACTCACGAGCCACCACAGTGCTCCGATGGCGACGAATGGAAACGCCAGCAAGGCCAGCAACGATTTGACCGGTGCTCGGAAAATATGCCCATGATCCTCGTGAAACGCCTCCAAGGGCTTGGATAGCCGTTCATCGGTGGTCATCAGCGCTGCGTCGATTAATGGCAATTTGGGAAATATCTCAATCAGGGTGGCAAGTTCGGACGCACTTATCGCCGGATACCGTAGCAGAAGCTGTTCAACGATAACCGTATCGTCGGCGCGTGGTCTTGGCTGTACTTTGAAAGGGGAGTTCATCGAAAGAGTCCTCAAGCATAGACAGGCCGTCGCAAAGCGTGACCGTCGCATGAAAATCGGATTCCGCCGTCTTGATCGATCGCGTTCAAACAGAGGTCGAACGTCTCGTCATCGATCCTTATGTCCCGAACGCTGCAGCTGGCGAAGCGCGCGTTCGGCTACTCGCAGATTTTGAGGAAGCGAGGCTCCAGCCTGGTATCGTCGCCACGGATGCTCATGCATCCAACATGGCCGTCTTACTACGTTGTTTCAAGCTCGGCTTGCGCTCGCCTTCCTGTCGGCCGTTCTCCTAGATCGCAGCTTCTGCGACGGTAGTTAGCGGGGCGATAGGCACTCCGAGCCCAGCTGGGAGGGTATGCGAGCATGTTCGCATAAAGGCTTGGCCTCGGACTTGCTCGCCGGCGACCCTACCAGCGGCAACCTGGCATCGACGATTAATTCGGCGCGGCGTGTTGCGAATCGTTCTCAACCCACCGCGATAATGGCCGGGCTGGCCGCTTAGCGCTGGACGAGGAGTTGTCCTGGCGACGAGCTTCGACCGTCTATGGCGAAGAGGATGAAAGACTGCGGCCGCCTAGACGATCTCACGCGTTTCGCAGAGCTATGTGCGCGTGTTGAAAACCTCGGCGATCTGCAAGGCACTATTGATGCGGCCGTGCGCGAACTTGGCTTCCGCTGGTTCACGCTGCTTCACAATGTCGATCTTCGGCACGGAGGCGGGCAGCGCCTGTTCCTCACCACCTATCCGCCGGCTTGGCTCGAGGAGGTGCTCGAGGAGCGCCACTATGTCGAGGACCCCATCCACGCGGCCTGCGCCCGCACGCCATCGGGGCTCGCCTGGGATCGGGTGGGCGACGTGCTTGAGCTTTCGTCGCGCCAGCGAAGCATCCTGATGCGCGCCAGAGATCATGACTTGGCAGCGGGCTATAGCTTGCCGATCAGGACGCCGGGTGAGCCTGAGGCGATTTTCACCGTCGCCCGACCCCGCGATGAACCGCTGGATGCGGCGGAAATTCTCACCGCCCGATTGCTGGGTTCAGTCGCCTATGACCGGGCGCGCGAACTGCTCGGCGAAGAGATGAGGACCTTGGCGTTCGTTTCACTCAGTCCGCGCCAGGTCGAATGCATCGCGCTCGTGGCCCAGGGGAAGAGCGATTGGGAGATTGCCCAGATCCTCGGACTTAGCCGCGACACCGTGCACGAATATGTGGAATCCGCGCGCCGACGCTACGGTGTTCGGCGCCGAACGCAGCTAGTGCTGCGCGCGGTTCGCGACGGTCATCTCAACATGGACGCGCTCCTCTGATCTCGCTTGGGCCGTGATGATCGGGCTTGGCCAAGTTCAGGACTTCTGCGCGGTTGCCGAAACAATCAAGGACAGTCGAGCACTCGCCAGCCTGATGGCTGAGATCACGCATGAGATGGGTTTTCGGTACTTTGCCCTGGTCCACCATATCGACCTCAAGTCAGCAGTGAGCTCTGTCCATATCGTCGATTATCCGCCGGAATGGGTGGAGCGTTTCCAGGCGCGGCGCCTCTATGCCAGTGACCCGATCCATCGTGCCAGCCATCGCACCAATATCGGCTTTGCCTGGTCGGCGGTTCAATCCCTCATCACGCTCAGCGCCGCTGATCGGTCGATCCTGGCGGAGGCACACGATGCCGGGCTGGGCGATGGTTTCACGGTTCCTGCCCATATTCCTGGTGAGGTGAATGGGTCCTGCTCATTCGCCATGGGGTCAGGCGACGTGCTCGATCAACGACAGCTCCCGCTCGTCCAGCTCATTGGCAGCTTCGCATTCGAAGCTGCGCGCAGACTGTCCCGGCAAACCCAAGCTCCATGCCATGGCCCGAGCCTGACCGAGCGGCAGGCTGAATGTGTAGCGCTGGTCGCGCGCGGGAAGACTGACTGGGAGATCAGCCAGATCCTCGGAATCGGGCAGGAAACGGTGATCCAGCATGTCAAGGATGCGCGCGACCGTTACGGCGTGACGAAGCGCACGCTGCTGGCGATCCGCGCTTTGTTCGATGGACAGATCAGCTTCGCAGATGTTTTCGGGCGATGATCTCCCCAGGACTGGGGATAACCGAAAGGACGCGGGCCTGATTGACTGACCGCCTCACCAAAGGAGGCTGTCATGCATATTGCAACCGGCGCTGCCCGCGCCATGGAAAACCGCCTGTTCCGTTCGATGTTCGAGGAACGCAAACGGGTATTCGTCGATCTTCTGCGCTGGGACGTGCCGGTCCTCGCCGGTCGTTATGAAATCGACCAGTTCGACAATGGCTCTGCCGTCTACATCGTGATAGCCGACGCCGAGGGCGAGCATCTTGCCTCGGCTCGGCTGCTTCCCACAACCGGTGACCATATTCTCGGCACCATTTTCCCCGAGCTATGTGAACAAGCGCCTCCCCGGGGTGGTGCGATCCTCGAGATCACGCGCTTTTGTCTTGCACGACGATTGCGTGCACGAGAGCGCCTGGAGGTGCGCAACCGGTTGGTGTCCGCGCTCGTCGAATATGCGCTGCGCAATCGAATCCAAAGCTACACCGGCGTCGCTGAGTGGCCTTGGTTCCAGCAGATCCTGAGCTTTGGCTGGGCCTGCCGCCCCCTCGGCCTGCCCGGTTCGACAAGCGGGCGCTGCCTTGTTGCCTTGCAGATCGACATCGATGGCCGCACGCGTGAGCAGCTGCGGGCCAGCGGCATCTGGCGCCCGGTCGGCCTCGCCGAATTTGCCAAGGCTGCTTGAGGAGGGCGCCATGACGAATCTCTCCCCCTATGGCCAAGCTGTTGACCCTACGGTCGATGACGATCTGCGGCGGTACGGCTTCTGCGTGTTGCGGGACATCATATCCAAGACAGACATCGCGGAGATCGATCACGCCCTCGATCCGCGTTTTACCGCCACACCCTTTTGTCAGGGCGGCTTCTACGGTCCGCGCACCAAGCGCTTTGGCGGCCTTCTGAAACGCGTACCCGCTGTCGAGAGGCTGGTACGTCATCCCGCGATCATGTGTTTGGTGCGGTCGGTTCTCGACCCTTGGTGTGATACCATCCAGCTCAACTTGACGCAGGCGCTCGAACTGCATCCAGGAGCGCCAGCGCAGTTTCCCCACAGGGATGAGGATATGTGGCGCGGCCCGACCGGCCAGATCGAATATCTCGTCAACGTGATGTGGCCGATTTCTCCGTTCAAGACTGAAAACGGTGCCACATTGATCTGGCCCGGGAGCCATAATGCCGGCGCTGCGAAGGACGCGCAGCCCATGGCGGTTGAGGCGGAGCCGGGCTCGGCGATCCTCTTCCTCGGTTCTACGCTGCATGGCGCCGGCGCGAACATGACCGGCGCGATCCGGCGTGGCATCATCGTCAGTTATTGCCTGGGCTGGCTGAAGCCCTACGAAAATCAATGGCTGACCTATCCCCCCGATGCGGCCCGTGCGTTCGATCCAGAGCTTGCCGCGCTGGTCGGTTATCAGCAGCACCGCCCCAATCTCGGCAATTATGATGGCCAATGCCCGTCCATCCTGCTCGAGGGTAATCCACCCGAATATTTGGCGGCGATCGACGCGCTGCGGCCCGATCAGGAAGGTGCGCTGGCCGAATTCCTGGACCAGCAAAGCACAGGCCAACTCCCCCCGGCTGGGGGGATTGCCGAAATCGGGGCCGGGCGGAACAAAAGAGAGGTGAAATCCAACGGATAGCCGACGCCAATTCCCAACGCGGGAGGTGTCTCTCGCGGGGGAATGACCCGATGCAACGTGTGATTCTCAGCCTGGCGGTGCTCGCCATGGGCACCGCCCTTCAACCGACTCCCGCGCGAGCGAATGACTTGGGCTGCCAGGTTCTCCTGTGCCTTTCCAATCCCGGTGGCGCGACGCAATATGCCCAGTGCGTCGCGCCCATGACTAAGCTGTGGCGGCGCTTGGCCACCGGTGGCTCTTTTCCCGGCTGTAGTGGCGGAGGCGTCGCAGGCACCAAGGTCTATGATCGGGAATCGGCAACGCGGCGCCGGGTTGTCATGACGTTCAGCGATGGGCGACGTGAAACCTATTCGCTGGCCAATATCGAGCGGCTGCAGGACAGCGCTCGATGATCCTCGACGTCGCCAGTCTTCTCGCCCTTGCAGGCTCATGCGCGCCAAGCGTGGCGCCTGAGACGCTGATCTCGATCGTTCACACGGAAAGCCGGTTCAACACACTGGCGATCGGGGTGAACAGTCCGGGTGCGCGTAAGCCGACGCCGGCGACGAGGGCACAGGCGATTGCTGCGGCGCGTAGCCTCATCCACCAAGGCTACAACATCGACCTGGGCTTGGGGCAGATCAACAGCGCCAACCTGGGATGGCTGGGTCTGTCGGTGGAGGATGCCTTCGAGCCGTGCCGCAACCTCGCCGCCGCCGCGCGGGTGTTGGCGACCAACTATCAG
>Ga0207674_10002932_pt1 | contig 21199 bp, 20 predicted proteins | sample KBSCornC72_FD_184303 | JGI IMG/M metagenome (GOLD analysis project Ga0207674, IMG submission 184303) | Corn rhizosphere microbial communities from Kellogg Biological Station, Michigan, USA - KBS Corn C7-2 (SPAdes) (version 2) | ecosystem: Host-associated > Plants > Roots > Rhizosphere > Soil ...
GCACCGCTCCTCTCCATCCACACCTTCAAAGTCTTTGTGGGTCCGGTGGAGAGATCCATGCGCAGCGCTCCGTGCCCTCGTCGTGTCCTGGGCGCTGTCCGCGTCAAGCTGTTGACCATGCAGCTGCCCTTGCCGTTCTCCGCGCCTCCGCGGTCCTCCGCGTGAGAACACGTTGCGCGCGGAGCGTGAATGCGCCGAACCGGCGATATTACACCGTGCCGCGCCACGTCTACCTTCACGTCCCGTTCTGCGCCCGTCGCTGCAGCTACTGCGATTTCTCGATCGCCGTGCGGCGCGACGTGCCGGTCGACGAATACCTGGCGGCGCTGGACGCCGAGCTCTCGGTTCGCTTCGGCGCCGCGGCGCCGACGGAGGTCGACACCATCTACCTCGGGGGCGGCACGCCGTCGCGGCTCGGCGGGTCCGGTGTCGCGCGCGCGATCGAGCTCGTCGAGCGGCACTTTCCCCTCGCGCGCGGTGGCGAGCTCACCATGGAGGCGAATCCCGAGGACGTCGACGCGCAGGCCGTCGACGCGTGGGCCGCGGCGGGCGTCAATCGCCTATCGCTCGGCTCACAGAGCTTCGACGACCGCGTGCTCGCGTGGATGCATCGCACCCACGACGCCGCGACGATCGAGCGAGCCGTCGCCACGGCGCGCGCCGGCGGGATCGCCAACCTGTCGCTCGACCTGATCTTCGCCCTACCGGCCGAACTGGGACGCGATTTCGAGAGCGACGTGCGGCGTCTCACCGCGCTCGCCCCCGATCACGTGTCGCTCTACGGGCTCACGGTCGAGTCGTCGACGCCGCTTGGACGATGGGTCGCGCGTGGCGACGCCGTGGAGCGACCGGAGGAGGGCTACGAGGCAGAGTTCCTCGCCGCGCACGAGATGCTCACCGCTGCCGGCCTCGAGCACTATGAGGTTTCCAACTACGCTTTGCCCGGCAGGCGCTCGCGCCACAATTCCGCGTACTGGTCGGGCGCTGCCTACGTCGGACTCGGGCCCGCGGCGCACGGGTTCGATGGTGACGTTCGCCGGTGGAATGCGCGGGCCTACGCCGCTTGGCGCGACCTGGCCATGGCGGGCTCCGACCCGCTTGAGGGCAAGGAGTGCCTCACCGAAGCCAACCGATCGGCCGAGTCGGTGTATCTGGCGTTGAGAAGCGATCTCGGACTCGCGCTGCTCCCCGGGGAGCGTGACGTGGTCCAGCCGTGGGACGTCGCGGGGTGGGTCACGATCGGGGCCGACGACCGGGTCCGCTGCACTCCGCTCGGCTGGCTGCGGCTCGACGCTCTGGCCGCTGCCTTGACGCATAGCCGAAGTCGTTAGCATATTTACACTTATGACCACTCCGGACGAGCTCACGCCACGCGAGCGCCAGGTACTCGAAGCGGTCATCCAGACGTACGTCCAGACTGCCGAGCCTGCCGGTTCGCGCGTGCTGGCGCGCCGACATGGCCTCGGAGTGTCGCCGGCGACGATTCGCAACACCATGAGCGACCTCGAGGAGAAGGGGTTCCTCTCCCACCCCCACACCTCCGCCGGACGCGTCCCCACCGACAAGGCGTATCGCGCCTACGTCGACTCGCTGCTCAACTCGCCGGTCGGTGCCATCGTCGTCGCCGAGCGTGAGCGGCTCCGTGAGCATCTGTCTTCCAGCCACTCCACGATCGAGACGATCCTGCGCCGCGCGGCGCAGAGCCTCGGCGTCCTGACGCAGGAGCTCGGCGTGGCGCTCGGGCCGCGGCTCGACGCGAGCATCCTCCGGCGGCTGGAGCTCGTCCGCGTCGGCGCCGAGCGCCTGCTGCTCGTGCTGACGCTCGACGCCGGCGTGGTGCGCACGGTGTTCGTCGAGGTGGCCGGTACGCTGGCCGACGTGGCGGTCTCCGAGGTCACGCGGGTGCTGAACGAGCGACTCGCGGGACACACCCTTCGCGAGCTGCGCACGTCGGTCGCCGACCGGTTGCGCGACACGCAGACGATGCCCGAAGCGGGCGAGCTGCTCAACATCTTCGTCCAGGAGGGCGAGCAGCTGTTCGACGCCGCCCTTCCGATCGGCGAGGGGAGTGTGATCGTCGGGCAGGCGAGCGTCCTCGCCGAGCAGCCCGAGTTCAGCGGCGCCGACAATCTCCGTCGGCTGCTCTCGCTCACGGAAGAGCCCGCGAGGCTCGCCGACGCGCTGCGGCGGAAGCACAGCGGCGACGAGCGGCCCGGGGTGAGCATCACCATCGGCGGCGAGCACGGTGACCCGCGGCTCGATCAGTTCACGGTCGTCACGGCGGAATACCACGCCGGACCGCTCGCGGGGGTGATCGGCGTCATCGGACCGACGCGCATGCCGTACGAGAAGGTGATCGCGCTCGTGCAGCACACGTCCCGCTTGCTGAGCGATTTACTTTGAGTCGTGAGGCGCGGACTGCTCGCGCGCCGATTCTCCACTGAAGGATCGACAATGGCTGAGTTCTACAGCGTCCTTGGCGTCGAGCGCGGCGCGTCGGACGATGAAATCAAGAAGGCGTATCGCAAGCTGGCGATGACCTATCATCCCGACCGCAACAACGGGTCGAAGGATGCCGAGGAGAAGTTCAAGGAGATCACCGAGGCGTACGACGTTCTGCGCGACCCACAGAAGCGCGCGGCATACGATCGCTACGGAGAGGCGGGGCTGCGCGGGGGCACCGCGGGCTACCACCACGTGGATCTGTCCGAGGCGCTCAGCATCTTCATGCGCGACTTCGGCAACTTCTCCGGTCTGGAGGATCTGTTCGGGCGCGGTCACGGCGCCGGCGGGACGCGTTCGGGCACCGACGTCAAGCTCACCGTGCCGCTCACGCTCGCCGAGGTCGCGACGGGCGTGGAGAAGCAGATCACGCTGAAGGTGCTCGATCCCTGCGATCGCTGCAAAGGGAGCGGTGCCGAGCCGGGCAGCAAGGCGCAGCAGTGTCCCACCTGTGGCGGCCAGGGCGAGGTGCGGCGCGCGCAGCGCTCGTTCTTCGGGCAGTTCGTCACCGTCGCGCCCTGTCCGACGTGTCACGGCGACGGGAAGATCATCGAGTCGCAGTGCAAGAAGTGCCGGGGCGACGGCCGCGTGCGCGCCGAGAAGACGATCAAGGTCGCCATTCCCGCCGGCGTCGCCACCGGGCAGTACATGACGATGCGTGGCGTCGGCAACGCCGCGCAGCGCGGCGGCGAACGCGGCGACGTGCACGTCGTGTTCGAGGTCGCCGACGATCCGCGCTTCGAGCGCGACGGCGAGGATCTGTACACCGAGGTGCTCGTCACGTATCCGCAGCTCGTGCTGGGCTCCACGCTCGACGTGCCGACGGTCACCTCCAGCGTGGGGCTCCAGATCCCGCCCGGCACGCAAAGCGGCCAGCTGTTTCACCTGCGCGGGCGCGGGCTCGCCCGAGTCAATTCGAGCGGTACGGGCGACCTGCACGTGCGAGTGCAGCTCTGGACGCCCGAGAAGCTGTCGCCGGAGGAAGAGCAGCTCATCGAGCGACTCGCCAAGGTGCAGCAGACGGTTCCAGCCGATCGCGGCAAGGGATTCTGGGCGAAGATGAAAGAAGCGTTGGGCGCGTGAGCTGGCTCGCCGTTCGAGTGAATGCCGGAGACGCCCGCGACGCTGCTCTCGGTGCCCTGTTCGAGCTCGGATCGCTCGGCGTGCAGGAGGTGGGTGACGAGCTCGTGACTCATTTCCCCGCCGACGTCGACGCGAGCGACGTGATCGGGGCGGTGCAGCGTGCCGCGCCCGGGTCGATCGTCGCCACGGCGCACGTCGCCGCGGTGGACTGGAGCGAGGAGTGGAAGAAGGGAGTCGGCGCGCACGATCTCGGCGCACTCTCGATCGTTCCTCCCTGGCTGTCCGAGGGGCGGGATCCGGCGCGCACCGTCGTCATCGAGCCGGAGATGGCCTTCGGGACCGGTGAGCACGAGACGACGCGTGGCGTCGTCCGGCTGCTTCCCGATCTGATCCGTCCCGGAGACCGCGTCGCCGATCTCGGCGCGGGCAGCGCCGTGCTGGCGATCGCCGCCGCCAAGCTCGGCGCCGGACACATCGCGGCGATCGAGATCGATCACGACGCCATCGCCAACGCCGAGGAGAACGTCGCGCGGAACGGCGTCGCGGACCGCGTGACGGTGATCGAGGGGGATGCGTCGCTGCTGCTCCCACTCGTCGCGCCGCTGCGCGTGGTGCTGGCGAACATCATCTCGTCGGTGCTGCTCGAGCTGCTTCCGGCGATCCGCAGCGCACTCACCGACGACGGCGAGGCGATTCTGAGCGGCATCCTGTTCGAGGAGCGCGACACGATGCTCGTCGCATTCGCGCGCGGCGGTTGGCGTGTCGTCGCCGAAGACGCGGAAGGTGCATGGTGGACGGCTCGAATCGCCCGGTCGTAGCGACCTTCTACGCGCCCGGCGACTGGCCGCAGCGCGTCGTGCTCGCCGAAGGCGCGTCCCATCACGCGAGCGTCAAACGACTCGCGGTCGGCGATCCCGTCCGCCTCACCAACGGCGCCGGCCGCCGCGCGCACGGTACGATCGCGCTGATCGGCAAGCAGCGCCTGGAGGTCGACTGCGACCATGCGAGCCTCGAGCTGGTGCCGGCACCGCCGCACGTCGCGCTCTGGGCGCCCGTGGGAGATCGCGACCGGATGCTCATGCTCGCCGAGAAGGCCGTCGAGCTTGGCGCGTCGTCCTGGCGCTCGATGGTGTACCGGCGCTCCCGCAGCGTCGCGCCCCGGGGCGAGGGCGCCGCGTTCGGCGAGAGGCTTCGCTCCCGAATGATCGCTGCGCTCGAGCAGAGCGGCGGCGCGTGGTTGCCGGCGATCGAGCCGGAAGCGAGCGCGCTCGACGCGATCGCGACGGGAATCCATGGTCACGCGATCCTGCTCGACACCTTCGGCGCTCCGATGGTCGACGTGCTGGCCGAGGTGCACGAGCCCGTCGTCATGGCGTGCGGACCGGAGGGCGGTCTCGAGCCGGCGGAACGAGCCGCGTTCGCCGAGAAAGGCTGGCGCGCTGCGTCGCTCGGCCCCAACGTGCTGCGATTCGAGACTGCCGGCATCGCCGGACTGACCCTGGCCCGCGCCCTGTTGAGACCAACATGAGCGACAGCTGTCTCTTCTGCCGGATCGTTCGGCGCGAGATTCCCGCGAAGCTGGTGCACGAGGACGAGCAGACGCTCGCCTTCCGGGACATCGATCCCAAGGCGCCGACCCACGTGCTGGTGATCCCGAAGACGCACGTGCCGTCGCTCAACGAGGCCACCGATGCCGAGATGCTCGGTCGCCTGCTGCTCACGGCGCGTTCGATCGCGGAAGCGGAGGGACTCCTCACCGATGGCTATCGCACCGTCGTGAACACCGGCGCGAACGCGGGACAGACGGTGCATCACATCCACCTGCACCTGCTGGGCGGCCGACATCTAAGCTGGCCTCCGGGCTGACCCGGGCGATACCTTACGAGGTCCCCTCACTCGTACGGAAATGCCGCTCTTCGACACCCTCCAGGCCGACCTGAACGCCGCGCGAAAGGCGCAGGACAAGGCGCGCGTCCTCGTCCTCGGCACGATCTTCTCCGACGCGAAGAACCGGAAGATCGAGCTGCGGCGCGACCTCACGGACGACGAGGTGGTCGACGTGCTGCGCAAGGGAATCAAGAAGCGCCGCGAATCGATCGAGATGTACGCCGGCAAGCGTGACGACCTCGCCGACAAGGAACGCGCCGAGGTCGCGTTGCTCGAGACGTACCTCCCCGCGTCCGTCGATCCGGAAGAGCTGCGCGCCGCGGTGCGCGCCGCCATCGCCGGCGGTGCGACGCAGATCGGCGCGGTGATGGGCAAGGTGCTTCCCCAGTTCAAGGGACGCGCCGAGGGAAGCACGATCAATGCGATCGCGCGTGAGGAGCTGAGCAGGCAGGGGTGACGGTGGTGGCTTCGGTCGGTCGACTCAACCCGAACGGACGCCCCGCGTCGTTCGGGTTTTTCGTCCCGAACGGCGACGGGCGGTGAACGCGCACGCGCTCGGCATCCTCGAGTATCCGCGATTGCTCGACGTCGTCGCCGGCTTCGCCGCGTCGGCGCTCGGCGCGGCCCGCGTTCGCGCACTCGCGCCGCGGTCGGATCTCCCGTGGCTCGAGACCGAGCATCGGCGGGTCGGTGCGGTGCGCGGTCTGCTCGATGGCGATCTGCCGTGGAGCCCGGAGCCGGTCCCCGATCTCGAGGCCGCGCTCCACCGGCTTCGGGTCTCGGGCATCATGTGGACGTCGCACGAGCTGCTCGCTGCCGCCGTGCTGCTGCGCTCCGCGCGGCGCACGCGCGAGGCGCTGCGCGATGAGCGTCGTCCGGCGATCCTGCGCGCCGTCCTCGCGCCGTTCGTCGAGCGGATGGTCGTCGCGAGGAGCGAGGAAGAGCAGATCGAGCGCGCGATCGGCGAGGATGGGCTCGTGCGCGACGAAGCGTCGCCGGCACTGCGCCGAATCCGCCGCGAGCTTCGCGCGTCGCACGGTGAGCTCGTGCGCATCCTCGAGCGGGTGATGGGCGGCCTCGACGCACACCACCGCGCACCGGACATGTCGGTGACGGTGCGGGAAGGACGCTATGTGATTCCCGTGCGTCGCGAGGGCGTTCGCCAGGTCGGCGGTATCGTGCACGGCGCGTCGGGCACCGGAGGGACGCTGTTCGTCGAGCCGCCGGCGGCGATCGAGTTCGGCAACCGCATTCGTGAGCTCGAGGGAGAGGAGCAGGAGGAGGTGGAGCGCGTGCTGCGCGAGCTCACCGATCTGCTGCGTCCCCATCGGGAGGCGCTGCTCGACAGCCTCGATGCGCTCGCCGAGCTCGACTCGCTCTACGCGCGCGCGCGGTACGCGGTGCGGTTTCACTGCACGCCTGCCACGCTCGTGCCGGCGCGCGATGGCTTCGACGTCCGCGACGGGCGGCATCCGCTGCTGCTGGCCAAGGGCGTCGAGGTCGTGCCGTTCAGCCTGGGCCTGACCGCCGACGAGCGCACCCTGCTCGTCTCCGGCCCGAACACCGGTGGCAAGACGGTGTTCCTCAAGGCACTCGGTCTCATCTCCGCGATGAGTCAGGCAGGGATCCCGGCTCCGGTCGGCGCCGAGACGCGCGTCCCGGTGTTCGACGACGTGTTCGCCGACATCGGCGACGAGCAGTCGATCGAGGCGAGTCTCTCGACTTTCAGCGCCCACCTGAAGAATCTCTCCGAGATCCTCCGCCTCGCGACGCGCGACTCGCTCGTCCTGATCGACGAGCTGGGATCCGGCACCGATCCGCAGGAAGGTGCCGCGCTCGGCTGGGCGATCCTGGAATCGCTCACGTCACGCGCGAGCACGACGCTCGCGTCGACGCACCTCGGCCAGCTCAAGGAGCTGGCGACACAGGTGCAGGGCGTCGTGAACGCTTCGCTCCAGTTCGACGCCGTGCGGCTCGCACCGACGTATCGACTCGTGAAGGGCGTGCCCGGCCGCTCCTACGGCATCAGCATCGCGCGCCGGCTCGACCTCCCCGCCGAAGTCGTCGCGCGCGCCGAGGAGCGCATCCCGCAGGGCGAGCGCGACATGGCGGCGCTGATCGAGCGGCTGGAGCGGAAGGAGAAGGAGCTCGAGGAGCGCGAGCGCGAGGCGACGCTGATGCAGGACGACGCGCGCGATCGCATCGCCAACGTGATCCGCCGTGAGCACAACGTGCGCGAGCGCGAGCGCACGGTGGAGAAGGAGAGTCGAAAGGAAGCGCGCAAGTACGTGCTCGAGGCGCGGTCCGAGATCGAGCGAACGATCAAGGAGCTGAAGAAGCGGGGAGAAGCCGCGGCCGATGAGGCGATCGACGAGCTGGGACGCGATGCGCGCCGTCGGGCCGAGGACATGGCCGCGAAGCAGGCCGACGTTCTCGACCGGTTGGAGAGCGAGGAGCGCGCCGTCGCGCGCAAGCGCGGCCGCGTTCCGCCCGCCGAGCGCGGACCGGTCGCGGTCAACGACACCGTCGAGGTAGGCACGCTCGGTGGAAAGGTCGGGCGCGTGCTGGACGTGCGCGGCAAGGAAGCGGTGGTCGTCGTCGGCTCGCTCAAGCTGACGGTTCCGCTCGAGACGCTCCGGAAGACCGACGCGCCGCAGGAGACGGCCGTCAGCTACCTCGGCGACGCACCCGAGGTGCACGTGAGTACGGAGATCAACCTGCTCGGTCTTCGCGCCGACGAGGCCGAGAGCGCCGTGCTGCAGGCGCTCGACAGCGCCGTGCGGGCAGACCTGAAGAGTCTGCGCATCATCCACGGCAAGGGCACCGGCGCGCTGCGCGAGGTCGTGAACGAGATGCTGCGCAAGGACACCCGCGTGCGCGAGTTCCGCATGGGTGCCTGGAACGAGGGCGGCGCCGGCGTCACCATCGCGGTGTTCGCGTGATTCCCGACGAGACCGTCGAGCGCGTCCGCGAGAGCGCCGACATCGTCGCCGTGATCGGCGAGTACGTCGAGCTCAAGCGCCAGGGCACCGACTACCGCGGGCCGTGTCCCTTCCACCAGGGCACGCATCGCAACTTCTCGGTGTCGCCGAAGAAGGCGATGTACTACTGCTTCGTGTGCCACGAGGGAGGGGACGTCTTCAACTTCCTCACGAAGCGGCTCGGCGTCGATTGGCCGACCGCGGTGAAGATGGTGGCCGAGAAGTCGGGGATCGAAGTCGTGGAGACGCAGAGCCGTCGCGCCGAGCAGAAGGACGAGCGCGACCCTTTGTGGGAGGTGAACGGCGCCGCGGCCGAATACTTCCGGCGCATCCTCTGGGAGGACGACCTCGGTCGCGACGCACGCGCGTACCTCGAGGAGCGTGGGATCTCGCGCGAGCTCGCCGATCGCGTCGGCCTCGGCTTCGCGCCGCGGGAGATCGGCTTGATGCGCACCAATCTCTCCACGCTCGGCTTCGACGACGACCGGATGATCCAGGCTGGTCTGCTCGTCGTCCCCGAGGAGGGAACGGAGCCGCGCCCGCGCTTCCGCGGCCGGTTGATCTTCCCGATCTACGATCTGTCCAATCGTGTCGTCGGATTCGGGGGCCGTCTGCTCGGTCCCGGGGAGCCGAAGTATCTCAACTCGGCGGAGTCGGCGATCTTCAGCAAGGGCCGTCTGCTCTACGGCCTCAACTGGGCCAAGCAGGCGGCGCGGCGCGACGAGCGCATGCTCGTCGTCGAGGGCTACTTCGACGCCCTGCGTCTCATCGGCGCCGGCATCGAGTCCGTCGTCGCGCCGATGGGCACCGCCCTCACCGAGGACCAGGCGAAGCTGATCCGGCGGTACACGCAGCGCGTCTTCCTGCTCTACGACTCGGACAAGGCGGGCCTCAAGGCGACGTTCCGCTCCGGCGACGAGCTGCTGCGGCAGGGAGCGTCGGTGCAGGTGGTGACGCTGCCCGAGGGCGAGGATCCGGACACCTTCGTTCGCACGCACGGCGCACGGGGCCTGGAGGCGGAGCTCGCGAGCTCGATCGACGTCTTCGAGCGCAAGATCCAGATCCTCGAGCGCGGCGGGTGGTTCGGCGATCTCCGTCGAAAGCGTCAGGCGCTCGATCGGCTCCTGCCGACGCTGCGGGCTACCAGCGACCCGTTGACGCGCGACATGTATCTCGGCCACGCGAGCAACGCTGCCGGCGTCTCGCGCGAGATGTTGGAGCGCGAGCTGGCCACCGCGCGCCCGCGCGTGGTGCGCAGCGCGCCGCCACCGGCGCCCGGCGGTCCCGAGTCCGATCCGCGTGAGCAGCGCGGACGATCGGCGCCGCCCCCCGACGCGCAGCGCGTTCGTCGCGGCGATCGGCGGCGTGTCCCCGGTGAGCGCGCCGTCGGCGCCGAGCGCGAGCTCGTGCGTGTGCTGCTGCACCGCGCGGGATACTTCGAGCAGGTCGTCGAACGGGTAGGCCCCGACAGCTTTCGCGATCCCGAGCTGCGACGCATCTTCGCAGCGCTCGTCAAGCTCGGCCCCGATGCGGGGCCGGACGCACTGGCCGAGCGCCTGGATCCGGACTCGATCGAGCTGCTACAGGAGCTCCTCGAGGAGGAGGGCGGGCTGGATCACGCCGACGAGGCAGTGTCCGGAAGTCTCGCACTCCTTCACGAGCGCGCGCTGTCCGACCGGATGAACGAGATCGATCGGGAGCTTCCGCTCGCCAACTCGGCGGAGAAGGACGAGCTGACGCGAGAGAAGATGCAGCTCACCGATGAGCTGCGCCGCCTCGGCGGCCGGCGTTGGAAGCAGTTTCGGTGACTTGCTCGTAGGAAGGTAGGATCCCTGTGAAAGTCCTCTCCACATACTCACGCGTGCATCATGCATCCTGACGTTCAATCGCTCCTCGCCGTGCAGCGGGACGACCTCGAGGTCTACGGACTCGAGTCCCGGCTCGCCGCGTTGGCACCACGCCTCGCCGCGCTCGAGACCGAGCGCGCGCGCGCCGCGCATGAGCTGGATCGGGCGCGCAAGGCCGTGGAGGCCGACGAGGCGCGTCATCGCGAGGTGATGCACAGGGTCGAGACGCACCGGCAGCTCGTCGAGCGCAGCCAGCGGCAGTACGAGAGCGTGACGTCGCCGCGCGAGGCCAACGCGGCGATGACCCAGCTCGAGCAGACGAAGCGCATGGCCGACGACAGTGAACGCGACGCGTCGCAGATCCTCGGGCGCATCGGTGAGATGCGCCACCACGTGGCGACGCTGGAGACGGCCCTCGCGGACGTCGAGCATCGCCAGGCCGAAACCCGCGCCGGTCTGGACGCCGAGCGAGCCGAGATCGAGACGCAGATCGCGGGTGCGCGCGCCAAGCGCGACCGCACGGCGGAGGCCGTACCCAGGTCGATGCTCGCCAAGTACGACAAGGTCCGCTCGCGCCGCCGTGCCGAGACGCTCTTTCCGCTGCGCGGACCATCGTGCAGCGCCTGCGACACGGCGATCCCCACCCAGCGTCGCGCCGTCATGGCGGCGTCCGGGACGATCGAGATGTGCGAGGGATGCGGCGCGCTTCTGTACGCGGGGGAATGACCACGCGCTGACCGTTGTTCGACCTCCGCGCCGGGCCTAGGTTCAGCACATGACCGCGTCCGCACCTGCCGCCCGCCCGCGCGCGCGCTGGATTCTGCCCGAGGAGCCCGATCCCGCCGTCGTCCGCAGCCTGTGCGACGAGCTGCTGCTCCCGGAGCCGATCTGTCGCCTGCTCGCGCTGCGCGGTCACGTGCCCGCGGAGTCCGCCAAGCGCTACCTGCGTCCGCGGCTCGACCAACTGCTCCCTCCCGAGCAGTTGCTCGATCTGGGGCGGGCCGTCGACCGGCTCGTGCGCGCGATCCGCGGCGGCGAGACGATCCTCGTGCACGGCGACTACGACGTCGATGGCATGGCGTCGACGACGCTGCTCACCAAGGCGTTTCGCGCGCTCGGGGCGAAGGTCGTGCCCTTCATCCCGCGCCGGCTCGCCGACGGTTACGACCTCACCGAGGCGGGCGTTCGGGCGGCGCAGGAGGCTGGCGCCACCGTCGTCGTCACCTGCGACTGCGGCACCAGTGCCGTCGCGCCCGTGAGCACGCTGCAGGCCGCGGGGATCGACGTCATCATCAGCGATCACCACCTGCCGGGCGGTGACCTGCCGAATGCGTACGCGATCCTGAACCCGAAGCGTCCGGGCTGCGGCTCGGAGGACAAGGATCTCGCCGCGGTCGGCGTCGCGTTCAAGCTGGCACTCGCGGTCACGCGCGCGATGGGCGGCAACGAGAACCTCGTGTTCGGCATGCTCGACCTCGTCGCGCTCGCGACGATCGCCGACATCGCGCCGCTGCGTGGCGAGAACCGCGTGTTCGCGCGGTACGGCCTCAAGATGCTCGCCGAGACGCAGAACCTGGGACTGCGGGCCCTGATCCGCTCCGCGGGGCTCGAGGGGAAGCCGCTCACCGCGGGCCGCATCGGCTACATCCTGGCGCCTCGGCTCAATGCCGTCGGACGGCTCGGACACGCGCTGCGCGGCGTCGAGCTGCTCACGGCACAGACCGAGCACGAGGCGAACATCATCGCCCGGGAGCTCGAGGAGCTCAACGTGAAGCGGCAGGAGATCGATCGCGCGACGCTGGAGCAGGCACGTCGCCGCGTTCTCGCGCTCGATCTCGAGGAGACGTTCGGCATCGTGCTCGCCGAGGAGGGATGGCATCCCGGCGTGATCGGGATCGTCGCGAGCCGGATCGTCGAGGAGTTCGGGCGGCCGACGATCCTCATCGCTCTCGAGGGCCAGGAAGGGAAGGGCTCGGGCCGCTCGATCTCTCGCTTCGATCTTCACGCCGGCATCGGCGGCTGCCGGCACCTGCTCCGGCGGTTCGGCGGGCACCGCAGCGCGGCCGGCGTCACGATCGCCCGCGACCGCGTCGACGAGTTCGCGCGCTGCTTCAACGAGGCCGCTCGCGCCGTTCTGTCTCCCGACGATCTCGTGCCCGAGCTGCGCATCGACCTCGAGGTGGCGCTCGCCGATCTCACGCCCGGCTTCGAGTCGCTGCTGCGACATCTCGAGCCGTGCGGCATCGGCAATCCATCCCCGATGCTGCTCACGCGCGGGGTACGGCTCGCCGCGGCGCCGAGGATCGTCGGCCAGGGAGGACTCAAGCTCCGTCTGCAGACCGATCACGAGCCGCTGGAGGCCGTCGGCTGGTCGCTCGGACACCGCATCGGTGAGATCGACGTCAACCGTCCGCTCGACGTCGCCTTCCGGCTGGAGCGTGACGAGTATCAGGGCGTCTCGAGGCTGCAGGCGAAGCTGGCCGATTTCCGCGCCTGACCCGTGCGCATCGTCGCCGGACGCTGGCGCGGGCGCGCGATAGAAGCGCCGGTCGGTCGCCAGGTGCGCCCCACCGCCGACCGGGTGCGCGAAGCGTGGATGAGCATCGTGGGGCCGCTCCTACCCGACGCCCGCGTGCTCGACCTCTGCGCGGGCTCCGGGGCACTCGGCATCGAGGCGGTCTCGCGCGGCGCGGCATCGGCCGATCTGGTGGAGATCGCGCCTCCAAGCCTTCGCGCGATCCAGCACAACGTCGAGCAGCTCGGTGCCGGGGACGCCGTCCGCGTGCATCGCCAGGACGCACTCCGATTCATCGAAGGGCTCGAGGCGGGCGCGTACGACATCGCCTTCGCCGATCCGCCGTACGATCTGGGGATGGCCGGCGCCATCGCCGAGCGCTGGCTCGCGGTGCCCTTCGCCTCCGTGCTCGGCATCGAGCATCGCCGCGACGAATCCCTTCCGGGTGACGGCGATCGACGGAGATACGGCCAGACGGCGATCACCTTCTTTCGCCGCGACTGAGCGCCCGACAGCGCCCGGCGCGATTGCCTTTTCCCCCGCCGCAGTCGATCCTTCCCGGCGTGCCGAACTCGAGAATCGCCATCTACGCCGGGAGCTTCGACCCGATCACGCGCGGGCACGAGGATCTCATGCACCGCAGCCTGGAGTACGTCGACCGGCTGATCGTCGCGGTGGCAATAAATTCCACGAAGCAGCCGCTCTTCTCGATCGATGAGCGCGTGGAGCTGATCCGCGAGGCGCTCGCCGACGAGCCGCGGATCGAGGTGCGATCGTTCGGGGGGCTGCTCGTGGACTTCGCGCGTGAGTGCGGCGCCAGTCTGCTCATCCGCGGCCTCAGGGCCGTGAGCGACTTCGAGTACGAGTATCAGATGGCTCTCATGAATCGCCACCTCTCGCCGCGGCTGGAGACCGTCTTCATGGTCCCGTCGCTCGACACCACCTACATCAGCGCGAGTCTCGTGCGCGAGGTCGCGCGCTACGGGGGCGAGGTCGGCGACCTGGTGCATCCACGCGTCGCCGAGGCGCTCCGGTCGAAGATCGTCGCGCGGTGAGCTTCGTCGACACGATCCGGAGTCGCGCCGCGGCCCAGCGGCGTCGGATCGCGCTGCCCGAGGCCGACGATCCGCGCATCCTCGCCGCCGCGCGCGCGCTGTCGGAGGCGAACGTCGTCGAGCCGGTGCTCGTCGGCGTGGCAAGGGCCGATGCCCCGTGCGAGGTGATCGATCCGACGCGCGGTGGGCTCGCCGACGAGGTCGCGGCCGAGCTGTTCGCGATTCGTGGCGTGAAAGGGATGACGGAGGCGGAGGCCGCCGTGCACGCCCGCTCGTCCCTGGTCGTCGCCGACGCCCTGGTGCGCTGGGGCCGCGTGGACGGGTGTGTCGCCGGCGCGGTGCACACCACGGGTGACGTGCTGCGCAGCGCGCTCTGGCTCGTCGGTCCGGCGGCAGGTGTGGCGACGGTCTCGAGCGCCTTCTACATGGACGTCGCGCCGTTTCGCTCTGCCGACCGCGAAGTGCTCACCTTCGCGGACTGCGCCGTGGTGCGCTATCCTACGGCACCGCAGCTCGCCGACATCGCGATCGCCGCCGCCGCCGACCGTCGGCGAATCGTGGGTGACGAGCCACGCGTGGCGTTGCTCTCGTTCAGCACCAGGGGCAGCGGCAGTGGAACGACGGTGGACCTCGTGCGCGACGCGCTCGCTTTGATCCGGCAAAGAGCGCCCGAGCTCGCCGTGGACGGAGAATTGCAAGGGGACGCAGCGCTCGTGGCGGAGGTGGCTGCCCGGAAGGCGCCAGACAGCTCCGTCGGCGGCAGGGCGAACGTGTTGGTCTTCCCTTCGCTCGATGCAGGGAACATCGCCTATAAGTTGGTACAGCGGCTGGCGTTGTCGCACGCGATCGGACCCATCCTCCAGGGGATGCACCGTCCGTGCAACGATCTCTCGCGAGGGGCCTCCGCTGACGACATCTTCAATGTGGCCGCAATCACCGCACTGCAAGCGGGCGAGCCGGCAACCACGGCACTGAACGGGATCCGCCAGGAGACAGGCACATGAGCTTTACGATCAAGAAGGAAGGAGAGATCGTCGTGGTGGATGTGGAGGGTCAGCTCATCGTCGGCAATCGACAGGAGCTCAAGCAGAAAGTGCTGGACGAGCTGGAGCGCGGTGAGAAGAAGTTCCTCATCGACTTCGCCCAGACCGGCTACATCGACAGCTCCGGGCTCGGCGTCCTCGTCTCGCTCTCGAAGAAGATCCGCGAGCAGGGCGGTGAGCTGCGGCTCGCGAACCTCAACGACGACTTGAAGACGCTGTTCGAGCTCACCAAGCTCGATACGCTGTTCCAGATCTCCGACACGCGCGATCGCGCGCTGGCCAGCTTCTGATTCTTCGCGCGGCCCGTCTCCGGGCGGGCCGCGCATCCGTCGCCACTGGCGCGACGCACTCCATCCTGCGCCGCCCACTCTCCCCCCATGGCCGCGTCCCCCCCGTCTGACGCCGGGCTCCGCGTCTCCCTCGAGGTCGAGATCCCGAGCGACGTCGCGTACATCGAGCGCGTCGTCGAGCTCATTCGGCATCCGTGTGCCGAGCTGGCGTACAACGCGCACCAGCTCGCGCTCAACGTGCCGGTCGCGCTCAGCGAGGCGATCTCGAACGCGATCCTTCGCGCGAACAACGAGGATCCCGGCAAGCGCGTGTTCGTGCGCGCCGACGTCGACACGCAGCGCCTCGTCGTCGACGTGCAGGACGAAGGTGCGCACTTCGACCTGGATCACGACACGCGCGACGCGACCGATCCGGAGAACATCGAGCGCGAGGACGGCCGCGGGCTGTTCCTCATGCGGGCGCTCATGGATCGCGTCGAGCGCTTCGACGCCAACGGCAGGCCGCAGGGCAACGTGGTCCGGCTCATTCTCAGCCGATCGTGAGCGAGCTGGGCGAGGTCCTCGCCGCCTTCCACGAGGCCACCGGGTGCGACGCATCCGTCTGGCGTCGCGACGGCGGCTCCAAGGGCCCGCTCCGTTTCATCGCCGGCACTCGCCGCGCCGATCCGCCTCCGCCCGAGCTCCTGCCCCCCCTTGGCGTCGTCCGTGACGAAGCCACCGAGCGAGGGCGACTGGTCGTCGTTCCGATCGCCGGTCCGCGACCCGCGTGGCTCGTGCTCGGTCCCTGTCCCATCGAGCGGCGCGAGATCGACAGCTACCTCAAGTTCCTCCGACCGGTCGTCGCGCAGTACCTCCAGAACACGCTCGAGGTCGAGCACGCGGCCAACGAGCTCGCGGAGCGGTACGAGGAGATCAACCTCCTCTACTCCATCAGCGAGATCCTCGGCCGCACCGTGTCGCTCGCCGAGGGTGCGGAGACGATCCTCCGTGAGGTGAGCGAGACGGTCGGCGCCAGCCGCGCGTCGATCCTCGTCCACGATCCCGAGCGAAACGCCCTTGCCGTCGTGGCACGCCTCGGCGGCGAGCAGGAGCCCATCCAGCCGATCTCGGTGGACGACGAGTGCAGCGTGAGCGCGCACGTCTTCCGCACGCTGCACTCGATCATCGCCGAGGAAGGGGAGATGCTCTGCGAGGCCGAGCGGGGATTCCGGAAGGGCGCGATGCTCACCGTGCCGATCGTCTGGACGACCCAGGATGGCGGCGAGCCCCTCGGCGTCGTCAACCTCTCGGACCGCCGCTCGGGTCAGGCGTTCACCGCCGGCGATCAGAAGCTGGTGACCGCGATCGCGTCCCAGATCGGCGCGGCGATCCAGAACGCGCGGCTCGTTCGCCAGTCGCTCGATCAGCAGCGTCTCCAGCAGGAGATGCAGCTCGCGCACGACCTGCAGATGAAGCTCCTCCCCAACGCGGAGCACATCGCGCCCCAGGCGACGGTGGCCGCGCGGGTCGTGCCGGCCGAGGACGTCGGCGGCGACTTCTACAATCTCTACCGGCTGTCCAACGACCGGATCGGCATCATGATCGGCGACGTGTCTGGGCACGGCTATCAGGCCGCGCTCATCATGGCGTTGACGATGAGCGCCTCGGCGATCCATGCCCAGGGCACCGACGATCCGGCCGAGATGCTGCGGCGGCTGTACCAGTCGGTGAAGGAGGAGCTCACGACGACGGAGATGTTCGTCTCCGCGCTCTACGCCGTCATCGACCGCAACCTGGGCGTGCTCCGCTATGGCAACACCGGGCATCCTCACGCCTTCGTCGTCGCGCGTGACGGCGACGTGGAGCGCCTCGTGGCGGGGGGGCCGCCGCTCGGCATGTCGGACGATGCGCCTCGCTCGGAGGTTCGCCCGTGGGACGTCGATGGCGATCTGCTCCTGCTGTTCACCGACGGCATCACCGACGCACGCAATCCCGATGGCATCCGCCTCGGCGAGGAGCCGGTGATCGATTGCGTGTTGCAGAACCGCCACGAGCCGCCGGAGCAGATCGCGGAGCGCGTCTTCGCGCTGCTCGACCACTACACCGGCGAGACGCCGCGCCGCGACGATCTCACGCTGGTCATCGTCAAGAGCTGAAGGCGTGAGCCGCGACGGGGGAGCGCCACGGGATCGTGGTGCCGCGTTCCCACCGACGCGGAAGAGCCTCGGGCAGCACTTCCTCAGCGATCGCCGCATCCTCGGCCGCATCGCGGACGCGCTGCAGCTGCAGGGACACGAGACCGTGCTGGAGATCGGGCCGGGCAGGGGAGCGCTCACCGACATCCTGGCCGAACGCGCCGGCCGACTCATCGCCATCGAGTACGATCGCGCGCTCGCGGCGCTCCTCCGCGAACGCTATGCGCGACGCGGCAACGTGCTCATCGCCGAGGCCGACGTGCTCGAGGTCTCGCTCGGCGAGCTGGCCGCCGGACCGTACGTCCTCGTGGGCAACGTGCCGTACTACATCACGACGCCGATCCTCTTTCACGCACTCACGCCGCCACGCGCCGATCGCGCCGTGTATCTCGTGCAGCGCGAGGTCGCCCAGCGACTCGTCGCACCGCCGGGCGGCAAGGAGTACGGCGCGCTGACCGTGAACGTGGCCGCGGTCGCGCGCGCCGAGCTGCTGTTCGGCGTGCCGGCGGGTGCGTTCTCGCCCCCACCGAAGGTCGAGAGCGCCGTCGTGCGCATCACCCCACTCGCCGAACCGCGTGTCGCGCCCGAGGAGGAGCAGCGGTTCCGCACGCTGGTGCAGGGCGCCTTCGGCATGCGGCGAAAGCAGATGCGCCGGGTCGTTCGCTCGCTCTACTCACTCGACGCCGAGCAGGCCGACGCCGTCCTCGCCCGGGCAGGCATCGAGCCGGAAGTGCGGCCGGAGGTGCTGAGCGTCGAGCAGTTCGTCGGGCTGATGAGGGGCAGGTAAGGCGCGTTCGTCAGTCGCGATTCGTCAGCGCGAACGACAGCCCTTCGAGCTCCATTGCCATGTTCACCGCCTTCACGGTGACGTCGGCCGGCGCGTGAAGCTGGACGGGGGCGAAATTCAACACTGCCTTGATCCCCGTGCGCACGATCCGGTCGAGGACCTCCTGCGCCCCTTCGCCGGGAATGGCGATCACCGCGATCTCGGGGCGGTCGGCCGCGACGTCCGCCTCGAACCGGTCCATGTCGCGGATCTCGATCCCCTCGAGCGAGCGTCCGATCTTGTCGGGATTCGAGTCGTAGACGGCGATGATGTTGTAGCCCCGCTGCCGGAAGCCGCGGTACTGGGCGAGCGCCGCGCCGATCTTGCCCGCGCCGATGATCACCACCCGCCACTCCCGCCCCAGCCCGAGGATCTCGCGGAGCGCGGAGGACAGCTCGGGCACCGAGTAGCCCAGCCCCCGCTTGCCGAACGATCCGAAGAAGGAGAGGTCCTTCCGAACCTGAGCGGAGGTCGTGCCTCCCCTTCGCGCCAGCTCTTCGCTGGAAACCGTCGACAGCCCCCGATCCTCGAACTCCTCGAGGAACCGCAGATAGATCGACAGGCGTCGGACGGTGGATTCGGCGATGCGCTTCACGTCTTAGCGGGCTTGTGAATTCCTTCACAAACTAGCGGCCTCCTGCGACACGCACCAGACGGAATCCGCACCGCGCCGTATGTCGCGCTCGCTGTTGCAGATGCGACGCGCGCTCCGCGGTCCAACGGTTTATCTTCGGGTCCTATGACCGTGCACGTCACCTCGGAGATCGGGCGCCTGCGCTCCGTCGTCGTCCACACCCCCGGCAATGAATTGTTGGGGGTCACGCCGACGACGCGAGAGGCCTTCCTGTACGACGATCTGCCCGACGCCGATCAGGCCCGGACGGAGCACCGGCGCTTCACCGCCATCCTCGAGCGGTTCTGCCAGGTCTACGAGGTGCGTGACCTGCTGGCCCAGGTGCTCGAGAACCGCGAGGTCCGCGAGCTGCTCGTGCGCGAGACGATGCACGTCGTCCCGAGCGAGCCGCTCGCACGGGTGATCGAGGCGCTGCCTGCCCCCGAGCTGGTGACGATGCTCATCGAAGGCCGCGTCGAGTCCCCGGGCCCGCTCGCTCGCACGCTGAACGAGCTCGGCTATGAGCTTCCTCCGCTGCCGAATCTGTTCTTCACTCGCGATTCGGCGATGAGCGTCGGGCGTCACGTGCTCGTCGGCTCGATGCGGTACGGCAGCCGGTGGCCGGAAGAGCTCATCATGAAGGCGCTCTTCCTCTACCATCCGCTGCTGCGCAACGAAGGCATCCTCTACGACGGCTCCGTCGAGCGGCGCCTGAACTACACGGTCGAGGGTGGCGACGTCCACACGCTGCGTGAGGATCTCGTCCTCATCGGCTTCAGCGAGCGCTCGAGCCCCGGCGCGATCGATCACCTCGCCGAGCTGCTGTTCTCCAGGACCGCGGTCACGGACATCATCGTCGTCGTCATGCCGAGGGAGGACACGGCGATCCACCTCGACATGATCTTCACGCAGGTGGACCGCGATCTGTGTGCGTGCTTCGCGCCGCATTTCATCGGCGCCGAACGGCTTCGCGTCCTCCACTGGCGCAAGGGACAGAGCACTCTCCGCGAGTGTCCCGACATCTTCGCCGCGCTCGCCGAGTGCGGACTGCCGATGACCCCCGTGCTCTGCGGCGGGGACCGGCGCGTCCTGCAGGAGCGCGAGCAGTGGGCGTCGGGCTGCAACTTCGTGTCGATGCGCCCCGGGCTCGTGCTCTCCTATGCCCGCAACGTCGGCACGCTCGTGCAGATGGAGCGCGCCGGCTACCGGATCGTCCCTGGCGTGAACTTCCTCACCGGCGAGGCGACCATCGCCGACGGTGAACGCGCGGTCATCACCTTCGAGGGGGCAGAGCTGGTGCGCGGCGGCGGTGGTCCGCGCTGCATGACCTGTCCCGTGCAGCGAGACGAGATGTGAGCGAAGTCGATCCAGTCAGCGGTACTCGTCTCGAGTCGTACGCGCCCGCCACGGTGTCGACGCGTCCCGAGCGCATGCTTCTCACCGACCGCGCCTCCGACTACCTGAGCGCCGGGCCGGCCGACTCGCGCAGCCTGATCGCCAGTGTGTGCCAGCTCTCGGCGCTCCCCGATCTCGTGGCCGAGCACATGGCCGCGACGCTGCTCGGCGGACATCCGCGCTTTGCCCGCACGCTCGACGGGCGGTGGCGGCTGTCCGAGTCCGCCGCGCCGGCGTGGCGTGCGCAGCCTGCCGACGCGGAGCCGCTGCTCGCGTCGCTCAGCTTCGCCGTCGTGGACGTCGAGACGACCGGCAGCCGTCCGGAAGGCGGGGACCGCATCACGGAGATCGCCGTCGTCACCGTGCGCGACGGCCGCATCGCCGATGTCTACGAGACGCTCGTCAACCCGGAGCGCTCCATCCCGCCGTTCATCACCCGGCTCACGAACATCTCGTGGGAGATGGTGTGCGACAAGGCGCCGTTTCGCGACGTCTGCGACGAGGTGCTCCGCGTCCTCGAGGGGCACGTGTTCGTGGCGCACAACGCGGCGTTCGACTGGCGCTTCGTGAGCTCGGAGGTGGTGCGCGCTCGCGGCCGGGAGCTCACCGGCCGCCGACTGTGCACGGTGCGTCTCGCGCGACGACTCCTGCCGCAGCTCCGCTCGCGCTCCCTCGATTGGGTGGCTCGGCACTACAACGTCGAGATCGAGCCCGGCAGACGGCATCGCGCCGCCGGCGATGCACTCGCCACCGCGCACTGTCTCCTCCGTCTGCTCGACGATGCGCGGGCCCACGGGTGCGAGCGCTGGTCGGACCTCGAGCGCTTCCTCGCCGCCGCGTCGGTCAGGCGCAAGCGGCGCGGGCGCCGCCCGCCAGCCATGCCGCGACCAGTGGATCGGGACACGACGGCGTGACGCCGAGCCGTTAGACTCCCGGCATGCCGCTCCTTCCGCTCGTCCAGACCCGTACCGTCGGATCGCTGCGCGTG
>Ga0207674_10002934_pt1 | contig 21186 bp, 16 predicted proteins | sample KBSCornC72_FD_184303 | JGI IMG/M metagenome (GOLD analysis project Ga0207674, IMG submission 184303) | Corn rhizosphere microbial communities from Kellogg Biological Station, Michigan, USA - KBS Corn C7-2 (SPAdes) (version 2) | ecosystem: Host-associated > Plants > Roots > Rhizosphere > Soil ...
TACTTTCCACCAATCGAGCTGCAGGCGCGGTGGATCGCGTACAGCTGGAGTGGGGGCGTCTCCGCGCCATCCGTGGATGAGATGACCGCTGGTGTCATGGCGTGCCGCGCGCGCCGCGGATCCCCGCAGAAGGAACGCATGAACGTCGTCACACTGCAGTTCGCCCGCGCTGCGGGTGTCGAGCCCACGCTCGAGCGCTGGCCTCGTCTGACGATGGCGCTCATGTTCGGGCCACTCAGCCCGGTGTCGTTCCGGCTCGAGGGGCATGATGCGCTGCCCGACGCTCCGGACCGGGTGGCGGCCGAAGCCGCAGCATTTGGATCTGTGCGGGCCGGTGGTCCCACGGCAGCGCAGTGGGAGCAGCTCGAGGAGTTGATGGCCGCCAGCGGCAGTGAGTCCCTGAGGGCTGCTCTACAGGTGCTACGGCGCCAACCGGAGCAACTCACCTAAATCTAGTTTCCGCGCTCAACAAACAATCTCGCCAGGAGTTGATCGACCGGCACGAAGTCGTCGGTCAGCGTAATCGCGCGACCAGAGGTGACATAGGTATTGAAGCGGTCCACAGACAGCGGCATCGTCCGCAGTGATGGCACGTCGCGCGCAGTGATCGCGTCCAGGGCCGCGCGATTGAGGGGCGCCCCGCTTGCCATCAGCACATACGTGTTCCGATCGAACGGCTCGAACGTTTCGCCGCGGCCGAAGATGTAGACGTGGGGAAACACGGCCCGTAGCGCATTCGCCTCCGCTTTGAGAAACTCTCCGCCTTCGAACTTGTCGATGATGTTCGACAGGTAGATTCCATTCGGCTTCAATCGTGCCGCGATGATTCGATTGAACTCCACCGTCGTCAGATGGTACGGAATCGACAGATCGTTGAACGCGTCACCATAGATGAAGTCGTAGCGCTTGGAATCGGTCCACTTCGTCAGGAATACGCGGGCGTCCCGATTGAAGGACCGAATGCGTGAGGTCCGCGGCAGACCGAGGCGCTCGTAGACGATCCGGATAACCGCGGGATCGATCTCGATCACGTCAACGGTCGAGGACGGATAGACCGCCTCGATGTATCGAGGGAAGGAGTAGCCGCCGCCACCGATGAAGAGCGTATCGATCTGTGAGCCGCCGGTCGCATGCGCCTGGGTGAGGTTCGAGTAGGCGCGTTCGTATCCGTAGTCGAGGGCTCGCGGATCGTCGGGCACGATGAAGCTGTGAATCAGCCGGTCGAGCATGAGCATTCGTGCCGCGTGGCCGTTCTGACTGGTCTCGATCACTTTGATGCAGTAGTAGTTCGATTCCACATCGCAAGGCGCCGCGTAGCGTCCCCTGGCCCTCTGCACGCCGACCATGACGAAGATGGCGAGTGCGATCGCGCCGGCGCCGATGACGCCTGTCCTGTTTTTCCGGCGGTCCGCTGCGGCAACCGAGACGCCAGTCACCAGCAGAATGCTTGCGACAAGCCACACGATGCTTCGCGTTCCGAGCCATGAGATGAGATAGAACCCCGTGAGGAAGGTGCCGACAATCGATCCGATCGTCGAGCATGCGTAGATGGTGCCGACGATGTGACCGCTGCGTTCGAGGTTCGCGAGCGCGAGTTTCACAACAACGGGTGACACCATCCCGAGCACGAAACTGGGCAGGAAGAAGATCGCCGTGACATACACCACGATGCGTGGAAGAAACGACAGACCAAATGTGTTGCCCACGATCGCGTGGGTGATGACGAGAATGCTGAGACTGGCGACGCCGCCGGCCATGAATATCAGCCCGAGCATGCGTCGCGACGCGTAGCGGTCGGCGACAACACCTCCGAAAAAGTTGCCACCGGATATTCCCGCCAGCACGACGCCGATGATGCTGGTCCACGTGTAGAGCGACACGCCGATATACGGCGCCATGATTCTGCCGGCGATGATCTCGATCACGAGGGTGCAGGCACTGCTGATGAAGGCGAGAAGACAGGCAATCCACATGGGCGGGCGCACCGGATCTTATCGCCGAACGACCCGAATGTCGCCGCGCCTGGCAAACGGTCGCGCCGGCCCGCCCTGACGGGTCGGTAGCGCGCGTGATGAACCTCATCTCGGGTCTTGGCAGACCCTCGAAATAGAGGATCCGTGACGAGCTCTTGCGTGCGAACTGACCTGGCGGCCGGTTTTCCGTCCACGCGCGAGGAGCTCTTCAAGTAGCGGCGGGTTGCTGGCGCTTGGAGGAGAGCAGTCCTTCGGTGAGGGCGGTTGGCTCGAGACGCCACTGTCGTATCTCCTGCCGATCGCGTTTGATCCGAATCGGAATCCTCGGTCCGCTCGATTCTCGGTCAAAGTTCGCGCCCAGCCGACCGACGCCGCAATCGATCATCCGGCGCTGAAGATGGCGACGGGAAACGTTCGGCCGCAGCCCTGTGGCAGGAGCTCCCGCCGGTCACGGTCGTCAACGCCGTCTATCCGCGTGCCGGCGCCGAGATACTTCTCAGTGGAGACGATCGCACGCGCGGTGGTCTTCACACCTCAGGATTCATGGGTCTGGGCGATGAACGCGAGGGTCAACAGTCCGGCGCACGAGAGGTTCTGGCGTGCCCTCCTGGCCTGGCTCGTTGATGGAGTGTCGTGACCCGCGAGCGGCGGCGGTGCCGCCCCGTCACGGATGTGGATGTGGATTCATCGCGACCGCGGGTAACCCGACACGCTGGACGATCGCTTCGTATCCCGGATCGTGAGCGATGGTCCTGAATGGCGGATATTGTGTCGCCTGCGCAAATTCCATCGCTCGATCTTCGTAAGCGCGCCTGAGGGCGGCGAGCGCTGCTTCTTTGTCGCCCAGCGCATCCAGGATCAGCGCCTTGCCGTACGCCGAAACGTATTCATGCTGGGCACGCGAGTCCAGTTCACGCAAAATTGTCTGCGCGTCGGTTCGTCGGCCGGCCATGGCGTACCCGTACCCCAGATACGCCTTGAATCTCGACGTATGTCCACGGCTCGATGCCGCCGCCGTTTCAAGTTCGGCAATGCCTTCGTGCAGCCGTCCCATTGCCACCAGCGTAATCCCCAATTGGAAGTGGCCGCGTGGCTGCGACGACGCGTTCTCGATCGCGCGCCGCAACGCCGCGACGGCCCCGTCGTAATCGCCGCCAGCGCGACGTGCGAGGCCGAGATTGACCTGAGCACCGAACGAGAGCGGATCCTGTCGGAGTGCCCGCTCTGCTTCCGCGGTCGCGTCGTGGTAGCGACCGAGGCGAATGAGAGAAACGACGGATGTGCTTGGGTCCGCGCCGCCACCGAGTTCGCGTGCTCGTCGAAACTCTCTGTCTCCTGCTTCCCAGCGCCAGTAGAACATCTGCAGGATGGTCCCGAGCGCGTTGTGGGCGTTGGCGAGAGTGTCATCGAGCTGCAAGGCTTTGTGCGCAGCCGCTTCCGCTTTCGGGATCACCTCGCGCGGTGCGAGTGGACCGGTAAACAGGAACTGCACCTGGGCGTCAGCCAGCGCCGCGTACGCGGCGGCGAAGTCCGGCTCCCGAGCGACGGCTTGTTCGAAGTACTCGACTCCGGTCCGGAATCCTTCCGAACTCAGATGGCCTGACGCTTGGACACCCTTCAAGTACAAGTCGTACGCTTCAGGCGTGACACCCGCCGGAATCGCCGTGCGCGCGTGTACGGGGCCGGCGGCGACTGGTTGATGCCGTTGCCGCTCATATGCGATCAGCAGCGTACCGATTGTGCTGATCACGAGGACCAGGGACGCCGTGCCCCACCGCCGACGATCAAATCGCGTGGCTGTTGGCGCCTGACGCTCAATCGGCAAGCGGGTTGCCGGTTGGATCGACCCAATGAACCGGTACCCTCGGCGTGGGATGGTCTCGATGAAGCGCGGGTTTTCCGCCGAATCGTCAAGCGCTTCGCGCAACTTTCGGATGGCGGAGTTCAGCCCGACGTCGAAATCGACAAAGGTCTCGGCGTCCCACAACTGCCGTCGGATCTCGTGACGGGTAACGACTCCTCCCGGTCGATCGAGTAGAAGCAGAAGAATCTGCAGAGGTTGATCGGCGAGGCGAATCTTGACGCCTCGCTTGCGCAGTTCGCCGGAGGCTGCGTCCAATTCGAATACGCCGAATCGAAGGACGCGCGGGGTCGCGATGGGGACTTCCATGAACCCGAGTCTTTCGTCCGAAGAGACGCGAGTGTATCGCGTTTGGAGCAGGGACGGCAATCAGCTGTCTGGACAACATCTGCCGCTGCACGAAGTTACCTGGTGAGGCGGAAACCATCCGCAAATCATTTCCGCCGCCGGGCGCTGTCGCGTAGGTAATACCGTCAGCCCGCGCTGCGGGAGAGATCCGACATCTGAACAATCTGCAGGAGGTATCCATGCCGGTCCTTCGAATTCCGACGGCGATCGCCCTCGTCGTCTTCTCGGCCGCAACCAACTTCGCGACGAGCTCAGCGAGCGGCGATCCGGCTCGAGGGCACGATAACTTCGCGCTGGCACCCACGGTGGCCTTCGTCAGCAGCCGTGATGATCCGGCCGCGAATCCACTTCTGTCGGCCGAGATCTACTTGATGGACGGGGATGGCACGAACCCGCGGCGCATCACATTCAACGCCGACGGTGACGGCTTCCCGTCGCTCTCCCCGGACGGTAAGAAGATTGTGTTCGATAGCAATAGGCTGCGCGGAGCGGGCGAGCCGCTCAATACGTCCGATCTGTTTGTCATGGCAGCCGATGGAACGGAGGAGGCTCATCTCACTCGCGGCAGTTCCGCCAGCTGGTCGCCGGATGGCAAGAACATCGTGTTTCATGCGTCCGCATCGGGCGCCGGTCTGCCCATCAAACCGGATCCCGGCGCCGCAACGGAGGACAGCGACATCTTCATCCTGAATGTGGACGATTTCCTTGGCGGAATCGAAGGGGCGAGAAATCTCACCAACAACGATGCAGCGGTGGACGACGATCCCGACTGGTCGCCGGATGGGCAGACAATCGTCTTTACCAGCCACGATCGCACCGACGACCCGTTGAACTCGGTGACGGCGGAAATCTACACCATGAGCGCCGACGGTGCGGCATCCGCACAGCGCCTGACCTTTAATACGGAAGAAGAACGCGCGCCGGCCTGGTCGAACGATGGCACGCGGATCGTGTTCATGTGCAGGAGGGCAGGCAACGATTTCGAGATCTGCGTCATGGATGCGAACGGCTCGAATCAGGTGCAGCTGACCAACAATCTGGTGGGTGACTTGACGCCCACCTGGTCACCCGATGACCACCAGATCATGTTTCATCGGCCCGTGGCCGGCCGGCTTCAGCTCTTCGTCATGAACGCGGACGGCACCAATCCGCATCAGGTGACGAACGCGCTGGGCAACAACGCGTTCGCCAACTGGGGGTGGCTCAGGGTCCACATCGGCCACGCGCAGTAAGTACGCGCGACGGCATGATATAGATGCGCCGTGCAAACGGTCGCCCCGGCGGACCGCGAGGCGGGCCTGCGGCGCCAGCTCACCGCCGGTCAGATGGCCATGGTCGCCGTCGGCGGATCGATCGGCACCGGCCTGCTGCTTGGATCCGCGGCCGCGCTCGAAGTCGCCGGGCCCGCTGTCGTCCTCACCTTCCTCTACGCGGCGCTCATCACCGGACTCGTGGCGATGGCCCTCAGCGATCTGGCGAGCCATCATCCGGCTGCCGGATCGTTTCAGCTCTACGCCGATCTCTATCTGGGCGAATGGGCGGGATTTCTCTCAGGCGCCGGATACTGGGCCGCGATCGCGATCTCGATCGGCGCCGAAATGGTGGCTTCGGCGACTTACATGGCGTTCTGGTTTCCGGACGTTCCGGCGATCGTGTGGATAGCCATGGCGTCGGCCATGCTGCTCGGCGTCAACCTGCTCAGCGTCGGCCGCTACGGCCGGTTCGAGTACTGGTTCGCGATGATCAAGGTGATCGTCATCGCGGCGTTCATCGTCCTCGGCGCCGCGCTGCTGGTCGGCGGACGGACACCCGCGCAATACACCGCGCACGGCGGCTGGTTCCCGAACGGCCGGCTGGCGACGCTGCTCGCGCTGCCGTTCGCGCTCTACACGTTCGCCGGCGTCGAATTCGTCGCGGTCACGAGCGGCGAAGCGCAGTCCGCCGCGGAGATCGCGCCGGCGGTGTGGCGCACGTTCGCGATACTCACCGCGGTGTACCTCGGCGCGATTCTCGTGCTCACCGGCGTCATCCCCTGGAACCATGCCGGCGTGCACGAGTCGCCGTTCGTGACGGTATTCCGGACGGTTCGCGTTCCCGGCGCCGGCCACCTGATGAACTTCGTCGTGCTGACGGCGGCGCTCTCCGGAGCGAATGCCGCGCTCTACTCGGCCTCGCGCACGCTGTTCGCGCTCGCCCGCAATGGATGGGCGCCTGCGGTGCTGGGCCGACTGAATAACGCCGGATCGCCCACGCTCGCGGTGATCACCTCCTCCTTCTCCATCGTCGTGGCGCTCGTGCTCGAGCGATGGGCGCCGCAGCAGGCGTTCGTGTCGATCCTGAACGCGGCGCTGTTCGGATTGCTGCTGTCGTGGCTGGTGTCGCTCGCGGCGCACGTCCGCTTTCGCGGCGGCGGAATCGGCTCCGTCATCGGCTGCTTCCTGGTAACGCTCGTGATCCTGAAGACGTGGTGGGACTCGCGCCTCGCGTTGGTCAGCGGGGTCATGTATCTGCTGGTCCTGAACGCCGCGTATCTGCTCCTGCGAAAATCACACGGCGAACGTACGGCGGCCTGATACGATCGGCGCGTTCATGTCGGTTTCCTACGAAAACTCGAAGGTCGTCTTTCAGGGCATCAAAGATGCCGGCATCACGTCGCTGTCTGCGCTGCCGGAGACGTGGCTCGGGCTGCTCTTGCAGCAGGCGGAGCGCGACCCGGACATCCGCGTGATCCACGTCGCCAAGGAGGAGGAAGCGATCGGCGTCGCCGCCGGCGCATACTTCGCCGGCGAACGCCACGTGCTGCTGATGCAGAACCACGGCTTCCTCGCCGCGATCAACGGCATCGTCTCGCTGGCGATGCTGTACAGCATCCCGCTCTGCATGGTGATCGCGCTTCGAGGCCATTGGGGCGAGCCCTATCCGTGGCACACGCGCGGCGGCATCGTCACCGAGGGCGTACTGCGGGCGTTGAACATTCCGTTCGAATATGCGCGTAATCCGAAAGACGTCGGGCGCCAGATTCGAGAGGCGTACACGTTGTCGCAGAGCTCGCTGTCCCCGGTCGCCCTGCTGCTCACCCGCGATCTCATGGAAGACGCGCTATGAAGCGGGTCGCCGGGAAGGCAGCGCTATGAAGCGCCACGAGTGCATCGCCATGCTCTATCCGGAGCTGCACGACAAGCTGGTTGTGACGATCATGGGTGCGTGTGCGCAGGAGCTGTATGACCTCGGCCACCAGGAGAACTTCTTCTACCTGCAGCACGCGATGGGATTGGCGTCGTCGATCGGGCTGGGACTCGCGCTGCATTTGCCGCACGAGAAGATCGTCGTGCTCGACGGCGACGGCTCGGTGTTGATGAACCTCGGCACGCTCGCGACGCTCGCCCGGTACCGGCCGCGGAATCTCGTCCATATCATTTTCGACAACGGCAGCCTGCTCTCGACCGGAGGATACGATTCGCACACCACTGCGGGAATCACCGACCTCGCGGCGATGGCCCGCGCGGCGGGCACCGAGCACGTCGCCGCCGTCGATTCGGTGGTGGCGTTCGGCGAGGCGGCGATCGACGCATTTTCACGCAACGATCTTGGCGTGATCGTCGCCAAGGTCGCCGCGGTCGGCCCGAATCACTACGGTATGGATCTCCAGCTGCCGGAGAACGCCTTCCGATTCAGACGCTGGATCGCGGGCAGGAAGACATCGACGCGGGAGACGGCATGAGCGACGTGCTGAGCCAGCTGGTCGACGAACTGAATCGCGGCACGCTGAAGGTCGTCGATCTCACGCAGCCGCTGGGGCCAGCGACGCCCGTGATAGGCCTGCCGCCGATGTTCGCGCCGTCGCCGGGCGTGACGATCGACGCCATTTCGAAGTACGACGATAACGGTCCCGCCTGGTACTGGAACACGATCCGCATGGGAGAACACACCGGCACGCACTTCGATGCGCCGGTGCACTGGATCACCGGAAAGGATCTGCCGAACAACGCCTGCGACACCATTCCGGTGTCGCGGTTCATCGGACCGGCGTGTGTGATCGATGTGACGAGCGACGTCTCGCGCGACCCCGATTTCCTGCTGACCGTCGAGCGCCTCGAACGGTGGGAAGCCGACCACGGACGCATTCCGCAAGGAGCCTGGGTTCTGTTGCGGACCGGGTGGAGCTCCCGCAGCGACGCCGGATCGTTCATCAACGCCGGCGAGGACGGTCCGCACAGCCCCGGTTTCGACGCACGCACGTCGAAACTGCTCGCCGAGGATCGCAACGTGCTGGGCGTCGGGGTCGAAACAATCGGAACCGATGCCGGCCAGGCGGGTACCTTCACTCCCCCGTTTCCCAATCACGCGACGATGCACGGCGCCGGCAAGTTCGGCCTGGCGAGCTTGTGCAATCTCGATCAGCTGCCGCCGACCGGCGCGGTGGTCATCGCGGCGCCGCTCAAAATCGTGAACGGCAGCGGCAGCCCGCTGCGGGTGATTGCCATCACGCCAATCTGACGCCTCCCTAGCAGGCTTGGGAGGCGCGCCCCTCCTCCGGTATTTGGGAGTCCTCCGTCGGAGCGAGGGAAGCGCGGGCGGCAACGAGCCAAAGCGCAGACGGAAAATCACACAACTCCTTCCAAACAAAACTCTTACGGCGGCGCGTCAAGTCCACCCCTCCCGGCACGCCACATGCTCGTCAGCGGAGGCGGTCCATGCCGCTTGGGGCCGCGAACGCCGGAGGAACCATGTCCACGCGATGGCGGAGCTGCCACGTTCTCCTCTGCGCCACCCTGGCGCTGCTCGTCGCCTGCCGTTCTCCTGAGAAGCAGGCCCCGGCCAGCGCGAAGACGACGCAATACCCCACGGCCACGCTCGATCAGATGCTCGGGCCAATCGCGCTTTATCCCGACTCACTGCTCGCCCAGATGCTGATGAGCGCGCCCGACACCGCGAAAGTCATCGAGCTCGATACGTGGCTGAAGGCCAACCAGCAGCTGAAAGGGACCCAGCTGCAGGACGCGGCGGTGAAAGCCGGGTTCGAACCGAGCTTCGTGGCGTTGACACTCTTCCCTCAAGTGGTCGCGAAGATGACCGAACAGATCGCCTGGACGACGAGCCTGGGACAAGCCTTCACGGCGGATCGAAACGCGGTCTTTGCCAGCATTCAGAAATTGCGGCAGCAGGCCAGGAGCGTGGGGACGCTCAAGAGTACGCCGCAGCAGGAGGTCGAAACGAAGAAGACCTCCTCAGGCCAGGAAGTGATCGTCATCGAGCCCGCCAATCCGCAGATCGTGTACGTGCCGCAATACAACCCCGAGGTGGTCTACACGCAGGCGCCGTCGACCACCACGGTGATTGTCCAGGAGGACAACCACGCGGACGAGGCGATCGCGGCCGGCCTGATCGGGTTCACCGCCGGCATCGCGATTGGCGCGTCGATGAACAACAACTACTACTACGGTCCGTACGGGTGGCGCGGCGGCGCCTACATGTACAACGAGGCCTGGGACGATTATTACGACCACCGCGAAGACGCCCGGGAAGACTGGATGGATCACCGGGAAGATCTCGTGGAGGAGCGCGGCGATCGCGCGCAGAACCGATCCGAGCAGCGGACCGATCGGACTCAATCGACGCAGCAGCAACGCACTGATCGCCAGCAGACGCGCCAGGAGAACCGACCCGTATCGCAGGCGGCACGGACCGAGCGGACCACGCAGGCCCAGAGTGCTCAGGCGAAGACCGCTTCGGCGCGGACCGAGGCGCCGGAACGCGCAAATCGCACGGGAAGCACGGAGGCGCGCGGCTATTCCGAGGGCACCAGACCCCAGGCGGCGGCCAGTCAGCGAAGCGCCGGCAGCTCGGACGCGTTCTCGGGGTATTCGAGCGGGACCTCGCAACGAGCCGCCAGCAATCGCGGACAGCAGAGCCGCAGCAGCTCGCGCAGTGGTGGGGGCGGCGGCGGACGTCGCCGATGAGCGGTGATTTCGAAAGGCGGTTGAGATGAGCACGACGAAGCGATCCGGGCACGGACCCAGGCTCGGGTGTTGGGGTCTGGTGCTGGCGTGCGCCGCTGCGCTGACGGGGATCGCCTCGTTCTCGAACAACGCCGCGGCGCAATCCATTCAGCAGCGCACGTTCCCCTCGCCCGAAGACGCAGTCAAGACGCTCGTCGAGATGGTCAAGAAAGGGGACGTCGATGCGCTGTTGGCAATCTTCGGCCCCGACGGAAAAGATCTGCTGGCGTCCTCCGACCCGGCAACCGCTCGCCAGCACCGGCAGGTGTTCACCGTCGCCGCAGCCGAGCGGTGGCGCCTCACGGATGCCGGCGCAGACCAGAAAACGCTGGTCGTTGGCAACGAGGACTGGGCCTTCCCGGTACCGCTCGTGAAGGACACGGCCGGATGGCGCTTCGATACCGCCGCAGGGAAAGAAGAAGTGATCGCCCGGCGAATCGGAGAAAACGAGTTGGCGGCCATCGACACCGTACGTGCGTACGTCACCGCGCAACAGCGCTATGCCGCGCAGGGACACGACGGCAACGAGGCGGGCGTCTACGCGACAAAGTTCCAGAGCGATCCCGGCAAGGAAAACGGTCTGTACTGGCCGACCGCGCGCGGGAAAAAGCGAAGTCCGCTGGGCGACCTCGTGGCACAGGCAGCGGAGGAACGGCGCCCGGTCGGCGGCGATCGCGACCAGCCCTCGCCGTTCCACGGCTACTATTTCAAGATTCTCACCGCGCAGGGAGCCGCCGCGCCAGGCGGGGCCAAGCCGTACGTCTTCGGAGGCCAGATGTCCGGAGGGTTCGCGCTGGTTGCCTGGCCGGCTCAGTACGACGTCACCGGCGTCATGTCGTTCATCGTCGGCGAGGACGGCATCGTGCGGCAGAAGGACCTGGGCCCTGGATCCGACGCGATCGCACGGAAGATGCGCGCCTACGATCCCGACGCGTCCTGGCGAAAGGTTGAGTGATCAGCGCCGCCCTCGCAACACCACACCATCGCCCGGCAGGCCCGTGAAAACGTCCCGCTGCAAGAGGCCGAGCCAGGCGTCCGCTCTCGGGGTGCGGAATACCTGCGCGTAAATCCAGCCGTTCAAGGCCGCGAAGTCGAACCGACCGCCCCGCCGCACGATCTCGCGCGAGATCTGCGGGCGTAGGCGGAGTTGGTTGAGCGCGGTATCGCCGACGATCGTCCGCTCGAGGCGCGCGATGAGCGCGCGAAGATCTTCGTCGGTGGCGCGCAGCTCTGATGGCCCCGCGTTGTGCAACCGAACAACGAGCGCGCGGCTCGCGTCGTCCAGTACACGGACCCCGTTCAACGCCCGGCCTGCGGCAACCCATGTCTCTATCTGATCTTCCGGAATTGCCTCGGGAGCGACCTCCTTCGCAAACACACGCAGATCCCTCACTTCGACAGCCATCTTGCTCACGGTCGCGCGTTGGGCAGTTTCGAGCTCGCTGCGTGTCTGAGCCGGTAGTTGTCGCATGCCGGGAATCCACCCGACCGTACTCGTGAACGCTTTCCAGTTCCGTTGGGCAGCAGACACCAGTTGCTGGTGGTATTCGGCGACCAGTCTGGCGCGCTCGCTGTCCGAGGTGTCACGCACGCGTGCGGCCAACGCGAGGCTGGCCTCGAGTTCATGACGGAACGCGGCCGGCGTGTAGAGGCCGGGCAGCACGTCGAGAACGTTGCCGCGCTCGTCGAGGACGTAGTGCGCACTGTTGCCGGCGGTCGTCCGCTCCAGCGTTCGACCATCGCCGTAGTCGATGGTCACGCGGGGCACGGGCCTTTCGCTCGACCAATACAAGACGAATCGCTCGCGCAGGAACGCGCTGAGCTCCTGGTTCGCGTACAGCGTCGCGCGGAACAACCGGCTGTTCGCACACGACAGATCCTCCTCGAGACTACCGAGCATGCGGAGGTGAAGAATCGGCCGTCCCTGCTCGCGCGCAGCGGCCCTGGCTGACGCGAGGTCGACGTGCCAGTACAGCCGTGACACCGTCGCGTATTTCTGGTGTGCGGTCGCATCGATGCGGAGCGCCAGGCTGTCCTTGACCGGACCGTCCGGCTCGCGGTCGTAGCGGACGAGCAGGGCGTCGAGCTCCTCCCGCGGCGTGACGCTGGCCGCGGGAGTCGAGGTGGTGAGCGCGACGATGCAGCCCACGGTGATGGAGAGTGTGAACGAGCGGCGAAATGTGTAGCGCATGCGAATACGCTAGCGCGGTGATTCGTCGCGTGCGGTCAGACCTTCGTAAGGAACGATCTTACAAACGCCTTACATGGCCGCGTGCCAGAATGATGTGCCGTGCGGATCCTCCTGATTGAAGACGAAAAGAGCCTGCGAGACGGCATCGTGGATCTCTTCAAAGGAGATGGCCACGTGGTGACCGCGGCCGCCGACGGCGTCACGGGCCTCGAAACCGGCTTGCGTGAGCTGTTCGACCTGGTCGTGCTGGATCTCATGCTGCCGCGGCTCGACGGGATGGACGTCTGCCGCCGGTTACGCGCTGCCCGGCCGGGCATGCCGATGCTGATCCTGACCGCACGGGGATCCGAAGACGACAAGGTTCGAGGCCTGGTCGAAGGCGCGGACGACTACGTGACGAAACCGTTTTCCGCGCGCGAACTGCTCGCCCGCGTTCGCGCAATCGGCCGCCGTGCTCCGGCGGGCGAATCGCTGGACGAGGTTCAGCTCGACGACGCCGTGATCGATCTCGCACGCATGGCCGTCATCCGCGGCGGTAAATGCGTCACGCTGACCCCGCGTGAGGTCGGCATCGTGCGGTGGCTGTACCAGCACCGGGACCGCGTGGTGACGCGGGCCGAACTGCTGGAACACGTCTTCGGTCAGCGCGGTGATCTGCAGACGCGCGCCGTCGACGTGGCGATCGCCGTGTTGCGCAAGAAGCTCGAGGCCGATCCGGCCGCGCCAGCGATCATCGTGTCGGTCAAAGGCGCAGGGTATGCGTGGAGACTCGCGCGGTGATTCGTTTCGCGAAGATACCACGCGCGCTCTACGCCGCCGCGCTGCTCACCCTGCTGGTCGCTTCTCTGCTCGTCGGCTGGTTCGTATCCGGCTGGCGCGACGTCCGGATGCGTCAAGCTGAAATACGACGGGCCCCGTATGCGGCCGCCGATCAACGCGCGGTGGAGCTCGCGCGGGATTTGCGCGCCGAATTCGAACGACTCATCGCGCGGGAGGTCAGTCGTCCGTACTTCCACTATCAAAACCTGATGCACGATCCGCAAACGTCGGCTGGGGTCAACGTCTCTCGGTCGCCGCTCGCGACCGGCCCCGAAGACCACCTCGTACTCGGATACTTCCAGCTCGATGCCAAAGGCCGTGCGACGACGCCGACCGTGAATGACGAAGTGCCCGAGCTGTCGGAGTCCAGGCATCTCTCCGATAACCGCGCGTTTCGCAATCAGGTCGCACGCGATCTCTCTCGTCAGCTCGCTCCTGCGGAAAGCCCGGGCGGGCAGCTTGCGGCGAGAACCGGTCCGCCGCCAAGGGCGGCCGGGCCGCGAGCGCGACCCCAGCCCGAGACCAGCGCGATCTCTCAGCAGCCCGGGGCGCAGGTGATCCAGATGGATCCGCGAGTCTACGTACAGAACGCGAATCCGAACGCTGTCTACTCGCAGCAGACGCAGATGCAGAACGCACCGGCCAAACCGCCGGCGGTCGCTCCCGTGACGCCCGGACCTGTGACCATCACCATCTCTCCCCTCGAGTGGCGGACGATGCCGTTCGCGGACGCGCCGACTCTCCTCGCCGTCCGGCATGTAGAGGCCCCTCACAACTCGCTGACTCAGGGCTTCGTCATGGACCGCGGTGCCTTGACGAAGTGGCTCGCCACACGGAGTGGCGACATGCTTGCGGAGCTGCGCCCCGACGATTCGCTCGGAGTCCCTGTCGCACCGCACTGGGGACTCTCCGTCCGGCCCAACCCCGCCAGCCTGACGAAGGCTGCGCACGACGCCACTGCGGTGGCGAGCGCGTTCCTGATTCGTTTCGTCGGCGTTGTCGGAATCTCGATCCTCACGGCTGCGTTCGTCTTGCTGTTCGTGACCCGCGCCGAGAAGCTCGCGCGAGAGCGCAGCCAGTTCGCGGCGGCCGCAGCGCACGAGCTGCGCACCCCCCTCGCCGGACTGCAGCTTTACAGCGACATGCTCGCCGAGGGGCTCGGCGACCCGGCCAAAATGCGCGACTACGCGCACCGGATGAGCGAAGACTCGGCGAGGCTCGGCCGTGTGGTGTCGAACATTTTGGGGTTTTCTCAGCTCGAGCGCGGAAGCCTCGACGTCGAGGTCAAGCCAGGCCCGCTGGGCGAAGTCCTCTGCGAGCTCGCCGCCACTGCCAGGCCTGCACTGGAGCGGGCCGGCGCAACGCTCGAGCTCGACGTCGCACGAGAACTGCGCGCACAGTTCGACCGCGATGCGGTAACGCGGATTGTCGGCAACCTGCTCGATAACGCCGAGAAGTACGCCCGGCGCGCAACTGACCGGACGATCCGTCTCGCAGCGGTCGAGCGTGGTGACGTCATCGAGATCACCGTGGCGGATCGTGGTCCCGGCATTCCTGACAGCGCGAAGCTGTTCGACTTCTTCTCGCGCGGTGTGAGCGGCGGCGATACGCCGGCGGGCCTCGGTCTTGGTCTTGCACTGTCACGGTCGCTCGCACGCGCGATGCGCGGCAACCTGGAGCACAGGGCACGCGACGGCGGCGGTTCGGCTTTCGTGCTACAGCTGCGCCGCAGTTGAGCACGCGAATCTCCGGAGACACGGGCCTGCTGCAACGTCAACGGAACACCAGGCTGTCGTAGATGCGCGTGGATCCAAGGTACGAGGGCATTCATGTTTCGAACATGCGGCCGCGTCGTGGTGTTGATGGTCGCCGCCTCGGTTGGCGTCCTGTCACAGGCACGCCAATCCGCCATCGACGAAGCGCGCGTTCTCTACTATGCGGCCGCGTACGAACAGGCCCTTTTGACACTCGACCGCGTCGAGGTCACCAAGCCGAGTGACGCAGCAAACGTTGAGCTGTTTCGCGGGGCGTCCCTTCTAGCCCTCGGCAGGTCGAATGAGGCGGAGCGGGCGTTCGAGAGGCTCGTCACGTTGAAGCCGGAGCTTCTGCCCGAGCAGCTGGACCTGACGCCGTGGATTACATCCAGATTCGCGGCTGTGCGCGCGCGCGTCCTGGCCGAGATGGAACGGCCTCACACCGAACATCCACCGAAACCTGAAACTGAAGTACAGGTCCCATCGCAGGTGGATGCGCAACCGGAGTTTTATACACTCGCCGACCGGTCAGTGAGTCGTCCGGTTCCAATCCGGGAGCACGTGCCGGAACCTCCAGTCATCAAAGGCGCTGACTCTTCCGGAACGATCACGATACTCGTCGACATCGCAATCGATGGTTCGGTCGAGCGCGTCATTGTCGAGGGCACGATTGATCCGCGTATAGACGCGTTGTTCCGTCAAGCCGCCACTACCTGGCTCTACCGGCCGGCGACTCTGAACGGGCATCCGGTGAAATTCCGCAAGGCGCTAAAAGTTGAGATCCGCCCGTGACGGCCGGGCATTCGGATTGCTGCGCTGCTGCGGCATGCGAGGTCCTGCCTTTCTCGTGCTGGTTGCCGTCAGCTTCTCTGTCCTCGTATCCGACGGATGCGCGCGGCGTCACTACAGAGTGATTGTCACGGAAACCCTGCCGTCTGCCGCGCATCGGCGCGGACCGGTCAAATCCGCTACCGCCGACGCACGCACTCGTAAACCGACTGCGGGACCTTCGAACAGCCTCCAGCCATCGGCGGTGCCCTCGTCCGGGGCGGTGGGAACCTCAGGTGATGTATGGCCCCACCCGCAGGGCATGCAAGGGTCTGACGGCCTCGGCGCCCAACCGCCAGCGTCCATCGCGGGGGGCGATCGACCCTCCCGATCCGGCAGTTCAACCGCGGTGGCGGAACCATCCCGATCACCATACGATGGGTCGCCGGCATCAGAGACTCAATCGCCGAGCCCGGTTCTTGCGATGGGCATCGCCGCCGCCATTCTGGTCGCGATATTTACCCTGCGACGGATCCGCCGGGACGGAACTCTGCTCGGCCATTGAGCGTTTCTGTGGGCGGAACGCCGGAATCGGACCTCGAGCGTTAGAATCCGCGTGTGCGGGAACCGAAACATGCGGCGCTCAGTCCGGCCGCATTTCAACGGTTCCTGACCTGGCTCGACGAAGGCAGTGATTCCGGCGGGGAACGCTACCTGGAGATTCGTCGTCGATTGGTCTCCTACTTCGCCCGCAAGCGATGCGCCATCGCAGATGAACTCGCGGACGACACGCTGAACCGCGTCGCACGGCGTCTCGAAGAACAGGGCGCGATCACCGACGCGGCCCCTGCCCGCTACTGCTACATCGTCGCGCGCTTCGTCTTCCTGGAATACCTTCGCCGCCCGGAACTGCACCCGGAGGCCTTGCTCACGGACGTCGGCTCAACGCCGGTCGCTTCGGATCCGAGTGTCGAGCGGCGGCTGGAGATCCTGGACGAGTGCCTGGCGCGGCTGGCGGCGGCCGAGCGTGAACTGATTCGAGCGTATTACGGGGGGGATCAACGCGGCAGAATCGCGACCCGCCGGGCGCTGTCGGAAAAACTCGGATTGACTCAGAATGCGCTCAGTATCCGCGCGTGCCGCATTCGCAGCGCGCTCGAAGAGTGTGTGCGGCGGGTTGCCGGAATGACAGGTTTGTAGGCTTTTTCTCTCATCACTATTAAGCACCATGTCTTCATCGAGCGATCACGACGTGGACGACGATGCGCTTGTTCGCTACCTGACCGGACGGGTGACCTCCGAGGAAGCGGAACGGTTCGATGAGTTGAGCATTGCGGACGATGGCCTCGCAGAGCGGCTACGCGCGATTGAAAACGACCTCGTCGACGCCTACGCGCGCGGCGAGCTCACGGGAACCGCGCGCGACGCCTTCACGGCGGGCTACCTCGCCGCGCCGGGACACCGCGAGAAGGTGAAGTTCGCCGAAGTGCTCTATGCCCGCGAGAAGAAACCCACGCCACGCGCAGGGCTGGCGACGCAGCGCCTCTCGCCAAGACGGTTCCTCATCCCCTACTGGGGAGGGGCCGTCGCGGCGCTTCTCCTCATCGCAGTCACAGGACTGCTTGTCGCACAGAATCTCAAACTGCAGCGTGAAATCGCTGACGCACGGACGACGCGAGCGACTCTGGAGCAACGGCAGCGGGATCTGCAAGGTCAATTGAGCAGCGAACGTACGGCTCGTACCCAGATTGCCTCCGAGCTGGCGCGCGTCCGGGATGCGCTCGCCGCCGGCGCCATACGGGATCGCGTGTCGGAGACCCACGGCGTCGCGTCGCTCGTCTCGTTCCTGCTCATGCCGTCCAGACGCGGCATCGCCGACGTGCCCCAGATCGCAATTCCACGCGCTACCCGGGAGATCGAGATACGTCTGCTGCTCGAAAGCGACGAATTCGCGTCTTACCGGGTAACGCTGAGGGATCCGGGGAGCGACCGGCCCATCTGGCGCAGTCCCTTGCTTGCGTCCGCGCGGTCGTCGGACGGCCAGGTCGTGCGGACGAGCGTTCCAACCACGCGCCTCGCAAGTCGGCACTACATGTTCGAGCTCACAGGCATTCCGAAAGCGGGTGAGCCTGACGTGATCGCCAGCTACCCGGTCGCCGTCGTGCTAAAGTAGCCGCCTTTCCGACGCATTTCAGCGGGTTGACGCGGGAGGTCCTCGTGACGCGAATCCTGGCTGCCGTCATCGCGTTGTCCATCCCGGTTGTCGCCCAGCGGGACGGGGCGTCCACGCCGCTCGAACCCGGACATCCAATCGAGCGCTCGATCTCTCCCGGGGACCGCCACCGCTACGAGCTGACACTCGCTGCCGGTCAGGCGGCGACGGTCATCGTCGAACAGCGTGGTGCGGACGTCGTCCTCGATTGGACCGGAACGGACGGCAAAGTCCTGATCCAATCGCGCGACGAGATCCGGCGCGTCGGCGAAGAACGGGTGCCGCTCGTCGCGGACACCGCCGGACCTTACGTCCTGAATGTCACGGCGCCTGGACCGAGCGCGTCGCCGGGCGCTTACCGGATTCACGTCACCGACAGCCGTGCCGCGACCGCAGACGATCGCGCCTTGCAAGAGGCATTGAAACTGCGAACAGGAGCGGAGCAACTCAGGATCGCCAACAAGAGAGACGACGCGATTGCGCTGCTGCAACGGTCGCTGGCGATTAGCGACTCGCTCAACGCTCCGGATGATCTGCTGGGCGCTCGCATTGCGGAGAGGCTCGCCGTTCTGTACATGGACAAGCCGGACAATGCGGCCGCCGAGGCGCTGTATGGACGTGCGCTTCCGGTGTTCGAGAAGAAGCTGGGGACCGACGACCCGTTCACTGCGTCGGTCTGGAACCGCGTGGCCCTGCTCCGTCAGCGCAAAGGCGACGATGTCGCGGCGGAGAAACTCGCCCGGCGCGCAGTGGAAGTCACGGAAGCGGCGCTGGGGCCGAATCATTTCAACGTCGCGACGTGTCTCATTTTGCTCGGGACCCTCCGGGCGGATGCCGGAGATGGCGCCAAGGCGGAAGAGATCTGGCAGCGCGCCATGGACATCGTGGAGCGAGCCGGTGAAACGAACAGCTCGGCGTACGCGTCGCTCCTGAACAACCTCGGCAGGGCGGCGGTCGACAGGGAAGACTTCGAGCGCGCGGACGGTCTGCTTCGCCGTGCGCTCGCCATGGAGGAAGCGCAATGGGGGCGCGACAGCCTGCGCGTCGCGACAGCCCTCCAGAATCTCGGCATCGTGGCACGGCAGCGGAAGGATTACGCGCAAGCCGAAGCGACGTACGCCCGCGCGCTCGCCATCCGGGAAAAGGCGCTCGGGCCCAACCATCCGAACATTGCGTCACTCCTCAACAATCTGGCGCTCGTCTACGGTGACCAGGGGGATGCCGCCAAGGCGCTCGAGCTGCACACCCGCGCGCTGCAGATCCGCGAGAAGGCGACCGGACCCGACTCGGAAGCCACGCTCCAGTCGCTCGGCAGCATCGCGCGCACCTATGCGTCGATCGGCGATGTCGCCCACGCGCTCGCCTTCCAACGCCGCGCCGACGCGGTGCTCGAAGTGCAGCTCGCCCTCAACCTCGCGATCGGATCCGAACGCGAGCGGCTCGCGTTTGCCGAGAGCAAGGCGGGCCGGAGCGACAGGACGATATCGCTGAACATCGATATGGCGCCCGACGATCCGCAGACGGCGGCGCTGGCCGCACTGGTGGTGCTGCAGCGCAAGGGGCGGGTACTCGATGGGATGGCGGACACCCTCGACGCGGCTCGCAAACGGACGGACGACCCCACGGAGCGGGAACTACTGGACCAGTTGAGCGCGGTTACCGCGCGCCTTGCCCGCCTGACGCTGAACCGTCCGGACAACATGACGCCGGAAGAACACCTCAAGACGCTGAAGGAGCTCGAAGAGAAGAGGGAGCGGCTCGAATCCGCGATGAGCGAGCGCAGCGCCGAATTTCGCGTCCGCTCGCGCACGGTCTCTCTGCAGGCAGTACAGGCGGCCATTCCCGAGGATGCGGCGCTGATCGAATTCACGGTGTTCAGGCCCTTCGATCCGAAGATTACGAACTCCGCCGCGTACGGCCCGCCGCACTATGCCGCCTACGTGATCGGGCGGCAGACGGCGCCGCGCGTGAAGGATCTCGGGCCTTCCGCGACGATCGATGCCGCGGTCGAAGCACTACGCGCGGCGCTGCGCGATCCGAAGCGCACAGACGTCAAGCAGCTCGCGCGTGCCGTAGACGAAAGGGTGATGCAGCCGATTCGGACCTCGCTCGGGCGCGCCACGCGTCTGCTCGTATCCCCGGACGGCAACCTCAATCTGCTTCCGTTCGACACGCTCGTTGACGAAGGCGGCCACTATGGGATCGAACGATACGCGATCCATTACCTGACCAGCGGCCGCGATCTGCTGCGGATGCAGGACACGAGCGTCAGCGCGCGCAACCCGGTCATCGTCGCGGATCCGTTCTTCGGCGAACCGGGACCCGCCAGCGGCGGCAGCACGCCGCGGGCGCGCGCCGGAAGCGCCGCGCGCCGAAGCATCAGCGCCGGACACGATCTGTCCGGCGTGTATTTCGCGCCGCTCGCCGGCACCGCGCGAGAAGCCAAAGAGATCCGGACCCTCTTCTCGGATGCGACGCTCCTCACGGGACGCGAGGCCACCAAGGGGGCTCTCGCGCGGCTGAAGGCACCCGGTATCCTGCACATCGCCAGCCATGCCTTTTTCCTCGAGGAGGCGGTCAACGGCAGCTCGAATCCGCTGCTCCGCTCGGGGCTCGCACTCGCCGGGGCGAACGGGAACAACGGCGCCGCGGCGGGCGGCATCCTCACGGCGCTGGAAGCATCCACGCTCGATCTGTGGGGAACGAGGCTCGTGACGCTGTCGGCGTGCGACACCGGGGTTGGACAGGTCCGGAATCACGAGGGGGTCTACGGACTGCGCCGCGCATTTCTCCTTGCCGGCGCCGAAACGCTGGTCATGAGCCTGTGGGCGGTCAGCGATCGCGCCACGCAGGAGATCATGAGCCGGTACTACAGCGGGTTGAAGCAAGGCCTGGGACGGGGGGATGCGCTGCGGCAGGCGCAGCTCGCCATCCTGCACGGCGTCAACCGGCAGCATCCGTACTATTGGGGCGCGTTCATCCAGCAAGGCGACTGGCGCCCTCTCGATGGGCCTCGATAGAAGTCCCACCTGAAAGACTTTTCCCCCTTTCCGCTCATCTGGGTGAACAAGGGGGGATCGATGGAAAAGCGCACGTTGCTGGGACTCGGTACCGCTTTGTGGGCGGCCGCATTCAGCGGCACGGTCATGCTGCCGGGGCGTTCGGCCGTCGCACAGGATGTTCAGCCGAACATGCTCGCCTCTTCGAATTCCACGGGCCAGTTGCGCACGTTCGACGCCGACGGCGCCGTCGACCTGAAAA
>Ga0207674_10002936_pt1 | contig 21181 bp, 17 predicted proteins | sample KBSCornC72_FD_184303 | JGI IMG/M metagenome (GOLD analysis project Ga0207674, IMG submission 184303) | Corn rhizosphere microbial communities from Kellogg Biological Station, Michigan, USA - KBS Corn C7-2 (SPAdes) (version 2) | ecosystem: Host-associated > Plants > Roots > Rhizosphere > Soil ...
CACCATGGCAGATCCGACGAGGTGATCGAATGAAGCGGCGCGCTGAGGCCGAGTGCTCTGGCGGTCTTGAGATTGATCACGAATTCGAATTTGGTTGACTGCATCACCGGCAACTCACCCGGCTTCTCGCCTTTGAGGATCCTCCCGGCATAAATGCCGACTTGGCGATAGGCCTCGGCAAGGCTGGCGCCATAACTCATCAGGCCTCCGGCCGTAGCAAACTCTCGCAGGTGATAGATCGCCGGGAGCGCATGACGAGCCGGCTGCACGATCAGCCGTTCCCGATGGGAGGCCATGAAAGCACTAGAACCCGCGAGCACCGCACCGGCTCCGCGCTGGACCAACGTTGCAAAGGCTTTATCGATATCGTGGTCGCTGCTGACATCAAGAATGATGAGTTGCTGTCCGATCGCCTGCGCCGCGGCCTGTACATCCTTTCGTTCCGCCTCGGTATTCGGCGTGTTGGGATATACTAGCACAGCAATTGTTGCCGCGTTTGGCACCAACTGGCGCAGCAATTCCAGCCGCTTCGCCCCCAACACCCCGCCAAAGAAGTGTACGCCTGTGAGGTTGCCGCCCGGCCGGTTCAAGCTGGCGACCAGTCCCTCCTTGACCGGATCGCCTCCAGCCGTGAAGACGATCGGTATCGTCGTGGTTGCGGCTTGGGCCGCCAGCATCGCAACGGCGTCCCCGGCGATCACGGCCACCGGCCGACGGATCAGATCAGCCATCAAGGCCGGCAATTGGTCCTTCTGACCCTCCCCCCAGCGAAATTCGATCGCGACGTTCTGGCCTTCGACGAAACCTGCTTCCTTCAGACCCTGGCGGAACGCAGTTACGAGTTCCGTTGCGTCAGCGCGCGACGTGCTACGCAGGAATCCGATAACCGGCATCGCGGGCTGCTGCGCACGCGCCGCGAGCGGCCAGGCAACCGCTCCGCCGGCAAGCGTGATGAACTCGCGCCGTTTCATGCTGAATATTCCGGGTCCACATCGATTTTGAGCCGAATCAAATCACAATACAACGGTTGTGCTCGTAGCGCCTCGCTGTCCCCACAACCGCATGGAACTTTACAAGCCCGTGAAAGCCATTACAGCAAACTGATCACAAACCGGCTGCCGACGATAAACAGATAACAGCCGAAGGCCATTTCCAGCGTGCGCTTCGACATCGCATGCGCGGCCTTCACCCCGAGCGGCGCGGTCAACAGGCTGGTCGGCATCACCAGCACGGCACCGATCAGCGAGACGTAACCGATCGCAAACGGCAATTGCAGCGCGGCGACATCGGGAAAACGCTCAGCCGCGGGCCAGCCGGCATAGACATAGCCGAGCGCGCCGGGAATCGAGATCAGCACCGCCAGTGCCGAGGAAGTCGCGACCGCCTGATGTATCGACCGGCCATAGAATGTCATCAACAGGTTGGAGAACAATCCGCCGCCGATGCCCATCAGCGTGGAGAGAAGCCCGACGAAGAAGCCGTAAATCTTCATCAGCGGCCCCCGCGGAAAGTCGTCGCCGAACTTCCAGGTCTCGCGCGCCAGCAAAAGGCGCGCCGCGGCGGACCAGGCCACGGCCACGAACACGATCTTGAACAGCCGTTCCGGCGCGTAGCGCGCGGTCACGCTGCCGGCGATCACACCTGTCACCACCGGCAGCCACCACACCTTTAGAATGTCCATGTCGACCGCGCCACGGGCATAGTGGGCGCGAAAGGATTGGATCGAGGTCGGAATGATGATGGCGAGCGATGTGCCGATGCACAGCGGGATTCGCACCTCCAGCGGCACGCCGGCGAGCCGAAAGCATTCATAAAACACCGGCACCAGGATCGCGCCGCCGCCAATGCCGAACACACCGGCGAGAAATCCTGACAGCATGCCCACCGCCACCAGCAACAGCGCCAGTTCGACAAGCTCGGAGGCATCAAGCCCGGCGATTGCCATTCCCCAAGTTTCCTTTGACTCGCGTCGAATACGCGCGTTCCTGAATCGTGCTTCAGGTATACCAGCCTGCAGCGGCCGCCGATCGTGTCAATGGCCACAATTGCAAGGCTCATCCGTAGGTGTGAACCGCGGTTCGTAATTGGTGATTTTGGCCGTTGCGCTCACTGTTTCGACTTCGTAAATAGGATTCCTGTACCGCGATCCCCGAAGGGTCCCCACGCGGGCCCGCAAACCGTCAAAGCCGCCGATGACCACCAGGATCGAACGACCGCTTTCGCCGCACCTGCAGACCTATCGCTGGACCCTGACGATGGCACTGTCCATCGTCCATCGCGCAACCGGCATTGCGCTGTATTTCGGCACCTTGCTGCTGGCGTGGTGGCTGATCGCAGCGGCGTCGGGGCCCACCGCCTATTCCAATGTGCAGGCCTTTACCTCAAGCTTCGTCGGCCGGCTGATCGTATTCGGCTATACTTGGGCGCTGCTGCATCATCTGCTCAGCGGTCTCAGGCATCTGGTCTGGGACCTCGGCTACGGCTTCAAGGCAAGCGAACGCGAAGCGTTGACCTGGGGCGCGCTGATCGGCGGTATCTCGCTGACGGTGCTGCTGTGGATCGCGGCCTACGCGATCGGAGGCGGACGATGAGCATCAACGAATCGCACGGCCCGGCGCGCGGGTCCTCCTCGATGCGCACGCCGCTCGCCCGCGTCCGCAGCCTCGGCGCCTCGCATTCCGGCACCTCGGATTTCTGGCGCCAGCGCGTCACCGCGGTGGCGATGACGCTTCTGATCGTGCCCGTCATCGTGGTGGTGATGATGCTGCTCGGCCGCAATCAGGCCGGCGCCGCGCAGATCCTCGGCTCGCTGCCGATCGCGATCATCATGCTGTTGTTCATCATCGCCAGCGCCTGGCACATGAAGATCGGCATGCAGGTGGTGATCGAGGACTATGTGCACAATGAGAAGCTGAAGCTCGCCTCCATCATGGCGAACAACTTCTTCTCCATCGCGGTGGCGCTGGCCTCGATCTACGCCATCCTCAAACTTTCATCGGGAGTGTAGCCCATGGCCGGAGGCGGAAATGGCAAGGGGAATGGTGGTCCCGCCACCAACGGCCACGCCTATCCGATTGAAGACCACACCTATGACGTCGTCGTCGTCGGCGCCGGCGGCGCCGGCCTGCGCGCCGTGGTCGGCTGCAGCGAAGCCGGCTTGCGCACCGCCTGCATCACCAAGGTATTTCCGACGCGCTCGCATACGGTGGCGGCACAGGGCGGCATCTCGGCCGCGCTCGGCAACATGCATCCGGACGACTGGCGCTGGCATATGTACGACACCGTCAAGGGTTCGGACTGGCTAGGGGATCAGGACGCCATCGAATATATGGTGCGCAACGCGCCCGAGGCCGTCTACGAACTCGAACATTGGGGCGTGCCATTCTCGCGCACCGAAGACGGCAAGATTTATCAGCGGCCGTTCGGCGGCATGACGTTGGACTACGGCAAGGGCCAGGCGCAACGCACCTGCGCCGCCGCCGACCGCACCGGCCATGCCATGCTGCACACCATGTACGGCCAGGCGCTGCGTCACGCCGCGGAATTCTACATCGAATTTTTCGCCATCGACCTGATCATGGACGACCAGGGCACCTGCCGCGGCGTGATCGCACTCAAGCTCGACGACGGCACGCTGCATCGTTTCCGCGCGCAAACCACCATTCTCGCCACCGGCGGCTACGGCCGCGCCTACGCGACCTGCACCTCGGCGCATACCTGCACCGGCGACGGCAGCGCGATGGCGCTACGCGCCGGCCTGCCGCTGCAGGACATGGAATTCGTGCAGTTCCACCCGACCGGCATTTACGGCGCTGGCTGCCTCGTCACGGAAGGCGCACGCGGTGAAGGCGGCTATCTCGTCAATTCCGAAGGCGAGCGTTTCATGGAGCGCTATGCGCCGTCGGCAAAAGACCTGGCGTCGCGCGACGTAGTCTCGCGGGCGATGACCATCGAAATTCGCGAAGGCCGCGGCGTCGGCAAGAAGAAGGACCACATCTTCCTGCACCTCGACCATCTCGATCCAAAGGTCCTCCACGAGCGGCTGCCCGGCATTTCGGAGTCGGTGCGGATTTTCGCCAATGTCGACGTCACCCGCGAACCGATCCCGATCGCGCCGACGGTGCATTACAATATGGGCGGCATTCCCACCAATTACCACGGCGAGGTGCTGACCAAGAAGAACGGCGACGACAATGCCATCGTGCCCGGATTGATGGCATTGGGCGAAGCGGCTTGCGTCTCGGTGCATGGCGCCAATCGTCTCGGCTCCAATTCGCTGATCGATCTGGTGGTGTTCGGCCGCGCCGCGGCTTTGCGCTGCGCCGAAAAGCTGACGCCGAATGGCAAGCAGCCGGAACTGCCGGCGGATTCGGCCACCAAGGCGTTGGGGCGGCTCGATCACTATCGCTATGCCTCCGGCGGCACGCCGACGGCGAAGCTGCGCGACAGCATGCAGCATGTGATGCAGAACAATTGCGCGGTGTTCCGCACCGGCGAGGTGCTGCAGGAAGGACAGAACCTGATTCACAAAGTGCATGGCGGCATCAGTGACATCTCGGTGACCGACCGCTCGCTGACCTGGAATTCCGATCTGGTCGAGACGCTCGAGTTCGACAATCTGATCGTGCAGGCGGTGGTGACGATGGATTCGGCAGCGAACCGTTCGGAAAGCCGCGGCGCGCATGCGCGCGAGGATTTCCCCAACCGCGACGACAAGAACTGGATGAAGCACACGCTGGCGTGGATCGGCGATGGCGGCAATACATCGATCGATTATCGCCCGGTACACGACTACACCATGACCAATGACGTTCAATACATCCCGCCGAAGGCGCGGGTGTATTGAGTGCTTGTCATGCGCGGGCTTGACCCGCGCATCCATCCATCTTCGAAAGATGATGGATTGCCGGGTCAAGCCCGGCAATGACGAGTTGAACCGCAAGGGCAAAGACAAATGGTTGAATTCGCACTGCCGAAAAACTCCAGGATCACCGGCGGCAAGACCTGGCCGAAGCCGGCGGGCGCGACCGAGACCCGCGAATTCAAGGTTTATCGCTGGAACCCGGACGACGGCAAAAATCCCAGCGTCGATACCTATTACATCGATACCCATGATTGCGGTCCGATGGTTCTGGACGCGCTGATCTGGATCAAGAACAACATCGATCCGACGCTGACCTTCCGCCGCTCCTGCCGCGAGGGCGTCTGCGGCTCCTGCGCCATGAACATCGACGGCCAGAACACGCTGGCCTGCACCAAGTCGATGCACGACGTGAAGGATGGCGCGGTGAAGATCAATCCGCTGCCGCACCAGCCGGTGGTCAAGGACCTGGTGCCCGACCTCACCAATTTCTACGCGCAATATGCCTCGATCGAGCCGTGGCTGAAGACCACCACGCCGACGCCGCAAAAAGAATGGCGGCAGAGTCACGAGGACCGCGAGAAGCTCGACGGCCTCTACGAATGCATTCTCTGCGCCTGCTGCTCGACCGCTTGCCCGAGCTACTGGTGGAACAGCGATCGTTATCTCGGCCCGGCCGCACTGCTGCAGGCGAACCGATGGGTCAAGGACAGCCGCGATGAAGCCACCGGCGAACGGCTCGACAATCTCGAGGACCCGTTCCGGCTCTATCGCTGCCACACCATCCTGAACTGCACCAAGGCCTGCCCGAAGGGGCTGAATCCTGCCGAAGCCATTGCCGAACTCAAGCTGAAGATGGTCGAGCGGCAGATCTAAGCTAGAAGTTAGCTGCGATGACGCAATAGCGACAACGCGATTGGAACCCAAGGGAACCTTATGAAATCCCTCGCGTTATCGCATCATGGTCAATCATCCCGCCGGCAAACCCGCCACCAATAAATCGTCGAATATCGAAGTGGTTACCGAAACCGGTGACGATGGCGAACCGCCTCCGCCCGAAGTGCTTGAACCCGATCCGGCTCAGTCTCCGGAAGACGCCGAGCAGGCGCGGAAGGATTATCTGCTGACGCGGTTCTGGATCAGCGCCAGGGGATTTTGGGGAAAGGGCGGCGACCGGCTGGCGTGGATATTTTCGATCGGCCTTGTGATCCTGATCGTCACCAATGTCGGCTTCCAATACGGCATCAATGTCTGGAATCGCGCGATCTTCGACGCCATCGAGAAACGCGATTCCGCCACCGTGTTCTACCTGACCGCGGTGTTTTTCCCGCTGGCGATCGGCAGCGTTGTGCTCGGCGTGGCGCAGGTGTTCGCGCGCATGGGGATCCAGCGCCGCTGGCGCGCCTGGCTGACCAATTCCGTGGTGTCGCGCTGGCTGACCAGCGGCCGCTACTACCAACTCAATCTTGTCGGCGGTGACCATCAGAATCCGGAATATCGCATCGCCGAGGATTTGCGGATCGCCACCGAATCCCCGGTGGATTTTGCCGCCGGCGTTACCTCGGCGTTCCTGTCGGCAACGACCTTCATCGTGGTGCTCTGGACCATCGGCGGCGCGCTGACGGTCACGGTCGCGGGATCGACCATTACCATTCCGGGCTTTCTGGTGATCGCCGCAGTGCTCTATGCCGCCATCGCTTCAGGCTCGATCATGACGATCGGCCGTCGCTTCGTGCAAATCTCCGAAGACAAGAACCAGGCCGAGGCCGAGTATCGCTATGTGCTGACACGCGTGCGCGAGAACGGCGAAAGCATCGCGCTTTTGGGCGGCGAGCAGGAAGAGCGCGACGGCATCGACAGAACTTTCAGCAACGTGCTTCGGCAATGGGCACGGCTCGCGGGCCAGCACATGCGCACCACGCTGGTGTCGCAGGGATCGAGCCTGATCGCCCCGGTGGTGCCGCTGTTGCTGTGTGCGCCGAAATTTCTCGACGGCAGCATGACGCTCGGACAGGTGATGCAGGCGGCGTCCGCCTTCACCATCGTGCAGACCGCGTTCGGCTGGCTGGTCGACAATTATCCGCGGCTTGCGGACTGGAATGCCGGCGCGCGGCGCATTGCTTCCCTGATGATGTCGCTGGATGGGCTGGAGCGTGCCGAGCGCGGTGACGGCTTCGGCCGCATTCAGCGCGGCGAGACCAAAGGCGACGCCATCCTGAGTTTGCACGATCTATCGGTGACGCTCGACGACGGCACCGCCGTGGTCGGCGAAGCGCAAGTCGTGATCGAGCCAGGCGAACGGCTGCTGGTGGCGGGAGAATCCGGTTCCGGCAAAAGTACATTGGTGCGTGCGATCGCGGGGCTTTGGCCATGGGGCGGCGGCAGCGTCAATTTCCATCCCGACCGCCGGCTGTTCATGTTGCCGCAAAAGCCCTACGTGCCGTCGGGCACGCTGCGCCGCGCCGCCGCCTATCCGGCAGCCGCCGAAGACTGGACCGTGGAGCAGATCGGCGAAGCGCTCGACAAGGTCGGCCTCGGCCATCTCAAGGACAAGATCGAGGAAGACGCGCCGTGGGACCAGACATTGTCCGGCGGCGAGAAGCAGCGGCTCGCTTTCGCGCGGCTGTTCCTGCACCACCCAGACATCATCGTGCTCGACGAGGCGACCTCGGCGCTCGACGAGAAGAGCCAGGACCAGATGATGGAGTTGATGATCAAAGAGCTGCCCAAGGCCACCGTGGTCAGCGTCGCCCATCGCGCCGAACTTGAAGCCTTCCACAGCCGCAAGATCGTGCTGGAGCGGCGCAAGGGCGGCGCAAAGCTTGTCAGCGACGTCGATCTCATTCCGCGCAAGGGCAAGCGCCGGCTCATCGGCCGCTTCCTGCCTCACCACAGGGCGACGACGCAGAAGGCGGCGTGACTCCTCGTCGTCCCCGCGAAAAGCGGGGACCCATAACCACCGATGTTCATAGGATGGCTCGGAGCTAGCTCCATGCCTAAACACCACCGCTGCGGTTATGGGTCTCGGCTCCCACTCGCGCTACTTGCTTGGCCGGGACGACGCGATGATTGGAGTCGCGCCTAAATTCGGCTATGCATGCGCCGCTTCCCGGACCTTCCTCGAGGTGATCGTTTGATTCCCGACAACGACCTTTCACCCGCACCTTACGGCGCGTTCGCACCTACGCGCGCGCAAGCTGCGATCATCGCGCTCGCGCAACGCTCCCGGCTGAAGCGCGGCGCGTTCCGCCCGATGTTGTCGCGGCTGGTCAACCTGTTGCGCGCAGGTCCGGTCGATGTCCAGTATCAGGGCGCGTCGTATCGATTCTATCATCAGACCAGCGCCACCGAGCGCGGCGCGTTGTTCAATCCGGACTACAATCTCGAGGAGCTGAATTTCTTGCGCGCGCACACGCCTGCCGGCGGCATTTTCGTCGATGTCGGCGCCAATGTCGGCACCTACGCCATGGTGATGGCGCGTCACGTCGGCGCCAACGGAAAGGTGATCGCGATCGAGCCGCATCCGGTCACGCACGCGCGGCTTGCCTTCAACCGTGCCGCGTCCGGCTACGCCCAGGTTATCCTTGTGGCCGCGGCCGCCGGGCCGTCCGACGGCGAGCTGATGATCGAGACCGACGGCGACAATCTCGGCGCCAGCCACATCGTCACCGGAAAGCTCTCGGGCAATGCCATCAAGGTGCCGTCGCTGCGGCTGCAGCGCATTCTCGGCGACGCCTTGGTGTCGCATGTCGATGCGCTGAAGATCGATGTCGAGGGCTATGAGGACCGTGTTCTGACCGGCTTCTTCGGGCAAGCACCGCCATCGCTATGGCCACGCGCCGTCGTGATCGAGCATCTGTCGCGGCACGAATGGCTCGACGATTGTATTGCCGACATGCTCGGCCGCGGCTACGCGCAAACCGGCAAGACCCGCAGCAATACGCTATTGGTGCGACAATGACCGGCGCCCGAGATCTGAGGGAACCTTGCGGCCGCCGCGCCGTTGATGCGTCAGCGTGGTGGTTTCCGGAAAAACGAGATGCCGATCGATCCGCAAGAGGATCCGCCGATTAAGCCAGGACAGCCGACTGAGCCGCCGAAGGAAAGCCCGCCCGGAAATCCGCGGCCTGAGGTGCCGCCGCCGATGCGGGATCCCGGCGAATCGCCGAGGCCCGAGGAATTGCCCGGCAAGATGCCCGACGAATTGCCGGTGCGAGGGCCAGCAGAACCGCGTACACCTTATCCAACCGATGCCGGAATTGCGGATTTGCAAGGCCCGGAGTCCGGCCTGAATCCAGGCACGACAGATATGCCCGCTGGGGAAAATATGAATCTACGGTTTGAAAGGATCGTCTGAATGCGCAATGAACAAGGCCGCAACTGGACATTCCGACGTCAGAAATAAAAACGAGTCCGCCTTTGAGGGCCGCCACAATCCGGCCTAACGCTTATTCGTTGATCGCCAGACCTTGTTGCCAGGAATTTTCCGGGGACCCAGACCATCATGACAAAACTTCGTCTCGTGCTGCTTGCCACGACTGCGCTTACGGCGTTGCAATTCGCGTCCGCTCCATCGCACGCGCAAGCTGCGCCGCTGGTGGTGGCGCAGGCCAGGGAGGAGGTTGGCCCCGACGGAAGACCCAAGGCACCGCCGAAGGCAGCGCCACCCGCACGTCCGGCGCCGCCCGCCGCGGCGCCGCCGCCGCGCCCCGCGCCTCCCGCTGCCGCACCGCCGCCTCCACCCCGGCCTGCTCCGCCGCCGCCTGCTGCGGCACCGCCGCCCCGACCCGCGCCGCCTCCTCCTACTGCGGCTCCGCCGCCGCGTCCCACGCCGCCACCTCCTGCCGCAGCACCACCACCGCGTCCCGCGCCGCCACCTCCTGCCGCGGCTCCGCCGCCACGCCCCACACCGCCGCCACCTCCAGCCGCGGCACCACCACCGCGTCCTACGCCACCGGCCCCCCCGGCGGCAGCGCCACCGCCTGCTCCGCCGAAGCCGCCGGCCCCGCCGAGCGCCGCGCCTGCACCACAGCCTCAGCAGAAGAGCGCGCCAGCGCCGGTAGCGCCGCCCCCCGTGGGCGCAAAACAATCACCCCCGGCATCGCCCACTCCGCCGGCAGCTGCGCCGCAGACTCAAACTGCGCCGCCCCCTGCGGGCGCCAAACAAGCGCCTCCGGCGTCAACCACCCGGCCGGCAGCCGCGCCGCAGACTCAAACTGCGCCTTCGACAACGACGCCCCCGGCTGGAGGCGCAGGTACGCCGCCCCCGCCGCCGCGTACCGGACCGTCCCCGAACAACGCGGCGCCGAACGCTGCCCCCGCACCCGGCGGACAGACCGCGCTGCCGCCTGGAGCCGCGCCGTTGGTGCGCCACGCGCCGCCAACGGTCGCTGCGCCAATTCCGCCCGCGCCACCGCCTGCTCAAGCCTTGGCCCCCATTGCTCCGGGTGCGACGGCGCCGGGGCCACGCCGTATGGATGACTTCCGCGGGGAGCGGCGCGAATCCCAGCAAGGCGGCCGCACGGTCTTCACCGAACCCGGCCGGGTCATCGTTGTCGATCCCGGCGGCCAGTCGTTCATTCGCCACAACGAGGAGGATCGCTTCCGCTTCGGCGCGCGCGATATCCGGACCCAGCAGGTCGGCGCCGAGACCCGCACCATCGTGGTTCGTCCCGACGGCAGCCAGATCATTACCGTCAACGGCCGCGACGGCCGGTTGCTGCGACGGATTCGCCGCGACGAACGGGGCCGCGAGATCATCATTATCGACAACACCTATCGTGATCCCGGCGCGGTCGGCGGTTTCTATGTCGACCTTCCGCCGCCGGTGATCCGCATTCCCTACGACCGCTACATCGTCGACGCCGACGACGCGTCGCCGGAACTGATCTACGACACCATGCTGGCGCCGCCGGTGGACCGGATCGAGCGGCGTTATTCGCTCGACGAAATCCGCTACAGCCCGTCGGTGCGCCAGTTGATGCCGAGCATCGATCTCAACAGCATCAACTTCGAAACCGGATCGTGGGAGATTCCCCCCGATCAGGCGGCAAAACTGCAGTCGATCGCGGACGGACTCAATCGGGCGATCGCGCGCAACCCGCGCGAGGTGTTCCTGATCGAGGGTCACACCGACGCGGTGGGATCGGACGTCGACAATCTGTCGCTGTCGGACCGCCGCGCCGAATCCGCCGCCGAGTTGCTGACACAGCAATTCGGGGTGCCCGCGGAGAACCTGACCTCGCAAGGGTACGGCAAACAATATCTGAAAGAGCAGACCGACGGGCCAAGCCGGATCAACCGGCGCGTCACCATCCGCCGCATCACGCCGCTGCTCAACGGCGGAACGGCCTCGCTGCCGCCCCCGCCGCCCGGCACCACGCCGCCAAGGTGAGGGCATCGCTCTTCATCTCTCCCCGCTCTGCGCGGGGAGAGATCGCCGCGCCTTCGCGGCGGGTGAGGGGCGAGGCACGCTATTCGTTATGAATCGCGCAGCGGAGATTGCCGAACGAAGGGCCCCTCACCCCAACCCTCTCCCCGCAAGCGCGGGGCGAGGGAGCGAAACACCGATGGTGAGGCGAAGGATTTGCCTGAATCAAAATGGCCGGGAGCGATCCCGGCCATTTGTGCTTTCAGTATTTCTCCGCGAGTCGTCCCCGCGAAAGCGGGACCCATACGCCGTGGCTTCTCGTTTGAGCAGTGTGGCAGAGGCTTTTTGTCACCAGCGGCATCGGTGGCTATAGGTCCCGGCGTTCGCCGGGACGACGTGGAGAGAGTTTGCCTACAGCCGCAGTTTCTTCTTGCGCTGGCCGAGCGTGCGCAGCCGCAGCGCGTTGAGCTTGATGAAGCCCGCCGCGTCGCGGTGGTCGTAGGCGACCGCGCCTTCCTCGAAGGTGACGAGGTCCTGGTCATACAGCGAGTACTTGCTCTCGCGGCCGACCACGATGACGTTGCCCTTGTAGAGTTTCAACCGCACGCGGCCCGTCACGTATTGCTGGCTGTGGTCGATCGCCGCCTGCAGCATCTCGCGCTCCGGCGAGAACCAGAAGCCGTTGTAGACCAGTTCGGCATATTTCGGCATCAGCTCGTCCTTGAGATGCGCAGCACCTCGATCGAGCGTGATCGATTCGATGCCGCGATGGGCGGCAAGCAGAATGGTGCCGCCCGGCGTCTCATACATGCCACGCGATTTCATGCCGACGAAGCGGTTCTCGACCAGATCAAGCCGCCCGATGCCGTTGGCGCGGCCGAGGTCGTTGAGTTTCGCCAACAATGTCGCCGGCGACAATTTCTTGCCGTCGATCGCGGTCGCATCGCCCTTCTCGAAATCGACGGTGATATAGGTCGCCTGATCAGGCGCCTTCTCGGGATCGATGGTGCGCGAGTAGACGTAACCGGGCACTTCCTGCGCGGGGTCCTCCAGCACCTTGCCTTCGCTTGAGGCGTGCAAGAGATTGGCGTCGACCGAGAACGGCGCCTCGCCGCGCTTGTCTTTTGCGATCGGGATCTGGTGCGCTTCGGCGAACGCGATCAGTTGTTCGCGCGAGCGCAAATCCCATTCGCGCCACGGCGCGATGATGGTGATATCGGGCTTCAGCGCATAATAGGCGACCTCGTAGCGGACCTGGTCGTTGCCCTTGCCGGTCGAACCATGGGAAACGGCGTCGGCGCCGACCTTCTCGGCGATTTCGATCTGCTTCTTTGCAATCAGCGGCCGCGCAATCGAAGTGCCGAGCAGATACTGCCCCTCATAGACCGCGTTGGCGCGGAACATCGGAAATACGTAATCGCGGACGAATTCCTCGCGCAAATCCTCGATGAAGATGTTCTCCGGCTTGATGCCGAGCAGCAGCGCCTTCGCCCGCGCGGGCTCGAGCTCCTCGCCCTGACCGAGATCGGCGGTGAAGGTCACGACCTCGCAGCCGTAGGTGGTCTGCAGCCACTTCAAGATGATCGAGGTGTCGAGACCGCCCGAATAGGCGAGCACCACCTTCTTCACGTCCTTGCTCATGAAAATCCTGCTGAACTGAACACCGGTTTCGCGACCGGAATACGCGCAAATTGATTACAGGCAGAACGCCCCGGGGTGCAAGCGTAGAGCGTCTATGCAGGCGTACTTGTGCGGGGCTCAGGCCCGACCTCACGCCCGCGCCATCGCTGCAGCAGGCGATAAGCGGGCCAGCCAAACCGCGTCAGCGCGGCGTCGATGCGCTCGTCGGTGAGCCGGGTCCGACGCCAGCGGTAGATGTAGCCATACGCCAGCCAGATCACCAGAAACGTCACCAGCCCCGCGGCGGCGACATCGGTGAAGAAATGCCCGCCGAACGCCATCCGCAGCACGCTGGTGATGACGCCGAACAGGGTCGCTGCGACATAAGCCAGCGGCCGCCACGCCGGCGGTGTCAGCGCCGCGGGCGCATAGGTCCAGAATGCGGTGGCGCCTTCGCCGGAGAAAAACGAGCAGTTGCGGCCGCAAGCACCGCGCGGATCCCACCACGGCACGAATTGATCGGGTCCGTTGAATTGCGCGACCACCACGGGGCGCGGCCGGCCCCAATAACTTTTGAAGGTGAGATTGGTGAGAACGCCCGCGGAAAGAAGCAGCGTGACCAGGAGGAAGATGACCGCACGCCCCGGTATCAGCAGTGGCCGGTCCGGCCGCGCCAGCTTGACCACCAAGGCGACAATCGCCGGCAGCGCAAGGCCCCACGCGATCCACATCGCGCCATCGCGCGCGATCGCGGCCAGCATGCTGAGCTTGAGCGGGAAGGATTTCGTAGCCGCATCGTAAAACAGCGCGGCGAGCTTCAAGTCGAGCTCCGGATAAATCCCGAACAGCAATCCCACAACAAGCGCCAGGCCCAGCGCGATGAAAAGTCCGGTCCGGTTCATGGCGCGGGGTTTAGCCGAGGAGGTTGGGGATGAAAAGGGTCGGTGGTCTCGTCACCCTGAGGTGCCGTCGCGAAAGCGGCGGCCTCGAAGGGTGCCTATCGAATATGCGGCCATCCTTCGAGACGCGGCCAAGGCCGCTCCTCAGGATGACGGCGGTGATTGTGGAGGCGCTGAAGGTTGAGGCGAATGCGACGGCAAGGGTGGCGGCAGCCGCGGCGGGGGCGATGGTTCGCGCCAGGCGCCGGCACTGCGGCCCGCGATCATCCAGTAGACGAGGCCGGCGACGATCCCCGCGCCGGTCATGATTTCGAGATGGCGCCGGACGATGCCATCGAAGCGAAGCGTTGCGGGATCAAACGGGACCAGGCCGAGATAGCACGCCAGACCGACCACGCCGCCGCCGACCGCGTAGGTCAGCGCGCCCCTGATATAAAACGCCTCGGTGATCGCGACCACGATCATCGCCGGCAGCAAGGCAAAGCCGCTGATGAAGATGAAGCCGAAGCCGAGCACGATGTTCAGCGCGCCTGGATCGACCGGGCCGGTGCCGAGATCGCTGAATTCCGGAAACAGCACCGCGCCGACCACGATCAATCCCGCCACCAGACACGCGGCGAGAAATCCGAACAGAATCACGAACAGGCGGCCGATCAATGCCATGCAATTCTTCTCATTTGTCTCGTTCTGCCGCCAGGCACGCATCCTCTCTGGCTCCTCATCCTGAAGAGCGGCCATTTGGTCGCGTCATCGAAGGATGAGCATCCTCATGGTTCGAGACGGCGCAAGAGCGCCTCCTCACCATGAGGACCATCGGTAATGCACGCCATTCGCATCAATCCGTCATCGCCATGGCGCGCAGCGCCTGGCGCTCGCGCACCGAGAGCTTCTCGGTTTCGGATTTGAGCTGGCCGCAGGCGGCAAGGATGTCGCGGCCCCGCGGCGTGCGCACCGGCGAGGAGTAACCGGCGTTGAAAATATATTCCGAGAACTTTTCGATCTGATCCCAGTCCGAGCATTCGTAGCGGGTGCCCGGCCACGGATTGAAGGGAATGAGATTGATCTTGGCCGGAATCCCCTTCAGCATCTTCACCAGCAGTTTCGCGTCATCCAGCGAATCGTTGACGCCTTTCAGCATCACATATTCGAACGTGATGCGCCGTGCATTGGACGAGCCGGGATAGTCGCGGCAGGCCTGCAGCAATTCGGCAATCGGATATTTCCGGTTCAGCGGCACCAGCTCGTTGCGCAAATCGTCGCGCACCGCATGCAGCGAGATCGCCAGCATGACCCCGATTTCATCGCCGGTGCGGACGATGTTCGGCACTACGCCCGACGTCGACAGCGTGATGCGGCGGCGGGAAATGCCGATGCCCTCGTTGTCGGCAACGATCAACAGCGCATCGCGCACCGCGTCGAAATTGTACAATGGCTCGCCCATGCCCATCATCACCACGTTGGTGACGAGCCGGCTGCCGGTCGGGGTATCGCGATCGGCCCAGTCATTGAGGCGATCGCGCGCCACCATGATCTGGCCGACGATCTCGCCTGACGTCAGATTGCGCACCAGCCGTTGCGTGCCGGTGTGACAGAACGAGCAATTCAGCGTGCAGCCGACCTGCGAGGAAACGCACAGCGTGCCGCGGTCGGTTTCCGGAATATAGACGCACTCGACCTCATGCGCCTTCTCGTTGGCATCGCCGCTCGGCAATCGCAATAGCCACTTGCGGGTGCCGTCGCTGGAAACCTGCTCCGCGGCCACCTCGGGACGCGCAACGGTGAAATGCGCATCGAGTTCGGTGCGCATTTCCCTGGAAATGCTGGTCATCTCGTCGAAATTCCTGGCGCCGCGGACATAGATCCAGTGCCACAGCTGCTGCACGCGCATCTTGCGCTGCGCCTCGGCCACGCCGATGGCCCCTAACCGTTCCGCGATCTCCGCGCGCGACAGTCCGACCAGCGAGGGCTTTGCCGGCGGCACATAGGTTTCCAGCGCGATCTTTTCCAAGGGCGCGCTTGCACTGGAAACGGCCTCTGTCGAACGGGTCATGGTCTCAGTCATGGAATATCAAATAGGCTCTTCAGGCCCCTCTGGATAGGCGTTTAACTGCGGTGCTGCAACAACAGCAGTGCGCCCCCTCTCCCACCCAACTCGGGTCTACCCGAGTTGGGCATTTTAAGCTGTCGAAGTCGGATATATCCGACTTCGATGGGAGAGGGTTGGGGTGAGGGGTTACGGTCTATCGTCAGGCTCCAACCCCTCACCCGGATTGCACCGGACGATGCTTCGCATCGCCGAGGCAATCCGACCTCTCCCTACGGGAGAGGTGAACTAAATTTGCCGCAAGATCGAATTCTAGCGCTTGCAATCCTGCGCCAGTTTGTCGAGCGCTTGCGAAAGTCCCTTCAGCGAGAAGGTGTCCGTGGTCTCGGTGCCCTTGGCCGACATGCCCTTGACCACCACGTCCGAAGCCTTGCGCATGGCGTCGACCATCCGCTCTTCCTCGGCGGCGTTCTTGATCCAGAGACCATCGCCCTGGGTGTACATTGCGTAAGAAGCGCCACCGACCTCCAGCGTCGATTCCGAGCCGGGCTTCAGCGTGTAGCCTATCATGACGGAAACTTCGTTGGTGACTTTCTCCGCCGGACGGGTGGAGACGAATGCGTAGGCCGGGTCGCGCGGACGATTCGGCGGATTGGTTTTCGACGACGAAGGTTTTGCCAGCGCGAAGCACACCTTCTTGCCGTTCGGGGTTGCGGTGTAGGCTCCCCAGGTGCCGAACTGGCCGATCAACGTCGGCTCGGCAGTCCCCGCGGTCGCAGCGGCGGGCTTGTTTGCGGGCTTTGCATGTGTGGGTGCGGGTGCAGGCGCTGGGTTGACCGCGCCTTTCGAGGCCTTTGGCGACGCGTTCTGCGCCTGCGCGAGGTCTGATACCCCGCACACCAGCACACTCACCACCAGCGCTGTCAGCATTCGCCGCACGGACATGACCAAGTCTGGTTCCCTCATTATTGTGACTGGAAGATGGCCCGACATCCGCTGTCGCAGGGCCGATGGATAGCCGGGAAATGTCTTTTTGGGAAGGCGGTTAGGCTACATCCAAAACCGTCAGGTCCAGAACCCTGTCGCGCGCTTGCCGCGCCGTTCATCCCTGGCCCTTCGAGCGCGCTGCCCGCTGTTTCTCCCACTGCGCGTCGGTCCATTGCAGCAGATCCTCGGCGCCGGAACTGCGCAAATGCGCGCCGCCGTCCTGCACCACCATCTCGCCATTGATGTAGCCGGCCCGATCTGAAATCAGGAAACTTGCGAGATCGGCAAGCTCGCCATGTTCGCCGACGCGGCCGAGCGGATTTTTTGAAGCCCAGCCCTCGTCGCGACCCTCGGGACGAAGCTGGCCCGATGCGCCCGCGGTCGGAAACGCGCCCGGCGCAATCGCGACCGTGCGGATGCCCCTGGGTCCCCACTCCACCGCGAGGCTCCTGGTCATCGCCAGAATGGCGGACTTGGCCATCGCAGAGGGCACCGTGAAGGCGCGGCCGGTAATGGTCGAGGTCGAGAGGATGCTCAGCACCACGCCCTTGTGTCCAGCTTCGATCCAGCGCTTGCCGGCCGCCAGCGTGCAATACATTGCGCCGTGCAGCGTCGGCGCGAGAATGGCGTCGGCGGCGCGAAACGACAAGTGCTCGCTCTGCGCGATGAAGGTCGCGGCGGCATTGTTGACCAGAACATCCAGCGGCGCATCGCGCCAGATCGCCTCCATCATGGCATCGACTGCAGCGCCATCGCGAACGTCGCACCTGATCGCGCCGACCTTGCCGCCGGGATCGCCGCGCATCCGCGCCGCGGTCGCCTCCAGCAATTCGAGCCGCCGGCCGCAGATGATCAGTTCGGCGCCAAGCTCGACGAAGCGGCGCCCCATCGCGGCACCGAGCCCGGAGCCGCCGCCGGTGACCAGTATCCGCTTTCCCTTGAGCAGGCCTTTTTCAAACATCGTTCAAACCTTTCAACTGTACCCGGCCTCATCCTGAGGAGCAGCGTCTTCGCCGCGTCTCGAAGGATGGGGGGCCCCATGGTTCGAGACGGCGCAAGAGCGCCTCCTCACCATGAGGAAGTAGACCGAATCAGATTGTAGCCCGGCTTCAAATCCGGCATGAAGCGTCCAGCGCTAGTTGTGCGTCCGAAACTCAGGTGTGTCCATGAAAGCCATTCTCTGCTCGCAATATTGCGGCCCCGACGATCTCGTGCTGACCGAGGTGCCCGACCCCGTGGCCGAGCCCGGCCAGGCCGTGATCGCGATCAAATCCGCGGCGCTGAATTTCTTCGATCTGTTGATGATCCAGGGCAAGTACCAGATCAAGCCGCCGTTTCCGTTTTCGCCGGCGGCGGAAGTCGCGGGCGTGATCGAAAGCGTCGGTGCGGGGGTCACCGACCTGGAGGTCGGAGATCGCGTGGTGGCGTCCTGCGGCCACAACGGCGCGCGCGAAAGGATCGCGCTGCCGGCGAATTCCATCGTCAAAATTCCCGACAATCTGGATTTCGATCGCGCCGCCGGCATCATCATCATCTACGGCACCGCACTGCATGCGCTGGAAGATCGCGCCAGCCTCAAGCCCGGCGAGACCATGGCGGTGTTAGGCGCCGCCGGCGGCACGGGTCTGGCGGCATGCGAACTCGGCAAGCTGATGGGCCTGAAGGTGATCGCCTGCGCGTCATCGGACGAAAAACTTGAATTCGCCAAACAGCACGGCGCCGAGCTCGGCCTGAACTACGCCAAGGAAGATCTCAAGGACGGCTTGCGGCGGCTCACCGGCGGCAAGGGAGCCGATATTATTTTTGACCCGGTCGGCGGCAGCTATGCCGAGGCCGCGCTGCGTTCGATCGCATGGGAAGGCCGCTTCCTGGTGATCGGATTCGCCGCCGGCGAGATTCCGAAGATGCCGCTCAATTTGGCGCTGTTGAAGGGCTGCGATATCCGCGGCGTATTCTGGGGCGCCTGGGCGCGGCTCAATCCGGAGAAGAACCGTGCCAACCTGGAAAAGCTCGTGAAGTGGACCGCGGAAGGCAAGATCTCATCGCATGTCGACCGCACTTTTCCGCTGGCGCAAACCGCCGACGCCCTCAAGGTGCTCGCGGGCCGCAAGGCGATGGGCAAGGTGATCCTGCATCCGTGAATTTGACGTAAGTTCAATCGTCGGGCGTAGTCAAAAGCGCCATCGGTCCGCACAACGTGGCCCGGTAACAAGCTCCGCTCGTCTCGGCACACGTTGATCGATCTTTGCGAAACTTCTTGCACCTGGATAATTGCCGACGCTCACGCCAACGCCCCTCGCGCTGAGCATCAAAAATACCGGTGCGCTCCGCAACTGCGCCTCAATGAAACCCAAATATCTCCCGATTCGCGCCCGCCCCGGTCGTTTTTTGGGCTGATTCAGACCGCGAGCTAAGCCCTTCAGTAGCGGGGCGCTTCTGGACAATAAAAATAATAAAAAACTGATTTCGAGGGATGCCCCATCGTTGCGTCAAAGTAACTGGGAGAGCATCACCATGGTGGACCACACTCCACGCTATCGATCGTACGATCCAGACATCGATCCTTGTGACGAAAACCTGACCGATCGTCGAGTAACACCATACAAGTTTGGACAATCAGCCCGAACAGATTATCCGGAAGATTCCGTCCCACTGTTTCTTTCCGATTACGACGGTGAACCGGATCCGAGCGAATACATCACTCCCGTGACTCCCGCGTGGAAAGACCGAAGACCTTCCGTCTTGTCACCAATCGTGGCGGGCGTTGTGGCGACTGCCGCCATAGCAATTCTCGTCGCGCTGTTTTCTTCGGATGCTACACGCGACATCATTGCCAAGGCCAAAGCTTCAAGTGCCGCCGTTCTTTCGGCTGCGTCCGCAACGGTGCAGCCGAATCCCGCGCAACTGACGGCACGTGACATACAATTGAAGGATCCCGCTCAATTGAAGGATCCCACTCGGCCATCGGCGCCGGCAAATCAGACGCCTGGCGTTCGAAGCGTCACAGCGGTCATTGTAACGCCGACGCGTGAGGAGATCACGACGGCCTACCAAAGCGCGCTGCAGAGCGCTCCTGCGGCCGCAGCGCCGGTCGCTGCCGTGCGGGTCGCTTCTGCAGTGCCCGTCGCGGCAGCGCCGGTTGTCGCTCCGCCGGTCGCAGATCCGTCGGCAAGAAAACTCGATGGCGACGAACTCGCGACGCTCTTCAACCGGGCCAAAGGCCTGCTTGCGGCAGGTGACATTCCATCCGCCCGGCTGTTGCTCGAACGTGCGGCGGATGCGCAAGAGCCCAGCGCAGCGCTGATGCTGGCGCGGACCTACGATCCCGAGGTGCTGGGAACGCAGGATGCCCGCAACATCATTCCCGATCCCGCCATGGCGCGCGCCTGGTACCAGAAGGCTGCCCAGTTTGGCTCAGCAGACGCGCGGCGTCGGCTCGCTGAAATGCAGAACTAATTTCAAGAGGGGACAAAATGCGACACTTACTTCGATTGGCACTTGTTGCCACAATGATGGCTTGCGGCTTCACGGCCCGGGCTGAACAGACCGAGTATGACCCGGCCAAGGTCAGCGAAAGTCTCAAGGCCATCTTTCAGTTCGGCTCGGTAGCCACCAAGCAGGCTCTGAACGCCAACACGGTGACGCTGATATCCGGCACCATCGGCGGAACCTACGTTCAATTCGGCGCGGACCTCGCTTCCGTACTGGACGACGGCAACAAGCTGCGCGTGCTTCCGATCGTCGGACGCGGCTCGGTGCAGAGCGTCGCCGACATTCTGTTCCTGCAAGGCGTCGATCTGGGAATCGTCCGCGCCGACACGCTCGACTATCTCGAAAGGAAGGGATTTGCGAAGGACATCAAAAAGCAATTCACCTATGTGACCAAGCTCTACAATGAAGAGATGCACGTCATCGCGCCGAAATCGATCCACAATTTGAAGGAGCTGGACGGCAAGACCGTCAGCGTTGACCTTCCCAATGGTGGCACCTTCGTCACCGCGCTGACGGTGTTCGAGCGGCTCGGCCTCAAGCCGAAGGTGGTCTATATCGAGCAGCGCATCGCGCTGGAGAAGATGAGGAACGGTGAAATCGACGCCGTGATCGTTACCGGGGGCAAGCCGTATAAGTCCGTGAGCAGTTTCAAGGACGATCGGTTTCATTTGGTGACGGTCGACTACGCGAAACCGCTGCAGGCCGACTATCTGCCAGCGACTTTGAGCTCGAAGGACTATCCGAACCTGATTGGGGATGGCGAGAAGGTGGACACCATTGCGGTGCCGGCGGTGCTCGCGGCCTATAATTGGGCCCCCAACACCGACCGGTACCGAAAGCTCGCTCTGTTCGTGGACGCCTTCTTCGCGAAGTTTCCGACCTTCCAGAACCCGCCGTTCCATCCGAAA
>Ga0207674_10002937_pt1 | contig 21181 bp, 18 predicted proteins | sample KBSCornC72_FD_184303 | JGI IMG/M metagenome (GOLD analysis project Ga0207674, IMG submission 184303) | Corn rhizosphere microbial communities from Kellogg Biological Station, Michigan, USA - KBS Corn C7-2 (SPAdes) (version 2) | ecosystem: Host-associated > Plants > Roots > Rhizosphere > Soil ...
CTTCCGCTGACCGAGATTCGCTCTCTGCGTGCGAACGTCACGCAAGCAGACGCGCTGACGGCGCTGGAACGTCGTGGTGGATTGCTGCGCGGCCAGTTGCGGCAGATTGCCGCGGCGTATCTACCCTTCCGGCTGTATCAAGTCGAAGTGACGAACCGCGGCACGACGCAGCACGCGCTTTACGCAGCCGATGCCGTCAGCGGCGTGCTCGACTTGTACGAGTTCAACGCCGCGCCGTCCGCGGCAGAGCTGCAGACCGTCACCACGCGCAACGCGCCGACTGCTCGGCTCGATCAACAGCTCGCGCTGCAGCTGCTGGAGAGCAAGGTGCGACGCGCGGTTTTCCAGACCGGCTTCTTCGGCGTGCGCGGACTGGAAATCCGCGCGCGTTCGCTCGACTACGAATTCCACGTGCCGTACTGGCTCGGCTTCTTCGGGCACGGCGAGCGTGCGACGCTGCAGGCAATGGACGCCGTCCGCCGCACGTTCGAAGGCGCGAAGGCCCGCGCCGTTTTCAGCGACTGGCTGGCGGGGTAGGTCGATGGCAACGCTCGGCAGCGATCCGGATCGCGCGCGCAAGGTCGAAGTCGTTCCTTACGATGCCGCCTGGCCGCGGCTGTTCGCTGCTGAAGAGGCAAAGATTCGTGGCGCTCTCGGCGCGGCTGCACTGCTGATCGAGCACGTGGGCTCGACAGCCGTTCCCGGTCTTGCGGCAAAACCAGTGATCGACGTCCAACTCGCGGTGCGCGATTCGACCGACGAAGCTGCCTATCGCTCTGCGCTAGAGCGCGCCGGTTATCGCTTGATCATTCGCGAACCCGAATGGTTCGAGCATCGCCTGTTCAAGGGCGCCGCACCCGAGACGAACCTGCACGTGTTTTCAGCGGGCTGCCCCGAACTCGATCGCTGCCGCCTGTTCCGCGACTGGCTGCGCATCACTCCGCAAGACGTCGCACTCTACGCGCGCACCAAGCAGGAGCTCGCGACACAGACGTGGGCTCACGTCCAGGACTACGCAAACGCGAAGCAGGGCGTGATCGCCGAAATCATGGCGCGCGCCGAAGCCCGGACGGTGCCGGGGGAAGAAAACGATGCAAAACTCAGCACTGCAGCAAAGTTGATCTGACCCGTCTCTGGTTTTGCTGCACTGCTGAGTTATGCATCCTATTTTTCCCCCGGCACCAACTTCGGATAAAGCGTGAGGAGGTGGCGGAGGACGCCGTTGGTCCAGCCGAAGCCGTCCTGCAGCGGGTACTCGCCGCCGCCGCCGGCGGCGGTGCCGGTGACGTCGTACTTCTCGACGAGCTTGCCGGTGCTGCGGTAGACCTCGAGATTCTTTGCGACCCAGCGTTGCGCGATCGTGCCGGCGAGAGATTCCTCGTTGTAGTTGCGTAAGCCGCCGATGGCGATCCATTGCAGCGGCGCCCAGCCGTTCGGCGCGTCCCATTGCTGGCCGGTGTTCGCGGTCGTCGTCGCGATGCCGTGAGGTTGCAGTAGTTTCGCCCGGACCGTGGCAGCGATCGTGCGTGCCTTGTCGGGATCGCTGAGCTTGAAATAGAGCGGATACAGCGTCGCGGCCGAAATGCGCTCGCTACTCTTCTGTGCCCGCCAGTCGTAGTCGATGTACGCGCCGAGCGCGGCGTTCCACAGGACTCTATCGACAGCCGCTTTGCGCTTCGCCGCGCGTGCCTGCATGTCTTGCGCGCACGTGGCGTCTGCGGTGACTTCGCAGCCTTTCGCAAGCGTCAGCTCCAGCTGATACAGCAGACTGTTGAGATCCGGCGGCACGAAGTCGGTCGTGTGAATCGTCCGCAGAGTCTTGCCATCGGCGAGCCAGCGTGAGCCGAAGTCCCAACCGCTTTCCGCACCGGCTCGCAAGTCGCGATAAACATCGGCAGCGGGTCGACCTGATTCGCGCGCTGTCGCAATGTCTTCGCGATAGGCTTCCTCCCGCGGCGTGTCACGATCGTCCCAATAGCGATTGAGCAACGTGCCATCGCGCAGCCGCACCAGGCGACGATGCGCGGCGCCCGGCGCCAGCGAGCGCTCGCCTTCCATCCAGAATTCGTACTCGCGACGCAGCTGGGGCAGGTACTTGCGGTAGGTCGCGTTGCCGTCGCGCTTGGCTGCGAGCTCCACCATCGCCGCGAAGAACGGCGGCTGCGAGCGGCTGAGGTAATAGCTGCGATTGCCGTTCGGCACGTGACCGAACTGGTCGATGAGCCACGCGAAGTTGTCGAGCATGGCGACGGTCAGATCGTGCCGGCCGCTTTGCTCCAGCCCGAGCATCGTGAAGTACGAATCCCAGTAGTAGATCTCGTTGAAGCGTCCGCCCGGCACGACGTAGCGATGCGGCAGCGCCAGTCGCGACGAATACGGCCGCTGGTCCTCGGGCTTGCGTTCGAGCACCTTCCACAGCGCGTCGATGTGCTCGCGGATATCCTGACCCGGCACGGTGTGATATTCGGCGCCTGCCTGAGGCGGCGCCGTGAAGTGCGCGGCGACGAATTTGCGCAGATCGAAATCCGGCCGGCTCCGCGCCTGCCGATACTCTGCGAGCACCTGCTCCGGTGCGCTGACCGGCAACGCGTCGACGAAGTTCTTGCTGTCGGGGTAGACATGATCCAGCTGCACGCGCTCGAACAGCTCGCCATAGATTTCGGCCGGGGTTTGGACGTTGGCGGCCCCAGCGGCGGCGGCGACCAGGAAGAGCAGCGCCAGGAACGGGATAGGTTTCATCCGGCGAGAGTGTCGGCGCCAGATTGCGATGTCCAGCGGGAACAACCGCTGTAACTCCTACATTTAGAGAGTCGACTGCGGCCTGTCATCCGCGGAGTTTGCGTGGAGCCAACAAGTACAAAACGGCCCATGGCCGCGGACTGGCTCGTCGGCGGCGGCGAGCTCGGCGCCCTGATCCGGGCGAAGGATTGGGCGGCGACGCCGCTCGGTCCCATCGACGCCTGGCCGCAGAGCCTGCGCAGCTGCGTCAGCCACTTGCTGCCTTCCCGGGCCCAGATCGTGCTGTTCTGGGGGCCCGATTTCGTAACTGTTTACAACGATGCGTACCGTCCGGTGTTCGGCGGCAAGCACCCGCGGGTGCTCGGGCTGCCGGGTCGGGAAAGCTGGAGTGAGCTGTGGGACATGTTGCAGCCACTGCTGGCCGGCGTCGTGAACACCGGCGATGCGTTCTGGGCAACGGATTTGTTGTTCATCATCGAGCGCCACGGCTACACCGAGGAAACCTACTTCGACGTTTCGTACGACCCGGTGCGCGACGAGACCGGCCAGGTGGGCGGCGTTTTCTGCATCGTCAGCGAGACCACCGGCCGCGTCATCGGCGAGCGCCGGCTCGCTGCACTTCGCGACCTTGGCCGCGTTGCCAATGGCGCGGCTGGGGCTGGCGACATCTTTCGCAATACAGCCGCGATGCTCGAGAATTACAGCCACGACATTCCGTTCGCCGCTCTCTATAGCTGGGACGAGGCGTCGGCCACCGCGCGGCTCGAAGCCGTCGCGGGAATTGCCGCTGGCGACGACGGTGCGCCGATGTGCATCGACGCGACGAATCGCCACGAGTCGTGGCCACTGGGCGGCGACGCGGAGATCGTGCTGGCCGAGTCGCCGCCGCATGTGCAGCTGCCGCGCGGGCCGTGGCCGGAACCGGTGACGCACGCGGCCATTCTCCGGCTCGCCACTCGCGCCAACGAAACCTACGGATATCTCGTTTGCGGCCTGAGCGCGCGGCGCAAGTTCGACGACGACTATCGCGACTTCGTCCGCCTGGTCGGCGCGAACATCTCCGGTGCGCTCGCCGGCGTGCGCGCGCTGGAGGACGAGCGTCGCCGCTCCGAACAGCTCGCCGAGCTGGATCGCGCCAAGACCGCGTTCTTCAGCAACGTCAGTCACGAGTTCCGTACACCGCTGACGCTGATGCTGGGCCCGCTCGAAGATTTGCTGGCGAAGTCGGACAGCTTGCCGACGGACGATCGTGCACTGCTCGCGGTCGCTCAGCGCAATGGCATTCGCCTGCTGCGACTCGTGAATACGCTGCTCGACTTCGCGCGCATCGAGGCGGGTCGTGCGCAGGCGACGTATCAACCGACGGATCTCCGCGTGTTGACGGAAGATCTGGCCAGCAACTTCCGCTCGGCGTGCGAGCGCGCCGGCATTCGCCTGCTGGTCGACTGCGAGTCGGTGCCCGATCCGGTCTACGTCGATCGCGAGATGTGGGAGAAGATCGTTCTCAACCTGCTGTCGAATGCCTTCAAGTTCACGTTCGAGGGCGAGATTGCGCTGCGCATTCGCGATGCCGACAACGGCGTCGTGCTGACGGTGAGCGACACGGGCACGGGCATCCCGCCGGACGAGCTGCCGCGAATGTTCGAGCGCTTCCATCGCGTGGAGAACGCGCGCGGCCGCAGCCACGAAGGCAGTGGCATCGGGCTCGCGCTGGTCAGCGAGCTCGTCAAATTGCACGGCGGCTCGATCTGCGTGGAGAGCGAGCTCGGCCAGGGCACGAAGTTCGCGGTCAGGATTCCCAAAGGCACTGCGCATCTGCCGGCAGAGCGTTTGCGTGCTTCGACCGCAACGTCATCGACCTCGTTGGCTACAGCCGCCGAGGCTTACGTTTCCGAAGCGCTGGCGTGGCTGCCGGCCGCGCCCGAAGCAGCGGCGCCGCGTCCGGATCTACCGAGAGTTCTGCTCGCGGACGACAACGCAGACTTGCGCGAGTACGCGCGACGCTTGCTTGCCGAGCACTACGAAGTACACGTCGTCGCCGACGGGCAAGCTGCACTCGAGGCGGCGCATGAGCTGCGGCCGCAGCTGATCGTCTCCGACGTGATGATGCCGCGGCTCGACGGTTTCGGCTTGATACGGGCAGTGCGTGCGGATCCGCAGTTGCGCCCGATCCCGATCATCCTGCTGTCGGCGCGCGCCGGCGAGGAAGCGCGCATCGAAGGCTTGGATCGCGGCGCTGACGACTACCTGGTCAAGCCGTTCAACGCGCGCGAGCTGCTGGTTCGCGCCGGCACGCTGATTCGCTCGGCCGAGCTGCGGCGTCGTGCGGAGGAAGCGCGTGCGCAGTTCGAGACGTTGCTCAACGAAGCGCCGCTCGGTGTGATGCTCGTCGACGAGGACTTCCGCGTCGCTGCAGTGAATCCAATTGCGTTGCCGCTGATCGGCGAGACCGACCTGATCGGCCGCGACTTCGATGCTGTCGTGCGCACGGCATGGTCGAGTGCGGATGGGGAGGAAATCACGCGGCGCTTGCGTCACACGCTGCAGACCGGCGAGCCGCAAGTCGTGCCCGAGTTCATCGCGCGCCGCCGGGATCGCAACGTGGTGGAGTACTACGAGTGGCAGGTCCACCGGATTCCGCTGCCTGACGGTCGGCGCGGAGTCGTGTGCTACTTCCGCGACATTTCGCGCACCGTGCTGGCGCGCGAGGCATTGCGTGAAGCAGACAGTCGCAAGGACGAGTTCCTGGCGACGCTATCGCACGAGCTGCGCAACCCGCTGGCGCCGCTGCGCAGCTCGCTGGAAGTCGTGAAGCGACTCGCGAGCGTGCCACCAAATGCATCGGCTGCGCTCGACATCATGGATCGGCAGATGAGTCATCTGGTGCGACTCGTCGACGATCTGCTGGAAGTCTCGCGCATCACGCGCGGCCAGGTGGAGCTGCGGCGCGAGCAAGTGCGGCTGGATGCCGCGATCCGCAGCGCCATCGAAACCAGCGAGCCGCTGATCCGGGCCGGGCTGCATCGCCTGATCGTTTCGTTTCCGGACGAGCCGCTGCTGCTCGATGCGGATCCGGTGCGGCTGGCGCAGATCTTCGGCAACCTGCTCAACAACGCCGCGAAGTATTCGGATCGAGGTGGGCGGATCGAAGTCACCGTGCGTCGCGACGGTCAGGAGGCAGTCGTTACGATCCGCGATAGCGGCGACGGCATCGCGCCGGAGCAGCTTGCCAAGCTGTTCGAGATCTTCACCCGCGGCGAGCGCAGCTCCCGTCGCAATCAGAGCGGCCTCGGCATTGGCCTGGCGTTGGTGCGGCGGCTGACGGAAATGCACGGTGGGCGGGTCGAAGCCTCGAGCGATGGTGTCGGCATGGGGAGCTGCTTCAGCGTGCGCCTGCCGCTGAGCGTCAAGGAGATTGCGGCGACGAAGACGGGTCGCCGCGTGCACTCGAGCATCGACGAGCTCAGCGTGCTCGTCGTCGACGACAACAAAGACGCGGCGGAAAGCCTCGCGATGCTGTTGCGCACGGCTGGCGCTGAGATTCACATCGCACATGACGGACCGACTGCGCTCGCGGCGTTCGAGCGCAGCGAGCCGCATGTCGTGCTGCTCGACATCGGCATGCCCGACATGGACGGTTGCGAGGTGGCGCGTCGACTGCGCGAGATCGCGCGCCCCGAGCGCGTCGCGCTGGTCGCGCTGACGGGATGGGGGCAAGACGAGGATCGTCGGCGGGTGCGCGAGGCCGGCTTCGATCATCACCTGGTGAAGCCCGTCGAGCTCGCTGCGCTGCAAGCGCTGCTGGCTGCGCTACCCCGGCGGCGTCGAGTCGCCGCCGCCGAGGGCGCGTTGCATGAAGACGCTGTCGACCCAGCGGCCGAACTTGAAGCCGACCGAGGTCAGGTTGCCGGCGGGCGTGAAGCCCATCCGCCGATGTAAGGCGATGGAGCCGGCGTTGGCGCTGTCGCCGATCACCGCGAGCATCTGGCGCCACGGGCCGCGCTCGCAACGTGCGATGAGCTCGGCGAGCAGTAGCGTGCCGATGCCGCGTCCGTTCAGTCCGTCTTCGACGTAGACGGAATCTTCCACGGTGTAGCGATAGGCAGGCCGCGTGCGATAGAACGTCGCGTAGCTGTAGCCGACGACGCGTCCGTCCATCTCGGCGACGAGATAAGGCAAGCCGAGTTGCAACACGCTCGCGCGCCGCGACTGCATTTCTTCGAGCGACGGTGGAATCTCTTCGAACGATGCGAGGCCGTGCAGGACGTGCGCGGCGTAGATTTTCGTGACCGCATGCATGTCTGCGTCGCGCGCATCGCGCACGAAGATTGCGGGGCGGGTATCGGCGGCTGCCACGCGAGCAGTTTCATCCAACGCGCAACGTTCGGCAATCGCCGAACGCTGTCCAATTTGGTGCAAAGAGGCTCGAGCGCTGCTCAGTTTTTGGTCACGGCCGTGAGATTCATCGTCATCAGCGCTTGCTTCTTCGGCAGCTCGGCGACGGCGACCACGGTGCGCGCCGGCAGATGAGTGCCGAACGCCTCGCGATACGCGCGATTCATCTCTTCGAAGTCCGCAGCGTTCTTGAGGAACACGTTCACGTGCAGGACGTGGTCGAGATCCGAGTCGACGCCTTCGAGCATCGAGCGGAGGGACTTCAGGATCTGTCGCGCCTGGCTATACGCGTCCGGCCCGGCGAAGTCGCCGGTCGCGGCATCGACGCCGGCAGTGCCGGAGATCGCGATGAATGAGCCGGCTTTGGCGATGTGACTGTACGGGCCGATCGGCTTCATCACATTCGCGGGCGTAAAGGTTTCGACTTTCATGAGCGCACTCCAGCAGGGCGAGTGCGGAATTCTAGCGCGAGTCCGGTACTGCCCGGCGCAGTGCGCAGTACGCGCTGACCAGCTCACGCAAGACCACGTCTTCCGGCAAGCCGTTGCGACTCGCGATCTGCCGATAGGTGAGCCCATCGACATGCAGCAGCAACAACTCGCGCTGACGCTGTTGAAGCGCGAGCACGGCGGCCTGGATCGCGTTGCGAGCGGGTGCAGAAGGAGCGGGGATTGCACCTTCGCTGCCGCGCGTCCAGGGCCGCCGTGCGCGCCCCTCCCATTCGGTCTCGACCTCCTCGGCGATGCGCATGACATGGCTGTGCGGATCGTCGAGCAAGCTCGCGTGGTTCGCGGCACACAGTCGGCGGGAGACCTCCTGTGCCAGAGCGTCTACGTTTGCCATCGTCAGAAATCGAGTCCGCTGAGACCTGTTGTCTTGTTGCGAGTCGTCTTCGTCAATGAATACGAAATTCGCAAGCGCAGCGTCTCAGGGATGCAGCTCCTGGTAGAGCCAGGTGCGCGCGAACTGCCAGCGTCGGTACGCAGTCGCTCGGGGAATCTGCAGCACTCGGGCTGCTTCCGAGATCTCCAGGCCGACGAAGCAACGCAGCTTCACGAGCTCGGCGGCCTGCGGATGATCGATCGCCAGTTTCTCCAGCGCAGCGTTGACGGCCAGGAGCTGCTCGTCGTCTTCCGTGTCGATGGGAATGTCGATGTGATCGATGTCGACGCGTTGCTGCGTGCCGCCGTGGCGCACGGCACTGCGCTGCCTCGCGCGATCGATGAGGATGTGACGCATCGCTTCGGCCGCCGCCGCGAGGAAATGCGCACGGCCTTTCCAGTCGGATTTCTCGGAGCCGCCGAGGCGCAGCCATGCTTCGTGAACGAGCGCCGTGGGTTGCAGCGTGCTGCCTGAAGGCATGCGCGCCATGTTGACGAGAGCAATGCGGCGCAGTTCATTGTAGACGGAAGGCAGGAGTACGGCGATTTCGAGGTCCCGTTCCGTGGGAGGCGTCATGGTCATCCTTGCTGGCGAGATCAGTGGGTGCGATCCGCCGAGACGGATGTCGGGCTGCTGCTCGTCGACATCATCAGCGCCTCGAGTTGCTCGCGCTGACCACGGTCGAGGTAGAACTGGCGGATGCGCTGCTGCGCTTTGACCTTCGCGTCCGCGTCGGCTTGCTCATCGAGCACGAGCGCGGTGTAGCTGCGCTTCATGTACTTTTCCGCGTCGTCATTGCGGCCCAGTCGGTAAAAGACTTCTCCTAGCGCGCTTTCCGAGCGCGCCGCGCGCCACGGCGGCGCGCCGTTGCGCTTCCAGCGATTGGCCGATGCCGTCAGCACGGCTTCTGCGTCTTTCAGCTGGCCAGTCGCGAGCAGCGCCTCGCCCAGCAGATATTCCGCAGAGGCGGAGTACTGATGATCAGGCGGCAGAGCCTTCTGAAACGTAGCCAGGGCCAGTCGCGCCTGCTCCTCCGCTTCCTTGTACGTACCCCGTTGCAGCAGGATTCCCGCGAGCATGGTGCGCTCATATGCGGTGAGCCTGTGATCCTTGCCCACGGATGCTTCCTGGGCCCGCAGCGCGCGCCGCGCATACTGTTCTGCTTCGGCCAGCATTCCTTGCGCTTTCTTGATGCCTGCCAGCGAATCGAGCACGTCGCCGGCTTTCGCACTATTGGCGCCGTACAGCTTGGTCCACACCGCCAGTGAATTTTCGAACAGCTCTGCCGCTTCGCTGAATCGGCCCTGCGATTGCAATACCTGAGCCAGCACCACCTCGGAATCCACTCGATCCGGGTGCATCGGCGGATGTGTTGCCCTGAATGCCTGGACCGATTCCCGGGCGGCCTGTTCGGCGGCGGGCAAGTTGCCCTGCCACATGAAGACGATGGCCAATTCCGAGTCTGCGGCCCCGACGTCCGGGTGCAGCGAGCCGAACAGTTCCCGGAACAGGTCGCGACTGAGCTCCAGATTCGTGCGCGCCTCGCTCATGTTGCCCATCACCAGATGGACTTTGCCGAGGTCCAGCAACAGCTTGGCATACGTCTCCGAATGCTCTGTCTGGTGCTGCTTGGAAATTTTCAACGCTTCGGACAGCAGACGCTCTGCGCGCGGCAGATCATCAGCTTTGCGGACGGCCATCGCGAGCTCGATCAGGATCGTGGCAGTCCGCGTGCCGTCAGGATCCGGCAGTTGCCGCCGCAGTCGCAGCGAGTCCTCGAGATAGGGCACTGCCGTGCTGTACTCGTCGAGCCGCCGATACGCGCGGCCGACGGCTTCCAGCAGCCGCGCCCGCACCTCGGGTCGTTGATTCAAGTCGCCGCGGATTCTGCGGCCGGCTTCGTCGAGCAGGTCGCGAGCTGTAACCGTTTGCCCCAGGTTTCGCAGCGGCTGAGACTTGTCGAATATCTCCTCCATGAAAGCCGACACGACCTTCGCCGTTTCGCTTTCCTGGTACACGCGATCACGCTCGGCTGCGATCCGTTGCGTCTGGATCGACATGGCGACGGCGAACGCGATGATGAACACGATGAACGCTGCGCCAGCGGTCACGCCGAATGCATGACGGCGGATGAAGCGCTGCGAGTAGTAGACCCAGTTGCCCTGGCGTGCCTGGACCGGTTCGCGCGAGAGATAGCGACGGATGTCGGACGCGAACTGTTCGATCGAGTTGTAGCGGTGCTGCGGTTCCTTGCGCAGCGCCCGCATGACTATCGAATCGATATCGCCAGTCAGACGTTTCTGCAGCTTCTCCGGCGAGAGCCTGCGCGCCGCCGCGACCGCGAGGATCTCCGATTGTCCTTCGAGCGGTCCGCTTTCCCGTGCACGCTTGACGGCAGCGCTTGGCCGCAGCGGATCGGTGATGCAGATCGAGCGCTCCATCTCGAGCTGGCTCGCCGACGTCGGCACTACATACGGTCGCAACCCGGTCAGCAGCTCATAGAGGACGACGCCCAGTGCATAGACGTCGCTGCCGGTGGTGACCGGCCGGCCGAGAATCTGTTCGGGGCTCGCGTACTCCGGCGTGAGCAGCCGGTCGTTCATGCGGGTCAGAGCCATCGCCGCTGCGGCTTCCCCCGCATCGAGGAGCTTCGCGATGCCGAAGTCGAGCAGCTTCGGCGCGCCTTCCGCAGTGACGAGTATGTTCGCGGGCTTCAGGTCGCGGTGCACCACCAGGTTCTGGTGTGCGTACTGGACGGCGCCGCAGATGTCGAGAAACAGCTGCAGTCTCTCGCGCACGCCGAGATGCTGACGATCGCAATAGCGATCGAGCGGCTCGCCGTGCACGTATTCCATCACGAGGTAGGGGTTGCCTTCCTCGGTCTCGCCGGCATCGACCAGGCGGGCGATGTTCGCGTGATTCAGGCTCGCGAGAATCTGGCGCTCGGCGCGGAAACGCAAACCGAGCTCGCCCTGCATCGTGCCGTTGTCGACGATCTTGACCGCGACCTGCGCCGAGTACTGGCGATCGGCACGCTCGCCAAGGTAGACGGTGCCGGTGCCACCGTGGCCGAGTACTGAGACGAGCTTGTAACTGCCGACCACACGGCCGATGAGCGCCTTGCGTCGATCGCGCGTCGTGGTATCGAGCGCGGCGCCGAGTGCCATCGTCAGGGGGCCGGTACGCGCGCTGCCGGCATCGCAAGCGAGCAGGTCGAGCAGCTCCGTGCGCAGCTCGGTGTCGCTGGTGGTCTCTTTCGCTACGAAGGCTTGCCGCTCGGTCGGCGGCAGCTCGACGGCACGAGAGAACAGCTCCTGCAGCCGTTCCCAGCGATCGTCGGAACCCTTCCCTGTGCTGTCCGCGCTCATGACGCTTCGGGTTCGCGGCTCCGTACGGGGCGGATCTCTCGCAGCATCCATGCTTTCGCCAGACGGATCTCGCGATCCACCGTTGCCTCGGACACCTTGAGTGTCTCGGACAATTCCTGGTAGGTCAGGCCGCCGAAGTAGTGCAGCTCGACCATTTCGGCGAGGCGCGGGTTCTTGTCGGCCAGCCGGTCGAGCGCTTCGTCGATCTCGAGTACGTCGATCTCGCCTGCAGTCGCCGGCCCGAGATCCATCGAGTCGAGCTCATCGAGCGAGCCCGTCGTCGTGCCGCCGCGTTTCTCGCGGAAACGCGTCTTGGCGTGATCGACGAGGATGCGCCGCATCTGCCGTGCAGCGACCGCGAAGAAATGCGCGCGGTCCTGCCAGGACACGTTCATTTCGACCAGCTTGACGAAGGCTTCATGGACGACGGCTGTCGCCTGGAGGGTATGGCCGGGTCGCTCGCGCTTCATGTAGCGGCGGGCGCGGTTACGCAGCTCTTCATATATGAGAGGCGTCAACCGCTCCAGGGCATGCGCATCCCCTGACTGCCACGCAGACAACAGCCTTGTCACTGCCTGGCGGTCCGGGAGTGGTATGGCCGCTGCGATCGTATTGCTCAGTGGACGGGTCTCCAAAATCGGGCCGTTCTTGGCTGTAAGTGTAAGTGCCGGCAGCCGGCATTCTGCCACCGATGACCTCTCACTAGCGCGGGATTCGGGCCGCAATCCCAGTACGGCTATCCCTGAGCAATTTGCCTCTACGATCGTCCCAGTCGGGGCTATCCCTTTTTTACAACTGAGAAATGTCCTGATTGCGCAAGATTTTGTCCTGTCGCAGGCGCGACTGTGACGGAAATCACAGGACCATATCGCTTAAACCTGTGAACCAGCTCGCAAAATGAGCTGGCAATTTAACTAATTCCTCCGGGAGGGGAGTTTCACATGCGCAAAGTCATCAATGGGTCTCTGGCGGTGGCGGTACTGGTTGTCGGAGCGCTGTCGGGCGCACAGGCGGTCGCGGAGGGCCTCGAGACTGGCAAGAAGCCGGTGCTGCAGTTCGCGGAAGGTCTCGAGACTGGCAAGAAGCCGGTGCTGCAGTTCGCGGAAGGCCTCGAGACTGGCAAGAAGCCGGTGCTGCAATTGGCGGAAGGCCTCGAGACTGGCAAGAAGCCAGTGCTGCAGTTCGCGGAAGGTCTCGAAACTGGCAAGAAGCCGGTGCTGCAGATCGTCGCGTAACCAGGAGATACATCATGAAGACTCGAATCATCGTCGGCGCCGGTCTCCTGCTCACGCTGAGCACCGCAGTGGCCGGAACGCTGATGTTTGGCAACTCGGTTGCGCAGACCGAAGCAGTTGCAATCCCGAGCAACGTAACTGCCGAGACTCCGATGACGCCAGAAATGCTGGCGATGTGGAGCTCGCAGCCCGACCGGGACAACGACTACATCGCGCCGAAAGTGCCGATTTGATCTGCGTCGCGAACGTGTGACCGGGATTGCCTGATGCCCGGTCGCGCGGCTCTTAGCGCGCCGAGTTCGCACTTTGTCGGCAGCTAACGACAGCTCAGCGAACTGTGCGCTGAATCACAGGCGCGCCGAGGTTCGCTCGGCGCGCATCACACTTCGTTCGTTGACATATTTGCGGGCCATATAGCACGCTAACCGCTGTTTTCTACGGGCAAACTCACCGAAAGGTGAGGACGCAAAGCCACCGGTCTAACGGAGCGTTCCTAGGACAGCGGGGTTGCCAGCGCGGCTCACTCGCGACTGTCGCCCGCGCAGTCTGGAGTCCGCGGTCGACGAACACGAGTGATGCTTCAGCTCTCACAATTCTGCTCGCCGGTGCGCGCTCGTTTGCGAGCGCGATCGCTCACTGCCGTGCTGGCAGTGTTGGTTGCACTCCTGTCATTCACTGCGAGTGCCGACATCGTAGGTAAGCCGGCTCCCGACTTCGCGCTGCGCTCGATGCAAGGTCCGTCGATGCGCTTGTCCGAGCATCTCGGCGAAGTCGTGGTCATCAATTTCTGGGCGACCTGGTGCGGACCGTGTCGCCAGGAAATGCCGCTGCTCGATGCGCTGTACGGCAAGTACAAGCAAGCCGGTCTCGTGCTCCTCAGCGTCAACATCGACGAGAAGGTCGAGCCGGCGATCGAGATGGCGCAGACGCTCAAGGTTTCGTATCCCGTGTTGTTCGACGCGCGCAAGGAAGTGAGTCGTGCGTTCGACGTGGGCGCGATGCCGGTCACCGTGCTGGTGGATCGCGCCGGCGTGGTGCGCTACGTGTCCGAGGGCTACAAGCCGGGCTATGAAAAGCGCTACACCGACAAGTTGCGCGAGCTGCTGAACGAATAGAGGAATCCGACATCATGTTTCGCTCCCTGACTCTCCTCGTCATCGCGCTGTGCGCGACCGCTTCGGTTACAGCGCAGGACGCTGCGGCCCCGGCCGCGTCCGCTCCGGCGAAGACCGCTCCGGCGAAGACTGCACCGGCCCTCAGCAGCACCTCGGGCGAGCCGGCGGCTGCGCCGTCGGGTGAATTCCAGAGCCTCGATCAGGAAGTGCAGGCCCTGAAGAAGGAAGTGCTGGACCTGAACCGCGAGCTGTTCGTGCTGGAGGAAGATCTGCTGTTCCCGGCGAACACGCAGGTGGCCGTGTTCGTCTCGATGGACGTCGGCGACTTCTTCGCGCTGGATTCCGTCACGCTCAAGGTCGACAACAAGGAAGTCGCCAACTACCTCTACACCGAGCGCGAGGCGCAGGCCCTGCTCAAGGGCGGCGTGCATCGCGTGTACATCGGCAATCTCAAGGCCGGCGATCACGAGCTGCTCGCGTTGTTCACCGGCCAGGGCCCGCACGTGCGCGACTATCGACGCGGTGCCACGATCAAGCTGACCAAGGGCGTCGGCGCGAAGTATGTCGAGCTGAAGATCAGCGATCGCGCCCAGAAGGAGCAGCCGGAATTCATCGTCAAGGAATGGGAGTGAGATGGTAGGGACGATCTCTCACTTGCTGCGTAGGGCAGGGCGGAGCGGCGTGCTCGCCGCCGTCGCGAGCGCGTTGGCGCTTGCGGCCGGGCCCGTTGCTGCCAGCGGCAAGAAGAAGGAAGAGAAGCCATTGATCGGCACCCCGCAGGTCGTGCAGGACCTGCACTGGGGCGATGTCCTCTTCTATTTCTACCAGGGCGACTACATGCAGGCGCTGACCCGACTCGGCGCTGCGCAGGATTTCAATCGCGTCACGCATCACACGGTCGAGGCCGAGCTGCTCAAGGGCGGCTTGTATCTCTCGCTCGGCGAGCACGAGGAAGCGGGCCGCATCTTCCGCTCGCTGCTCAACGACAACGTGCCACTCGACGTTCGCAATCGCGCGTGGTTCTACCTCGCGAAGGTCTGGTATCAGCGCGAGTACCTGCAACAGTCCGCCGACGCGCTCGCCTCGATTCATGGCGCGCTGCCCGGCGATCTGGAGCCGGAGCGTCACCTGCTCGAAGCGCAGGTGATGATGTATCTCGATCACTACGACGAAGCGATCAAGGCGCTCGAGCGTTGGCAGCCCGTCGGCGATGGCAGCGATGCATGGTCTGCCTACGCGCGTTTCAACATCGGCGTGGCGCTGGTGCGCAAGGACCGCTTGGAGGAAGCCGCGAAACTGCTCGATGCCGTTGGTCAAATTCCCGCGCCGACCGAGGAGCTGGCCGCGCTGCGTGACAAGGCGAATCTCGCGCTCGGTTACGCGTGGCTGAAAGCCGGCAAGGCGAACGAAGCGAAAGCGATTCTGCAGCGCGTGCGCCTCCAGGGTCCGCAATCGAACAAGGCGCTGCTCGGCGCCGGCTGGGCCGACTCCGCGGAGAAGCGCTACACGAAAGCGCTCGCGCCGTGGCTGGAGCTGCGCGGCCGGAACATGCTCGACGCGGCGGTGCAGGAATCCTATCTGGCCGTGCCGTACGCGTACGCGCAGCTGGATGCGACCAAGCAGGCGGCCGATCAGTACATGTTCGCCGTCACCTCGTTCGATCAGGAGTCGCAGCGCATCGATCAATCCATCGCATCGATTCGCAACGGCAATCTGCTCGACGCGATCGTGTCGAACGACAGGGCCGACAAGGTCGGCTGGTACTGGCAGCTGGCGTCGCTGCCGGACGCGCCGGAGACGCGCTATCTCTATCACCTGCTCGCGACGCACGAATTCCAGGAAGGCCTGAAGAACTATCGCGACTTGCTGCTCATGCAGCGCAATCTTGCGACCTGGTCGCTCAGCGTCGAGGCGTTCGAGAACATGGTCGACACGCGCCGCAAAGCGTACGAGCTGCGCCTGCCCGCGCTGCAGCAGACGCTCGACACAGTCGATCTCGACGCCATGGAGAATCACAAGAACGAGATGGAGTCGCGCCTCACCGGCATCGAACGCGACAACGACATCGCCGCGCTCGCCACCGATCGCGAGCACGAGCAGTGGCAGAAGATCGAGCGCATCGAGAAAGTGCTCGCGAGCGCCGATCAGAGCGACCCGCTGGTGCAGGAGATGCGCGAGAAGACGCGCCTGCTGCGCGGCCGACTGCTGTGGGATTTCAACGCGGGCTACAAGGCACGCGTATGGCGCACGCACAAGGAGCTGCGTGAGCTCGACGTCGCTTACGGCGAAGCACGGCGCCGCTGGGTGCTGGTCGAGCGTGCACGCGAGGATTATCCGGCGCGTACTGAAGAGTTCGCCGGCCGCGTCGCGAATCTGCAGCCGCGCATTGCCGCGCTGAGCGCAAAGCTTGCCGCGGCGGCGAAGTCGGAGAATCAATATCTCGCGTCGGTTGCCATCAAGGAGCTCGAATCGCAGAAGGAGCGCCTGGCGGCGTACTCGTTGCAGGCACGTTATGCCTTGGCGTCGATCTACGATCGCGCAGCGAGCGGCAGCAATAGCAAGGGCGGTGCGCAATGAGCGCGCGCACTTCGCTGTCCCGCAGTCTGTTGATCGTCGCGATCGCTTGTGTCGGCGCGTTCGGCTCCGAATCCGCCGCTGCGAAGAAAGATGCGCCGAAGCCGGTGCCCACGATCAAGGACCTCGAAAGCAAGGAAGTCCAGGTCTCGCCCGATCCGCCGACCGACGTGAAGCCGCAGCAGGCGATCGAGCAGTACCGCCACTTCCTCGAGTTGCAGTCGAAGAACGAGAAGATGCGCACCGAAGCGATGCGGCGTCTCGGCGACCTGCAGGTCGAAGTCGATGAGGCCGCGCGTGCGGCGGGGGTCGACTCGGGCGTCGAGGGTCTGGAGCTGAAGGAAGCCATTGCCCTCTACGAAGGGCTGTTGAAGTCGCATCCCGACTATCCGCGCAACGACGCGGTGATGTATCAGCTGTCGCGCGCGCACGAGGCGCAAGGCAAGCCCGAGCAGGCGCTGGCAGTGCTCGATCAACTGGTCGCGAAATATCCGCAGAGCCAGTGGTACACCGAGGCGCAGTTCCGTCGCGGCGAAATCCTGTTCAGCGCGGGTCGCTATCGCGATGCCGAGCTGGCGTACAACTCTGTCATCAAGGCGGGCCCCGAGGGTGCCTTCTACGAGCAGGGCCTGTACAAGCACGGCTGGTCGCTGTTCAAGCAGAGTCGCGGCGAGGAAAGCGTCGCGTCGTTCCTCAAGGTGCTCGATCGCATCCTGATTCGCGACGGCAAGCTGCGCGACCGTGATTCGCTCACACGCCCGGAGCGCGAGCTCAGCGAAGACACGCTGCGCGTCACCGCGATCACGTTCTCCGATCTCGACGGTCCCGAGACGCTCGATGCGCTGCTCAAGCAGCGCGGCAGCGATCCCGTCTATGCGCACATGCTGTACGAGGGTCTCGGCAACCTCTACATCAGCAAGGAACGTTTCCAGGACGCGGCGTTGGCGTTCGAAGCGTGGGCGAAGCGTCGTCCCGATGACCGCTACGCACCGTCGCTGCAGATGCGGACGATCGAGGCTTATCAGAAGGGCGGCTTCGCGTCGCTCGTGCTTGAAGGCAAGCAGGCGTTTGTCGAGCGTTACGCGTTCGGCTCGGCTTTCTGGCAGTCGCGCACGATTGCCGACGCGCCCGAAGTCGCCGCTCAGTTGAAGACGACGCAGAAGGATCTCGCCGAGTACTACCACGCGAAAGCGCAGAAGGAAAAGAAGATCGAGGATTACACCGCGGCGGCGCGCTGGTATCGCGCGATGCTGGATTCCTTCCCGCAGGATCCCGAAGCGCCCGCGACGCGCTACCTGCTCGGCGAAGTCCTGTTCGAATCGCAGCGCTACGCGGAAGCTGCGCGCGAGTACGAGCGCACGGCGTATGACTATCCGCTGCACGCGAAATCATCGGCGGCCGGTTATGCGGCGCTGATCGCCTACCAGAAGCACGAGCCGTCGTTGACCGGCGAGTCGAAGAACCTGTGGCACCGCCAGTACATCGAAAGCTCGCTGATGTTCGCCACCAGCTTCCCCGAGCACCAGGACTCGGCGCGCGTCCTGACGAAGTCGGACGAAGAGCTGTTCGCGCTCAACGAATTCGATCGCGTCATCGAAGTCTCGAAGCAGATCCTGGACCGCAACCCGCCGGTCGAGCGCGCCTATCAGCGCACTGCGACCACGCTCCTTGCGCATTCGCTGTTCGATCGGCAGCGCTACGTCGAAGCCGAGGCGGCCTACGTGCGGGTGCAAGGCTTCCTGCCGGCGAACGATCCCGATCGGCCGGCGGTCGAGGAGCGCATCGCAGCCTCGATCTACAAACAGGCAGAAGCGAAGAAAGCGTCGGGCGATGCCATTGGCGCAGTCGATGACTTCCTGCGCGTCGGCGCGCTCGCGCCGAATGCGAAAGTTCGCGCGAACGCGGAGTTCGATGCTGCCAGCATCCTGATCAACGACAAGCAGTGGGATCGCGCCGCCGGAGTGCTCGAAAACTTCCGCCGCGCCTATCCGACGCACGCGTTGGCGCCGGAAGTGACGCGCGACCTCGCCGTCGCCTATCTCGAAACGGGCAAATCGACGCAGGCTGCAGGCGAGTTCGAGCGGATCGCGGCGCGCACCGAGGAGACGCCGGAGGTGCGTCGCGCAGCGCTGTGGCAGGCCGCTGAGCTGTACGAAAAATCCGCGTCGCCGACCAACGCGGCGCGCGTGTACGCGAGCTACGTGGAGCAGTACCCCTCGCCGCTCAATCCCGCGATGGAAGCTCGCCTCAAACTCGCAGACATGGCGAAGGCATCGAACGACTTCAAAGCTCGTACACAGTGGAACGAAGACATGATCCGCGCCGACGCGCTGGCCGGCGCCGCGCGCACCGATCGCAGCAAGTACCTCGCTGCGAAGGCGACGCTCGAGGGCGTCGAGCCGCAGGTCGCGATGTTCAATGCCATCAAGCTGGTCGTGCCGCTCGACAAGTCGCTCAAGTCGAAGCGCACGCAGATGGAAAAGGTGCTGTCTGCTTACGGCAAGGCGCTGGACTATGGCGTCGCCGAGGTCACGACGGCCGCGACCTTCGGCATGGCTGAGCTGTATCGCCAGCTCGGCGCCGACCTGATGGCCTCGGAGCGGCCGAAAGGTCTCGATGCCGATGCCAAGGAACAGTACGACGTGCTGCTCGAGGAACAGGCGTTCCCGTTCGAAGAGAAGTCGATCGAGCTGCACGAGACCAACGCGCGGCGCACCGGCGACGGCGTGTACGACGAGTTCGTCCAGCGCAGCTTCGACGTGCTCGCGAAGCTGAAGCCGGCGCGCTATGCCAAGGCGGAAAAGAGTGAAGACTATGTGCCGACGTTACGCTGAAACAGGACTGGTAAGCGTCGTCGCGCTGCTGATGCTGGCGGCGTGCGGCTCTGCGTCTGCGCCCGAGAAAGCGGAGAAGGCGGCGAGGGTCGAGAAGACGGCGAACGCTGAAAAGGGCGCGAAGCAGGAGACACCCGCCGAAGGCGCTGTGGATGCTGCCGGTATGCCGATCGAGCAACCGCCGCCGCCCGAAGCCGTGCAGAAGTTCGATCAAGCCGTCGTGCACATGAGTGCCGGCGATGCTGTCACCGCCGAACGCGAGTTTCGCGCGCTCGCCGAGACGTACCCGACTTTCTCCGGTCCGCTGCTGAATCTCGGCATCCTGCAGGCGAAGGCCGGTCACTTCGAAGACGCTGAGAAATCGCTGCGCGGCGCGATCGAGCGCAACGCCAACAACGCGCAGGCGTTCAATCAGCTCGGCATCGTCTATCGCAAGCTCGGCCGCTTCAAGGACGCGGACGGCGCGTACCAGAAGGCCGTGCAGATCGATCCGAGCTACGCGATCGCATATCTCAATCTCGGCGTGCTGTGCGATCTGTATCTGCAGCAGCCCGAGCGCGCGCTGGAAGCTTACGAGCGTTACCTGTCGCTCGCCGGCGCACCGGACGAGAAAGTGAACAATTGGGTCACCGAGCTCAAGAAGCGCATCGGCAGCGAGCGCTCGGCGAGGGCGGAATGATGTTAAAGCTGATCAAGTGTGCATTGCCGGGGTTGCTGCTCACCGCGACTGCAGCCTTTGCTGCCGAGCCTGCACCGAAGGCGAGCACTGACGCAGCGCCGGCGGTCGATACGTCTGCGAAGCCGGCGGCCGATACGCCCAAGCAGACAGCCGATGCGTCCAAGCAGGCCGCTCCAGGAAAGCGCCCGCAAAGCGATCGCGTGACACTCGATACGACCATCGTCACGGGCAATCGCGAGCTGCCGAAGGTCCTGTACATCGTGCCGTGGAAGAAAGCCGATCTCGGCGATCTGCCGGCGCAGCCGTTCAACACACTGCTCGACGAGGTGCTGACACCGGTCGATCGTGACGTTTTTCGTCGCGAAGTGACCTACTACGGTGCTGTCTCATCAGGCGGTAATGCTTCCCCTGCAGCCTCGGCCAACCCCGGCGCTGCAGCGAGCGCGCCCTCTCGCAGCGATGAGAAGTAGGTCGCAGCATTGCAGTTTTACCTAATGACACTCTGACTTATCGGATTTCACTTACACCGACGCGCCAGCGCGCGCATTCGGCACGGCACTGCAGAGGAGACTACGTCGATGGAGTTCTATCATTTTGTCGTCAGCTTCTTTCGCGACGGAGGCTTCTTCCTCTACCCGCTCGCGGCGATCTTCGTCGTCGGCGTGGCCATCGCGATCGAGCGCTTCATCTACCTCAGCATCGAGACCACCAGCAACCGCCGCTTGTGGGGTCAGGTGGTGCCGCTGATCAACGCCGGCAACTTCAAGCAGGTGGTCGCAGTCACTTCGAAGTCGAAGGCGGCGATCGCCACGGTGCTCAACTACGGCATCGCACGGCTCGCCAGCGCGCGGCGTCGCGACGACGTCGAGAAGGCGATGGATGAGAGCCTGCTCGAGATCATCCCGCGCATGGAAAAGCGCACGCACTATCTCTCGGCGCTCGCCAACATCGGCATGCTCACCGGTCTGCTCGGCACGGTCATCGGCCTGATCTCGGCGTTCGCCTCGATCGCGCAGGCGAATCCGGCCGAGAAGGCCAGCCTGCTCGCCGCCAGCATCTCGGTCGCCATGAACAACACGGCCTCGGGCCTGTTGTGCGCGATCACGCTGCTGCTCGCACACATGTTCCTGGAAGCGAAGACCACCAAGCTGATCGACAGCCTGGAAATCGCCGCGGTCAAGTTCCTGAACTCCGTCGTCGAGCGTCGTCAGGACGTGGATGCAGGCGACGAGCATCCGGCGCCGCGCGGTCGCACCGCTCACGGCATCGCGTAACTCATTGCCGCACGCAGGAGCCAGGCAATGAGCCAGTCCAAGGTCGCGCGGCGGGTGTCGCGCAATCATGCGCGCTACCGCGGGCG
>Ga0207674_10002940_pt1 | contig 21169 bp, 15 predicted proteins | sample KBSCornC72_FD_184303 | JGI IMG/M metagenome (GOLD analysis project Ga0207674, IMG submission 184303) | Corn rhizosphere microbial communities from Kellogg Biological Station, Michigan, USA - KBS Corn C7-2 (SPAdes) (version 2) | ecosystem: Host-associated > Plants > Roots > Rhizosphere > Soil ...
GAGGCCCGCTTCACCATTACCGCCCAGTAGTTGCGGGAAAACTTTTGGGTCCTGCGATGACTATTGCTTATAGTCATCGACAGGACCCAACCACTTTACCCGACTGCTCTCTCGCGCCACACCACCGGCTTCAACCGCGTGGTCCTTCAACTTCTACCTACCCCCCGCGCCACACGTCGTATGACACCACCGGCTTCAAGCCGGTGGTGTCATTCGCAGGTGGGGTGCGCGTGGGCCTAGGTGGAAATTGAGCGACCACGCGGCTTTCAGCCGGTGGTGTCATCCGGAGGGGCGGGCGTGGGGGTAGGCAGAAATTGAGGGACCTTGCGGCTTTAAGCCGGTGGTATCTCAGCTTACACTGAACATCACGCGTTGACTTGAAGGTCCACTGAGTCCAAATCCTCGCGATGACTTTCACGAGTCTGGATATGGGCAGGTTTCAAAGGTCGTGTTACCAACACCGGACACGCTGCCTGTCGTAACACTCGATCAACATTTGACCCAAACAGGGTCTTCATTCCGAAGCCTGCACCATGAGCACCAAGACAAATTAGATCAATCTTATTCTTTTCCGCGTAGTTTAGAATCTCGCGATAAGGCGGTCCTTCTGAAACCACATGTTTAATCTGGCACCAAAGATGAGCCTCCGCAGGTACGGCCCTTTGTAGTCTTTGCGCAGCCCTGTGATAAGCAGTCTCTGTTCCCACTGGATACCACGAGAGCTCCGTTTCGTTCACTGTAAAAGCTGGTAACACATTCAGTAGATGAAGTTCAGCTTGATGTTCTTGCGCAAACGACAACGCATACTTAAGGGCCAGCTCTGAATAATCGGAGAAATCGTAGGCCACCAGGATGCGCTTCATCTCCACCGGATCGGTCTCGCTTGGCCATGTGCGATCGTCGTTATGCATTACCAGAACTGGACAGGGCGCCGTTCTGGAGACTGATTCAGCAGTTGAGCCTAGCAACGCTGCGCGATATGGCCGGCGTCGCGAACGCATCACTATCAAGTCGACGCCGTAGATGGCCGCCTCGCGCACGATGGCTTCACCTGCGTCATCGCATGTCGTGACAAGACTCTTCCAATCCAGTCCGTCAAGATCTGCGGACCCGCAGTATTTCGCCAGTGCCTGTCTCAAGTTTTCCGCTTCTGCATCGTGAGTATTCGAGACTCCATTGACCTTTCGACTAGTGTCGCAATGGAGCAGCAGTAACTCTGCGTTGTAGGCGCGGCATAGTGAAACGGCATAACGGAGTGCCTCATCGGAATCACTCGTAAGATCAGTGGGACAGAGAACGCATTCAATCTTCATTTGGTGTGTCAAGGATTTAACCTAGCCTCCGTTTCAGACGTGGAGCAACGAGCGTGCCGCTCTCTTTTGCTGTGTGATATGTCAGGAATGCTCTTCGTATGCGGAGTTTTGCGCAGCTTGTAAGAGGGTTTACTCATCAGCACACTTGCTTCAATGGTAGCTTTCCGATTCGCAAACATCACACTTTGCGATCGCCGGATCGATCTGTAGGCGTTCGTCATTAAGATGGCGGCCACAACTTTCGCAATGTCCGAACGAGCCGGCGATCAATCGATCCATCGCGTCGTCGAGTAAACGGAGTCTGGCTTGAAGACGCCTGCCCAACGACTCGTTCTGCATCCGCTTTTGCAGGTTTCCCATTGAACTGCGAACCAGCTCTTCACAGATCTCCTCACGCTCAGAATGGATTTGGTTCCACTCAGCACTCCAGGAGGCAGTATTCGTCAATAGTTGTGTACTCATGATGATTACCCTATCAGCTCAAAGGTTCTACGCATGCGCGGCCATCTTTGCTCGATGACGAAAAATTAAAAGACTTGCCACACCGCTCTTGTCAATAAACTCAACTGAATCCTCTCGCCCATCCGAACCAAACTGAATTGTGAGCGACTTCAGACCATCGATCGAGTGGGTTAGGTGGCGATTGCCAATGTGATCGTCGCCAAGCGAAATCTGCAAACGGGGTGCGTCAACCCCTCTCTCTTCAAGGCTGACGCCAAGCAGAGGAAGATCTCGACTCTCACTGTACCTTCGATTCGAATTCATGATTTGTAGCCAGGTTGGCCGCAATCGGTTGCGCTTGTTAAATTCCGCAATGTAACTAGACCACTGCTTTCGGTTGGGATTCAAGTCCATGGGCCACCTCTAACTCTCGAGGACTCCGGTAACGCGATCCACCACAATCTTAAAAACAATGCTGTCTGGGGCCGCGGCGTCTTGCACAATCTGGCTTTCGACCGGAGTCATTTTTGGAAATCCACAAAGCAATTTTGAGATGACGGTGCGGCGACTTTGTGGGTTTCGAATCTCTTCAAACTTTCCAAAGGCAATGGCACTACTCCAATGAAGGTCATCTCGTATGTGATCAACTTGAAGACAGACGAGAGGGTTTACTCTCATAGCGTCAATCTTTTTACCCGGGAGAGCGTGGCTATAGATCTCTCTACCGTCGATCAGGTAATTTATCGGGACAACGTAGGGGCCTTCCTGCTCAACGCAGCCCAATCTGCCGATCCTGCCCGCCTTGATTACTTCGATCGCCTCATTCTCACTAAGAACTTTCGTCATGACACCTCTCCTGGTTATTTATAAGCGCAACGGATGTGCCAGATGATTTGTTAGGAAATTCGTGGTTTTCCAGTCTCAACTTGAGGATTTTTGCACGAGAGTTTGGGAAACTATTCGCAGCTTCCTTCGATTCGGCGCTGCGAAATCAAATCGCCGGATTGTCTCCCCCCATAAACTTTTTGTTGACTCTGAAATCAATTGCATGGTATTAGTTCGCGCCACGAACAAAGTCCCATTGGTAATAGCTAGCCTTCCCTGTTGTCGCGGGGATAGAAAGTTCAAGATGCGAATAGGTTTCAGTTAATGCGGAAGATTGATTTAACCAATTTCAGGGTCGCAACCAGCGAGACTGCTCGCCATATAAATCGGCGAATCGTCCTGAACCTGATCCGCAGTCATCAACCAATCTCAAGGGCTGACCTGGCCCGCCACTCCGGACTGCAACGCAGCACGGTCTCAGTAATCACTGAACAGTTAATAACCGAGCGATGGGTTACCGAAGGTGCGAACGGACACGCACCTCGTGGTCGGAGACCTCGTTTTCTTCATTTGAATAAGGAACGAGTCGGCATTGTGGGCATCAACATTCGACCTGCTACCACCAGGCTTGCACTAGCCAATCTCGATGGCAATTTTGTCGCCCAGGAGTCGCTTCCAACTGCAAACGATCCTGAGAAATTTGTCGCCGATTTGATTCCGCGCTTGAAGAACTTGACCCAGGTGCGGTCTGAATTGACGTGTGAGGGCATCGGCGTAAGCCTCCCCGGACGAGTTGATTCCGGATCGCACAAATTGGTGTTTGCGCCGAATCTGGACTGGCATGATTTTGATTTGAAAACACCTCTCGAAGAAGCCACTGGACTTCCGGTTGAGCTCGAAAACGCAGCAAATGCGTGCGCTTTAGCCGAAATTTGGTTTGGCGGCCGATCCGAAGCAGCGCAGGACCTGGTCGCGGTAACGGTGTCGGAAGGTATTGGAACGGGTCTCGTTCTTAACCATCAATTGGTTCGAGGTTCAACCGGAGTGGCTGGTGAATTTGGTCACATCACTGTGGTGGAGAACGGCCTTAAATGTCGTTGTGGCAATCAGGGCTGTTGGGAGATGTATGCATCGAACTCTGCTGCCGTCCGTTACTATACCGGTTCAAAACCGACAGCCTCAAAACCGAGTTTCGATGATGTTTTAAGACTCGCCGGCCAGGGCGATGCCAAAGCGCTCGAGGCAATCAGCACAATGGCTCATTACCTCGGCGTTGGCATGGCTATGCTAGTAACTGGACTGGCTCCGGACATTATTCTTGTGATCGGAGAAATCACCAGACTGTGGGATCAAGTCGGACCAATTATCACGAGAACAGTCGCTGAACGATCCCAAACTCATGCAGCAACCAAGATTGTGCCTACTGATCCATCTTCGCATCCACGACTGCTTGGCACGATCGCTTTAGTTTTACAGCAACACTTTGGCGCACCATCTGTCGCCTGATCGATTCTTGCTTATTTTGTTGTCGACTCGAATTTAATGCTCTCGTCTCGGCGGATTCGTACAAGTGCCACCCGTACCCATCCGCGGTAAGTAAAACCTAAGGAACTTCAATATGACTTCGATGAATGCATCAAGTCCAAGTGAGGTCTCGCAGGAGATGGGCCCGGCTCCCCCGTGTTGCCGTCATCCACGCGTCGGCCAAGGCCCAATTATCTTTCCAACTTAAAGGAGATAACACCATGTTCCATCCAAGTTTTAAATCTCCACGCGCACGGCGCCACTCCAGCCGGCTCGTCTTCCTGCTACTCATCCTGTTCGCTCTTCCCTTCCTGGCATTTGGTCAGGTGCTCTACGGCTCGCTGACTGGCAATGTCACGGACCCTAAGGGTGATAGAGTCGCAGGAGTGACCGTCTCGGCACGAAACGTCGGCACTGGTGCAACAAGGGAAACAACATCAGACGATGCTGGTAACTATCAATTCTCCAGCCTCCAGCCCGGCGTCTACAGCATTACGTTTGCGTTCAGTTCGTTCAAGACGCTTATTCAGGAAAATGTTTCGGTGGAATCAAACGCAGTGCGGAGAGTCGACGCAACCTTAGAGGTCGCGGACGTCAAGGAAACTGTTGTTGTCACATCTGAGGCTGCCCCGCTACAAACTGACCGGGCAGACGTGAATACTCAGCTACTAGCCAACCAGATTGCCGACCTGCCGATAGCTACGGCCGGTTCAGGCCGAAACTACCAGGGGCTCTACAGAATCGTCCCGGGCTTTAGTGCTGTTACCGAGGGAGTCAGTTCGGATGGCGGAAACCCGCAGCGCTCCATGACCGGTAACGTGAACGGTAACTCAATGCAGGCCAACTTGACGCGCATTGATGGAGCTTCCAACCAGTACATTTGGCTACCCTTTAATACTGCCTATGTACCACCCACTGAATCGATTGAATCGGTCAGCATCGTCACGAATTCGTATGACGCTGAGCAGGGCAATGCAAACGGTGCCGCGGTAAGTGTGATTACTAAATCGGGCACCAACGACTTTCACGGGAGCGCCTTCGAGTTCCACACCGACAATGCGCTCAAAGCATTTAATAGATTCAATCCAGTAGGGCAGCGCAAGCCGAAGTACATTCTCAACCAATTTGGGGGAGCCGTGGGTGGGCCAATCTACCTGCCACACTTTGGCGAAGGTGGACCCAGTGTGTGGAGTGGTAAGAACAAGCTGTTCTTCTTTACGGACCTGGAATACACGAAGCGCCGTCAGTTCGCCACTCGGACCGTAACCGCAATTAATCCTGCTGCTATTTTCGACGCCAACGGTAACGCCAATCTGTCCGCAGCAATCCCGGCAGGAACGAATTGCAATGTGACACCAGTAGCTGGGTGCGTTTTTGACCCGAATACAGGTAACGCAAATGGTACCGGTCGTCTCGCGTTTCCCGGAAATATCATTCCCGCGAACAGAATTGATTCGGCGTCGAAGCTAATGCTCAGCCGCATTAATCCGGCGGGCTTCATTAACAATCAGGGTGTAACTGCCACGAACAACTACGTGAGTGCTGGATCGGCTTCGCTTGATCGCACTACCTTTGACCTAAAGATCAACTATGTGCGTAGCGAGAAGTTCACGCTCTTTGGCCGATACAGTCGTTCCAAATCTCTCCTTTTCGATCCTCCGACTTTAGGAGATGCAATGGGTGGCGCGACAGGCGGCGGCCAGGTTGGCGAAGCTCCTTCGACGATCCAGAACGCCGGTCTCGGCGGTACATATACCTTCGCTCCCACAGTAGTGCTCGACGCTAACTTCGGCTATACGAGGCAATACCTCGGAGCCGTTCATCAACCCGATATCAATCTGGGTAATTTCGGGCTTACGGTTCTCGGGATTCCGGGCACCAACGGCGATGCTGCTTTAGCAGGGGGCACGCCGGCCTTTAGTTTTCCCGCTGGAACCTGGAACGGCATCGGTAATGTTGATACCGGTAACCCATTTCTATTTCGGGACAACCAATATGTAGCAAATGCAAATGTGTCGTGGATTCGTGGACCACACAATATCCGGTTCGGAATGGAGTACGGCAACGCGCAGCTGAACCACTTCCAGCCGCAGGGCGGGGCCTTCGGAACACCACGCGGTTCATTTCAATTCTTGGGGAGCGTGACTGCTCTTAGCGGTGGGCCGGCAGCCAACAAGGCCAACGCCCTGGCCCAGTATCTACTTGGAATAGCCGATCGCTCGGGCAAAGTCATCCAGAACAGCAATCCGAACTCACTACGCTGGCATACTTGGTCTGCGTACGCGCGCGACAGTTGGCAAGTAAACCAGAATCTTACAATCAACTTCGGCTTACGATGGGAGTATTATCCTTTTCCCACTACTGACCATGGAGGGGTGAAGCTTTTCAATCCGGCAACGGGCAACGTACTGATTGGTGGTAGCGGCAGCACTCCAATCGACAATGGTGTCGACGTCGGCTGGGGCCAAATCGTTCCCCGCTTTGGAGCTGCGTATCGGTGGGGTGATAAGACAGTGATCCGCGCTGGCTACGGTATGAGCACCGACAGTAACAACTGGCGATTCTTCCGAAATAACTGGCCGCTGGTCTCTAATGCGGATCTCCAGGGTGCTTCCGCGTTTGTTCCTTCCTCAAGCCTTCACCCTCTTTCACTCGCGCCGTATCCCGGTCTGACAGTTGGAATTCCCGCGGCTGTCGTACCTGATCTGAGTTCCGGAAATGTGCCTCTCCCAAACAACACGGGTATTGGCGGGGCTACAATTCCATTTGATTTCAATCGCGGTTATACACACTCGTATAACCTGACATTCCAACGCGAGCTGCCATGGGGACTAGTTGGCGAAGCAGCCTATGTTGGCAACCGGGCCATCCGTTTTCTCACCAACGAGAACATCAACGCAGCTCCAGTGGGTGGTGGCAATGCCGGCCGCCCCTTGTTTGTTCAATTTGGCAAGAATTGGGGAGATGTGGGGTGTTTATGTCCTGACACAAACTCCTACTACGACGCGCTGCAGGCCAAGTTGAACCGGCGCTTGAGTAACGGTCTTTCATTTGGGGCCTCTTACACTTTCTCAAAGGCCATAAACTCAATCGACAACGAGGAGGTTGGTGGAACATTCGGTGTCCCTGGCGGATTCCTGTTTTGGCCGCACCCGTCAGTTAAGAATAGAAACAAAGCACTCGCCAGTTATGATCGCACGCACAACCTGTCGATCTATGGATCGTACGAGTTGCCGTTTGGAAAAGGAAAACGTTGGGCCGACAGCGGTGTACTCGGCGCCATCGTCGGCGGCTGGCAGCTCAACTGGCTAATGCAAACGATGAGCGGGAGCATGTTCACTTTGTTTGGCGGAGGAACTCAGGTGAACGCTCCTGGGAATCAACAAACCCCAGATCAAATTGGACCACTACGGATCCTGGGCGGGGTTGGACCATCTCCAGGTCAGGCTGCTTGTGCTCCCACTGACCTGTCATGTCATTACTTCGATCCAAGCTCATTCCGCGCTGTTCCCGGAACCGAGATACGCTTTGGTACTACGGGTCGAAACATCATCCGTGGACCAGGCTACTTCAACCTGGATGGCAGCATCTTCCGAGACTTCAACATAACCGAGAGAGTGAAGTTTCAATTCCGGATGGAGATGTTCGGTGTGACCAACACGCCTCATCTTAATAATCCGGGAACCGATGTCACTAATACTGCTACGTTCGGGGTAATCACTTCGACCTTGAACCTGGCTGGTCGTGGAACCGGAACGGGCGGCGAACGCCAAATTTGGTTTGGGGCAAAGTTAATCTTCTGATCAGCCCGGCAGGGTTGATCGCTTCTGGAGGTATGTGGCCCGAATGCGGGCCACATACAATCTCTACTTAAAGCAACTGATTTAATGTTCCCTTTGACGTCGGCGAAGTATTCGTTCTTAACTAACCCAATCGGTAAACAGTTTTACCTGTTAATAAACCTGGCCCGCAGGCTTAGCGTTAGCTTTGCCCAATTCTTAAAGCGAGGTTTCGAGCAGAGGGTTGTCGGTAAATCAGGATGCCACGACACAAAGAGTGAGATACCAAAAAACAACGTATGAAGCTTTTTAAACGAAACACTTTTATACTCACTCGATTGATGTGCTCAAGTGATCGCTTTCTAGTAATTCTGATCTGCGGGCTCGCAGCCTTTCTTTTAGCTTCGCCCACTGACGCACAAGCGCGAGCGCCACAATCGACTCCCGCACCTCTTGTCCTCACCGCCGAACAGGACCATCAGCGGATGATGGACCAGTTGAAGATTACTAAACTTCGACCAGGCGCAAACCCGCGAAGCACAGATGCTACTAACCAGCCGAATTACGACGAAGCAAAAGCTAACCCCTATCCAAATTTGCCAGATCCTCTGACGCTGAAAAATGGAAAGAAAGTAAAAGACTCAAAAACGTGGTGGAGCAAACGACGTCCTGAAATCATTGAGGACTTCGATCGGGAGATATACGGTCGCGTTCCTACGAACACTCCGCGAGTTAACTGGGAGATCGTTAAAACCTTTCCTGAAAAGGACGGTGAGTTTTCAGTCGTCACCAAAAAATTACTGGGCCATGTCGATAATTCGTCATACCCTGCTATCAAAGTCGATATCGAGCTGACGCTCACAACCCCTGCAAACGCCGCCGGCCCAGTTCCGGTAATGATGGAATTCGGTTTTGTCTTTCCTCCTGGCTTTCGACCACCGGCTGGCGCGCCACCCCCTCCGGCTGGTCCAAACTGGCAACAACAACTGCTCGCCAAAGGATGGGGCTACGCCGTCATCATCCCGACTTCCTATCAGGCTGATAATGGCGCTGGTCTGACGCAGGGAATAATTGGTCTCTCAAATAAAGGACAAACACGGAAAGTTGACGACTGGGGTGCCTTGCGCGCCTGGGCCTGGGGTGCAAGTCGTGCGCTCGATTATTTCGAAACAGATAAAGCAGTCGACGCAAAACAAGTTGGAATCGAAGGTCTATCTCGTTATGGCAAAGCGGCTCTGGTGACGATGGCCTATGACCAGAGGTTTGCGATTGGTTTCATCGGATCCTCAGGCGAAGGAGGCGCGAAACTTCACCGGCGAAACTTCGGCGAGTTGGTAGAAAACCTGGCCAGCTCTGGTGAGTATCACTGGATGGCGGGAAACTTTCTCAAATATGCTGGTCCCTTAACCTGGAACGATCTACCGGTGGATGCACATGAGCTCATAGCTCTCTGCGCACCGCGTCCAACCTTTATTAGTTATGGCGCGGCGAGTGGTCCAGGAGCTGAAGGACAATGGGTGGATCAGCGTGGGAGTTTCATGGCCGCCGTTGCCGCTGGATCGGTGTTCCGCCTGCTGGGAAGAAAAGATCTGGGCGCAACTGAGTTTCCACCAATTGAAACTCCGCTCGTCTCGGGTGAGCTAGCGTTTCGTCAACATAGCGGCGGACATACAACGGGTCCGAATTGGCCCACCTTTCTTTCCTTTGCTGACAGGTATATCAAGATCAAGCAACTACCGGCAGAAAGATCTGAACGATAGAACGATGGTCCATTTCAAGCAAAACATTTTGAAAGCTCATCTCGCTGTCACGTTTCTGTTGGTCGCGATTGTCTCAGCACGTGCCGAAGATGGCTACAAATTATGGCTTCGTTACGCCCCCTTGCCCGCGCAGGCGAGTCAAAAGTTGAAGTCGATTAGTTCTTTGATTGTAGCCGGCAACTCTGCAACCACGAACGCAATTCGCTCAGAATTTGCTCTGGCTTTCAATGGAATGGTGGGTGGCGCTCCAGCTCAAGCGCTCGTTCCCGGAGCCAACACCACCCTGCTGATCGGTACCCCGACCTCGTCCGATCTAATCGCTAATCTGGGTTGGACGAATCAGCTCAACCGTCTTGGACCGGAGGGCTTCATTATTCGATCCGTCAGGATCGCGTCCCATCACGTCATCGTTGTTGCTTCAGCAACTGACCTTGGAGCGTTGTACGGGTCGTTTCACTTTCTGCGCCTGATACAGACTCAGTCACCCATCGAGAACCTCGATATCAGTGAGAGCCCGCGCTTGCGCCTGCGCGTGCTCGATCACTGGGACAATCTGGATGGGAGTATCGAGCGCGGATATGCAGGGCACTCTTTATGGGACTGGAGTGCTCCGCCCAACCGCGTCGATGCCAGACTGCAAGACTACGCTCGGGCAAACGCGTCGATTGGTATAAACGGCTCGTTACTCAACAACGTAAATGCAAATGCGACCATACTCACTCCGGAGTATCTAAAAAAGGTCGCAGCAATTGCCGAGGTGTTCCGGCCCTATGGCATCCGCGTTTATTTATCACCAAGATTTTCGGCGCCGATTGAAATTGGCGGATTAAAGACAGCTGATCCCCTATCGCCAGAAGTTGCCCAATGGTGGAAAGAAAAGGCCGATGAGATTTATCGTCTTATTCCTGACTTCGGCGGATTTGTGGTAAAGGCCAATAGTGAAGGTCAGCCTGGACCACGAACCTATGATCGGACACACGCTGATGGTGCAAATATGATGGCGGCAGCGCTGGCAAAACATCATGGTGTGGTGATGTGGCGCGCGTTCGTATATGACGTTAAGCCCGGCTATGATCGCGCCGGTGCGGCTTACGAAAATCTGCAACCCTTTGACGGAAAGTTTGCCGACAATGTGCTACTGCAAGTCAAAAATGGGCCAATTGACTTCCAACCGCGCGAACCATTCCATCCGCTTTTTGGCGCAATGCCAAAAACAAATCTAATTCCTGAGGTGCAAATTACTCAGGAATACCTTGGTTTCTCGAATCACCTGGTTTTTCTTGCTCAAATGTGGCGGGAATTTCTCGACGCCGACACTTATGCCTATGGTCGCGGTTCCACAGTAACCAAAGTCATTGATGGCACTCTGAATAAACAGCGACTCACCGGGCTGGTTGGCGTTGCAAATACAGGATCTGACCGCAACTGGACTGGTCATCACTTTCTTCAAGCCAACTGGTACGCCTTTGGGCGACTTGCATGGGATCCCGATCTGCCTTCCCAAACAATCGCTCGAGAGTGGATCGGAATGACGTTTACGAACGATCCGCGTGCAATTAAGACCATCAGTCAAATAATGCTAGGCTCGTGGGAAGCGCTGGTCGATTACATGACCCCGTTGGGACTTCATCACATCATGTGGGGAAAGACGCATTATGGACCGGCGCCCTGGTGGGACACCGAACCGAGGGAGGATTGGAATCCCGTCTACTATCACAAGGCCGAGCCCGGCGGAATTGGTTTCGACCGAACCAGGACTGGTAGCAATAGTGTTACCCAGTATCACAAACAGGTCAGCGAAACCTTTGGCAATCTAAATTCGTGTCCCGAAAAGTTTCTGCTTTGGTTCCATCATGTTCCGTGGGATTATCGCTTACGATCTGGAAAAACTTTGTGGGACGAACTATGTTTGCACTACCAGCGTGGGGTTGATTGGGTAAGGGCGACGCGGAAGGAATGGGCAGCACTCTCAGGCAAGATTGATCCCGAGCGTCACGCCGAAATTGATCGAAAACTCTCCTTGCAGGAGCGTGATGCGATTTGGTGGCGCGACTCAGTTTTACTTTATTTTCAGACGTTTTCAAAAAGACCGTTACCTCCGGGCGTAGAGAAGCCCGCGAAAACTCTTGAGGAGTATAAGAAGACTCCTTTGCCCTGGAACTAACCTTGGAGTGCGCCGGCCTGGCGGCGCTTTCAAGACCCCAGCGGCATAAGAACTAAGATTTGAAATAGGAGATACTATTTAACAAAGCGCCGCCAGGCCGGCGCACTCCAAGGGGCGCACTCCAAAAACTCGTCATGAAGATTGTCGACATCAGACCAACGACTGTCACAGTTCCGCTAGAAGCGCCTTTGCGTCATGCAAATGGTTGCCATTGGGGACGGTTTGTTCGGACTGTCGTGGAAGTCGAAACTGATGACGGATTGATCGGACTGGGTGAGATGGGTGGCGGTGGTGAGTCTGCTGAAACAGCCTTTCGCGCGATGAAGACTTACCTGGTTGGTCGCGATCCAGCACACTTAGAGGAACTTCGGTTTCTTATCGCTAATCCCACGGCCTCTCTCTATAACAATCGCACCCAAATTCTGGCAGCCCTTGAATTCGCTTGCCTCGATATCCTCGGACAAAAGTGGGGTGTTCCGATTTCGGAAATACTTGGCGGTCGTCTCCGCGATCGAATTCCTTTTGCCTCGTATCTATTTTTCCGTTACTCAAGTAAACAGCATAACCTCGATGAAGTTCGAACAATTGATCAGCTTGTTAGTCATGCGAAGGCGCTGAAGACGAAGTACGGCTTTGCCTCCCACAAGCTTAAAGGCGGCGTCTTTCCTCCGGGTTACGAACTGGAGTGTTATCGTGCTCTCGCCAAGGAGTTACAAACGGATCGGTTTCGCTTCGATCCCAATGCAGTATGGTCAACTGAAACAGCCATCTGGTTTGGTCAACAAATCGAGGATTTGAAAAACGACTATCTCGAAGACCCGGTCTTTGGTATGAACGGGATGCGGCGCGTTCGGGAGAAGGTCCGGATGCCGCTCGCGACAAACACCGTGGTCGTCAACTTCGAACAACTGGCGGCCAACGTTCTGAATACCGCCGTAGATGTCATACTTCTCGATACAACTTTCTGGGGTGGCATCAGACCTTGCGTAAAAGCAGCAGGTATCTGTGAAACTTTTCAATTAGGCGTAGCAGTGCACTCTTCAGGCGAATTGGGGATTCAGCTGGCGACGATGTTGCACCTCGCCGCCGTCATTCCAAACTTATCCTTTGCGGTAGACGCGCACTATCACCAGCTTACAGATGACATCATCCAGGGCGGAAAGATGAAATACGAAGGAGGAACCATCGCTGTACCGAGTGGTCCAGGTCTCGGAGTTAAGCTCGATTACGACTCTTTGAGCGGATATAACGAACTCTATCGTCGTCTGGGCTCATATCCGTATGATCAGGATCCGCTGAGGCCCGGGTGGGCTCCTACAATTCCCAATGACCGCTGGGCCGATCCACTAGACTCCCGGACACCCGATATCCGCCTTTGATGAACCGAGAAAGGGATGGAGTAATGATAACCCTCGTAGAAAGTCAAACCACGCCAGGCGATCAACTTACCGACAGAATACAACTGCGACAAGTAATCGAGAACCTGGTCGCGAAGATTCCGGCTATTGATATTCATACCCATGTGCACCCGCCTGAGTTCAAGGCCCTTTACCTTTCCGGCATCGACGACCTGCTTACCTATCACTATTTGATTGCGGAAACTTTTCGCTCGACCGATGTTAGCTATGCTGATTTCTGGCAACGGAGCAAGGCGGAACGGGCTGACCTGGTTTGGAAAACTTTATTTGTCGACAATTCGCCCTTATCGGAAGCTGCGCGGGGTATTATTACAATCCTGTCAGCGTTTGGACTCGACACACGAGCCAACACACTTGCCGAGGCACGCGCGTTCTTTAATGCTCAGCAACCGAAAGAGCACATCGATCGGGTGCTGGCGATGTCATCGGTCAGCGAACTAGTAATGACGAATGATCCCTTTAACGATCAGGAAGCAAAGGGCTGGATGAGCGACGTAGAACATGATTCGCGATTCCATGCGTCACTGCGGCTCGACACGCTCCTGAATGAATGGCCCATTGCCCAGCAATATCTGACGAAGCATAATTACAAAGTCGATCCGCAGCTAAACGGAAGCACCTTCGGTGAGCTCCGGCGTTTCCTCGATGAGTGGATTCTCCGAATTCGTCCGGTGTACATGGCCGTATCGTTGCCTTCTGACTTCAACTTTCCCTCGGACGATACCAGGGACACCCTTCTGCGAGAAGTGGTGCTTCCCACCGCAATTTCGCACGGTTTATCACTGGCGATCATGATTGGCGTGCGACGTGGAGTGAATCCCGCTTTACGATCCGCGGGTGATGGAATTGGAAAAGCTGATATCACGGCAATTGAACGCATTTGTGCTTCGTTCCCAGAAGGTCGATTTCTTGTAACGGCCTTGTCTCGAGAAAATCAACATGAATTATGTGTTGCGGCGAGGAAGTTCAAGAACTTAATGCCTTTTGGCTGCTGGTGGTTTCTTAATAATCCGTCGATAGTATCTGAAATTACGACCGAGCGATTGGAACTGCTTGGACCAAGCTTTATCCCACAGCACTCTGACGCCCGGGTCCTTGAGCATCTCATTTATAAGTGGCAGCATTCCCGAACGGTGATTGCTGCTTCACTCTTCGAGATCTACCAGAGGTTGCTCGATAGTGGACGATCCGTAACTTCGGCGGAGATTCAACGCGACGTCACCCGAATGTTTTCCGGCAACTTTCGCGAGTGGATAGCGCCGGCGTCTTCTTGAAGCAATCCCCTTGTGAAGAAAAAGGCGGCAATCTTCAAATTCGTTATTTCACTTCCCCAAAGCTTAGGAGCATCTCGCAACCATGATTGGTCTAACTTGCGTGCGTCTACAAAAGATGAGACGTTTCATTCTTTCGGCTATCGTCACCGTAACAATTCCCTGCATCTTGGTCAGTCCGCCTCGCAGTCGATCCCAGACGGCAACGCCCGACTACAAGAACCCGCAACTGAGTGTAGACCAGCGCGTCGCAGACCTTTTGAAACGAATGACAATTGAGGAGAAAGTGGCGCAACTCGTATGTCTGTGGCAGCAACGGCCACAAGTTGCCCCACAGACAGACTTCTCCACTGACCGTGGCGGCGTGTCGTCCGAGAAGGCCGCGCAAGTCATGAAGTATGGAATCGGCCAGATTGCCAGACAACGCGAAAGGAAAGGCCCACGAGAAGGAGCTGAGTTTGCAAACGCAGTCCAAAAGTGGCTGATAGAAAACACCAGGTTAGGGATTCCCGCAATTCTCCATGATGAAATTCTCCATGGCCACATGGCCCAGGGTTCAACCAGCTTTCCCCAGCCAATCGCACTCGCAAGTACATGGGATCCCGACTTCGTCAGCAAGGTGTTTACGGCTGCCGCGCTCGAGACCAGGGTTCGAGGTAGTCATCAAGTACTTGGTCCAAATCTGGACGTTGCGAGAGAACCGCGTTGGGGACGCACCGAAGAGACATACGGCGAAGATCCATACCTGATTTCGAGAATGGCAGTCGCCGCCGTGAAAGCGATCCAGGGCCAGGGACCAAACGTGGATGGCGATCACGTGATTGCTACCGCTAAACACTTCGCTGCACACGGTCAACCGGAAGCCGGCACGAATATTGGTCCAGCAAATTATTCGGAACGGGTTCTTCGCGAAGTGTTTTTGCCAAGCTTCGAAGCGGCTGTGAAAGAGGCCGGTATCATGAGCGTTATGCCCTCTTATAACGAGATTGATGGCGTGCCTTCCTCAGTCAATAAATGGTTATTGCAGGACGTTTTACGTGGTGAATGGGGTTTCAAGGGTGTTGCAGTTTCTGACTACTATGCAATTGCCCAACTAAGGGATCTTCATCATGTAGTGCCTGATCTAAACGAAGCTGCTCGACTCTCGCTTGAGGCCGGAGTTGATGTTGAGTTGCCGGATCCCGACGCTTTTCTTACCCTGGTCGATCTTGTTAAATCAAAAAAAGTTTCTGAAGCGACTCTCGACACAGCGGTCGGCAGACATCTGCGGGCAAAATTCTTGCTCGGTCTGTTTGAAAATCCTTACGTCGATCCTCAGCGCGCTGTAACGGTAACAAATTCCGCGGCCAATCGGACGCTTGCAGCTGAAGCTGCGCGACGCTCAATAGTGCTATTGAAGAACGATAACAACGTGCTTCCTCTTAGTCTCAATACATTGAAGTCAATTGCGGTGATTGGACCAAACGCTGACCGTGCTCACCTGGGAGGGTACAGTGACAATCCGCTGCGAGGTGTCAGCGTCTTGCAAGGGATCAAAGATAAGACTGCCGGCCGGATAACGGTTTCTTATGCAGAGGGTTGCAAGATTACAAAAGAGGGCGGCAACTGGTGGGCCGATACGTCAACCCTGGCGGACCCGGCGGACGATCAAAAACTGATCGCCCAGGCCGTTGAGACGGCTAAAGCTGCAGATGTCTCACTCCTGGTGCTGGGTGGAAACGAAGACACCAACAAAGAAGCGTGGGCCGATAACCACCTCGGGGATCGCGATAGCCTGGATCTCGTGGGCCAACAAAATGAGCTGGTACGACAAGTACTGGCCACCGGAAAGCCTGTAGTGGTGATGCTGATCAACAGTGGTCCACTTTCAATTAACTACATCGCAGAAAAGGTGCCGGCAATTCTTGAAGGGTTTTATTTGGGCCAGGAAACGGGAGTTGCCGTCGCTGACGTTTTGTTTGGCGACTATAATCCAGGCGGTAAACTTGCAATAAGTTTCCCACGAACGGTTGGCCAACTACCGATCTATTACAACCAAAAACCGACTGCGAAACGCGGCTATCTTTTTGCAAACAAAGATGCGTTGTTTCCTTTTGGCTACGGGCTGAGCTATACGACTTTCTCCTATTCGCAACCTGCGATTTCCCCTGCACGCATTCCGACAAACGGGCAAGCGAAGGTCAGCGTCACGGTCACCAATACCGGTAAGCGCGCCGGAGATGAGATAGTCCAACTATACATTCACGATCTCGTGAGCTCGGTCACGCGGCCTATAAAGGAGCTGAAGGATTTCAAACGGATCTCGCTAGCCCCGGGCGAGAGTAAAACTGTCGAATTTGTAATCACCCCGGAAAAATTGTGGTTCTACGATCTCAGCATGAAACGAGTAGTGGAGCCCGGTTGGTTTGATGTCATGGTTGGTCCAAGTTCAGTCAAATACCAAACAGCCAAACTCGAAGTGGGGGCGCAGTGATGCGAAGAAAAGGCAGTCGTGGTCTATTTGCGATTGTACTGTTGCTGATGTTCGCAATTACGACGCTCTGGACCACACATGCTCAAAAAACGACTGAGCTAAAGGATATTTTTAAGTCCGACTTCTTGATTGGCGTCGCCCTTAATCGCAGACAATTTACAGAGGAGGATAAACGAGGACTACCGATTATCCAGGCACACTTCAACTCGATTAGTCCTGAGAACCAGTTAAAGTGGCAATACGTTCATCCTTCAGCCGGCAAATATGATTTTACTGGCGCAGACCAATTCGTCTTGTTCGGTGAGAAACACCAGATGGTGGTCATTGGTCATACGTTAGTGTGGCACCGCCAAACCCCCGACTGGGTCTTTCGTGACGATGCCGGTAAAACTGTCGATCGCGACACTTTGTTGGCGCGAATGAAGGAGCACATCCATACCGTGGTCGGACGCTATAAAGGGCGGATTAGGGGGTGGGATGTGGTAAATGAGGCCGTAGAAGCAGATGGTTCGATGCGCCAGTCGCCATGGATGAAGATCATCGGAGAAGATTACGTGGCTAAGGCATTCGAATTTGCTCACGAAGCTGACCCGAACGCCGAACTTTATTACAACGACTTTTCTCTCGAGAACGCTCCTAAACGGGCCGGAGCCGTCAGGTTGATCGAAAACTTGAAAAAGCTGGGGTTACCGATTGCCGGAATTGGACTACAGGGGCACAATCGACTGGACTGGCCATCAATTGCAGAACAAGACGCCACGATTTCGACTTTTGCGAAGCTTGGGTTGCGGGTGAACATCACCGAACTCGACCTTGATGTTTTACCAGTCGTATCAGAAGACATTGGACCAGGGCTAAAACTGACGGATGAACTTCAAGCAAAACTAAACCCGTTTCGCAGCGGTTTGACGACGTCGGTAGAAGCCGAACAAGGAAAACGCTACGCGGATCTATTCAATGTCTACTTGAAATATCGCAACGTCATCGACCGTGTGACATTCTGGGGCGTGACTGACGGCGACTCGTGGCTGAATAATTGGCCGGTAAGAGGCAGAACCAACTACCCTCTTTTGTTTGATCGAAAGGGCGAGCCTAAAGCCGCGTTTGCTGCTGTAGTAAAAGCATCTCAAGATTTTGAGCGGAAATGAAATAAGGATTGGGCGTCCTTGAGGAGTGCCCGACAAAATTAGTGGAAGGCAAAGCAAATGACTAGCAATAACTACATACCAAAGCCAGAACATAAATTTACCTTCGGTTTGTGGACCGTCGGCAACCGAGGTCGTGATCCTTTTGGCGACGCAACTCGTCCAACCCTGAATCCAGTCGACGCAGTAAGAAAACTCAGTGAGTTCGGAGCCTACGGCGTAAATCTCCATGACAACGACTTGATTCCCATCGACGCAAGTGCCGCCGATCGTGACCGGATTGTTCGCGACTTTAAGCAGGCCCTAAAGGACACCGGAATGAAAGTCCCGATGGCCACGACTAATCTGTTTTACGATCCTGCTTTTAAGGACGGCGCGTTCACATCGAATGATCCCAGTGTGCGTCTCTATGCGTTGCAAAAGACGATGCGCTCGATGGATCTGGGCGCTGAACTCGACTCTCATATCTACGTCTTCTGGGGTGGCCGGGAAGGTGCTGAGGTCGACGCCGCTAAAGACGCTCGTGAAGCGCTGAAATGGAATCGGGAAGCGCTTAACTTTCTGTGCGAGTATTCAATCGATCAGGGTTACGACTACAAGTTCGCGCTTGAGGCAAAACCGAATGAGCCGCGAGGGGATATCTATTTGCCAACTACCGGCGCGATGCTTGGCTTTATCGCCACGTTGGACCATCCCGAGATGGTTGGAGTCAACCCTGAGGTCGGACACGAACAGATGTCCGGACTAAATTTCTATCATGTGGTGGCCCAGGCCATCGAAGCTAAAAAGCTATTTCATATCGACTTGAACGACCAGAAGGGGCCGCGGTTTGATCAGGACTTGCGATTTGGATCCGAATCGATCAAGAACCTGTTCTTCCTTGTTAAGTTACTGGAAGAATCTGGTTACGAGGGTCCAAGACATTTCGACGCTCACTCCTATCGAAGTGAAAATCAGGAAGGCGTGTGGGAATTCGCCAAAGGCTGCATGCGCAATTACTTGATCTTTAAGGACAAGGCCCGTCAATTCAACGAAGATTCTGAAGTCCAGGCACTCTTAACTCAGATTCGGTCGGGCTCAGCTGAGCACGCCGAAGAGCTGGGTCGATACAGCCGGGCGCGCGCTGAACGCATCAAGGCGCTGCCGTTGGATCGCGAGAAAATTGCGCAAAAGGTGTTGCCATACGAGCGTTTGGACCAGCTAACGATCGATATCCTGCTCGGCGTGAGGTGAGCGGCTTTTAAGAGTTGGGAAACACCGAAAACTCGCCAGCTAACTCGATGATCATGTTGCGAAGTGTCGTCATCATTCTGTTTGTTTGCCTGGGTGTTGCGACGATTACCTGCGGCCAGCGACCGCCCGCCGCGAACTATGACGAGTCCAGGGTCGGTCAGTACACACTTCCCGATCCGCTTGTTTTCAACGACGGCACGCCGGTTCGGACAGCGGCCGATTGGACCAAAAGACGGCGAGCAGAAATACTTGAATTGTTCGCTACCAACGTTTACGGTCACAGTCCGGCGAAACCTCGGAATATCACCTACGAAGTCTTTGATAACGATACCAACGCGCTTGGCGGTAAAGCGATTCGCAAGCAAGTAACGATCTATTTTTCACCTTCCAGGTCCGGACCGAGAGAAGAAGTTTTGATCTACATCCCGAAAAACGCGCCGAAACCTGTACCCGTTTTTCTGCTATTGAGTTTTGCAGGCAACCAGACTGTTTCAGCAGAGCCCCAGATCAAAACGGGAGTGATGTGGAATCCAAAGACCAGGGAGAAACAGGCTGCTCCCGAGGATTCTCGAGGTCGAATGAAAGAAGAAACTGAACGCGTACTCTCCAGAGGTTACGCATTCGCTGCCGTCAACTATGCGGACATCGAACCAGACTTCAACGGTGGTTATGTTTCCGGCATCAGGCCGCTTTTCTTCAAACCAGGTCAAAGCTCAAACAGCAACGATGAATGGGGCGCGATTGGGGCATGGTCCTATGGCCTGAGTCGCATTGTTGATTACTTCGAAAGTGATAAAGATATCGATGCCAGGCGAGTGGCCATCGTTGGTCATTCACGATTGGGTAAGACTGCGCTTTGGACTGGCGCACTAGACCAAAGAATAGCGCTGGTCATCTCAAGCTGTTCCGGCGAAGGCGGCGCTTCACTTTCCCGTCGCGATTATGGTGAACGAATTAGTAATCTGACCTGGTCTTTTCCTTACTGGTTCGCAAAAAACTACAAGAATTTCGCAGAGAGAGTCGATCAACTCCCGGTCGACATGCATGAGCTGATTGCCTTGATTGCTCCTCGACCGGTTTACATCACGGGCGGCGAAACCGATCTCTGGGCAGATCCTAAGGGTGAATTCCTGGCTGCAGTAGGAGCTGGACCCGTCTTCCGTCTGCTCGGCAAAGAGGATCTAGGGACTGACCAGATGCCGGAGCTGGACCAACCCATAATGAAAACTATTGGCTTTCATATTCACAGCGGTGGTCATGCTATTACGCCATTTGATTGGGAACAGTTTCTGACCTTCGCCGATAAAAATTTTAAGCGCTGAAACATGGAGTGAGTCTATGATTCGTCGTCGAGACATCATCGTGGTGACTATCGCCGTAGCGACAACTCTAGTTTGTGTCCGGGCTTTTGGGCAGGTAGGAGTCATGCAGTCAACGGCTTTTGACTGGAACTCTATAAACGTTAAGCAAACAGATGTTGGATCGGTAAGGCAATTCTTTCGGACGCCGACGGCCACCCTTGATGAACTCGAATGTCACGTGACGACGCTTAATCCTGGTCTTCAGTCGCATCCGCCGCACAAGCACGTGAACGAGGAACTCGTGATCATTCGGGAAGGAACAGTTGAGGTACTAAGCGAAGGGGCGTGGAAGCGTGTTGGACCTGGTTCCGTAGTTTTTAATGCGTCGAATCAGATGCATGCACTTCGTAACGTTGGACCGACGCCAGCCGTCTATCACGTCATCAACTGGTCGTCACCCGGGATGTTGAGGAAACCGTAGGGGCTTTGGTCTTAGGACTTGGGTCTTGGGCCTGGTTCTTC
>Ga0207674_10002942_pt1 | contig 21156 bp, 22 predicted proteins | sample KBSCornC72_FD_184303 | JGI IMG/M metagenome (GOLD analysis project Ga0207674, IMG submission 184303) | Corn rhizosphere microbial communities from Kellogg Biological Station, Michigan, USA - KBS Corn C7-2 (SPAdes) (version 2) | ecosystem: Host-associated > Plants > Roots > Rhizosphere > Soil ...
CCAGGGCCGCGACATCAAGCTCGATGAGAAGCGCGTCGAGGGCTACCGCAATTTCGCGACCAAGCTGTGGAACGCCGCGCGCTTCCTGCAGATGAACGGCGTCGGCGCAAGCGACAGCATCGCCGCGCCTGCCGCCGAGCTTCCGGTCAACCGCTGGATCATCGGCGAGGTGGTGGAAACGCTGGCCAAGCTCGACCGCGCGTTCGCCGAGCTGCGCTTCGACGAGATGGGCGACGCCATCTACCATTTCGTCTGGGGCACCTTCTGCGACTGGTATGTCGAGCTGATCAAGGGCGCGTTCGACGACGAGACGAAGCGCGTCGCTGCCTGGGCGTTCGACCAGATCCTGGTGATGCTCCACCCGCTGATGCCGTTCATCACCGAGGAACTGTGGAACGCCAACGAGCGGCCCTACGAGCTGATCGTCGCCAAGTGGCCCGAGTCCGAAGCGCAGGTCGACCCGCACGCCAAGCGCGCGATCGATGACCTGATCGCGGTCATCGATGGAGTCCGGGCGATGCGGGCCGAGCTCAATATTCCATGGTCCGCGGCATTAGTGCCGAACGTGATCAATGACGGCGACGCGGTGAACCGGCTCGACGCCGATTGGCCGACACTGGCACGGATGGCCAAGCTCGACCGACCACGGAACGTCGAGGCGATTCCGCCGGGCTCCGCCCAGATCGTGGTTGGCGGCGCGACGATCGCCTTCCCGCTGGGCGATGCGATCGATCTCGAGGCGGAGAAGGCCCGGTTGGACAAGGCCGCAGCCGCCGCGGAGAAGGAACGCGACTCGCTTGCCCAGCGTCTCGCCAATCCGAACTTCACCGAGCGGGCCAAGCCCGAAGCGGTGGAGAAGGCTCGCGCCGACCACGACGCGAAGGCCGCCGAGGCCGAGCGCCTGCGCGCGGCTTTGGAGCGGTTGGGTTAGGCGTTCCCCGGCGAAGGCCGGGGTCCAGGGCAGCGGGAACCGCTGCTCCGCAGCGGCCTGGGCTCCAGCCTTCGCCGGAGAACAATAAAAGGAGAGCGCATGGCAACAGCAGCACCGAAACGCGGCGACCTCACGCAAGGGCCGATTGCGAAGACCCTGCTCGCCTTCGCTTTGCCGACGCTCGCAAGCTCGATCCTCCAGTCGTTGAACGGGACGGTCAACGCGATCTGGGTCGGGCGCTTCCTCGGCGAGCGCGCCCTTGCGGCGACATCCAACGCGAACATGGTGATGTTCCTGCTGACCTCGTTCGTGTTCGGCTTCGGCATGGCCTCGACCATCCTCATCGGCCAGTCGTGGGGCCGCAAGGACGTCGACGGCGCGCGCCGGGTGTTCGGAACCGCGGGCGGCGGGATGGTCGTCGTCACCATCATCGTCGCGATCGCCGGCTATTTCCTCTCCGGCTCGATCCTGCGCCTGCTCGGCACGCCGGCCGAGGCCGCGCCGCTCGCGCTCGCCTACCTCCAGGTGATCTTCCTGGCGATGCCGGCGCTGCTGCTCCTGACCATGCTGATGATGGCGCTGCGCGGGGCTGGGGACAGCATGACTCCCTTGTGGTTCATGATCGTCGCGGTGGTGCTCGACATGGGGCTCAACCCGGTGTTCATCCTGGGGCTCGGCCCGGCGCCGCGCCTCGGCATCGCCGGGTCGGCGACGGCGACACTGATCGCCAATTACACGGCGCTGATCGGGCTGCTCGGCTACATGTACCTCAAGGAGCTGCCCCTGCGGCTCCGCGGCAGCGAGCTCAAATATCTCTGGTGCGATCCCGGCATCCTCAAGACGATCGTGGTCAAGGGGCTGCCGATGGGCATCCAGATGGTGGTGATCTCGCTCTCCGCACTGGCGCTGGTCGGCCTGGTCAATCGCGAAGGCGTCGACACCACGGCCGCGTTCGGAGTCGCGCTGCAGCTGTGGACCTACGTGCAGATGCCGACGATGGCTGTCGCGGCCGCCGTCAGCGCGATGGTCGCGCAGAATATCGGCGCCGGCAAATGGGAGCGGGTGGGCGCGGTCACGCGGGTCGGAGTCGTCCAGTCGCTGCTGATCACGGGCGCGCTCATCGTGCTCATGACGCTCGCCGACCGTCCGGTGCTTGCACTGTTCATGGGCGGCGACAGCCCCGCGCTTCCGATCGCGCGGCACATCCACCTCGTCGCGACCTGGAACTTCCTGCTGTTCGGGGTGATGATGGTGCTGTTCGCGACCGTCCGCGCGAACGGCGCGGTGTGGGCGCCGCTGATCATCCTCACCGTCGGGCTCGTGCCGGTGCGCTTCGGCTATATCTTCGCCACCTACGGCTGGTTCGAGCATCGGGCCGACGCAATCTGGACGAGTTTCCCAGTGACCTCGCTGATCAACGTCGGTCTCGCGACGGCTTATTATCTTCACGGCGGGTGGAAGAAGGCGCGGATGGCGGTGCAGCCCGCACAGGACCAGCTGCTCGAGGATGCCGAGGCGACGCGCGAGCCCGGCGGCGCGCTCAACCCGTCCGGTTGACACTGTCCGCACGGATCGGCATTTGCGGGGCATCCATCGAGACCGGCTGAGGGACAGGCCCGAAGACGCCGGGGCAACCGGGTGAGCCGCCAGGCTTATCAAAGGTGCCAAGTCCTGCGGGGACCTGAGGTCCGCCGGCAGATGGTTGTGATTGGCCCTTAGGGGCGAGTCCTGGCTATCCGTCACCCCGCAAGCATCGATGGTGCGACCATCGATGGGGTTCGACGATGCTTCAAGATTGCCGGTTCGAAGGACAGGTCGCCGCGGTTCACGGTGAGTTCGAGGCGCTAGTCGATTTCCGCCACTTCGGCCGCGGTGAAGCGACGATCCGCTACGAGCTCGTGGGGACGAGCGGACCGCTGCTGGTCGTCGCCGGCGGGATTTCCGCCGATCGGCATGTCGTCGCCTCGCGGGAGCTTCCGGAAGCCGGCTGGTGGCAGGCGGTCGCCGACGCCTTCGCTCCCGACCGCAACCGTATCCTCGCCATCGATTGGCTCGGCGCCGACGGACGCATCGACCGGCCGATCGATCCCGCGGACCAGGCGGAGGCGCTGGCGCTCACCCTCGATCACCTCGGCCTCGACCGCTGCGACGCGTTCGTCGGCGCAAGCTACGGCGCGATGGTCGGCATGCACCTTGCCGCGCTCCATCCCGACCGCGTCGGCCGCCTCCTCGCCTTCTGCGCCGCCCACCGCGCGCACCCGTTCGCGAGCGCGCTCCGCTCGGTCCAGCGCCGGACGATCGCGCTCGCCGAGACCCTCGGCGACGCCAACGACGGCGTTGCGCTCGCCCGCTCGCTGGCGATGATCACCTACCGGTCGCCCGAGGAGTTCGAGCAGCGCTTCGCCGCACCACCGGCCATCCGCGACGGCGCGGTCGAGATTGGCGCCGACTCCTATCTCGCCGCGCAAGGCGAGCGCATCGTCGGCCGCCTCGGCGCAGTCGCCTACCGCCGCCTCTCCGAATCGATCGACCTGCACGCGATCGAGCCGCGCAGCATCCGCTGCCCGGTCACGCTTGCAGGGGCCGACACCGACCAGCTCGTCCCGCTCGCAGACGTGGAGGCGCTCGCCGCAGCCTCCCCGGGCAGCGAGATTCACGTCATCCGCTCGCTCTACGGCCACGACGCCTTCCTCAAGGAAGCCGGTCAGGTCGGCGCGATCCTCTCTTCCAGCCTGTGCAGTCTCGGAGCCCGCTCATGAACATCTACTCGAAGACGATCGCCGCCAGCGCCCGCTCCACACGCGCGGTGCGGGCCGGGATCGATTGCGATGCCGCGCACTCCGCGGTCGTGCCGCCGATTACTTTGTCGGCCAATTTCGCGTTCAGCGAGCTCGGCCGGAACCCGCGTTACGACTATACCCGCAGCGGCAATCCGACGCGCGACCTGCTCGCAGACGCGCTCGCCGACCTCGAGGGGGGGGCAGGGGCGGTCGTCACTGCGACCGGGATGGGCGCGATCGCGGTCGTGCTGCACGCTTTCCTCGAACCGGGCGACCGGCTGGTCGTGCCGCACGATTGCTACGGCGGCAGCCTCCGCCTGTTCAGCGCGCTGGCGGCGAAAGGCGCGTTCGTGCTCGACGTATGCGATTTCCTCGACCCGCCGGCACTCGCCGCCGCGCTCGAGCGAGGGCCGAAGCTGGTGTGGATCGAGACTCCATCCAACCCGCTGCTGCGGATCACGGACCTCGCCGCGGTGACCGCCGCCGCCCGGGCGCAGGGCGCCATCGTCGCCGCCGACAACACCTTCCTCTCCCCCGCGCTCCAGCGCCCGATCGAGCATGGCGCGCACATCGTGGTCCATTCGACCACCAAATATATCAACGGCCACAGCGACGTGGTCGGCGGCGCGGTGATCGCGCGCGAGCCTGAGCAGGTCGAGCAGCTCGCCTGGTGGGCCAACGCGCTCGGTCTGACCGGCGCGCCGTTCGACAGTTATTTGACGCTGCGTGGCCTGCGCACGCTCGACGCCCGGCTCCGCGTCCACCAGGAGAATTGCGCCGCCGTTGCCGAGCTGCTGGCCCGCCACCCGGCGGTCGAGCGCGTTCATTACCCCGGCCTTTCCGCGCATCCGGGGCACGATATTGCCAAGCGCCAGCAGGACGGGTTCGGCGCGATGCTTTCGTTCGAGCTTCGCGGCGGCGAGCCGGCCGTCCGCGCTTTCGTCGACGGCTTGTCCTGCATCACGCTCGCGGAATCGCTCGGCGGCGTCGAAAGCCTCGTCGCCCATCCGGCGACGATGAGCCACGCCGCCCTGAGCCCCGAGGAGCGGATGCGCGCCGGCATCGGCCCGGGCCTGCTGCGCGTCTCCGTCGGCATCGAGCATCTCGACGACCTCGTCGCCGACCTCGCCGCTGCGCTGGCCCGCGCTGAGGTTGCGCGATGTTAGTGGCCACGTCTTCGGTTCCGGCGTTCGACTCCGCGCCGGCCGCAACCGGGGAGGGCGGGATCGCACGCCTCGCCCTCCTCGGCAGCGGAACCGTTGGCCAGGCGGTGCTACGCCGGCTCGAGACGATGCAGGCCTGGCCCGGCGGCAGCAATTTCCGCCTGGTCTACGCAGCCAACACGCGTCTCGCGTTGGCCCACCCGGACGGGTTGTGCCCGAAAGCCTCGCGGGAGCGCCTGGTCGATGCGCCGCGAGGCGCGCGCTGCCCGGCGAACGTGCTCGATGCGCTCGGACCATCCGGGATCCGGATCCTGATCGACGCGACCGCCGACGCAGGGGTTGCGGCGAGCCATCCCACACACCTCGAAGCCGGCGTGAGCGTCGCCACCGCGTGCAAGCTCGCCGCCGGCACTTCGCTCGAGCGGTGGCGCTCGATCGAGCAGGCCTGCGCCGTATCGGGCGCTCGCTTCGGCGACCGCGCGACGGTCGGCGCCGGCCTTCCGCTGTTGCGCTCGATCCGCGAGCTGCGCGCCGGGGGTGACCGCATCCATGCGATCGCCGGCGTGATGTCCGGGTCGCTCGCCTGGTTGTTCGACCGGTTCGACGGCACGCGGCCGTTCTCGCAGCTGGTCAAGGAGGCGCGGGCCGCGGGCTACACCGAGCCCGACCCGCGCGAGGACCTGTCGGGCGAAGACGTTCGTCGCAAGCTGCTCATCCTCGCCCGCGCAGCCGGGTTCGCCATCGACAGCGGCGAGGTGGCGGTGGAATCACTCGTGCCCGACATCCTCGCCAGCGCACCGTTGGAGTCCGTCGAACCGCTGCTCGCGGAGCTCGATGCGCCTCTTGCCGCGAAGCTTGGCGCCGCTCGCGCACAAGGCTGCACCCTCCGGTTCGTCGCGCGTCTCGACGCTGCCGGGGCGCGGGTCGGCCTGGAAACGCTGTGTCCGAGCGATCCGCTGGCAAGCGGCGGCGGGACCGACAATCGGGTGGCGATCTGGTCGGATCGCTACGCGAGCCAGCCGTTGATCATCCAGGGACCCGGTGCAGGCCCGGAAGTCACCGCCGCGGCGCTGATCGACGACGTGCTGGCGCTCAGGGCTGCGGCGGTTGCTGCGCGCGTCTGAACGCTTGGCGGGGGCAGGGTCGGCGGGCTAGACGCGCGGCCATGTCCTCTTACCCCTACCTCCGCATGCGCCGCGGCCGCGTCAGCCCGTGGATGCGCGACATGCTCGCCGAGAACCGGCTGCATCCGAGCGACTTCATCTGGCCTTTGTTCATTTGCGAGGGCTCGGATTGCGTCGAGATGATCGGGTCCCTCCCCGGCGTCTCCCGCTGGAGCATCGACCGCATTGGCGCAAAGGCGAAGGAGGCGGCCGCGCTCGGCATCCCGTGCGTCGCGCTGTTCCCCAACACGCCCAACGAGCTGCGCACCGACGACGCGCGCGAGGCGCTCAACAAGGACAACCTCATCTGCCGCGCGATCAAGGCGATCAAGGACGCAGCGCCCGAAATCGGCGTTCTGACCGACGTCGCGCTCGACCCGTACACCAGCCACGGCCATGACGGGCTGGTCGACGGCACCGGCTACGTCCTCAACGACGACACGGTGCGCGTGCTGACGGACCAGGCGGTGGTGCAGGCGGAGGCCGGCGCCGACATCGTCGCACCGTCGGACATGATGGACGGCCGGGTCGCCGCAATCCGCGAAGCGCTGGAGGAAGCGGGGCATCAGAATGTCGCGATCATGGCATACGCCGCCAAATATGCCTCGGCTTTCTATGGCCCGTTCCGCGAGGCGGTCGGATCATTGGGCCGGCTAAAGGGCGACAAGCGCACCTACCAGATGAACCCTGCGAACATCGAGGAAGCGCTGCGCGAGGTCGAGCTCGACCTCGCGGAGGGCGCCGATTTCGTCATGGTCAAGCCGGGCCTGCCCTATCTCGACGTCGTCTCGCGGGTGAAGGAGGCGTTCGGAGTGCCGACCTTCGCGTACCAGGTGAGCGGCGAATATGCGATGATCGAGGCCGCCGCGGCGGCGGGCGCCGGCGATCGCGACGCTTTGATCCTCGAAACCCTGACCGCATTCAAGCGCGCCGGAGCGACCGGAGTGCTGACCTATCACGCGCTCGACGCCGCGCGCCTGATCGCCGGATGATCGACGCGTTGCGGGGGGAGATCGAGCGGCTTCGGGCCGCCGCCCGCCCGCTCGAGCCCGACACTGCCGAACGCCGCGAGCTTGGCGGCCTCGCGCTGGATCACGCCTTGTCCTTCCTCGACGGCGTCGAGGATGCGCCGAGCTTGCGCCCGGCGACGGAAGTCTTCGCCGAGCGGCTCGACCCCGAATTCACTGAGCAGGGCAGGGCGCCGGCATCCGTGCTCGGCTACGTCGGCGCCTGCATCGAGAAGCCTGGGATCGCGACCACGTCGCCGCGTTTCATGGGCTACATCCCCGGCGGCGGGTTGTTCCACTCGGCGCTTGGCGACATGCTCGCCGCAGCCGCCAACAAATATGCCGGCTTCGCGCCTGCCGCGCCTGGAGCGGTGCGGATCGAGAACGCGTGCACGCAGTTCCTCGCGAGCGTCATCGGTTACCCGGAGACCGCAGCCGGAACGCTGACTTCGGGCGGGAGCATCGCCAACCTCACCGCGATCGTCGCCGCGCGCGAAGCCCGCGATCCCGATGGCGGCGGCGCGGTCTATCTCACCCGCTTCGCCCATCATTGCGTCGACAAGGCGCTCCACATCGCCGGCCGCGCCCGCTCGGCCCGGCGCGTCATCGCGACCGGCTCCAACCACCGCATGTCGGTCGAAGCGCTCGAGCAGGCGCTCGAAGACGACCGCCGCGAGGGCATCCGGCCCTGGCTCGTGGTCGCCTCGGCCGGCACCGTCGACACCGGCGCGATCGATCCGCTGCCCGAAATTGCCGAGCTCTGCCGCCGCTATGGCGCGTGGCTCCACGTCGACGGCGCCTATGGCGGGCTGTTCGCCTTGTGCGACGAAGGCAGAGCGAAACTCCGCGGCATAGAGCAGGCCGACAGCGTCGCGCTCGACCCGCACAAGACGCTGTTCCTGCCCTACGGCACCGGCGCTGCGCTCGTCCGCGAGGGCAAGCATCTGCTCGACGCGTTCAGCGCCAGCGCGGAATATATCCGCCCGTTCAGCGAGACCGACGTCGGTCCGTCGCCGGCCGACCTGTCGCCCGAGCTCACCCGCCATTTCCGCGCGCTGCGCCTGTGGCTGCCGCTGCAGATCGCCGGCGTCGCAGCGTTCCGCGCCGCCCAGGCGGAGAAGCTGGCGCTCGCCCGCTACTTCCATGCGCGGCTGGTCGAGCTCGACGGCTGGGATGCCGGTCCCGTACCGGATCTCTCGGTGGTCGCCTTCCGCTACCTGCCGAAAACCGGCGATGTGGACGCGTTCAACGAGCGGCTGATCAAGCACGTCCAGGACGAAGGCCGGGTGATGCTGAGCGGCACGCGGATTGACGGCCGCTTCTACCTGCGCTGCGCCATCCTCTGCTTCCGCACCCATCTCGAGCATGTCGACGAGGCGCTCGCCGCCGTGGTTCGCGGGGTCGAGGCCCTGAGTGACTGAGGTCGCCGCCGAAACCGAGCGGCTGCGGCTGCGCACTTGGGACGAATCCGACCGTCTTGCTTTCTACGACATCATGAACACCCCCGCGGTCACGCGCTGGCTGGGCGGTGTTCAGTCGCTCGAGGACTGGACCGCCGGCTATCAGCGGCTGCTCGGCTACCAGCGCGACTTCGGCTTCACCTTCTGGATCGTCGAGCGCAAGTCGGACGGCGCGATCCTCGGTTTCTGCGGGCTCAAGCGCGCCAACGCTCCAGGGGGCGACGGTATCGCCGGAGAAGTCGAGATCGGCTGGCGGCTGCGCGAGGATGCGTGGGGGCTGGGCTATGCCAAGGAGGCGGCGATCGCCTCGCTCGACTTGGCCTTCAGCCGCTTCGACGCGCCCCGCGTCGTCGCCATCACCGCTGAGGGTAATCTCCCGAGCCAGGGGCTGATGATCCGGCTCGGAATGACGCGGCGGCCCGACCTCGATTTCGTCGACCGGCGCTTCGCGGAAGACGATCCGGTCAATCCGCAGGTCGTGTTCGTGATGGATGCGCCGGACTGGCGGAAGCATCGCTTGCGCTGCCTTGATCCAGGCCCCACCATCCCGCGCTAGGGGCTGCGGAACGGGGGAGGCAAAGCGTCGATGGCGGAAGAGATAGCGGCCGGCGCCGGTCCGGTCCGACGGCGCTTCGTCGCGACGATTTTCACCGGTTCGTTTCTGTTGTTCCTGGTCCAGCCGATGATCGCGCGGATGGCGTTGCCGCGCCTCGGCGGAGCGCCGACGGTGTGGAACTCGGCGATGCTGGTTTATCAGGCCCTGCTGCTCGCCGGCTACGCTTACGCGCACTGGCTCGGCCGGTTTCGGCCCGGTCGCCAGGCCGGAATCCACCTTGTTGTCCTCGTGTTCGCCGGGCTGACCCTGCCGATCGGCCTCATCGCCGCCAATCCACCACCCGATGCCAATCCGTTCCTGTGGGTTCCGTGGCTGTTGCTGGTGTCCATCGGCCCCTTGTTTTTCGCCGTTTCGGCGCAGGCGCCGCTGCTCCAGCGCTGGTTCGCCTTGTCCGACGGCGGCGATCCCTATCCACTGTACGCGGCCTCCAACCTTGGCAGCTTCGGCGGCCTGATCGCTTACCCGTTCCTGGCCGAGCCGCTGCTGGCGATCAGCCAGCAGCGCTGGTTGTGGACGATCGGCTATGTCCTGCTCGTGCTGCTGGTGGCGTGGTGCGGGCTGCGCCTGCCGCGCTCGGGTCCGGTCGAGCGCGCAGAGGCTCCGGCTATTGCCGCACCCGACGCGCGAACGATCCTGAAGTGGATCGCGCTTGCCGCAGTTCCGTCCGGGCTGATCCTGTCGACCACGCTGCACATCACGACGGACCTGGTCGCGATGCCGCTCTTGTGGGTGCTTCCGCTCGGCGCATACTTGCTCAGCTTCACCTTCGCATTCGCCGCCAATCGCGACCCGGCCAATGCGGTCGTTCGGCTCGCGCCGCTGATCCTGCTGTTTGCCTGCTTCGGCGTGTTCATCGATTTCAGCTGGCTCGTCCTGCTGTTCGGCGCGATCTCGATCCTCAACGTCTTCACGGTCTCCGTCGCGCTGCACAGCCGGTTGTTCGAAACGCGCCCCCCGCCCCAGCAGCTGACGTTCTTCTATCTGATGATGTCGGTCGGCGGGGTGCTGGGCGGCGCCTTCTGTGCGCTCGTCGCGCCGCTGATTTTCAACTGGACCTATGAACATTTGCTGCTGCTCGTTGCCGCCGCCTGGCTGATGACCGCGGCCAGCCCGTTCGAGCGGTTCGTCCGGCTGTGGGACGGCAGCACGGCGGCACGGCGCGTCACCGTCGCCAGCCTCGTGGCGCTGGTCGTGCTGGTCGTCGTGACCAAGGGTTTGCTTGGCCTGACGGCGGTCAGCAATCTCAACCGCGCGGCGACGATCGCCATCATCACGCTTGCCATCTTCGCCATCGGCAACCGCGCGCTGTTCGCCGCTGCGACCGCCGCCTTGCTGCTTTCGGCCGGGGGTTGGGAGCGGCTCGCGCTCAGCGCAGAGCCGGGCACCCTGACCCGAAGCTTCTTCGGCATCTATCTGGTCAAGCCGGGCGCCAACGACTCGCGGACGCTCGTCCACGGAACGACGCTCCACGGCATCCAGAACCGCGGTTCGCCGGAACGCGAACGGATGGAAACGACTTATTATGCGCCGCTGTCCGGCGTCGGTCTGGCGATGCGGTCCGCGCAAAATCTGTTTGGCCCGCACGCGCGTATCGGGATCGTCGGCCTCGGCACTGCGACCCTCTCCTGTTATGCCCGGCCCGGTCAGGATTGGACCTTCTACGAGATCGACCCGGCCGCGGTCGGGATCGCGACGGACCCGCACGGGTTCACCTTCCTCGCGCGCTGCAAGCCCGAAGCGCACATCGCGCTGGGCGATGCCCGGCTGCTCATCGAACGAGCGCCGTCGGCGTCGATCGATCTCCTTGTGCTCGATGCATTCTCGTCGGATTCGGTGCCGATGCATCTGCTGACCAGCGAAGCCTTTGCAGACTATCGGCGGGTGCTCGCGCCCAACGGGCTGCTGATGGTCCATATCTCCAATCGCTATCTCGATCTGAGGCCGGTGGTTGCCGCGGCCGCGACGACGGGCGGCTGGACTGCGAGCTTGCGCCGCTATCGGCCTGACCCGGCGGGGTTCGCGCTCAACGAGACCGGTTCCGATTGGGTCGCCATGTCGCTGAACCCGCAGGTCGTCGAGCGGCTGGTCACTGGGACGGGAGAGCAATGGACGCCGCTGCGGCCCCGCCGCGGATTCGCGCCGTGGACCGACGACCATTCGAGCGTGCTGCCGCTGATCGACTTGTCGCAGCTCTGATCGTCTAGCGGCCGAGCGTCGCCTGGATCGCCTTGACCGTCCGCGACTGGCGCTCGTCGATCGCGCCGACCTCGGCGCTCGCCCGCTGGATCGCGGCGAGATCGTTGGGTGCCATTCCGTCATTGGCTTGCAGGCGGTCGCCGCCGAGCGAGTCGATATCCCCCAGCGCGCGGGCGGTCCCGTCGCGCGCGGCGATCGCGCGGGTCAGCGCTTCCTCGGCCGCGATCCAGCTCTCGCTCTGCGGGGCGCCCGCGGTCGCCGCGAGCCGCCGCGCCTCGGCCGCCGCAGCCTCGAACGCGCCGTCGCCGCTGTGCGCCGCGGCGACGAGCTGGGCGAGCCGCGCAGTTAGCGACGCATCGGCCGGGCGGTCGTTCATCGGTCGCACTACTTCGACCCGTGGGTCGATCGCCTCCGCCGGGCGCGGCAGTAGAGAGGGTGGGGCGTTGCTCGACGAGCATGCACCCAAGACCAGAACGGCGGCGATGATCGCTGGAACGCGCATGTGCGGGCTATAAGAAGAAAATGGCGCGCCCGGAAGGATTCGAACCTCCGGCCCCCAGATTCGTAGTCTGGTGCTCTATCCAGCTGAGCTACGGGCGCGCGGGTTGCCGCAGAAGCGGCAGGCGCGCGACATAGGGGGGAGAGCGGGAACGCGCAACCCCGCCGCGAGAGGCTGACGCGGGCAGCGAATCGGCTATGAGGGCACGTCATGGGAACCGGCCAGGATCCGCGCCTGCTGCGCCGCTTGCTCCGCGCCAGGGACCGCATGGACGCCGCCAGCCACGAGGAATGGCCGGTATCGCGCCTGGCCGAGGTCAGCGGCGTGTCGGAAGCGCATTTCGCGCGGTCATTCGCGCAGGCGTTCGGAGTCCCGCCGCACCGCTATTTGCTCACCCGCCGGATCGAACGCGCCAAGGCGCTGCTGCGCGACACCGACCTGCCGATCATCGACATCGCGTTCGAGACCGGGTGGAACAGCCTCGGCACCTTTGGCCGCGTGTTTCGCGACGTCACCGGCCGGTCCCCGACCGAGCTCCGCGCGTGCGAGCGGTCGGCGAGCCACGCGCTTGAGGAGGTGCCGCATTGCTACGTCAAAGCGGCGCAGCGTCCCGACCTCACAATCGCAGTTTCGGAGAAGCGGCGGCGCGATGCCGGCGATAATGGCGACGCCGAACAGCAATCGGAGGTCCCATGAGCACCCAGGTTCAAGTCGCCGGAATCTACGTTCACGACCAGGACGAGGCGTTGGGCTTCTACGTCGACAAGCTCGGATTCGCGGTCCACACCGACGCGCGCAACGGCGACTATCGCTGGCTGACCGTCGCGCACCCGGACCAGTCCGGCTTCCAGCTCGGCCTGTTCCGCCCTCAGGCGCCGCTGGTCGACGATGCGACCGCGGCCAGCCTCAACGAGGCGGTGGCCAAGGGCGCGATGCCGCCGCTGGTCCTCGTCGTCGACGATTGCCGCGCCGCCTACGACCGGTTCAGCAGCCGCGGGGTCGAGTTCACCCAGCAGCCGGTCGAGCGCTTCGGCAGCGTCGACGCGAGCTTCCGCGATCCCTCCGGCAACGGCTGGAAGCTGATCGAGGCGCGGCGTTGAGCGCGCGCCATGTGCATCGTTCCACCATCCGTGATTCTCGAGGGAGGCAGAATTGACCTTCAATCAATGGGTTCGGCAGGCGCACCGCTGGCTTGCGATCCTCTTCACGCTGACGGTGATCGCGAACTTCGTCGCGATGGCGGTGGGCACGCCGCCGATGTGGATCGTCTATTCGCCGCTCCCGCCACTGTTCCTGATGCTGCTGAGCGGCCTCTACATGTTCTTCCTGCCTTACATGCGGAAGGCGAAGGAGCAGGGCCGATGACCGTAGCGCAGGAAATTGACGCCAAGATCGCGGCGCTCGGCGACTGGCGCGGAGCGACGCTCGCTCGGATGCGCCGCCTGATCCGCGAGGCCGACCCGGCGGTCGAGGAAGACCTCAAGTGGCGCAAGCCCTCGAACCCCGCGGGAGTCCCGACCTGGTCGCACGCCGGAATCCTGTGCACGGGCGAGACTTACAAGGACAAGATCAAGCTGACCTTCGCCCGCGGCGCAGCGCTCGAGGACCCGAAGGGCCTGTTCAACTCGAGCCTCACCGGCGGCACCCGCCGCGCGATCGACATCAGGGAAGGCGAGGAGGTCGACGTCGAGGCGTTCAAGGCACTGGTGCGAGAGGCGGTCGCGGCCAACCTGGGGCACAAGGCCTGAGTCCACGCTCGTCACCCCCCGCGGACGCAGGGGTCCCGCTGCCTCAAGAACAAGCGGGATTCCCGCTTTCGGGAATGACGAACTCGTTGAAAATTTTGAGCGCTCAGGCGCTGATGGCGGCGGCGGGTGCTTCGCTGGTGCCGGCGGTGGCGCGTTCGGCGAAGTCGTGGGCGAGCTTGGCGTGCCAGGCTCGGGCCTGTTCGGTAATCGCGCGCTGCGCCTTCATGCGTTCCTCGACGGCCCTTCGGGCGTAATAGCGCGCGTTCGACTCCATGACTCGGTCCCCCAGTCCGCAGCCCCGGTCCAACCTCGTCCCACATCAAACGGAGCTGCTGCCGATCCGACCTTCGCCCCCAAAAGGCTAAGGAATGGTTACTATCCACAGGCGGCAGCCGGACCTGTCCCGGACCGGCACAGTTTGTGCCCCAAAGGTGACACGAACAGCCGCTAAGCGGATTATCGCCGAAACCTAACGACTCGTCGCTCGTTAGGGCGGAAAGAGTGTCGAAGGATACGACCATGCTGAGTTCGATCGAGTCCCGCCGCCGGCCTTACAACCCGAGCGTCCGTGGCTATCACGCCGTCTATCGCGAAGGGGAGATCAACCACTGTCCCGGCTGCGGACGGACGCACTGGATCATCGGCCGAGTCTCCGCCGAATGCGCGTTCTGCTCGACTGCGCTGCCGCTGACCGAGGCGTTCACCCACGGCCCGGCGCCGGCTCCAGTGTTCTGGAGCGGGTCGCGGCCGAGCTACGCCGACCTCGCCGCCTGAGGCACGAAGGAATCCAGTTCCGCCAGAGCCTTGGCGGGTATATGGTGGCCGACATGAAGAAGCTTGCCCTGATTGCCGCGCTGCTTGTCGCGACCGGATCGCCGGCCTTCGCCGGAGCGTCCAACTTCACGCTCGTGAACGGTGCCGGCGGGGCGCTCGACGGCCTGTCGATCCGCCGTTCGGGGACGAATGACTGGAAGCCGCTGGCGCAGGGCGCTGGCGGTGCCGTTCAGTTCAGCGATCCGGATTGTGCGTTCGACATCAAGGCGACCGTCGCCGGCGCGCCGGTCACCTGGGCCGGGGTCAATCTGTGCGGCGCGAAAAGCGTGACTCTGAAGCGCGATGCAGCTGCTGGCGCCTGGGTCGATTACGACCAATAGAAGCGTGGCGGCGGAGCGGCGCGCGATAAGGCGCGACGGCTAGCGCGGGCTGCGGGGGCTTCACCGAATCGAGCAGTCTGGCGCCGGCGAGGAACACGACGCCGGTACAGGCGACGGCCAGCAACCAGCCGCCGAAGCCGGGATAGGTCTCAAGATAATGGCGTCCGCGCTCGACCGCTCCAAGCGCGATGGCATAGGTCACCAGCCACGCCTCGAAGCGCGTCTTGATCGTGAACAGGCGGCCAACTTTCCGCAACATACCCAAAGCCTCGCAATCCTTAACGCAGGAACGGCTCGAGGTCTGTTTTGAGCCATTCCGGCCCTAAGAAACAAGGTTAACGTCGCGCTAGGGAAGGGCCGAGCGTCCCGTTTCGGGATTCAGGCGAGCTGGCCGAGATCGAGCGTGTCGAGCAGCGCGGCGCGGGCCGCTTCGATGTCGCGGATCAGCGCAGGGGAATGCAGCGCGTCGTTGGCGATCTCGGCCGGCCAGTGGCGGCGCACCACGTCGGCGATGCGGTCGAGCTTCGCATCATCGACGAGGAAGCGCGGATCGACCGTAGCGGGGTCCGCGACGACTCGCAGCCGGAGGCACGCCGGGCCGCCGCCGTTGGCCATCGACTGGCGCACGTCGACGATCTCGACCCGGCGGATCGGTCCGTTCCCCGCGAGATGCCGCTCGATCCATGCCCAGACCGACGGAGTCTCGCGGCACTCGCTCGGCGCGACGAGCGTCATTTCGCCGTCGGGCGGAGTCACCAGCTGGGCGTTGAACAAGTATGACCGCACCGCGTCGGCGAGCGGCACATCGGCATCGCTGACCTCGACATATTCGAAGCCGTCGACCAGCTGTTCGAGCCATCCGACCAGCGCGTCTTTGTCGGCGAACGCCTTCTCGTGGGCGAACAGCACCCGCTCGTTGGCGACCGCGACGACGTCGTTGTGGAAGGCGCCGGCGGCGATCGCTTCCTCGGATTGCTGGGCGAAGATCGTCAGCTCGGGGTCGAGCCGGTGGAGGCGGGCGATCGCCTTCGATGCCTCGATATGCTGGCGGGCGGGGAAGGGGCCGCCGGACACGCCGTAGACGAACACCTCGACTCCGCCCGCGCCGTGAGCCGAAGCGAGCCGCATATGGTTGGCCGCGCCCTCGTCGCCGAACGCTGGGGGGACCGGGTCGTGCACCGCGAAGGCGTCCGGGCCGAAGGCCAGCCTAAGCTGCGCGAGCGTTGCCGGCCACTCATGGCTGCGGTGCGGCATGGTGCGAAGGTTTGCGACGGTCAGGTGGCATTTGCCGTCGGCCGAGTCCGCTGCGGGCGAGACCGTCGCGGCGTTGGCGGCCCACATCGCCGAGGCGGACAGCGCATTGGCCGCGAGCGCCGGCTCCGCGTCCTCGAAGTCAGTCCCGAGATCGGCGAGCCACGCGCGGTTCGGCCGCGGGTGGGGCAGGAGCACGCCCTGCGGCAGGCCGAGCGCGAGATTGGCCCGCATCTTGTCGATACCCTGAAGCGCCGCGGCGCGGGGCTGCGACACGTCGCCCGCGTTGCGCTGCGAGGCGAGGTTGCCGAGGCTGAGCCCGGCGTAATTGTGGCTCGGCCCGATGATCCCGTCGAAGTTGATTTCCGTGACGGACATCATCGCCCGACCGCGAGGATCTGGTCGCCGGGCTTCACGCCGAGCATCCGCCGGGCGTCGGCCGAGACAGCGGCCTCGGTGCCGTCGACCTGGACCGTGGCATAGCAGGCGACGAAATCCTTGAGGCGGCCGTGCGCGACCATCATCGAACCTCCCTGTTCCGGCTCGTGGTCGGCGACGGTCAGGGTCAGCGCCTCCCGGACCGTCTTGATCGAGTCGGTCCGCGCAGTGACCGTCGGGCCGCCGTCGAAAATGTCGACATAGCTGTCCCAGATGAAGCCCTCGTTCTCGAGCATCTTCAGCGCCGCCCGGCCGGTCGGATGCGGCTGGCCGATCACTGCCCGCGCGCTCTCCGGGAGCATCGAGACGTAGATCGGACTCTTGGGGAACAGGTCGGCGATGAACTGCGTCCCGTGGATCGCATTGAACTCGTCCGCCTGGGGGAAGGTGAGGTCGAAGAAGCGCCCGCCGATCGCGTCCCAGAAGGGCGAATGGCCGCCCTCATCCATGACTCCGCGCAGCTCGGCGAGGACGGTGTCGCCGAACCGCTCGCGGTGAGATTTGATGAACAAATAGCGCGAGCGGGCAAGCAGCATGCCGAGGCCGCCGGCGCGCTCGTGCGGATGCAGGAACAACCCGCCGACCTCGCTCGACCCTTCGAGGTCCGTGGTGAGGTGGAGCAGAGCATTGCGGAAGGTCTTGCCCAGCTCCGCGCTCTTCTGGGTCAGCGTGGAGATCAGGTAGCTGTAGAAATTGTGTCGGGTGCCGACCGCGCCGAACACCTGGCAGGTCCCGCGGATCTGCTTGGTTTCGACATTTTCGAGCATGAACACGTACAGGTCGTCGCCGGGCGTATCGCCTTCGCGCTCGAAGCCCCTGGTGCTTTCCTCGAGCTTGGCCTCTAGCGTCGCTTTCTCGGCCGGCAGGTTGGTGAATCCGCCGCCGGTCAGCTTCGCGAGATTGTAGAAGGCGCGAAGGTCGCTCTTGCGCGCGGCGCGGATCCGGCAGGTCATGCAGCCTCCGCCGCCAGCCGCAGAATCGTCAGCGCCGACAAGGCCGCTCGTTCCTTCAGCGATTCGACGATCAGATATTCCTCCATGCTGTGGATCTTGCCGCCGCGCACGCCCATCGTGTCGACCACGGGCACGCCGCATGCGGCGATGTTGTTGCCGTCGCATACGCCGCCCGACGGCTGCCATCCGATCGTCTGGCCGAGGTCGGCGCCCGCCTGGCTGACGAGAGCGAACAGTTGCTCGGCCTCGGGCGTCAGCGGCTTGGGCGGACGGCCGAAGCCGCCCTGGACCTCGATCCGGACGTCGCGCTCGGCGGCGATTGCGCTGATTGCAGTTTCGATCAGGTCCCGGGCGCGCTCCTCGTCCTCCGCCGTTCTCGGGCGCATGTTGACGCGGAGGATTGCGAGATCAGGCACGACGTTGCTCGGGCTGCCGCCGTCGATCCGCGAGGGATTGACGCTGAGTCCCGGATATTTGCCAGCGGCGAGGTGCAGTGCGAGGTCGGCCGCGGCGAGCAAGGCGTTGCGACCGTCCTCGGGATTGCGCCCGGCATGGGCCGAGCGGCCGTGGACGACGATGGCGAAATTGCCGCTGCCCGGCCGTGCGCCCGCGAGGGTTCCGTCAGGCAGGGCCGCGGGTTCGTAGGTCAAGGCGGCGCGCTTGCCGCGCGCGGCGCTCGCCAGCAGGTCGGCCGAGGCGAGCGAGCCGACCTCCTCGTCGCTGTTGATCACCACCTCATAGCCGAGGCGCGAAGCAAGCGGGCTTTGCTCGACCGCCTTCAGCGCGGCGAGCATGACGGCGAGCCCGCCCTTCATGTCGGCGACGCCCGGCCCGTTCAGGACGCCGCTCTCGAGCCAGCGGGTCTGCTGGAACTCGTGATCCGCGCCGAACACCGTGTCCATGTGGCCAGTGAAGAGGAGTTGGGCGGGGGCGTCCGGCCGGACGGTCAGGTGCAGATGTTTGCCATGCTCGAGTCGGTCGACGTGACCCGCGGTGTCGACCGCTTCGACGACGGCCGGGTCCGCGAACCGCAGCTCACCGGGGAGTGCCGAGAATGCGTCGGCCAGCAGCTTCGCGACATTGCCGAGCCCGGCAAGATTGCGCGAACCGCTGTTGATCGCGGCCCACTCGAGGACCTGATCGAGCATCGGTTCGGCGGACGCGCGCACGACCGCGTCCTGTTCGATAGGCGACAATTCCCCCATGGCCCGCTCCTAGCGAGACGGCCGGAGGAACGCCACACCGCTACAGTAGTCGTTCGAGCTCCGGCGCGCAAAGGCGGAGCGGGTCGCCGCGCTGCTCCACCTTGGCCATGGCCATCGCGCCGGAATAAGCGGCGATTACCATCGTCGCGCTCAGGGGATTCGGCGTATCAAGCGCACAACGCCGCCGTCGACAAAGCCGCCGCGGCGCTTCGGCCGGACTTCCAGCGCGAGCCCGAAACCCTGCGCCTCGAACCCACCGCGCGCTCCGAGCTCCGCTAGGCGCTCACCCGATCTCGGTGCCGTCGAAGCCGAGGGCGTCGGCGAGCCGGGCCAGCCGGCGCTCAACCGCGTCGCCGATCAGCGCTTCTTCGCCTTTGCTCACGATCAGTCGAAGGACACTGCCGTCCGCGCTGAGCTTCGTCTTCTTCAAGACCGATGCGACGCCGCCGGAGAGCCGCTGCCCGAGCCGCATCGCAAGCCCCCAGCAGTGCGCCCGTTTCAGCTGCCCGTCCTTGCACAATTGCTCCAGCCGGACGTCGGGCAGGCTGTCCCGCCCGAAGTTGGACGACAGCGCCTGCGCGATGATCACGCGCTGGGCCGGGCTGACCGCGACCCAATTGCCGTGGAGCGCCATCTCGATCCCGCGTTCGGCGCGAAAGCCGGGCGTCGCCTGCCACGCGACGTCGGCGAGCAGGCAGGACGCCAGCCGCAACCGCCGCATCTCGGGCTTGTCGTCGAACAGCGGCGCGATCCATTCCTCGAGCAGATCGCCGTGCTGACCGAAGCGGTGCTCGCTGCCGGCGGCTTCGCGCGCTTCGACGATCAAGGGATCGAACAGCCGGACCGCCGGCTTCAGCTTCGAATAAAGCAGGCCCTCGCGAATTCCGTAGGTCGATACGACGAGGTGCGACGGCGCCAGTTCCTCGACGATCAGGTCGAGCAGCATCGCCGCGCCTGGTGACGTCGCGAGCCGGGGCGGAGCGGCCGCGTTGGCGAGGCGCGGATCGAGTGCCCTGACCAGCTTCCTCAGCTCGCGCGCTCGGCTCGCCTTCATCCGATATTGGTGGGTGATCGGCAGCGGGAAATTGACCGCAAACATGTCGATCCGAGCGAGCGCTCGCCACGACCCGCCGACCATGTAGAACGGCCGGCCCTTGGCGAGATCGCGCAGGCCCGCCTCCTTGATTGCGGCTTTGAGAGCCTTGCGCGCGCGCCGTTCGCCGCCGGACGAGGTGTCGAGCCGAAGCACCCCGAGCGGAAGCGAGATCCCACCCGAACTCGCGCCGCCGGCGACCTCGACCAGCTCGAGGCTGCCGCCGCCGAGGTCGCCGACGATACCGTCGGCTTCGGGAATTCCGGACAGGACTCCCGCGCCGGCGTAATGCGCTTCCTCCTCGGCGGTCAGCACCTCGCAGTCGAAGCCGATCTTCGCGAGCTCGCGCACGAAATCGGGGCCGTCGTCGGCATCGCGGATCGCGGCGGTTGCGACGACCTGCGTCCGCCGCACCTCCATGTGGTCGACCAGCAGGCGGAAACGCCGAAGCGCCGCAAGCGTCTGCTCGCGCCCGGATGGGTCGAGGTGCCCCGTCCGGTCGAACCCGGCGCCGAGGCCGGCGAGCACTTTCTCGTTGAAGATGGGCGAAGGAATACGCGGCGGCCCGGCATAGACGACGAGTCGGACCGAGTTCGACCCGATATCGATGATCGCGACAGGCTCGGGGGTCTTCAGGCCTAACGTCCCCGATGGAAGCTGAGCTTGGGAACCTTGCGGCCCTTCTTCAGCGCCTGGCCGCGGCCCGACAAACTCGGGTTCGACATGAAGTAATTGTGCAGGTTGAATTCCTGGCCAGTCTTGGGCTCGAGCCGGGTCGAGGTGCCGTCCGGGTTGAGCCGCCAGCTCTGCTCATTGTCGATGAGGTTGGCCACCATCACCTGGTCGAGCAGCTGGGCGTGCACGGTCTTGTTTTCGATCGGCAGCATATATTCGATCCGCCGGTCGAAATTGCGCGGCATCCAGTCGGCCGAGCTGATGTACACCTTGGCCTCGGCATGGGGCAGCGCATGGCCGTTGGCGAAGCACCATAGCCGCGAATGTTCGAGGAAGCGGCCGACGATCGACTTGACGTAGATGTTGTCGCTGAGGCCAGGGACGCCCGGCCTTAGGCAGCATATGCCGCGGATGACGAGGTCGATCGGCACGCCCGCTGCGCTCGCTTGGTAGAGCTTCTCGATGATAGCCGGGTCGACCAGCGAGTTCATCTTCGCCCAGATTCCGGAAGGCTTGGCGGCCTTGGCGTTGGCGATCTCGGCGTCGACCAGCCTGATCAGCTCGTTGCGCAGGGTCGCCGGCGACAGGACCAGGAGCTTCAAGTTTCGCGGCTCGAGGTAGCCGGTGATGTAATTGAACATCTTGGCGGCATCGCGCCCGGTCTTGGCGTCGGCGGTGAAATAGCTGAGGTCGGTGTAGATCTTAGCTGTGACCGGGTGATAATTGCCGGTCCCGAAGTGGCAGTAGGTGCGATAGCCCTTCTCCTCGCGGCGCACGACCATCGACACCTTGGCGTGGGTCTTCCAGTCGATGAAGCCGTAGAC
>Ga0207674_10002944_pt1 | contig 21149 bp, 17 predicted proteins | sample KBSCornC72_FD_184303 | JGI IMG/M metagenome (GOLD analysis project Ga0207674, IMG submission 184303) | Corn rhizosphere microbial communities from Kellogg Biological Station, Michigan, USA - KBS Corn C7-2 (SPAdes) (version 2) | ecosystem: Host-associated > Plants > Roots > Rhizosphere > Soil ...
GTGCCGGGAGCAAGCTGCGGCGCGCGAAACAGCCCGGCGGCATCGCTGGTCACCGTCTGCTGGGCATTGGTCGCATTGTTCTGGATCACAACTTTGGCGTTGGGGATGGCCGCGTCCGTCTCATCGAGCACTGTGCCCGAGATCGCCCCTTGGGTCGTCGTCTGCGCAAATATCGGACTTGCGGCCAGACACAGTACCGCCATAACCAGCAGTAGTTTCATCTTCATCTTTGGTCTCCTCAAAATTCTTCCCGTACGCCCATCCGCAAACGCCGCTTACAATCCACGCCTACAGTCCAGACATCTCTATTCTATGAGCAGCTCCACGGTTTCATACGCTGATTAAGGCCCTGTAAAGTTTCGGTAATCGAACATATATCAAGGTTTAGCGGTCACATTCGGTAACTCGTTTCGATTCAATAGGTCACAACAACACAGACGCCGATGCCCACTTCCCAGGGCCATCTGCGTATGCTGGAGTGACTTCAGAATGAGGAGTGAACCTTGATCGCTATGAAGGCCGCTACGAAGATCGCTACGAAATACGCCAGGAAATGCGCTGGTTCGGCTCTCCTCACCCTGTGCCTGACCGTAATGATCGCGTTCGTTCCCCGGATCTCCAACGCTCAATCCAGCGCGGCATCGAGCGACCAGTGGAGCCTTCAGTCTCCCGACGGCCACGTTTCGATCCAGCTCCACCGCTCGCCGCTCACCTACTCCGTCACCCGCAACGGCCAGACCGTTCTCCTCGATTCGCCCCTCGGTCTCGACCTCAAGGGCGAGCCGCCCTTCACGGACCTCCAGCTCATCGACCGCCAACAGAAGACGGTCGACACCTCGGCCGCTCCTGTCTGGGGCAAGTCCACCCCGATCCGCAATCACTACAACGAGCTGATCCTGTCCTTCAGTGAGCAGGCAGCGCCTCACCGCAAGCTCGGCCTCACCTTCCGCGCCTATGACGACGGCGTCGCCTTCCGCTACAACCTCTCCGCCCAGCCCGGCCAGCAGAACTTCGTCCTCACCCGCGAGCTCACCGGCTTCCGCTTCCCCGGCGACCCAACCGTGTGGGCCACCATGTACGCGGCCTTCCAGCAGTCGTCTGAAGAACACTACCCCCGCGAGCGGCTCTCCGACCTTCCCAGCTCCTCCATCGTGGGCCTTCCTCTCCTCGCCGAACTCCAGCCCGATCTCTACGTCGCCATCGCGGAGGCCGACCTCACCGACTGGGCCGGAATGTCTCTCAAGCCCACCAACTCCGGCCTCGTCGCCAACCTTTCGCCGCGGCTCGACGGCAACGGCCTGGTCGCCTCCACCCTGCCCCATGCCTCTCCCTGGCGCGTCCTTATGCTCGCGGCGACCCCCGGAGCCCTGATCGAATCCTCCCTCATCGAGAACCTCAACCCGCCATCCGCGATCAAAGATACCTCGTGGATCCACCCCGGCAAGATGGCCTGGGACCACTGGTGGAGCGGCGACACCAAGGTGGATAACGACACCATCAAGCGCTACATCGCCTTCGCCGGCGAGATGGGCTTTCCCTATCAGCTCATCGACTGGCAATGGTACGGTCCCTTCAACGAGCCCACCGCCGACATTACCCGGCCAGCTCCTCAGCTCGACATGCCCATGCTGCTTCAGTTCGCCCGAGACCACCACGTCCGCGAGTGGCTATGGCTGCACAGCGGAGACGTCAACCGCGCGCTCGAAGCCAACAAGCTCGATGCCGCCTTCGCTCTCTATGAGAAGTGGGGCATCGCCGGCGTCAAGATCGACTTCATGGATAGCGACGACCAGGACATGGTTAACTGGTACATTCGCGTCGTCCGGCTCGCCGCCGCACACCACCTCATGGTGGACTTCCACGGAGCCTTCAAGCCCACCGGCCTGCGTGTCACCTACCCCAATCTCCTCACCCGCGAGGGCGTCCTCGGCAACGAGTACAACAAGTTCAGCAACCGCGTTACTCCGACCCACAAGCTAACGCTACCCTTCACCCGCATGCTCGTCGGCCCCATGGACTATACCCCCGGCGGCTTCCTCAACCGCAGCCCATCCCAGTGGAAGCAGACGACGCCGACGGAGGTGATGGGCAGTCGCGCCCAGGAGCTGGCTCTCTTCGTCGTCTACTGGAGTCCCCTCACCTGCGTCACAGACGACCCGGAGCACTACCGCAACCAGCCCGGCCTGGACTTCCTCCGCGTTGTCCCTACGATCTGGGATGAAACCCGGGTCCTGGACGGTGCCGTGGGCGAACACATCGTCGTCGCCCGCCGCCAGGGAGACCGATGGTTTGTCGGAGGCATGACCGCCGACCAACCTTATACCTATCGCCTGTCTCTCAGCTTCCTCGGCAAAGGCACGTACACCGCTCACCTCTTCACCGACCCCACTAACCCCGAAGCCAGCTACGAGTCTCTGGACCAGAGCACCCGGACCGTCACCTCCAAAGACACTCTGACCCTGCCCATGCGACCGGCCGGAGGAGCGGCCCTCTACTTCGAACCGGCCAAACCATAAAGGCCGTCATCGCAATCCATCACAAATGCACGTCATCTCGACCGGAGGCGGCGCTTTTGCCGCCGCAGCGGAGAGACCCCTGTATTTCGCCTTTCTCTCGCTTCCAATGCAAACCTCCGCACCCGTCAACGCCCTTGCGTCGCGGAAGCCGGGGCATGACCGATAAACCCGTCCACCCATTGAATGAAGTACTTCATATTCGGAGCGTCAGTGTGCCCGCCATCGTCCTGTCGCCACGCAAGCTGTCCGCCGAGCAGCCCCGCGTTGACCGGCGGCATCTTCGCCGTGCGGTAGTCGTCATAGCCGCTCAGCCCCTTCGCGCCCAGCAGCCTGAAGACCGGGCTCGCCGCCACCGTCGCCATAAAGCTCCCCTGATGATCCAGCCACTTGGCGTCGCCTTTCTCCGGAATCCCGTAGCTGATAAACGTCAGCCGCGGCGCGCACAGCGCGATCAGCTCATTCGAATCGACCGGAATATCGCCCGGATTCCTGCTGCCGAAGCTCGCCTCCGACGCGCCGTACTTCATGAAGTTCCCGGCCATCCAGTAGTACTCGCCGCCCGTCAGGCTCTCCACCGCCTCGCCGAAGTTGCGCCGCAGCAGCGTCGCGCCGCCCTTGCCCGAAGACCCCACCAGCACCATGGCAAAGCGCCGGTCGAAGGCCATCGTCACCAGCGCCGCCTTGCCGTAGCGCGAGACACCCTCGATGCCGACGCGCTTCGCATCGACCGCCTTATCCGTCTCAAGATAGTCGAGCCCGCGCCCGGCACCCCACGCCCACGCGCGCAGCGCTCCCCAATCCTCCGGCGTGCGCGGCTGCCCCTTGTTCACCAGCCCGATGATGCCTCGCGTCAGCCCCGCCGCGTTGTCGGCCTGCACGCTGGCCGGATCGAGCGTCGCAAACCCCCAGCCCGCCGCGATCAGCTCCCATGTGCTCGGCGGATCGCCGTCCGCGTTGAACTGCGGACGCTGAAACGGTTCCGGCTTCTGCGGCTCCCAAGCCGGATGCTGCTTGAAGACTTCGCCGAGCGACGGGTCCTGCTTCGCCAGCAGAGCCTTCATCGCCGCATTGATGCGCTCCAACTCGTCCTCGGAGGGCTGGTTCGGCGTGGGAAAGCCGCTGCGGCCAAACATCATCAGCACCGGCACCGGCCCCTTCGCATCCGCCGGAGTCACCAGCGTCATCCTTATATTGACCGAGATCAGCGGATAGGCGGAGTTGTCCACGTGGCCCACCAACGCCTTCGCAATCACCGGCTTGCCGCCGAGGATCTCCTTATCCGTCGCCGTCACCGTCCACGTGACCTTCGGCGTATTCTTCGGCACCCGGCCGTAGACATAGCGCTCGAAGCTGTCCACAATCTCGGGCCGCCGCTTGTCCCACCACATCTTCGCCGTCGTCACCTTCTGGCCGTCGTTCATCACCAGCGCATCGGGCACGTTCGGATACGGGTTGGCCTTCGCCTCGTCGTAGTTGGCGTGGTTGGGAGCCTTCTCGTTGCCGCTCGGACCGGGCCGCAGCGCCTTGATGCCCAACTGGTCCATCATGTTCTGCTGATCCTGCTGCGCGGTGAAGGTCGCCGGCGCGGGCAGGGAAGCGTCAGCCTTCGACTTCTGCGCGGGAGCCGCGACACAGGCAGCAAGCACAACCGCCGGAACCCAGAAACCTATGTGAGACGAACTATATCGGTGCACAAAGCTCTCCAATCCTCTGCGTTAAAGCCGAATTGCCACCAACTCACGTCATCTCGACCGAGCCGTACAGCAAACCACATCATCTCGACCAAAACGAACCATCACAAATGCACGTCATCTCGACCGAAGCGAAGCGCAGTGGAGAGACCCCTGTATTTCGCCTTCGCTTTTGTTCTTGCCCTTGCCTCTGGGTACGCCAAGGCTTCAGCCTTGGCCATCTCATCCCCGCCACAAAAGGGGCTTCAGCCCCTGGGGTATGCCTTCCTCTCCTCAACTTGCCGCAATCCATAAAGAAGTTCAAAATAAATCGATTTAGTTTGATACGAATAATAAAGCATGAATTTTAAACCGGCACAGAAAATCTTCGCGCTCGCCATCCTCTTCCTTCTGGCAATGCTCCCCGCCGGCGCCCAGACGACAGCGCAGACATGGGTAGCAACATGGGCAGCCTCGCAACAGATCCCCGAGCCACAAAACGCCCTGCCCGCCGCCGACCTCGAGGACGCGACCCTCCGCCAGATCGTCCACCTCTCCCTCGGCGGAGCCACCCTCCGCGTCCATCTCTCGAACGCCTTCGGCACCGAGCCGCTGCACTTCACCTCGGTGCACATCGCGCGGCCCCTGTCCGCCTCGGCCGCGGCCATCGACCCCGCCTCCGACAAGGCGCTCACCTTCTCCGGCAGCAGCGACGTCACCATCCCCGCAGGCGCCGAGTACATCTCCGACCCCATCGACTATCCCGTCGCCGCTCTCTCCAACCTCGCCGTCACCTTCCATCTGGACGCCGCGCCCGCCCGCCAGACCGGCCACCCCGGCTCCCGCGCCACCTCCTACTACGTCCACGGCGATCAGGTCGCGGCGGCAGACCTGCCTGCCGCGAAGAAGGTGGACCACTGGTACCAGATCGCCGCAATCGATGTCGCCACCCCGCAAAACGCAGCCGCCATCGTAGCCCTCGGCGACTCCATCACCGACGGCCACGGAGCCACCACCAACGGCAACGATCGCTGGACCGACGTCCTCGCCCAGCGGCTTCAGGCCTCGCCCGCCACCCGATCCCTCAGCGTCCTCAACCAGGGCATCGGCGGCAACCACCTGCTCACCGACGGCCTCGGCCCCAACGTCCTCGCCCGCTTCGACCGCGACGTGCTCGCCCAGACCGGCGTCCGCTATCTGATCGTCTTCGAGGGCGTCAACGACCTCGGCGGTCTCACCCGCGAACACGAGGCCACGCCCGCCGAACACGCTCTGCTCGTCCGGCGTATCCTCGCCGCCTATCAGCAGGTCGTGCTTCGCGCCCATGCCCACGGCATCACCGTCATCGGAGCGACCATCACACCCTACACCGGGTCGGGCTACTACCACCCCGGCCCCGCCAGCGAAGCCGACCGCCAGGCCATCAACCAGTGGATTCGCGCCGCCGGACACTTCGACGCCGTCATCGACTTCGACAAAACCGTGCGCGACCCCCACCAGCCCGACCGGATGCTGCCCGCCTTCGACAGCGGCGACCACCTCCACCCCTCGCCCGCAGGCTACCGCGCCATGGCCGAGTCCATCCCCCTGTCTCTCTTCACACACTGATACCACCTCGTCCACCACAAACCCACGTCATCTCGACCGAAGGCGTACGGCCTTATGCACGCCGCAGCGGAGAGACCCCCTGTATCTCGCCTCTCCCCGCACCGGACACCAACTCGCACCCCATAAAATCCCCCCTGTACACTGAACACTGCGCATGTTTATCGACGAAGCACGAATCCGAATCAAGGCCGGCGACGGCGGCAATGGCTGCATGGCCTTCCGCCGCGAGAAGTTCGTCCCCCGCGGCGGCCCCTCGGGCGGCGACGGCGGCCACGGCGGCGACATCCTCATGTCCTCGTCGCTCAGCCACAACACCCTCGTCCACTTCCGCTTCAACCCCGAGCACAAGTCGCAGCGCGGCGGCCACGGCGAAGGCTCCAACTGCTCCGGCCAGTCCGGCGAGCACACCACCCTCAAAGTCCCCGTCGGCACGCTGCTCTACGACGACGACACCGGCGAGCTGGTCCACGACTTCAGCCGCCCCGGCGAGACCATCGTCATCGCCCGCGGCGGACGCGGCGGACGCGGCAACCAGCACTTCGCCACCAGCACCCACCAGGCTCCGCGCGAGCACGAGCTCGGCCGCCCCGGCGAACAGCGCAACTACCGCCTCGAACTGCGCCTGCTCGCCGACGCCGGTCTGGTCGGTTACCCTAACGTCGGCAAATCCACGCTCATCTCGCGCCTCTCCGCCGCCAAACCCAAGATCGCCAACTACGCCTTCACCACGCTCGAACCCAACCTCGGCGTCGTCAAGGTCGGCGACTTTCCGCACACGGAATCCTTCACCGTCGCCGACCTCCCCGGCCTCATCGAAGGCGCGCATCTGGGTGCAGGTTTGGGCATCCAGTTCCTCAAGCACATCGAGCGCACCAGCGTCATCGTCCACCTCGTCGACGTCTCCGACTCCGGCGCAACTGAAGGCACGGCCCGCCCCGACGCCGTCGCCGACTTCAAGGTCATCACCGAGGAGCTGCGCAGCTTCGACCCCTCGCTCGTCACCCGGCCCACCATCGTCGTCGCCGCCAAGTGCGACGTCGCCAATCCCGACAAGCTCAAAAAGCTGGCCGCCATGGCCAAACGCCGCAAGCTGCCCTTCTTCGCCATCTCGGCGGTCACGGGCGAAGGCGTCGAAGCCCTCAAATACGCCATCGCCGCAGCTGTCACGGCCCACCGTCCCGCCCGCGTAGAAGCCGAAGCTCCCGCCGCCGAAGCCAAACGCAAACCCCACTACCCCCCGCCCGCCCCCTCCGCCCGAGGCCGCGCCTAAGCCGCCTACTCTACCCCACGCGCCCCAATCCTACGTCATCTCGACCGGAGGCGGCGCTTTTGCCTCGCCACAGAAGTACGTCATCTCGACCGAAGCCGCGCGGCTTCATCGCGCACCGTAGTGGAGAGACCCCTGTATTTCTCTTTTGCCTTTTCTCTTTTCCCCCGTAAAAGAATCTACAGCCACCCCATACGCTGAGATCAGCGTCACCCCGGCAGCACGATCTCCACGCTCAACCCGCCGCCGGCCTCGTTCATCGCCCGAATCCGCCCTCCATGGAGGCGCACGATCCTCTCCGCGATCGCCAACCCAAGCCCGGCTCCCGTAGAGTCCCGCGAATCGGCCAGCCGATAAAACGGTTTGAAGATACGCGCCAGCTCCTCCTCCGGCACCCCCATGCCGTGATCCCGTACGACAATCGTCGCTTCGTCGGCGCCGACCGCCGCGCTGGCCCGAAGATTGACTTCGACCGCCGTGCCGGCCGCGGTAAATCGGACCGCGTTGCGAAGAACATTTTCAATCGCGCTCCGCAGCAGATTCGGGTCTCCCGGCACCACCAGATCCGCGGCCTGCACCACGTCTACGCGGCTTCCCCTTTCCTGCGCCTCGAACTCCGCATCGCTGGCCACGCTCGAAACCAGCTCGGACAGATTTACCCGGACAGGGTTTTGCAGCGTCGAAGCAGCCTCAAGCTTGGCCACCGTCAGCAATCGACCGATCATCTCGTTCAGGCGTTGCAGATCGATCTCCATGCGATTCAACGCCGGATCGTCGCCGACGTGGCGGCGAAGCAGATCCAACGCCACATTCATTCGCGCCAGCGGCGACCGAAGCTCGTGAGACACATCATTCAACAGTTGCCGCTGGCTGGAGATAAGGCCTTCCGTCTTGCTCGCCATGCGGTTGAAGTCTCGAACCAGATCGCCGAATTCGTCCCGACGCAGCTCCAGCGCAACCTCCGCGCGGACACTCAATTGCCCCGCCGTAATCTGTTGCGCAGCCGATCGCAGACGAAGAATCGGCATGGTCAGGTAGCGCGTCAGGAAGTAGCACACCAGGCCCGACACCAGCAGAGCCAGTCCCGCGCGCAACAATACGATCCCCGGATTCAAGCCCAACGCAGCGCGAGGCCCGGCCAGCAACTCCGATGCGTAGATATAGCTGTGCCCGTCGGAGCCCCTGATCGTGACCGCCGTCCTCAGCAGACCTCGCCGCATCTCGTGAGCTGTCGGCTCGCCTCTGGCAACACGAGCGGCGAGGCCGGTAAACTCCGCGCAGCGCTCTCCGGCCAATGCGTTGGCTGTGGTGCTGGCTGTCGTGCTGTTCGCGGTATCGCCCCTCGTGTCGAAGAGGCAAGCGTGGATGTGCGCATCCTTTGCGAGCCGGTGTATGTAGCCCGTGGCCGCGTCCGCGCCGCCCTGTTCCAGCGCTCCTACCGCTGCGGTCCCAAAATATCCTGCAGTATCCGCGAGACTCGCCTGCCACCGCGAAGGCACGCTCTGCGGCTCCAGCACAAAGGCCAGCACCAGCGAGATTCCCGTCAGCACCACCGTCGCCCAGAACCAGAGAAATATCTTGACGAACAAGCGCGGCATCTTCAAAGCTCCTCGCCCGCGGGACGCGGCGCCAGCAGATAGCCGCTCCCTCGAATCGTCTTGATGCGCTCCACGCCGCTATGAGTCTCCAGCTTCTTCCGCAGGTTGCTGATATGCACATCGATGGTGCGATCAAAGGCCCCCAGCTTTCTTCCCAGCGCGACGTCGGTCAGGTAGTCGCGAGTGAGCGCGCGTCCGGCGTTCCGCACCAGCACCTCCAGCAGAGCGAACTCGACCGTCGTCAACTGCACCGGTCTCCCCGCGGCCCACACCTCCCTCAGCGCAGTGTCAATCGTGATGTCTCCCGCGGCAAATCTATTTGGCCCTGCCCGCCGCTCATCGAGCCGCCGCAGGATCGCCTTAATGCGGGCAACGAGCTCGCGCGGATTAAATGGCTTGGGCAAATAGTCGTCGGCCCCCACCTCAAGACCGATGATGCGGTCGATGTCGTCTCCACGCGCCGTCAGCATCAGCACAGGAACCGAGGACCGCGTCCGCAGCTCCCGGAGCACCTCCATCCCGCCCATCCGCGGCAGCATCACATCCAGGATCACCAGCGAATATCCGCCGCTGCCCGCGCGCTCCAATCCATCTCTCCCATCGTGCACGGCGTCGAGGACGAATCCTTCCTGCGCAAGGCGCTCGGTGAGCAGCGCGCACAGCTCGGTATCGTCATCAATCATCAGCAACGGATTCATGGCAGCCTGCTCTCGCGCCTTTCCTCTCCGATGTTAGCCGTCCCCGCCGGCCGCGGCTCAATCTTTACCTATCTTTACAATCCCTTACCAACCTTAATCGCACCAGCCCCGTGCCGATGCTGTACTCAGGCAGAAGTATTCATGAGGTGCACCGATGAAACGCAAAGCTCTTTGGATAACGCTCGTCCTGGTCGTAGTTGCTGTTGCCGCAACGGTAGCGGGAGCAGGGTTCAAAAGAGGCCACGGCTGGCATCGCCACGGCTGGCATCGCGGCGGTCCCCTCGCCCATGTGGCCCGCGAACTTAACATGAGCAAGGCGCAGATCGCCCAGACCCGCGCCATCGCGCTTGCGGAACGACCCACGGCGGTTGCCTTGCTCCGGGAACTGCTCGCCGGTGCCCATCAAATAGCCGACGCCACCGTGGATGGAACCTTCGACGAAGCCAAAGTCCGCGCCATCGCGGCCACCGAAGGCGACACCTTCGCAAAGCTGCTGGTAGAGAAAGAGCGCCTCAAGTCGCAGATCTACGCTCAGGTTCTGAATGAGACCCAGCGCAAGTCCGCCGACGAGATGCAGCAGCGCTGGCTCGGCAGGCTCGACCACGTCGTCTCGCGAATGCAAGAGCAAATCCAGTAGTAGCCGCACCGGGCCTCGACCACGCACCAAAGCATGTCGGCCACGCGCCAAAGTACGTCATCTCGACCGGAGCGAAGCACGTCATCTTGGCCGAAGCGAAGCACGTCATCTCGACCGAAGGCGTGCGGCCTCATCGCACGCCGTAATTGCATTTCAATTCTTCACCCAACCACGTTCCACGAGGTCCGCCATGAAACGATCCGATGCGTCGCTCTCCGCCAACCGTCACGCAGGTCCCAATCTGCTGCTCCTTACCGTCATCTACGTCGGCTTGATGATCGCCGGAGGCGCCAAACTGATCGCCGCCTTCCGCTTCCCGCACGACTCTGCTGAAAAAGCCGTCGCCTACCTTGCACAAAACGGCTGGGCCATCCAATGGGGCTCCTTCTGCGAACTGGCATCCGCGATTCCGCTGGGCATCTTCATGGCCACCACCGTCAGCCGCCTGCGCTTTCTCGGCGTCCGCGCCGCGGGCGAGTCGATTGCCTTTCTCGGCGGCATCGGCGTCACCACCATGCTGGTCCTCTCTTCCCTCGCCAGTTGGTCGCTCACCCGGCCGGGCGTCGCAGAGGCAGCCGGAGCCGTGTCCGCGCTCCAGGCAATCGCCTTCGCCGGCGGAGGCCCTGGCTTCGCCGTGCTGCTCGGTCTCTTTATCGCCGGCGTGTCCATCCCCGCGGGCCTCTCTAAACTCATGCCGCGCTGGCTCATGGGTCTGGGGATCGCCGTCGCCCTTGCCTGCGAACTCTCCTCGCTCTCCCTGCTGAATTTCAAGGCAGCCTACTTCATCCCCTTGGGCCGCTTCGTCAGCATCGTCTGGATGGCCGGAGTCTCTCTCACCCTCCCCGCCGCTCTCTCCAACCCGGCGCACGATGACGAGACGAATCCCGCAAATCAACACATGACGAGCAGCGTCTTTGATGCGCCTCCTCAAGCGGAGTAGTACAGGAAGACAGCGACCGTGCCGGCCCGAGCCGCTTCCGCATCGCGTCAGGCCCGCGTCGCGTTCAAAACCCCTCAAAAACCGGTGCGCGAAGTTCCACCTGCCGGGCACAAAAAAATGCCCCCGAAATCGCTTCGAAACACCCCAGCAGGTAAACTAAACGCTACATGAATCTCCGCAAAGCACTCCTCCTCCTGGCCGTCGCTACGTTCGTCACCGCCACCGCGCAAGCCCAGTTCGGCGTCTACGGAACCTTCACCGCCACGCGCATGGGCAACATCAAGTCCTCGCCCGAGGCCACCGGCTTCAACACCGGCATCAACAACTCCGTCTCCCCCCTCGGCGGCACCGGCGGCATCTACTACGACTTCCTCAAGCTGGGCCCGGTCAAGCTCGGAGCCGACCTGCGCGGCAGCATCGTCACCACCAAGCGCGGCGCCTTCACCAACGCCAACGGCGGCGGCGCCCGCATCAACTCGGCGCTCTTCGGCGTCCGCGCCGTCTTCCACGCGCCTATCATGCGTTCCATCGTCAAGCCTTACATCCAGGGCTCGGCCGGCGTCGGCAGCACCAACTACGGACTCCTCTACGGCGCCAACGGCGTCACCCTGCGCAATAACTTCGAGTACATGGGCTTCGCCGGCGTGGACATCCCCATCCTGCCCATCATGGACTTCCGCCTCGTCGAAGTCGGCATCGGCGGCCTCAATCCCTTCGGCAACAACAGCCACAACTACTCCCTGCAAACGGTAAGCTCCGGTGTCGTCTTCCACCTGCCCTTCTAGGGCATTTCCTGCTGATAGGAAAATCCGCCAACCGCACGTCATCTCGACCGGAGCCGCGGGGTCCCCGGCGAGCGTACTCGCTGGGTGCAAGCCGTGTGGCCTCATCGCACACCGCAGCGGAGAGACTCCTGTATTTCGCCTTTGCCCCCAACTCGTCTACCCTTCCTCTAGACAGACCCTGAACCGGGAAGGCAACTCCACGTGCGCGTAGCTCTCTTCGGCGGCACCTTCGATCCCCCGCACCGCGGCCACATCAGCGTCGCCACCGCCGCCGCAGATGCCTTCCATCTGGACTCCGTCCTCTTCGCTCCCGCCGGCCGCCAGCCGCTCAAATCCGGCGGCGCCACCTCCACCCGCTTCGCCGACCGCCTCGCCATGACCACGCTCGCCTGCGCCGACGCGCACGACCCCCGCCTTCAGCCCTCCACCCTCGACGCTCCCCGCGCCGACGGCCTGCCCAACTACACCGTCGACACCCTCGCCGAACTCCAGCGCACCTATCCCGGCGACACCCTCTTCAACCTCGTCGGAGCCGACAGCTTTCTCGACCTTCCCCGCTGGCGCGAGCCCGCCCGCCTGCTCGAACTCGCCGAGTGGATCGTAGCCGCCCGCCCCGGCTTCTCGCTCGAAGACCTCTCTCCCCTCCGCCTCACTGCCCACCAGCGCTCCCGCGTCCACCTGCTTCGCTCCACCGACGAAGACATCTCGGCCACCGATCTCCGCCGCCACCTGCAAACCGGCGACGACTGCCGCGGCCTCGTCCCCGCCACCGTCCTGGACTACATCCGCAGCCACGGCCTCTACCGCTGAATATGTCTATGCACCCCATGAATCGCCTGCCGCTGGCATTCGCCGCCGCAACTCGCTACCATTGAAAATCCGGAGCACGGGATCCAAAGTACGGAGCCCCGGATGATTCTGCACCTCAAGGAGCCTCATGCCATCCACAGAAACCAATCGGCTGCTTCTCGCCGCCGCGTCGGCCTGCGAAGACAAGAAGGCCGAAGACATTCGCATTCTCGCGCTCGACCCAGCCGAGAGCGGCCTCACCGACTACTTCCTGATCTGCAACGGCACCAATGAGCGCCAGAACGTGGCCATCACCGATGAGATCGAGCTGCGGCTGAAACGCGAGTTCGGCGTCTATCCCAACTCCGTCGAAGGGCGGCGGCAGGCCGAGTGGATTCTGATGGACTACGTGGACTTCATCGTCCACGTCTTCTCCCCCGAGAAGCGCGCCTTCTACGGCCTGGAGCGGCTGCGCAAGACCGCCACCACCCTGAGCGTCGCCGAACTCAACGCCGAGCTAAAGGCGGCCATCTCCAAGGCCCGGGCAAAGAAAGCTCCGGCAAAGAAGGCAGCAGCAAAGAAGGCTCCAGCCAAAAAAGCAGCAGTGAAGAAGCCGGTGAAAGCAGCAGCAAAGAAAGTCGCCGCAAAGAAGACAGCCTCCAAAAGATCGACGCCCGCGAAGAAGTCTGCCAGGAAATAGCTCGCAATCTGCGATCAAAGAAAAGTAGCCCGCCAACATCGGCGGGCCGCTTCTTTTAACTTCTCTGTCTTATCCTTCAGACTTTTTCGAGGCAAAGCAGCACGTCATCTCGACCGAAGCAGCGGACGGCTTCATCGTCCGCTGCGCAGTGGAGAGACCCCTGTATTTCGCCTCGGAGCGCCCCCAAACTTCAGAGCCGCCGCACCGAAGGCTAGAAGATCAGCTTCAGCGCTCCCTGGATCTGGCGAGCGCCGGTGGTGCCGTCGTTCTGGCCCACCTGCGACTGCGACACCCCGAACGTCGACGACGCGATGCCTAGCGAGCTGAACGTGGGCGCAGTCAGGTTCGGATGGTTGAAGACGTTGTAGCTCTCCGCGCGGAAGACCAGTTTCACCTGCTCGCGCAGCGTCTGCGTCTTCTGGAAGACCACGTCGGTATCGACGTAGCCCGGGCCGTAGAACTTGTTGCGGTGGATGGAGACGCTCTGACCGAAGGGTGCATTGGCGAAGGCCGAGGCCGACGGTCCGACGATCTTGCCCGACGCGACGGCAGTCCCGCGTTTCGAGGGATAAGGCGCTCCAACCATCTGCGGCCGGTTGGTCACACTGGTATGCAGGTTATCGCGGGTGCCGCGCAGATCGAAGGGCAGGCCCGTCTGAATCTGCTGAATGCCGGAGATCTGGATCCCCTCGAAGACATGCCCCAGCAAGCCGCTGTTCAGCCGTGACTGCCCGATGCCGATGGGCAGATTGTAGCTGGCGGCGGCAGTCCCGCGATGGCGAACGTCGGAGTCCGAGTTGCCGTACTCCGGCCCCAGGTCGAAGCTGTTGCGCGGCAGGCCGCTGCCCCCGGCTCCGGGAACGATCGGATCGGACCCGTTATCGAGCGAGTGAGCAAAGGTATAGCTTCCGGTCAGGGTCAGTCCGCCCACCTGTCCGGTAATCCTGGCCTGAAGAGCGTTGTAGTTGCTGCTGACAACCGAGGTCTGGAAGAGTTCGTGGTAGAAGGCGTTGTTGTTCACAGCGGGAGCGAAGTCCAGACCGCAGGTATTCACCGTGCAGCCGGTATACAGGTTGTCGAATTGAAGCGAGCTTTGCGGCACTCCCGAGGCAATCAGCTGCTGAACCAGCTCAGGCTGCGGCGGATTGCCGTCAATCTCACGAAGCCCGTGGAAGCTGTGGTTGCCCACATAGTTGAATTCAACCGACACCCTGTTGCTCACCTGGTGCTGAATGCCGATGTTGTAGCTTTCGCTGGTCGGCATCTTGAGGTTGGGGTCGATCACAACGGGCGTGTTGAAATCTCCGTCGAAGATAGCCGCCGAAGGCGTCAGTTCACCCGGAAAGGGAATATTGGCCACGGTGGGAGTATCCGGCGTTCCGTCGAACGGATACTCGAACAGGGTCGCCTGATACGGCGGATTGGACTTCGCATTGCCGAAGAGGTTGTCGAAGATGCGGTCGTGGAAGATGCCGAAGCCGCCGCGGATGGCGGTCCTGCCGTCTCCATGCAGATCGTAGGCAAAGCCGATGCGAGGCTCGATCAGCTTCCAACTGTCGGCGTAGAGCTGCCGTCCGGTTCCCGGCCCGACCGAGGTAAAGACGAAACCATTCGCCGGCGTTGCCACGGAGGCATCGCCATAGAAGTTGGAGAAGTTTCCGTCCTTCTCGTAGGGAACGCCGTTGAAGGCGTAGCGCAGACCAATAATGGCGGTAAACCGCGGCGTCACCTTCCAGGTATCCTGCGCGAACGCCGCCCATTCATGCTGACGGAAACGGCTCAGGTCGCTGGCGCGGCGCGTCCCTTCGCGAGTGAAGAACTGATTTTCCAGCCTGCTGGCGACCCCGCCCTGCGCGCCCCATACCAGATCCTCGAATCCTCGCACGCTGGGAGAGTCCTGATCTCCCCCGAAGTTGTAAGAGGGATAGCCGAAGGTGCTGTACACGTCCAGCGAGAGACTGTCACGCGATGAAAAATTGTCGAAGTTGTTGTCCTTGACGCTGCGGAACTCGCCGCCGAACTTGAACGAATGCGCGCCCCGGGTGACTGTAAATGTGTCGGCCAGAAAGATCGTCGAGCTGAGCCTCGCCTGCGCGTTGCTGTCGCCCAGCGCGGTGCAGCCAAACGTAAAGAAGTAGGGCACGGTAATGTCGCGGCCATTGCCGAAAGAGTCGGTTTCGGTGATCGCGTCGATCGGGTCGTGGTTGCAGAAGAAGCCCGCATTGGCCTGGTTGTAGCCCGCGCGAAAGAGATTGGTCGTGTTGGCCGAGAGCGCCGAGGCCAGAGAGATCACACCGTTGTGGCTGGTGCTGATCACCGAGGTGCCGCCAAAGCCGGGCAGAACCTCATCGTAGAAGGGATTGCCGTCGGCGGAGTGGTTATAGATATAACGAACCGTGAGCTGATGCCGGTCCGTCAGCCTATGGTCCAGCCGACCGGTGAGGTTGTAGCTGTTGAGGGGGTCGGGTGAGGGAAAGAAGTAAGTGGTGCTGACTCCATCGCCGTTGTCAGCCTGTCCAACCGGCGCGATCGCCAGGATCTTCGCCACCGCCGGATCCTGTCCCAGCCCGGAGAGGTTGTCCGGGTTGGTGGAGGGATTACTGAGATCGACCGGCGTCTCGCTGCCGTCAATCGGATCGATATAGGTGAACTTGCCCGTCCGGAAGGCCGCCGTCGGAGTCGTCTGAAATGAGGTACGCGTCGTGCGGAAGCGCTGCACCTCCCCGTTGAGGAAGAAGAAGGTATGGTCTTTCCAGATCGGGCCGCCGAGCGAAGCTCCGAAGTCGTTGCGGATGTAAGGGTCCTGCGGGCCGTCTTCCTTCTTGTTGAAGTAGTCGCGTGCGCCCAGCGCGTTGTAGCGGCCGAACTCGTAGGCGCTGCCGTGGAACTTGTTGCCGCCGCCGCGCGTGATCACATCGATGATCGCGCCCGTGTTGCGGCCGAACTCCGCGTCGAAGTTATTGGTGATAACGCGAAACTCCTGTGTCGAATCCGGGTTCGCCGCGGAGATGCCGCCCTGCCCGCCGGGAACCGAGGTATCGTTGTTGTCCGAGCCGTCGAGCATGAAGTTGTTGTTGCGTTCGCGCTGCCCGTTGACCGAGAATCCGCCGACGTTGTTGGCCGAGGTCACCACACCCGGCGACAGCAGCACCAGTTGGTAGGGATCGCGCAGGATCAGCGGCAGATCGTTAATCTGCTTCGAGTCGACCACCGTCGAGAGCTGAAAGCTGCTGGTCTCGATCGGGGCCACCGTCACGTCCTGCACGTCGACCGAGGCCACCGCGCCCGCCAGCGAGAGCGTAAAGTTCACCGGAAGCGTCGCCGCGACGTTCAGAATGACGTTCTTGCGCGAGAGCGTCTGGAAGCCCGGAGCCTCGACCGTGACCGTGTAGACCGACGGCGGCAGCGCGGCGAAGTCGTAGATGCCCGCCGAGGTCGTGGTCGTCGTCCGCGTAAGTCCCGTGGACTCGGATGCAACCGTCACGGTCGCGCCGGGAACCAGAGCGCCTGCCGGATCGAAGACTTGTCCCGTTACCGTACCCGTCTGTGCAAATGCAACTCCCACCATCGAAACCAAGGCCAAAACCGCAACGCCTAGCTTTTTGAAACTCATAAGACTTTGAACCCTCAACTCAGAGATTCTGAGAAAATCGATTACCGCCGCGAAAAGTAAAAGCATCCATCCAATGGATGCAACAAAGAAGTCTTGCGATCCCGGCTTTCGCCGCCCTCCTGCAAAAGGGGATAGCTAAGTAGTTGATACTTTTGCACGTAGTGTTCCATTTCGGAATTGAGTGCAAAGAATTGCAAACTATGGCCGCATTAAGATTAATATGGCCTGACAATATGAAATACAAGAGAATTTACCTTCACAATCTGTAAAAGTGGATTTTTGTCGGGAATTTTTATGAAAATAATTCTGACCGCCATCGCTCCGCGCCGCGCTCGATCAAAATCCGAGGCGACCGACCGGCTGCTGGCGGACTATATCGAGCGTTCGAGCCGTTACCTTCCCTGCGAGGCGCAGATCTTCGATGACGAATTCGCCTTTCTTGCCTGGCTAAGCCACCAGTCCGGTCGCAGCCCCGTCCACGCCATCCTTCTCGACAGCCGCGGCCAGCAACTCTCGTCGGAAGAGTTCGCCGCCCGCCTCGGCAACCTGCGCGACGGCGGCACCCAGCGGCTGGTCCTGGCGATCGGCCCGGCCGACGGCTGGTCATCCGCCGCGCTCGAACAGGCCGGCCTCCTGTTCTCCCTGGGACGAATCACCCTGCCCCATCAACTGGCCCGCGTCGTGCTCGCCGAGCAGGTCTACCGCGGCCTCACCATCCTCGCCGGCCATCCCTACCACTCCGGGCATTGACCCCTCATTCAGGGCATTGAGTCTTCAGTCGAAAGATTGAGCCTTCAGACGGGACATTGAGCCTTCAGACGGAACATCGAGCACGTCATCTCGACCGGAGCAAGCGGACAGGTTTATCGTCCGCTTGCGTAGCGGAGAGGCCCCTGTATTCCGCATTTTCCTTCGTCTTTGCTTCGAGGGAACCTCTGTAAGTCCGGTTCTGTTAAGAGCACGGCTTTGGAGCCTGTCCCGAGCGAAGTCGAAGGATGCCGCAAGTGGCTTGACTGCAACGCGGCTTTAGCAAACAATCCTCTTGACAAACTAAACTAAACCGTTCAGTATCTATCCTGCACTAACCGAGGCTCCCCCCATGATTCGCGTCCAGAACCTGGTAAAGACCTTTGGCGACTTCACCGCCGTCAAGGACATCTCCTTCGACGTAGGCCAGGGCGAGATCTTCGCCTTCCTCGGCCCCAACGGCGCGGGCAAGACCACCACCATCAAGATGCTGACCACGCTCCTCCATCCCACCAGCGGCAGCATCCGGCTCGACGGCCTCGACCCGACCGTCAAGACCAAAGAGGCGCGGCAGCGCTTCGGCATCGTCTTTCAGGACCCCAGCCTCGACGCCGAGCAGACCGCCTACGAGAACATGGACCTGCACGGCGTCCTCTACCACGTACCGCGCAAGCTCCGCGCCGAGCGCATCGAACTTCTGCTCCGGACCTTCGAACTATGGGAGCGCAAGGACAGCTATGTCAAAACCTTCTCCGGCGGCATGAAGCGACGGCTCGAGATCGCCCGCGGCTTCCTGCACACGCCCGCCATCCTCTTCCTCGATGAGCCTACGCTCGGCCTCGACCCGCAGAGCCGCAACCAGCTCTGGACGCACGTCAAGCGACTCAACGAGACGGAGAAGACCACCGTCTTTCTCACCACGCACTACATGGACGAGGCCGACCGCGTCGCCCATCGCATCGCCATCATGGACCACGGCAGCATCATCGCCGTCGGCACCTCGGCCGAACTGAAGCAGCAGACCGGCACCGAGTCGCTCGAAGAGGCCTTCCTTGCGCTCACCGGCTCGTCCCTGCGCGACGAAAGCGCCGACTCCAACGACCGCCTGCGGCAGATGACGAAGATGTGGAAGAGATAAAGAAAAACAAACAAAATTCTTTACTAAACCCGGCGCAAATTTTCATCAAGAGGTCAACACCCCGATGGGCGCAATTTACATTCTCTGGCTGCGTGAACTGAAACGTTACGTGCGCTCCCGCGTACAGATCGTGGTCTCGCTGGGCCAGCCCTGCCTGTACCTGGTGGCGCTCGGCTTCGGCTTCGGGCCGGTCTTCAAACAGGCGGGGCAGGGCAGCTATCTGCAATTCATGGCGCCGGGCGTCATCGGCATGACGGTGCTCTTCAGCTCCGTCTTCTCCGGCATCGCCATGCTGTGGGACCGCCAGTTCGGCTTTCTCAAGGAGACGCTGGTAGCCCCGGTCTCGCGGCTGCAGATCATGGCGGGCCGCACGCTCGGCGGCGCAACCGTCGCCATCATCCAGGGCGTCCTGATCATGGTCATCTGCCTCGTCGCCGGCTTCCGTCCGCAGTCGTGGACGGCGCTCCCCTTCGCCTTCCTCTTCGTCGTGCTCATCGCGGTCGTCTTCGCCGCGCTCGGCACCGGCATCGGCTCCGTGCTCGAGGACATGCAGGGCTTTCAACTGGTGATGAACTTCCTGGTGCTGCCTATCTTCTTCCTCTCGGGCGCGCTCTACCCGCTCACCAACCTGCCCACGGCGATGGCCGTCATCGTCCGCCTCGACCCGCTCACCTATGGCGTCGACGGTCTGCGCGGCGCGCTCGTCAACACCTGGCAGTTCAGCCCGGCGCTCGACCTCGCGATCCTCGTAGCGCTCGCCTGCGTCTTTCTCGGCAGCGGAGCCTACCTGTTCTCTAAGATCGAAGCTTAAGGAGCCTCTGAAAAGAATTCAGTCCGTTCCGCTAAGGGCACGGCTTCAGCCGTGCCCTTAGCGATGGATATGCAACGCGGCTTTAGCCGCTGAGGGAATCTTCGGAGGCTCCACCGAACGTTAGGCTCAGGACACACACCCATGGCAAGACCGCGAAGCATACAGGCACACCGCAAGGTTCTCGAAGCAGCAGCAGAGTTGTTTGCTCAACAAGGCATCGATGCCACCAGCATGGACGCCATCGCCGAGTCCTCCGGCGTCAGCAAGGCAACTATATATAAGCACTGGCCCGACAAGGACGCCCTTTGCCTCGAAGTTCTCGGCTACGTCCACGGCCTCGACGAGAAGCCCCCCGTCTTCGACTCCGGCGACTTTCGCACCGACCTCATCGACCAGCTACGCTACCAGCCCGCAGCCAACCGCAAGGAGATGAAGGACAAGATCTGGCCGCACCTGATGGCCTACAGCGCACGCAACCGCGCCTTTGGCGATGCCTGGCGGGCGAAGGTGCTGGAACCGGCGCGCATCGGTCTTACCGCTTCTATCAAGCGTGGCGAAAAGCTCGGCGTGCTGAGGCCCGGCATCGATCCCGAGATTGGCATCGCCCTTCTGCTCGGCCCCATGATGTACCGCCACATCTTCGCGCAACGCCTCGGCCAGAACGCCCCCAAAGATCTCGAAGTCCACGTCGTCGACGCCTTCCTCACCGCCTTCGCCAAATCCGAAAAGACAGGTTCGAGGTAAAGCCCGAATCCGAATTACGCTCAGGGGCAGCTCCCTTTGTTCGTTTTCTCTCGGGAAATAGCTGCCCTTTGCTTGTTTCCTCTCAGAAGGCGACTTCCTTTTGTTTGTCATTCCCGAAGGGAATCCGCGTTTTACTCCCATCAGCAAGACTGTATCTGAAGCGGAATCGCTTCAGGGAACCCTCCGTAAGTCCGGTTCCATTAAAGGCACGGTTTCAGAGCCTGTCCTGAGCGAAGCCGAAGGATGCCGCAAACGCTTTTGCCAGCAATGCGGCTTCAGCCGCTGAGAACGTGCCCGCACCGGCACTCTCCACGTCATCTCCTATATTTCGTCTTTACATCTCGCCTTATATGTACTACAACATAGTTATTATGGTGATGACTCCCTTGGGCGAATTCGAACAGGTCGTGCTGCTCGCCATTCTGCGGCTTGGCGATGCCGCCTATGGTGTGAGCATTCGCGAAGAAATCAAGGAGTGCACGAGCAGGACGGTGTCCCCTGGAGCGCTCTATACAACATTGGATCGGCTGGAACGGAAGGGCATGCTTCTGAGTCGCTCTGGAGAACCGACTGCTGCGCGAGGCGGAAGAGCGAAGCGCTTTTACGCGGTAACGTCGCGCGGCCGGTCCAGGCTGATCGAGGTGCAAACGGACTTTCAGAGATTGCTGGTCGGATTAGAACTGCTGGGAGAGTCACATGGATAGAGCGACTGTTGCCGAATGGATGATGGCGCGAATCACCAACGAGAGCCGAGCCTCCGAGATCATAGGAGATCTCCTTGAAGCGCGACCCGCGCAAGGGAATCTTCGCTTCTGGTTCTCAGTCCTCGTCCTCTTGATCGCCTTCGGTTGGCGGCCGCTACTTGGCCTTGTCTTCGCTTATGCTTTT
>Ga0207674_10002947_pt1 | contig 21135 bp, 13 predicted proteins | sample KBSCornC72_FD_184303 | JGI IMG/M metagenome (GOLD analysis project Ga0207674, IMG submission 184303) | Corn rhizosphere microbial communities from Kellogg Biological Station, Michigan, USA - KBS Corn C7-2 (SPAdes) (version 2) | ecosystem: Host-associated > Plants > Roots > Rhizosphere > Soil ...
AGCCGGCGATTGTAGAAGAGCAGCAGACCGGCCTCGTTACCGGCGCCCGGCTCGACGTCGCATTCGACCTGGTAGCGCTGGTCGCCGGCGATGCAGCTGATCGGTGAGCAATCGCTCGGGGTCGTGCCCTTGCCGCGCACGATCATCGCACCGTTCGAACGCCGCACGCGCGCCGCCTCGTTTGGGCCAGGGTCATAGAAGCTCCACTGGATGCCGAACTTGTCGCGGGAAAAATCGTCACTGAGCGGCATGCCGTCCGGCTGCCGGCCGAGCTCCACCGGTTTGGGCAGCGGCCGCGACAGATCGCCGCCGAGCGGGCGCGGCCAGCCCCCGCGGCTCCATTCGACCGGCTGCAGCAGCGCCTGACGGCCGAGCGTCCAATAACCGTTCTCATAGCCGTGATAGATCATCCACCAGCGGCCGTTGGGTCCTTCGAACAAGCTCGCATGCCCGCGCGACCACCATTTCTCGAGCGGCGAGGCGGTGTGGACCACTGGATTGGCCGGATCGTTCTCCCACGGACCGGCGAGCGAGCGCGAACGAGCGACGATCACCATATGTCCGGTGGGCGGCCCGGCGGTGCCGCCAACGGCGGTGACCAGATAGAACCAGTCGCCGCGGCGAGCGATCTTCGGTCCTTCAGGGGAAAAGCCCTCGACGACCCAGCTTTCGGGGTAATGCCACGGGTCGTAGACATGCTCCGGTGGGCCGACGGTCGATAGCCCGTCATCAGCAAGCGCTACGCGGTCGCCGCCGCTTAGGAACAGCCATCGTTTACCATGCTCGTCCACCGCATGCGCGGGATCGATATGGTTGGGCAGCTTGAGATCGATCGGTGGCGACCACGGCCCTTCGATCTGATTGGCATGGATGACGTAGATCGACCGCTTGGCGGCTGTGCGCGCCGGGATGTAGCAATAGAACCGCCCGCCATGCTTCGCGAGCCCCGGCGCCCAGACCGAGCCGATCGGCGTGGTCAGCGCAGCCCTGACCGGCTGCCAGTTCACCAGGTCGCGGCTGTGCCAGATGACGAGCCCCGGATAGGCGTCGAAGCTGGAGAAGGTGAGGTAATAATCCTCCCCATCGCGGACGATCGACGGGTCCGGGTGATCGCCGGCAAACACCGGGTTGAGGAACGTGCCGTTGCCGAGGTCGGCCTTGCGCTGCCCTTCGAACCCGCGTCCCCAGCGCATGCCAGCATAAGGGTCGAGCGACGAGGATGCGCGTGAGCCTTGGGCAAGGACGGGGCGAGGTAGGAGCGCCGCGGCGCCGCTTGCCGCCATCAGCCTCAGGCTAGTTCTTCGATCCATCTACGCCAGCTCGGAACAGGAAAAGGGCCTGGCCTCAAGACCGGGTCCTGGGGAGATCTTCGTCAGTATTTGTACCGTACGCCGACGATGAAGGTGCGGCCGAAGTGGTTGTGCTCGTAGTTGCGCATTGCCGTCTCATCGACCCAGCGGTCGCGATATTCGTCGGTCAGGTTGATCCCGTCGGCCGACAGCTGGATGTGGCTGGTCAGATTGTAGCGGATCGACGCGTCGACCTCCTTGTAGGCGTCGAAGCCTTCGAAGATCTGGTGGTTGCCGCTGGTGCTGGTCATGTACGGGCTGCGATAGGTCAGCGACACGCGCGCGCTCAGCCGTCCATCGTCATAATAGAGCGTGCCGCTGTACGCGCGCTTCGACAGGCCCGGGAAGGTGTTCGAGAACACCGCCGACGAGGGATTCGCCACCAGCTTGCCGCCGACGTTCGAATTGTTCGGCAGCGGGATCGTGTAGTTCGCGTTCGATTTGATGAAGGTCGCATTCACGATCCCGCCGAAATTGCGCAGCATTCCCGGGAGGAAGCGGAACGGTCCCTGGAGCCCGAGCTCGATGCCCTCGAACTTCGCGGCGCCGGCGTTGATCTGCGTCGAAATATCCCAGATCGGCTCCGACTGCAGAGCCGGATTGATGAACGCCGGCGATGAGCTCAGCAGCACCGACGGCGGAAGCCCGGTCGACGTGAACGTCTGCCCCGAAATCGTCTGCGCGAGCGGGAAGTTCTTCACGTCTTTCTTGAAAACCGCGACGGCGGCGAGCGACTCCGGCGCGAAGTACCATTCGACTCCGGCATCGTAATCCCAGGCGAGATACGGCTTCAGGTCCGGGTTGCCGAAGCTGATCCTGAAGTTGAAACCGTCGGCCGATCCGCCTGGCGTCAGATTGCCGAGCGCGGGCCGGGTCATGACCTTCGACACCGCCCCGCGGATGATCAGTTTCTCGGTCGGATAGAGCGCCAGATTGAACGCCGGAAGCCAGTCGCCGTAATGCCGCTTCGCCGTCACCTCGACGCCGCTCAGCAGGCCGTTCGAGGTCTGGTCGGTGCGCATGTAGCGCACGCCGCCGTTTGCCGAATATCGTAGACCGGCGACATTCCCCTTGATGTCGGCCTGCACATAGCCGCCGGTGTCCTTTTCGATGACGCCGCGGATGTTCCCCTGGTCGGGAACGGCGGTGCGTTGGTACAAGTGGGTAAAGTCGGTAGTCGCCGCCAGGTCGGCGATGAGCCACTGCGTCGTCGTTCCCGACGGCGCGCCGGCGCCCGTCAGCGTGAACAGGTCTGCAAGACCGGAGGTCACCGGAAATCCATAGACGCTGGCCGAGCAGGTGATCGTGCCGAGCACCACGTCCGGCTTGCCGTTCGATGGACAGACCGTCGTGTCGCGCTGAAATGCACGATCCTTGTACTCGTAACGGCGGTACACCGCGCCGGCCTGCAGCTTGATGTTGCCGGTCATGTCCCATTCGCCGCGGAGCTGCGCGGTGCGGAACGTGTTGGTCACGTTGGACGGCCGGTCGCGAATTTCGGCGAGCTGGAAGTTGGCCGGATTGGTCATGTCGGTGCCGAACGTCAGCACCGGCGTTTGCATGTTGGTGTAATCGTACGAATAGCCGTTCGCCGTACGGTTATCGAACAGCATCGTCGTTTCCACCGGTATGTCCGCGTCGGACTTCGACACGCCGCCGAGCAGGGTGAACTTGAGCCGCTCCGTCAGGTTCTGGTCCCAGTTCCCGTCGAACTGGTAGAAATTGGTACGCTGCTTGCGCAAATAATGTTCGGTGCGGACGTAGGCGTTGTTGAAGGTGCCGCTGATGAGATTGTTGTTCGAGTCGATCGTGTAGTTGACGACGTCGATGTTCTTTTCGTTGCTGCGGAACAGCACCTCGCCCCACTTCTCCTCGCGGTTTTCCGCGTAGCGCGAGTAAAGCCCGTCGATCGACACGTGGGTCCATTCGCTCGGCTTCCAGTCGACGTTGCCGGTGAGGCCGGTGCGGGTCAGCCCGTGCCGGACCGAGCCGTAGCGCGGGATTCGCGGGTGGAAGGCCAGCGCGACCGCGTCGCATCCGGCGCTCGGCAGATAAGTGCTGCCGCTGAAGCACTTCACGCCCTTCGCGGAGCGGAACATCGCCTGGTCCCAGCGCGTCGTGTTGTTGCCCAGCTCGAAATTGTTGCTGCGTTGGTATGCCGCCGACAGCTGGACGGCGAGCGTGCCGCCTGGATTTTTCCATCCGACCAGGCCCGACAGGCGCGGGCCCCAGTTCTTGCTCAGATCGTTGTAGCTCGCCTGCGCATTGGCGACGAAGGTGACGCCTGAATGGTTGGCGAGCGCCCCGCCCGTGTTGAGATCGACCACGGCGCCCATGGAGCCTTCGTCGAGCGAGGCTTCGGCGGTCTTATGGACGACAACGGACCTGAACAGCTCGGCGGCGAAGACGTTGAAATCGAACGCGCGGTCGCGATTGGACGAGGCATCCTCGGCGGAGGTGGCAATGGTCTCGAGGCCATTGAGGCGGACCTGCGTGAATTGCGGATCGAGGCCGCGCACCGTGATCTGGTTTCCTTCGCCGCCCGAGCGGGTGATCGAAATGCCGGGAATGCGCTGCAGCGCCTCGGCGACATTCTGATCGGGGAATTTGGCGATGTCCTCGGCGACGATCGCATCGACCTCGGAGGTCGACTGGCGCTTGATGTTGAGCGCTTGCTGGAGCGAGCGCCGGAAGCCCGTGATGACGATCGCCTGGCTGCCGGCCTGCGCTTGCTGTTGCTGCGCGGCGGCGGACGCGCTGTCGCCGGTCGCTCCCGGCGTTGGCGCCGGGGCAGGTTGCGCTACGGCTTCCGTCTGCGCGCCCGTTTCTATCACGGCGATGCCAGGCGAGACCGGCTTTGGCTGTGCCGCGGACGCGTCCTGGGCATGCGCCGGAATGCTGATGAATGCGCCGGCAATCGTCGCCGCCGAAGCCGCGGTCATTAGCCGCGTCTTCATTGCCTTGCGCAGATCGGTCATTGCGGTGATGCTCATTCCCCTCTCCCTTTCGAGGCGTGCGCCGCCCTAGATGACACCGGTGTCGGCAGGAAACGCGCACAGGGGAGATGGTCTCGCGCTTGGGAGCTCCACAAATCACCGAGCTCAAGGCGCTGCCTCCTCTCCCAAGCAGCTCCGACTCCAGTTACTGGCTTGACAAAGTAACCGGTGTCATTTGCAAAGTGACGCGCGTCGCGAACAGTGTCAAGCCGCTCGCCGGCCGGAGTCTGGAGGGTCCCCGTGAAACGATTTGCAGCACTCATCTTTGCGTGCCTTGTGGCCGCGCTCGTGCCGCAGGCTACGGCTGCCATGCCGGTAAAAGGCTGGGCGAACACCGACGGCGGCCGCGGCGGCCGCATCCTGCGGGTGACGAACCTCAATGCCGACGGACCCGGCTCGTTCAAGTGGGCGGTCGAGCAGCCCGGGAAGCGAATCGTCGTGTTCGAAGTCGCGGGCGCCATCGACCTTGCCCTCAAGGTGATCACCATCCGGCAGCCCGATCTCACCATCGCTGGCCAAACCGCGCCGTCGCCCGGAATCACCCTGATCCGCGGCGGCATCGACATCGCGACACACGACGTGATCGTCCGGCATATCCGGCTGCGCGTCGGCCGCTCGGGGCAGCCGCCGTTCAGCTGGGAATCGGATGGCATCTCGACCGTCGGAGCGCACGACGTGATCGTCGATCATTGCTCACTCACCTGGGCACTCGATGAAAATCTGTCGGCATCCGGGCCGCGCTTTGCCGGCAATACGCCCGAGCAGTGGCGCCAGGGAGCGTCGCACAACATCACTTTCTCGAACAACATCATCGCCGAGGGGCTGGCGAATGCGAGTCACCCCAAAGGCGAGCACTCCAAAGGCTCGCTGATTCACGACAATGCGACTGGAATCCTCATCTACCGCAACCTCTATGCGCATAATTACGAGCGCAATCCGCTGCTGAAGGGCGGCGTCCATGCGGCCGTCGTCAACAACCTGATCTTCGATCCCGGCGCGCAGGCGATCCATTACAATCTCATGGACCTCGAATGGACCGGAAAGCCGTTCCAGCCGGGCGAGCTCAGCGCCGTCGGCAACGTCTTCCGCGCCGGCTTCTCAACGCTTCCCGACACGACCTTCCTGTCGATCGGCGGGGCGGGCGATCTCGACTATTACGGGCGGGACAATATCGCGGTGGGCCGCACGGGCGAGCCCCGCAAGATGTTCGGCCGCTACACGACGACGAGCGCGACGATCATCCAGCTGAAGCAGCCGCCAGTCTGGCCGGCGGGGCTGCAGGTCCTGCCCGCGAACCAGGTCGAAACCTATGTGCTGAGGAACGCCGGCGCCCGTCCATGGGATCGCGACGCCGATGATCTGCGCGTGACGTTCGACGTGGCCGAGGGCCGCGGGAAGATCATCGACGACGAAAACCAGGTCGGCGGCTTCCGTCCGCAGAAGGTGGTGCATGCGCCGTTCGTCGAATCCGAATGGAACCTCGACACGATGGAGCCGAAGTCCGGCCACTATCCGGGCGAGCACCCCGACACGATTCAGCAGCCGCACGGCTGAGCGGTTTTCAGGTCCCCGGCTGGATATAGGGCACGCGGGCGAACAGCTCGCGCTGCTCCCGCCGCGGATCGTCCTCGACCCGCGGCGGCGCGTCGAAGATCATCGTCGCGCGTTGGTCGAGCCGGTACATCGGCCAGCGCGGCAGGCCCGCGGCATTGGGATCGCCGCGCGCGGCAAGCGAGATGAACGCGCGCATCATCGCATCGCTGACGGCGCGCGAAACGGCTCCGGTGCCGGTGATCGATCCCGGGGCATCCAGCGTCCCGAACACCAGCGGAATGTCGAGCATGTGCGGAGCGCCGCGCCACGGATCGACCGGCGACGGGAAATCGAGCTGGTACACCCAGGTGGGCGTCGCGGCTCGCGCCCGCGCCTCGGCTTCCTCGACCTGCCCGCGCCAGCTGCGCCCGGCGGTTGTCGCGGCATAGAACAGCTGCTCGGGCGTGTAGCTCGGGAACAGCCGCCGGTATTCGGCGACGACCCATTCGGGGAGGATGTCGACCTTGAGCTCGGGCGCCATGCGCTGCGCGAGATTATCCCACGTCAGTCCGGCGAGCCGCTCGCGCGGAATGAACGCGCGGGTCTCGTCATGGGTATTGCCGAGCACCATCGGCACCCTGTTCGACAGCGGGTTGGCATCCGGCCAGAACGGGTGGCGCGTCAGCCACTTCATGTCGAGCACCGGCCCGAAATAGACGCCGCCACCCATAATCGGATCGATCGCGTCGAGCGCGTCGACGAGCTTGCCGACGGGCATCGTCAGAAGCTCGCCGGGACTCGCCTTGAGTGCGGCGAGATAGGCCTTCGCGCGCTCGGTCGCGTGCAGCGGCCCCGATGCTGTGACCTGCTGACCGCTCATCGTCGCGGCGCTGTGGAACAGGCCCGCCGCGGCTGGCATTCCCATCAGGGTGGCGATCTTTGCGCCGCCCCCCGATTGGCCGAAGACCATCACCCGCGACGGGTCGCCGCCGAACTGCGCAATATTGTCGCGAATCCATTTCAGCGCGAGAACCAGGTCGAGCTGGCCGTTGTTGCCGCTGTCGGGAAAGCGCGTGTCGAGCCGCGCCAGATAGAGGTAGCCGAACGCGTTCAGCCGGTGATTGACGGTGACGCAAACGACATCATTGGCCGCAAGGTGGCGTCCGTCGTTCAGCGGGTCGACGACGCTCCCGTTGGAATACGCGCCGCCATGGAAATAGACCATGACCGGCAGCTTCGCTCCGGTGCGCGCGTCGGGCGTCCAGACGTTGAGGAACAGGCAGTCCTCGCTCTGCGGCTCGTATCGCCCGCGCTGCGGCGCGGATGGACGGAACGCATATGCATCCGTGATGGCGCTCGACGGCGCCGCCGGGCGCGGCGCGCGGAAGCGCTCGGCCACGCCATAGCGGATGCCGCGGAAGACGCTGACGCCGCCTTCGCGGCGACCACGGACGCGTCCCAGCCTCGTGCTGACGATCGGATCGCCGATAGCTGCCAGTGCCGGCGCGGCGAGCGCCGAGCAGGCGAGTGAAGCTCCCGCCACGAACGTCCGGCGATCGAACATCACCGGCGCACGTCCAGTTCGCCAGCCAGGAATGCATCGATATCCGCCTGAGTGAACAGGCTCGCGTCTCCCGGGAGGCTGTGCTTGAGGCAGGCCAGCGCAAGCCCGTACCGCGCCGTCCGCTCCTGATCGGCACCGCTCAGCACGCCGTGAAGCACGCCCGCGGCAAATGCGTCGCCGGTGCCGATCCTGTCCACGATCCCGGCCACCACGACCTCTTCGGTCTGGAAGCTGCCGTCGCCTTTGTCGATGCGCGCGGCGATCCGATGGCGGTCAGCATCGTCGATGTGGCGCGCCGTCGAGGCGATCAGCTGCAGCTGCGGGAAAGCTTCGAACGCGGCTTCTGCCGCCTCGCGGCGACGCGCTTGGCCCTCGCCGCCGAAGTCGCGCCCAATCAGCAGCGAAATGTCGCGGTGATTGCCAAAGAGGATGTCCGCCTTGCCGACCAGCTCGCAGAGGATCGCCTTCGGATCGGAAGCCCAGCGCTGCCACAGCTGTGCACGATAATTGCCGTCGAACGAGATCTTGATCCTGCGCGACCGCGCCGCCTCGGCTGCCGCGAGCGCCGCATCGGCGGAACGCTGGCCGAGGGCCGGCGTGATCCCCGACAGGTGAAGCAACTCGGCGCCCTCAAGCAGCCGGTCCCAGTCGAAATCCTGCCTCTCGGCCAAGGCGAAACTGCTTCCGTCGCGGTCGTAGACGATCGACGAGGGCCTGAGGCCGGCGCCGACGGATTGGAAATACAGCCCCATGCGCCCTGCGCCGCGCGCCACTCCATCGACCGACACGCCGTACCGACGCAGATACCGGATCGCGGCCTCGCCGAGCGGGTTGTCGGGAACGCGGCTCACCATCGCAGTTTGGTGACCGAGACACGCTAGTGCGACAGCGACATTGGCCTCCGCTCCGCCGACATGCACGTCGAGCCTGCCGTTCTGCAGCAGCAGTTCGCGCCCGGGCGCTGTCAGGCGGAGCAGCAACTCTCCGAAGCAGACGACCTCTGCGCTCACCGCGCCAGCCATCCGCCGTCGACCGCAAGAATGTGCCCGTGGACGTAATCGGACGCGTCCGAAGCGAGGAAGACGGCGGCGCCCGCGAGATCCGACGGCTTGCCCCAGCGGCCGGCAGGAATGCGCTCGAGGATCTGCCGATTGCGGACCTCGTCGTCCTGGAGGGCTGCGGTATTGTTCGTCGCGATATAGCCGGGCGCGATCGCGTTCACGTTGATGCCTTTTGCCGCCCACTCGTTCGCCAGCAGCTTCGTCAGGCCCGCAACGCCGCTCTTGGACGCGGTGTAGCTTGGCACGCGGATCCCGCCCTGGAAGCTCAGCATCGACGCGATGTTGATGATCTTGCCTCTGCCCTGCTCCACCATGTGCCGCGCGACCGCCTGGCTGAGGAAGAACACCGACTTGAGATTGGTGCCGATCACCGCGTCCCAGTCTTCCTCGCTGAAGTCGAGCGCATCGGCCCTGCGAATGATTCCCGCATTGTTGACGAGGATGTCGACACCGCCGAGCTCCGCCGTAGTACGTTGGACGACGCCCTGGACCGGGGCGATGGTCGACAAATCAGCATGGACGATCGCCGCCTTCCGCCCGGCGCGCCGCACCTCTTCCGCCGTTTCTTCCGCCGGCGTTCGGCCGACCAGCGCGACATCCGCGCCTGCCTCGGCGAGTGCGATCGCAATGCCCTGACCGATGCCGGTATTGGCGCCCGTGACGATCGCGACCCTGCCGCTGAGGTCGAACATTCCGCTCATGCGAGCTGGCAAATGTCGAGCACGTTCATGTCGGTATAGTCCTGGTTCTCGCCGGCCATGGCCCAGATGAACGCATAGGATTTCGTCCCCGCGCCCATGTGGATCGACCAGACGGGGCTGATCACCGCCTCCTCGTTCGCGACGACGATGTGCCGCATCGCCTCGCCTTCGCCCATGAAGTGCATGACGCGGTCATTGTCGCCGCCGAGCTCGAAGTAGAAATAGATCTCGCTGCGCCGCTCATGGACGTGCGGCGGCATCGTGTTCCACACGCTTCCGGGTTTCAGGACGGTGAGGCCCATGACCAGCTGCGCACTGTCGCACACGCCGGGGATGACGAGCTGGTAAATTGTCCGCTGGTTCGACTCCTCGAGGCTTCCGCGCTCCAGCGCGTTGGCCTCGGCAATCGACAGCTTGCGGGTCTGGAACGCTCTGTGCGCCGGACACGAGACCAAATAGAAACGCGCGCCGTCGCCCGCGAAGACGACATCCTTGGCGCCCATCGTGACGTAGAGGCAATCCTTGTTACCGAGCTCGAAGCTCTCGCCGTCGACGCTCACGCGCCCCGGCGCGTCGCCGACATTCACTACCGCAAGTTCGCGCCGCTCGAGGAACGGGTGCCCCGCGGCCGAAGCGGGCTCCGTCTGGGTAGGGAGCTGCACGTCCGAGGCGCCGACGAGGACCCCGCCGATCACCATCCGGTCGGCGTGCGTGTAATTGAGCACCGCTTCGCCTTCGCGGAACAGGTCCTGGACGAGGTAGCGCTCGCGCAGTTCGTCGTTGGAAACGCACTCCATCATGTCGGGATGGGTCGCGTAATAATTGCGGTCGAACATCAGGCGATAAGCTCCGTTTTCAGGCTGCCAGCGGTTGCGTTTCGTCGAGCCGGTAGGCGCGGCGCACGAGATCGTAGGCGAGCTCGTGCGCGAGCTCGGCGGCTTCCCAATCCTCGATCCGGTGCTCGGCGACGAGCCGTGCAAGAAAGCTGCAGTCGACCCGGCGCGCGACGTCGTGCCGCGCGGGGATCGACAGGAACGCGCGTGTGTCGTCGTTGAACCCGACGGTGTTGTAAAAGCCCGCCGTTTCGGTGGTCATCTCGCGGAAGCGGCGCATCCCTTCCGGGCTGTCGTGGAACCACCAGGCCGGGCCCAGTTTCAGGCACGGATAATGGCCCGCGAGCGGCGCCAGCTCACGCGCATAGCTGCTCTCGTCGAGCGTGAAGAGGATGATCGACAGCCGCGGTTCGTTGCCGAAGCGGTCGAGCAGCGGCTTCAGTGCATGCACAAAATCGGTGCGCTGCGGGATGTCGGCGCCCTTGTCGCGTCCGAACTTCTCGTAAAGCTCGCGGTTGTGGTTTCGAAAGGCGCCCGGATGGATCTGCATCACCATCCCGTCCTCGACGCTCATCGCCGCCATTTCCGTCAGCATCTGCGCGCGGAACAATTCGGCGTCGGCACTGCTCCACTTGCCGCCCACAATGCGCCCGAACAGCTCGCGCTTTTCAGGTTCGGACAGGTCGGCCGTTTGCGCGGTCGGATGCCCGTGATCGGTCGCTGTCGCGCCGGCAGCCCGGAAGTCTGCGCGGCGCTTGCGGTGAGCGGCGAGATAGCCGTCCCAGCTCATCACGTCTTCGCCGGTGAGCTCGCCGAAACGCCGGAGCGCGCTCGCGAAATCCTCGTGCTCCGGATCGATCACCGAGTCCGGCCGGTAGGTGGTGATCACCCGCCCGTTCCATCCGGAGCGGCGGATCGCTGCATGGTGCTCGAGCGGATCGTCGGCGCCTTCGGTGGTCGCCAGCAGCTCGATGTTGAACCGCTCGAACAGCGCGCGCGGGCGGAACTGGGGCTTGCTCAGTGCTTCGTTGATGCGGTCGAAATAGAGGTCCGCGGTCGACGCATCGAGCCGCTCGTCGAGCCCGAACACATCGGCGAAGACATGGTCGAGCCAGAGTCGGGACGGAGTCCCGCGAAACAGATAATAATGTGACGCGAACAGCCGCCACGCGGCACGCGGATCGGCCGCGGCGGTGCCGGAACGGGTGGCTACTCCGAGCGCTTCGAGCGGCACGCCTTGGCTGTAGAGCATGCGGTAGAGGTAATGGTCAGGCGCCAGCAGCAGCTCGGCAGCATTGGTCCACGGCTCGTCGCTCGCGAACCAGCGCGGGTCGGTGTGGCCGTGCGGGCTGACGATCGGCAGGTCCTTGACCGACGCGTACAGCTCCCATGCGACCGCCCGGATTCCAGGCTCTGCCGGAAACAGCCGGTCGGGTTGAAGGTGAAGCGGCTTGGCCATCGATTCTCCGTAGATCAGGTAACCGGTGTCACTCGGCGCCTCAAGGCCCTCCTTTAGCCTTTCGGCGGCGCGACCGAGGCACGGCGGACGAGGGTCGACGTGAACATCGACGGTTCGTCGACATGGGCCTCGAGGTCGATGACGTCGCCGACGAGCTTCAATGCCGCCGACCTCGCCATCGAGATGATCGGCCATCGCACCGTCGTCAGCGGCGGCCAGATATGCGCGGCAATGGCCGTGTCGTCGAAGCCCATGATCGAGAGATCCTGCGGCACGAAAAGTCCCCGCTGCTGGGCCGCGTGAAGCACGCCCGCCGCCATTTCGTCGTTCGAGGCGAAGATCGCCGTGGGCGGGGGGACCAGATCGAGCAGCAGGTTGCCGGCCTGCAGGCCCGATTCGAACGTGTAGCTTCCTTCGGCGATGAGGCTTCGCGGCAACCGGATGTTCGCCGCACTGAGGGCATCTTCAAACCCGCGGCGCCGCTCGATTGCCGAGCGGAACCCGTGCGGACCTTCGATCAGGCCGATCCGGCGGTGCCCCTGCTCGATCAGGTAGTTGACCGCTTCGTTCACTGCCTGCCGGTCGTTCGACGCGACCAGGTGATCGGGATCGTCGAGCTCGGCTGACCCCATCCGCACGTAGCGGACGCCCAGTTCGTCGCACAGCCGGGCAAGGGCGTCGTTCTCCGAGAGGGGCGGCATGATCAGCACGGCGAACAGCCGCTGCCGCTCGAGGAAGTTGCGCACATCATCGAGCATGCGGGGCGAGGTCCGGTCGAGCGGGCGGACGACCAATCCAAAATCGGTGTCATGAAGAGCGTCGAGAATGCCTTGCTGGACGTTGATGACCGTCTGCGCGTTGGGATTGTCGTGAATGAGTCCGACCAGGAAATTGCGCCTGAGCGCCAGTGCCCGCGCCTGCGGATTGGGGACATAGCCGAGCTGCTTGATGATGCGCTCGACGCGTTCGCGCGTTTCGTCGTTCAGCAGCGGCGAATTATTGATGACCCGGCTCACCGTCTTCTTCGAAACGCCCGCGAGGCGCGCCACGTCGTTGATCGTCGGCGGCTTGCCGTTGCGCCGCGGACTGGACGTTTCTTCGCCTGTGGCCAATGGTCACCTCCGGATTACCGGATAACGATGCGCCGAGCACCTGCCAACGCCCAGCTTGCCAATGCAGCAAGCGGGGAATAGTCATCTGACACCGGTTACCAGATGACCCTGTCAAACCCCACCCAAACTGTCGATCGCGCCGCCGCCGCCCTTCAGGTCGGCGCTGGCGATAATATCGCTGTCGCACTGCGGCCGCTGGAAAAGGGGGAACCGGTGGAGGTTGCCGGCCGCAACCTGCGCGTCGGCGACGCGATCGGCCAGGGCCACAAGTTCGCGCTTGAGGACATCGGTGCGGGCCAGGAGATCCTCAAGTACGGCTGGCCAATCGGGCGTGCGACGTCGCCGATCCCCGCCGGAGAGCACGTCCATACCCAAAACGTCGAGACTCTGCTCAGCGGTGTCGAAGAATATCGCTACGAACCCGCTGAGCCATTGCCCTTGCCATCCGCGCCGAACGTTCGCTTTTCCGGATATCAGCGCAGCGACGGCCGTGTCGGCACGCGGAACGAAATTTGGATCCTGCCGACGGTGGGCTGCGTCTCGCGTACCGCCGAGCGCATCGCAGCGGTAGCCAACGCGCGACATGCCGCGGCGGTCGATGGCATCTACGCCTTCACCCATCCGTTCGGCTGCTCGCAGCTCGGCGACGATCTCGCGGGCACCCGCTCCCTGCTCGCGGCGCTTGCCTGCAACCCGAACGCCGCCGGCGTGCTGATCATCGGCCTCGGCTGCGAATCGAACCAGCTCGACGCCTTGCTCGATCAAATTCCCGAAGGGCTGCGCGGAAAAGTACGCACGATGCAGGCGCAGGCCGAAGAAGACGAAACCCAAACGGGTCTCGCCATCGTCGATGCGCTGGTCGCGACCGCTTCGCTCGCGCGGCGCACGCCCGAGCCGCTGTCGAAGCTGGTGATCGGGCTCAAATGCGGCGGCTCGGACGGCTTCTCCGGCCTCACCGCGAATCCTTTGGTCGGACGCATGGCCGACGTGGTGATCGGCTCAGGCGGATCTGCGGTTCTCAGCGAAATTCCCGAAATTTTCGGGGCCGAGCGGATGCTGATGGCTCGAGCGCGGGACCGCGCCGTGTTCAACGCGCTCGTCGCGGTCGTCAACGACTTCAAGCGCTACTTCCTGGCGCACGGGCAACCCGTTTCGGAGAATCCTTCGCCGGGCAATCTTGCCGGGGGGATTACGACGCTCGAGGAAAAATCCTTAGGCGCCGTGCAGAAGGGTGGCCGTGCCCCGGTCGCCGACGTGCTGCGCTACGGCGAGCGCGTCCGGCATCCGGGCCTCAGCCTGCTCGAATCGCCCGGCAACGATGCCGTGTCCTCGACGGCGCTCGCGGCAGCAGGCGCAACGCTGATCCTGTTCACAACGGGCCGCGGGACTCCGCTTGGTTTCCCGGTGCCGACGGTGAAGATCGCATCGAACAGCGCGCTTGCCGAACGCAAGAAAAACTGGATCGACTTCGACGCCGGCAGGGTGCTGACTGACGGTCTGGAACCGACGTCCGATGAACTGCTGGGGCTGATCGCCCGTGTCGCGTCCGGCGAGCAGACCGCCAGCGAACGCAACGACGAGCGCGAGATCGCTATTTGGAAGCGCGGCGTGACGCTTTGAAGCGCCCGGCGTACCGCGACCGGCTGACGACGGGGATCGTCCACTTCGGACCAGGCGCCTTTCATCGCGCACATGAGGCCGATTACATCGATCGCTTGCTTTGCGATGACCCGCGCTGGGGAATTGCCGCCGTATCGCTAAGGAATCCCGGCACGATCGACGCGCTGAAAGCGCAAGACGGGCTGTACACGCTTGCGATCCGTGACGCTCAAACCAGCTTCCGCACGATCGGCGCGCACAACCGCTTCTTCGGGCCGGGCGAGGCCGAGCGCATCCGCGGCCAGCTTCAGGATCCGGCGGTGGCTCTCGTGACCAGCACGGTGACGGAGAAAGGCTATTGCCTTGCTGCCGACGGGACGCTCGATGTCGCGCATCCCGACATTGTGCATGACCTCCAGACGCCGCAGCGGCCCGTCAGCCTGGTCGGCTGGCTGGCGCTGGGCCTCGCTGACCGGCGCGCGGCCGGGGCGGAGCCGTTCACGGCCATTTGCTGCGACAATATGGCGTCGAACGGCAGCAAGCTTCGCCACGCCGTCATCCAGTTTGCCGAGCGGCTCGATCCCGAGCTCGCGCGCTGGATCGCCGGCGAGGCTCGGTTCCCGAATACGGTCGTCGATTCGATTACGCCCGCAACGGACGAGCGGCTGCGCAATCTCGTGCGCGCCGAGACCGGCGTTGACGACGCGATCCCGGTCAGCCGCGAAGCCTATGCGCAATGGGTCGTCGAGGACGTGCTACCGGCCGGCTCGCCCGACCTTGCCTCGGCGGGGGCGGTCATGTCGGGCGATGTCGGTGCGTGGGCGCGCGCGAAGCTGCGTATCCTGAATGGGGCGCATTCGACGCTCGCCTACATTGGGCTGCTGCTGGGCCATGAGACCGTTGCCGACGCGATGGGCGACTCGAAATTGTCCGCATTCGTCGAACAGCTCGTCACGACGGACATCGTTCCCACGCTCCAGCCGTCGCCGATTGACCTGCCTGCGTATACCCGCGAGACGTTCGCACGTTTTCGCAATCCCGCGATTCATCACAAGCTCGCGCAGATCGCCTGGGACGGTTCGCAAAAGCTGCCGTACCGGGTGCTCGACACGATTGCCGATGCGCGTGCTTCGGGCCGGCCGATCGATCGCCTCGCGGTACCCATCGCCGCCTGGATCCTGTTCGTCGAGCGGCAGTCACGCGCCGGAGCGGCGCTCGTCGACCCGCTTGCGGACAGGCTCACAGCTCTTGCGCGAGGCGAGGATGCAATCGAGCGAATCCTCGATCTGCGCGAAGTCTTTCCTGAACGCCTCAGCGTCGATGCGGAATTCCGCCGTGCGGTTCGCACCGCCGCGGCTGCTTTGCGCAGTGCGAACCCCACCGCCGCCTTTGCGCCGTCGGCGAGCATCTCCGCATCGTGAAATCGACGAAATTGCGAATTGGCTCTTGCAAATTGCGGATGACACCGGTTTCCTCTAGCAATCGCAAAGCGACCGCGAAGTCTTGGAGGGGCAGTGACACTGGAGAAGAATGACGCGGCTGATATTGCGCACCGTTTCCTCTCTGCGCGGCGAGCCGCGGCCTCTTTGCCGGCCTATCCGGGCGAAATGCCGTCGTCGGTGGAAGAGGCTTATGCGATCCAGGACGCGGCAATCGCCGCATGGAATCAGCCGATCATCGGATGGAAGGTCGGCCGCGTGCCGGCGGCGCTCGTCTCCCGCTTCGGCACTGAGCGGATCGCCGGACCGATCTTTGCGAGTCGGACTGCGCTCGCCGCCGGCGGCGAAGTCGAGATGCCCGTCTTTGACAAGGGCTTCGCCGCGGCCGAGGCCGAGTTCCTTCTGCGGATCGGTCGCAAGCCCGACCCGGCGCAAACCCGCTTCACGCTCGAGGAAGCGGCGGACATGATCGACGCAGTCCACGTCGGGATCGAAATCGCGAGCTCGCCTTTGCGGGCAATCAACGAACTCGGGCCGGTCGCCATCGTGTCCGACTTCGGCAACAACAATGGTCTCGTTGTCGGTCCCGCTATCGCCGACTGGCAGACGAGCGGGTTTGAGACCTGGCCCGTCAGCACCTTCATCGACGGCGTCGAGGTTGGAACCGGACAAGCGACGGGATTCCCGAACGGCGCGATCGGCGCGGCGCGCTTCCTGTTTGAGCTGATGGCGCGCCGAGGGATCGCGCTCGAGCCGGGGCAGTGGATCTCGTCAGGCGCAGTCAGTGGCGTGCATGATGCGCGGCCGGGACAGAGCATCGAAGCGCGGTTCGCCGACAAGATGCAGGTCCGGTGCCGGCTCGTTGCGGCAGCGCCATTTCCCGTAGAAAAGCGAGTCGGCGAGCTCCTCGAGCCGGGAGCAAGGAGGGCGAGTTCGGATGGCCAACGGACGAGTTGACGGATTGGCCGACGCGCCGTCCGCAGTGAGCGTTGGGCGCGTGCGCTGGGTCGTCGTGGCGCTGCTCTTCGCGGCGACCGCGATCAACTACATCGACCGGCAGATGATCGGCTTGCTGAAGCCGACCCTCCAGCGCGAATTCCGCTGGGACGAAAATACCTACGCCGACATCGTCTTCTATTTTCAGCTGGCCTACGCCATCGGCTACATCTTCTTCGGCAATATCGTCGACCGGATCGGCGCGCGCTTCGGCTACGCGGCGGCCTTCATCATCTGGACCGCGGCGCACATGCTCCATGCCGCGGCGCGCTCGGTCACCACCTTCGCGATGGTCCGGTTCATGCTCGGCATCGGCGAAAGCGGCAACTTCCCGGCCGGTCTGAAGGCCGTCACCGAATGGTTCCCGAAGAAGGAGCGCGCGTTCGCCACGGGGCTGTTCAACGCCGGGTCCAATGTAGGAGCGATCGTCACTCCGCTCATCCTTCCAGTGCTGGTGTCCGGCTTCGGCTGGCGCGGCGCGTTCGTCGTCTCGGGCGCGCTCAGCCTGATCTGGCTCGTCGCATGGCTCGCCATTTACCGCCGGCCCCGTGAATCGAAGCGCGTGTCGCAGGCGGAGCTTGCTTATATCGAGCGCGACCCCCCCGACCCTGCCGCGAAGACTCCGTGGCTGCCGCTGCTGCGCTGCAGGGAGACCTGGGCGTTCGCGATCGGCAAGTTCCTGACGGATCCGGTGTGGTGGATGTTCCTCTTCTGGCTGCCGGACTTCCTGCACAAACGCCACGGCCTCGATCTCAAGACCTTCGGCGTTCCGATCGCGATCATCTACATCGTCTCCGACGTCGGTTCGATTGCGGGCGGCTGGCTGTCGTCGCACCTCATCCACCGCGGCTGGTCGATCAACGCCGCGCGCAAGACGACAATGCTGATCTGCGCTTTGGCAGTAACGCCCATTTTCTTTGCCCAATATGTCGACAGCCTGTGGGCAGCAGTGGCGATCATCAGCCTGGCCACGGCAGCGCATCAGGCCTTTTCGGCAAACATTTATACGCTCCCGTCCGACATGTTCCCGAGAAAAGCGGTCGGCTCCGTGATCGGCATCGGCGGGACCGCCGGCGCGATCGGCGGAATGCTCTTTTCGCTGTTCATCGGCCAGGTGCTTGAGCGGCACGGCAATTACACGCTGATCTTCCTCGTGTCGGGGTCGGTCTATTTGCTCGCGCTGCTGATCATCCAGCTGCTGAGCCCGCGTCTCGACGAAGCGAAGGTCGCCGTCAGCTGATCGGCTTCCCCGACCGGCCTGAATTCTATCTCTTCGCGATTCCCGCGGTCGTCCTCGTCGGCTTGGCCAAGGGCGGATTCACCGGCCTCGGCGCGCTCGGCACGCCGCTGATGGCGTTCGCCACGCGCGACCCGATTCGCGCGGCCGCGATCCTGCTCCCGATCCTCATCGCCCAGGATGTTGTGGGGGTGACCGCGTTCCGCCGCAGCTGGAGCGGGTCGATCCTCGCCATCATGCTCCCCGGCGCCACGGTCGGAATCGCGCTCGGTTATCTGTTTGCCGCGATCGTTCCGGAAAGCGCGGTCATGGCCGCGCTCGGCGCCATTTCGATCCTGTTCGGCGCCTATCGATTGTGGGTCGAGCGCGGCGGCAGGATCTTGGCTTCAAGCAACTCACCGCCGTGGGTCGGCGCGATGTTTGGCGCCGCGGCCGGATTCACCAGCCAGGTCGCGCATGCGGGCGGTCCGCCGTTCCAGATGTGGGTGATGCCCAGGCGACTCGACCGCGACACCTTCGTCGGGACTTCGGCCATCTTCTTTGCCGTCGTGAACTGGATCAAGGTCCCGGCCTATGTCGCGCTCGGCCAGTTCACGGCCGAAAACGCCGCCGCAACGCTGGTTCTTCTGCCGCTCGCCGTGCTTGCGAGCGCGGCCGGCGTGAAGCTGGTCCGCAGGGTCGCCGTCGAGCGCTTCTACACTGTCGTCTACTGGCTGATGGTGATCGCCGGTGCAAAGCTGGTCCTCGACGGACTGCAGGTACCCTGACGACATGGGTTCTTCCTCAAGAGCGGCACTTTTCTGCAACACTTCGGCGGGGCGGTCGAAATTTTTAGCAGTCGCAAAGGCGATGAGTATTGCAGCTTAACAAACGGTAATGCTACCGGTGTCATCGGACGGCGTATCTGCGTCCGCTGAGGGGACCAGATCGGCGTCCGACAGGAGGGGATGCCGGGATGAAGTACATGGACGTGGCGCTGCGCGGCAGCGTCTCGAGCACGGTGATCGCAATCATTTCGCTGCTGCCGGCGCCAGCGCTGGCACAGCAGAGTTCGACTGCAGGCGCGATGCCGCAGACGGAAGTCGCCGCTGCGCAGCCTGCATCGGCGACCCCGCAGACCACCGCCGGTCAGCCCCAGAAAGTCGAGGGCGCGCAGCCGAGCGACGCGAGCGCCATCGTGGTCACCGGCTTTCGGGCGTCGCTTACTGCCGCCGTCAACCTCAAGCGGCGGTCCAATCAGATCATTGATGCGATCACCGCCGAGGACATCGCCAAGTTCCCCGATGCGAACCTCGCGGAATCGATTCAGCGCCTGCCCGGCGTTTCGATCGACCGTGACAATGGCGAGGGCCGTAGCGTCACCATCCGCGGCCTCAGCGGCGATTTCCAGCTCACGCGGCTGAACGGGATTGATGCCCAATCGGTTGCCGGCGGAAATTCTTCCGACGCGGGCGGCAATCGCACGCGCGGATTCGACTTCAACACCTTTGCGTCGGAACTGTTCGGCGCGGTCACCGTCACAAAGACGACGTCTGCCGCCGACGACGAGGGCTCACTGGGTGCCATTATCGATCTGACCACGGGCAGGCCGCTGTCCTACAAGCACGATCGCCTCGCGCTCGGCGTCGAGGGCGAATATCGCGAGAACGGCCACAAGGTCGGGCCGCGACTGACCGGACTCTTTTCGAAGCGCCTCTCCGACAGGTTCGGCGTTCTCGGCTCGATTTCCTACCAAAAGCAGCGGCAGACGATCGACTCGTACAGCCGCAGCATCGGCGCGTTCGAATATACCTATCGCAATTCACAGTTGAACGGCATCACGCCGCCGACCTTCGGCTTTGCGTTGCCCTCGACTGCGGGCACCGGACCGCTCTACGGATCGGATCCGGCGGCTTATGCCAAGATCAAACCGACGACGATCATTCCCGCGCTGCCGTCGATCTCGCGCCGCGAGCTTAATTACAAACGTCTCGGCGCCACCCTGACCGCGCAGTGGAAGCCGACGGATTCTACCGAGATTATCGTCGACGGCGTGATGTCGAAGTACAACCAGTCGTCCGAGAACGACGGCATCACGACGATCGGGCTAAACCGCAACGGCACCAACACCCGCGCGACGCAGGGGACGCTGCGCTCGCCGACGTCGTCGAGCGGCATTGCCGATCGCGTGGCGCTCTATCCGAATTGCGTGCCAAGCGCGACGACCGACTGCGGCACGCAAATCTATGGCGGGACGGTGCTGCCGGGCATGGTCAACAGCATGAACCCCAACAACCTCAATCCGTATGACTATTACAACGCGCCATCGTCGCCCGGCTTCGTCGCAACCTCTAACAAGACCGGCTTTTATTCGGAGCTGATCGGACGGCCGGCGACCAAGATCATGGATGCGGACGTCAACGCCGCCGGCCAGGCCGATTATCTGCGCCTCGACGACGTCGATTGGCGCAGTTCGGCCGACGCGCAATACGGCCGCACCAAGTTCAAGCAATTGTCCCTGAACGGCCGCCAGGACTTCACCGATCGATTCCGCGCCGAAGGGACGCTCGGCTGGTCGAAGTCGTCATTCAACTTCACCGGATTGCTCGCCGAGTTCAACGCGATCAATCAGGACAATTACGTGTTTGACGATCGCGGGGGCGGCAAGATGCCAGTGTTCAACCCCGGCTTCGACGTTGCGAATCCCAACAACTGGTCGCTCGTGAAGGGGCTTTCGACCATCCGCTTCTTCCAAGGCTATATCGACAACACGTTCAAGGTCGGGCGGCTCAACTTCACCTGGGACATCATCCCGCAAAACCTCGCGTTCCGCTTCGGCGCCACCCGCAAGCAATATCAGTTCAAGAGCGACCAGGCCCGTCGCAACCAGGACATCGAGGCGATCAACCCGACGCTGCTGGAAGCGCACCTCAACAGCACCGATCTCGGCAAGACGGTCGGCTTCGGCCAAGGCCTGGACGTTTCCTCGGGGACTCCGACGAGCTTCTTCGCGCCTGATCTCGGCAAGTTCATCCAGGAGTTCGGCATCGACTGCAATTGCGTGAACAAGTGGGGCGACTTCCGCGCGGTCGTCGACGGACGGCAGCGCAATGCCGTCACCGAAGACGATCTGTCGGGTTTCGGGCAGCTGGATTACAATTTCGAGCTGTTTGGCAATCCGTTGCGCGGCAATCTCGGGCTGCGCGTCGCACGAACGCGCGAGACGGGCGCGGGATCGATCGGCGCAACCGATGGCGTCCTTGGCCTGCCGGTCACC
>Ga0207674_10002950_pt1 | contig 21132 bp, 13 predicted proteins | sample KBSCornC72_FD_184303 | JGI IMG/M metagenome (GOLD analysis project Ga0207674, IMG submission 184303) | Corn rhizosphere microbial communities from Kellogg Biological Station, Michigan, USA - KBS Corn C7-2 (SPAdes) (version 2) | ecosystem: Host-associated > Plants > Roots > Rhizosphere > Soil ...
GGTTGTCGCCGCGCGACGCGACGTACCGCGCGATGGAGGAAGTGACGCCCGCCGTGATTGCGATCGCGTTCGGCCTGACCGCCGTCTTCGTGCCGGTCGCCTTCATCAGCGGGATCACCGGGCAGTTTTACCGCCAGTTCGCGCTGACGATCTCGATCGCGACGCTGTTGTCGGCGCTGAACTCCTTGACGCTAAGCCCCGCGATGGCGGCGCTACTGTTGCGCTCGCGTGACGGGAAGCAGGACTGGTTCGCGCGGCTACTCAATTTCCTGTTCGGCTGGTTCTTCCGCGCGTTCAATCGCGTGCTGGGCGCGTTCACGAACGGCTACGTCGGCGCGCTCAAGCGCGTGGTGCGTTTCGGGGTGGTCGCGATCGTCGTTTACCTCGGCCTGATCTTCCTGACGTACGAGGGGTTCCGGCGGACGCCGACGGGATTCATTCCGAACCAGGACAGCGGGTACCTGATCGCGGTGCTGCAGATGCCCGACGCCGCCTCGTTCGACCGCACGGAGACGGTGATGCGCCGGATGGCGGTCGCCGCCAACGCCACGCCGGGCGTGCGCGACACGTTCGCGATCGCGGGTTACTCGGGATTCACGGGCGTCAACGCGTCCAACGCGGGCACGATGTTCGTCGTGCTCGACGACTTCAGCAAACGCAAGGGGCGCAAGGACCTGACCGCCGCCGCCATTACCGGCCGGCTGATGGCGGAATATTCCAAGGTGCAGGAGGGGTTCGCGCTGGTCTTCCCGCCGCCACCGGTGCGCGGCGTGGGCACCGCCGGCGGCTTCAAAATGCAGATCGAGGACCGCAACGGCCGCCAGACCCCGCAACAGCTTCAGGCGACCATCGAAGAGCTCATCGCCGAGGCGTCCAAGAACCCGAAGCTCGATCGGCTCCTCTCGACGTTCCGCGCCAACGTCCCGCAGCTCTACGTCAACGTGGATCGCGCGAAGGCCAAGAGCCTCGACGTGCAGATCACCGACGTTTTCCAGACGCTGCAGGTTTACCTCGGCGGGTTCTACGTCAACGACTTCAACTACCTCGGGCGAACGTATCGGGTGATGGCCCAGTCCGACGCCCAGTTCCGCGCCCGCGCCGCCGACGTCGCGCAGATGAAGACGCGCAACGGCTCGGGGCAGATGGTGCCGCTCGGATCCGTGATGCGCATGGAGGACACCGTCGGCCCCGACCGCATCAACCGCTACAACCTCTACCTGTCGGCGGAAATCAACGGCAGCACCAAGCCGGGGGTGAGCACGGGCGAGGCGCTGAACATCATGGAGGCGCTGGCGAAGGAGCGCGGCATCTCCTTCGAGTGGACGGATCTGGCCTACCAGGAGAAGGAGGCGGGCAACACCGCGTTTTACATCTTCCCGCTTTGCGTGCTGTTCGTCTGGCTGACCCACTCGGCCGAGTACGAGAGCTTCGCCCTTTCGTCGGCGATCATCCTGATCGTGCCGATGTGTCTCCTGTGCGGCATCGCCGGCGTCATGGCGCGGGGGATGGAGAACAACATCTTCACGCAGATCGGGTTCGTCGTGCTCGCGGGCTTGTCGGCGAAGAACGCCGTGCTGATCGTGGAGTTCGCCAAACAGCAGCAGGAACACGGCAAGGACCGCTTCAATGCCGCCATCGAGGCGGCGCGACTGCGCCTGCGCCCGATCCTCATGACCAGTTTCGCGTTCATCCTGGGCGTGCTGCCGCTGGTCTTCGCCGAAGGCGCGGGCGCCGAAATGCGGCAGGCGCTGGGGACGACGGTGTTCTTCGGGATGATCGGCGTGACGTTCTTCGGGATCTTCCTGACGCCGGTATTCTTCGACGCGATCCGGTGGGTCACCGAGACGTGGATCGGTCCGTCGCATACGCGCCACCACGCTCCGACGAACGGCGACACGTTCCAACCCGAGCCGGTTGCGGCGGGGCACGCCGACTAGCAAAAACAACGCGGGCGTCTCACAAGAGACGCCCGCGACCGTTTCCGTAGGGTCCGCTTCAGCGGACGGAATCGCTCCCGTTCAGTTCGTCTCCTTCAACCGAAGATTCCGATACTCCATCTGACCACGATCGGCTTCCAGGCCGATGCCACCGGTTTCGGGCAGCTTTAGCGCGGCTTCGAGGACTTCGCCGTTGCAGGTGCAGTGGGCGACGTTGCCTTTCACGACGACCACGATTTCGTTCCAATCCTGCGGCTTGTACTTCTGGAGCTTTTTGTACGGACCGGCCACGAGATAATCCCGCACCTGGAGCTGGGGCCCGCGGACGAACAGACCACTGTCGGCGTTGACCGCCGCCCGGAACTCCAGGCGTAATTCGAAGTCCTTGGGGAACTTGGCAGTAGTCCAGAGCTGCGCGATCCCTTTGCCGGGGTTGACGACGATCTCCCCCTCCTTGGCCGTATACCGCTTGTCGCTCGACTCGGTCTTGCCGTCGAATTTCTCCCCATTCTTGTACCCCCAGCCGGTCAGGTCCTTGCCGTTATAGAGTTCGATTACACCGGCTTCGGGCTTGGCGTCGTCGGCGGCGCGCGTCAGGGGGATGGGGCTCAACAGGACGATCAGCGCCACCCAGATCGGAAATCGTGACATGCGTAGTTCCTTCCTTTGCGATTCACGCGGCGCGCCGCTCTCGGGCGCAGTCGATCCCACGACCGTCGTGAGCGACCGACCGCCGCGCGGCGCGCACGGCTTGGGCGGCGATGTTAACCACGGGGGGCGGGGGTGGCCACGGTTTTGTAATCTTCCTTTATTTCCGCGCAGAATCTGAAACAATCCCGCCATCCCGTCACACGCGAGGTCACCGTCATGATCCAGCAATCGACTCCGCCCCCCGTCGCGACCGATGACAATGGCCAGGACACCAGCCCGCCCAGCGAGCCGTGCGTCATCCTGATCTTCGGCGCGTCCGGCGACCTGACGAAACGCCTGCTCGTCCCCGCCCTCTACAACCTCCAGTGCGACGGCCTCTTGAATGCCAACTGCGCCGTCCTGGGCACCGCCAACGAAGGGCTCAACGACCAGACCTTCCGCGACCGCATGAGCGAGCAGATCCAGAAGTTCCACACGCGGCAGCAGTTCGACCAGCCGGCGTGGGACGACCTGGTCCGGCGCTTCCACTATACGTCCGGCTCATTTACGGAGCTCGACGTCTTCGCCAAGTTGAAGGACCGCGTCGCCGAGCTCGACGCCAAGTACAACGCCGGCGGCAACATCCTCTTCTACTTCGCCGTCGCCCCGCGATTCTTCGGGCTGATCTGCGAAAACCTCTTCAAGGCCGGCTTCAAGGACGGCCCCGGTTGGCGGCGGATCATCGTCGAGAAGCCGTTCGGCACCGACCTGAAATCCGCGCTCCAACTCGACCGCGAAGTGCTCGCCCACTGGGACGAATCGCAGATCTACCGGGTCGACCACTATCTCGGGAAGGAAACGGTCCAGAACCTGCTCGCCTTCCGTTTCAGTAACGGCATGTTCGAGCCGCTCTGGAACAAGAACTACATCGATAACATCCAGTTCAACGTCGCCGAGGCCGTCGACGTCGAGAGCCGCGGCGGCTACTACGATCAGTCGGGCGTGCTGCGGGACATGATGCAGAACCACATGTTCCAGATGCTGGCGTACCTGTGCATGGAGCCCCCGGGCACGCTGGAATCGGCCGCGATTCGCAACGAGAAGGCGAAGCTGCTCCAGGCGGTTCGGGTCTACGCGACGCCGCAGGAGGTCGCCGACAACGTCGTGCGCGGGCAGTACGGTCCGCAGTTGAACGATCAGGGCCAGACGTTGAAGCCGGGGTACTGCCAGGAGAAGGACGTCAACCCCGAGTCGCGCACGGAGACGTACGCCGCCGCGCGGCTGTTCATCGACAACTGGCGGTGGGAAGGGGTGCCGGTTTACCTGCGCTCGGGGAAAGCGCTGTGGAAGCGCGGGACGGAGATCGTCGTCGAATTCAAAAAAGCGCCGCAGGTGCTCTTCCGCCACACACCGGTTCACTATCTGGGCGCCAACCGCCTGATCTTCCACATCCAGCCGTACCAGGGGATCGAGATCCAGTTTCACGCCAAGACGCCGGGGCCGTCGCTCCACCTTCAGCCGGTGCACATGCGATTCAGCTACGGCGAGGCGTTCAAGGCGTCGCGGTACACGGGGTACGAAGTGATGCTCTATTCGTGCACGCGCGGCGACGCGACGCTGTTTTCGCGCGGCGACCTGGTGAAGGCGGCGTGGCAGATCGCGCAGCCGATCCTGGATTACTGGTCGTCGACGCCGGCGACCGATTTTCCGAACTACGCCCGGGGGAGCTGGGGCCCCAAGGCGGCGGCCGACCTGCTGGAGCGCGACGGCCGGCGGTGGTACGAGGTGGTGTCCGACGAGTGCCTGAAGCGGGTGCCCATCTTCGGCTCGGGGGATCCGCTGTTTTTGTCGCAGGTTTCGCTGGCGCTGCGCCCGCGACAGGCGGCGGCGCGCGAGTTGATCATCCGCAAGGGGGATATCGGGCGGGAAATGTATTTACTGGTGCGCGGACAGGTGGAAGTGCTGGACGACGCCGGCCACGTGGTCAAAACGCTAAAGGACGGGGACGTTTTCGGCGAGATCGCGGTCCTGCTTTCGACCCCGCGCACGGCCAACGTCCGCGCCCTCACCAACTGCGACTTGTTCGTGCTGGACAAAGGCGACTTCCGGCGGATCCTGCACGACCACCAGCAGTTCGCGCAGGGCGTGGCGCAGGTCGCGCGGGAGCGGTTCAATTTGGACGTGACGCCGCAGAGTTTGATGGCGCACTAAGACGCTCTGTTCCCGCGAGACACGGCCCGCAAGCGGGGGCCGGCTAAACTTGGCGTAGTGCGACGTTAGCAGACCGTGACTACTTCACCTTCTGGGCGACGTCGGCGGCCTTGTCCTTCAGTTTCTGCTCCGCCTCCTTTGCCTTTGCCTTCGCGGTCTCCTTGTCGTCGTGGATCTTATCCTTGTCCACGGTGACCGTGACGTTCGACTTCCCGCCTTCCGTCTGCGTCACCAGGCTGAACCAGCCGAGGTAGAACCCGAGCCCGACCACGCCGGCCGCCAGCAATACGACAACGATAAACAGGCGTTTCATCGCACACACTCCACGTTAGAGGCGATCCTCGTCCGACACACCCACATTCTAGCAGGTAGACGGGCCCGGCGGCCGCAAATTCGCCACAAATCGGGCTACCGATGCGCGCGCGGCTTGGCCGGCATTCATTCATCATAACGACACGACGCGCATAATCCCGGCGGGTAGTATCTCGACCATGGATCTGGCATTGGCTGGTAAGGTATTCGTCGTGACCGGCGGCGCGAGCGGCATCGGCCGCGCCACCGCCCGTGCCTTCGTCGCCGAGGGGGCGGCGGTGGCGCTGTGGGACACGGGGGAGCAGGTGAAGCGCGAGGCGGCCGAACTCGCGCGGGACACGTCGGCGCGCGCAATCGGCCTGCGGGTGGACGTGACGGACGAGGTCGCCGTCCGCGACGCCGCCCGTCAGACCGCCGACGCGCTGGGCGCGATCGACGGCCTGGTGCACGCCGCCGCCATCGGCTCGGGCAAGTTCGGCTTCCCGTTCACCAACCTCACGCCGGCCGACTGGCCGCGGGTGCTGGACGTCAACGTGATGGGGATGGTGAACGTGGCGCACGCGCTGGCCCCGGCGATGGCCGAGCGCGGCCGCGGGTCAATGGTCTTCATCGCGTCGATCGCGGGGCAGATCGGCTCGCAGACGGATCCGCCTTACAGCGCGTCGAAGGCGGCGAATATCAACTTCGCGCAGTGCCTGGCGAAGGACCTGGCGCCGCGCGGGGTGCGCGTCAACACGGTCTGCCCGGGCATGGTGCAGACGCCGCTGAATCGATCGGTCTGGCAGGCGTGGCACGACGCCGCGCCGCCGGCGGAGCGGTTGAGCTACGAGGAGTGGTCGGATCGCAAGATCAGGGCGGTGGTGCCGCTGGGGCGATGGCAGACGCCCGAGGCGATCGCGGACATGATCGTGTTCCTGTCATCCGAGCGCGCGGCCCACGTCACCGGGCAGACGGTTAACGTGGACGGCGGTTTCGTGATGCACTGGTGAGCGCACTCGTCGAAGGGTTCCCACTATGAACAAGTTGATGATCGCGTTCACGACGACGGTCGCCACATTGCTGATCACGCCGGACGCAGGTGCCGCCCCCGCGCTCACGCCGGTTCCGTTGAAAGACGTCAAGCTCGACGACGGCCCGCGCGGTTTCTGGAGGCCCAAACGCGAGATCTGGCGGACGGTGACGATCACCGACTGCTTCGACAAGTTCGAGCGGGATGGCGCGCTGCGGAATTTCGACAAGGTCCGCGACGGTGTCACGGGCGCGCACGGCGGGCCGCCTTGGTACGACGGGCTCATCTACGAGATGATCACCGCCGCCGCCGATTTCCTCGCCGACCGGCGCGACGAGCGGCTCGAACGTCGCATCGACGGCTACGTCGAGCGCATCGCCGCCGCAGCGGCCAAAGACCCCGACGGCTACGTCAACACCTACACGCAGTCGAAAGAGCCCAACCACCGCTGGGGCGCCAATGGCGGCAACGACCGCTGGCAGCACGACCTGTACAACGCCGGGTGCCTGGTCGAGGCGGGCGTGCATTACTACCGCGCGACCGGCAAGCCGGAACTGCTGCGGGTGGCGGTGCGGCTCGCCAACCACATGTGCGACGTCATGGGCCCGACCCCGCGCAAGAACATCATCCCCGGTCACGCGATCGGCGAACTGGCAATGTCCGAGCTCGACGCGCTCTTTAAGGCCGAGCCGGGGCTGAAGGACAAATTGGGCGTGCCGGTGGACGAGGCTCGCTATCTCAGCCTCGCACAGTTCTGGGTGGACAACCGCGGCCATCACGAGGGCCGACAGGATTTCGGCGCGTACGACCAGGACGACGTCCCCGTCGCCAGGCAGCCGGCGATCGAAGGGCACGCGGTCCGCGCCACGCTGCTGGCCGCAGGCGTCACGGCGCTCGCGGGCACGGCGCGGCGGGACGATTACACCCAGATCTCACGCCGCCTGTGGGAGAACATGATCGGCCGGCGGATGTACGTCACCGGTGGCGTCGGTGCGATCGCGGGCGACGAAAGGTTCGGCGACGATTACGTCCTGCCGAGCAACGGCTACCTGGAAACGTGCGCCGCCGTCGGCGCGGCCTACTTCCACGAACAGATGTTCCTGAGCAACGGCGCCGGCGACGCGCGTTACGGTGACGAACTGGAGCGCGCGATCTACAACGCGGCGCTCTGCGGCGTGTCGCTGAGCGGCAATCGCTACTTCTACGAGAACCCGCTCGAGGCCGGCAAAGGCCGCGTGCGCTGGACGTGGCACGAGTGCCCCTGCTGCCCGCCGATGTTCCTGAAACTGATGGGCGCGCTGCCCGGTTACATCTACGCGACTGGCCCCAGCGGATTGTACGTCAACCTCTACGCCGGCTCGGTCGCGCACGCGACGCTGGGCGGCGAAACGATCGTCGTGAAGCAGACGACCGCCTACCCGTGGGAAGGGGACGTGCGGTTGAGCATCGAACGTAGCGGGTCGACGGAATTCGAACTCGCGCTGCGCGTTCCCGCGTGGTGTCAGGCGGCGGAGCGGGCGGACGAACTTTACACCCCGGTCGGCCGGCCACGCGCGGACGCGTTCGTCGTGACGGTCAACGGCCGGCCGGCGATGCCGCAATTCGACGGCGGGTACGCTCGAGTTCGCCGCGCGTGGGCGAACGGCGACGTGATCGAGATCAAGACGGCGATGCCGCCGCGGCGGGTGACCGCCAATGCCAAGATCGCCGCGACCGCCGGCCGGGTTGCCCTGTCGCGCGGGCCGCTCGTCTACTGCGTCGAATCGATCGACAACGGCGGGCGCGTGCGCAACCTGTCGCTGCCCGACGACGCGAAGCTCACCACCGAATTCCGCGGCGGCCTTCTGGGAGGCGTCGTGGCGATCCATGCCGCGGCGCTATCGTCGCTCGCCGGCGCCGATGCGCCGCGTCCGGCCGAACTGACCGCGATCCCGTATTACGCCAACGCCAACCGCGGCCCGGTCTCGATGCGCGTCTGGCTGCCGCGCTCGCCCGCCGACGCGCTGCCCGCCTCCCTCGCCGAGTCCGCCACCGCCAGCGCTTCGCACACCAACCCGAGCGACACGCTCGACGCCCTGAATTCCGGCCGGGTGCCAAAAGCGTCCGACGACGAATCGATCCCGCGCTTCACCTGGTGGGATCACCGCGGCACGACCGAGTGGGTGCAGTACACGTTCGACAAGCCGCAGGCCGTGTCCGCCGCGTCGGTCTACTGGTGGGACGAGCGCCGCGTCGGCCGGCACTGCCGCGTCCCCGCCTCGTGGCGATTGCAGTACAAGACGCCGGCGGGCGAATGGGCGGACGTGCACAACGCCTCCGCGTACGGGACGGCGATTGATCAGTTCAACCGCGCGACCTTCGACCGGGTCGAGACGACCGCCATCCGTGTTCAGGCCAAACTCCAGCCCCAATGGTCCGGCGGCATTCTCGCTTGGCGGGTGGACGATTCGCCCGTCGCTGCCACGTCAACGACCTCGTCGCCGCCGGCGCCAGGTCACTAATCTGCAACGTTATGCCGCCGCCGCGCGCGCCAGCGCCGCGTCGACACCGTCGGGGAAATTCAGCCGCGCGTGTTCGCCGAACAGCTCGCGCGCGGCCTCGTCGTACGCCTGCGCCGCGGCGATCTCGTCGCGGAAGCCGCCGAGCCGCCGCTGAACCCCATCCTTCTTGATCGTCGCCACCCAACGTTCACGCCGCTTGTCTCGCCAGACGCCCTTGTACCGCGAAGTGCAGGGCCGCCCGCAGAATGTTGACTGCTTGCGGTGGTTCGCGTGAGTTTCGGTCTGAGTCCGCACGACGAGGTTCGCACGCCGGCAGTCCAGCGGATCGTCGTTACGGTGACCGACGTGATACTCGTTCTCGCCGGCGATGCCCATCACGACGTAGTGCAAGCGGACGTTTTCGCCGGGGTTCATCGTCTGCACCTCGCCCCCGCGACCCGAGTCCGCGGCGGAAAAACGCCAGCGCCGGGTCTGGACCAACGGCACGGCGTCGGCGTCGATCAGCGCCTCGCGGCCCTTGGCCGTCGCCCCGCTGAGGGGGAGACGGTAGACCCCGGGGCGTTGCGAATCGGGGTAAGGCAATACGCCGATGCCGCACCGCCCCAGAAGAAACGCGATGTCCGACAGGCGGTAAGCTTTCCTTCCGTCCACTGCGACGTACTCGGGTAGCCAGCCGTGTCGCCGCCAACGTCTCCAAATGGATAGGGGCACGCCGAACAACTTGCGCGCCCGCTTTCGGGAGATCGTTGCGGCCGCACCGTCGGTCGACGGTGCGGGGGGCGGGCCGCTTGGCTTGGCTTTGTCCGCGTTGGCCTCGCGAGCCGCACGACTGAGCTTGCGTTCGAGCCGTTTGAGCCGGCGGCGACGACGACGCTCCCGTTCGAGCGATCCGTCGAGCACGCGACGGGCCCAAAGCCGGTTCGCCTCGCTCGATTCGCGGTCCGGGAAATTGACGTAGGCGTGCGGGCCGAACCAGACGCGCGCGCAGTCGTCGTACGCCTCGGCCGCGGCCAGTTCGTCGGCGAAGCGGCCGATGTTCTTGTGCGTATCGTCCTTCCGGATTTGGGCCACCCATTTGCCGCGGTCTTGCTGAAACGACACGCCCTTGAAGCGTGACGTGCACTCCTTCCCCGCATGTGTCAACATTTTCCGGCTGGTCTGGTTGGTTTCGGCCTGCGTGCGGGCGGCCAGGTTGGCACGCCGGCAATCCAGTGCGTCGCCGTTCACGAAGCTCACCCGGGTCGTCGGGTCGGTTGCGCCGGCGATCATCCGGTGCAGTGGCGCCTGCCGCCCGGTCGTGGCCAACACGACGACCCCCTCGGTCCGACCCTCGTCGCTGCGCTCGGACCAGTTCCAATTCTTTCCCTCGACGATCGGTAAATCCTGTTCGTCGATCAGCGCCTCGCGGTGCGCCAGGTAACTCTTCAGCGGCACGCGCCACACGCCGGGCCGGGCCGGGTCCGGGTACGGCTTGCCGAACCGTTCGATCTCCACCCGCGCCCGCTCCAGTTCGACCTTCGGGTAGAGCTTGCAACGCCCGGGCTTGTCGTCGGGCAGTCGATGGTACCGGCCGCACGTGATCCGCCCGCGCCGCTCCCAGACCGTCCATGTCCTCAGCGACACCCCGAACATCCGGCACGCCTCGTGGCGGTCCACCATTCCCGGTGGCGGCCAGGTCGCGTCGTCCTCTACCGCCGGTTCCAGCGCACGCAGCCGTTCCACCTCGGCGGCGTCGGGCAAGTTCAACCCGGCGACATCGGCGCCCATCACCTCCCGCAGCGCGGCGTCGTACGCCAGGGCCGCGTCCACCTCACTGCGGAAGCGTCCGAGGTTCTGGTACCTGTCGCCGGCGTTGATCGACGCCGCCCACTTGCGACCACACGCGGTGCGCGTCACGCCCTTGAAGCGTGAGCTGCAAGCGCGACCGCCCCGGTGTGACCTCTTTCTGGCCGCCAGCCGAACCTGCGATCGGCTGCGCACGACGAGGTTCGCCCGCCGGCAGTCATGCCGATCGCCATTGACGTGCGAGACCAGTTGCTCGGGGTCGTCGACGCCGAGAATGATCCGCGCCAGCGACGGCTTGGGCGTCCCACTGACGGATAACACCACCGATCCACCGTTGCTCTTGGACGACGACCAATGCCACCGCTTTCCCCGCACGAGCGGCAGATCGGCCGCGTCAATGAGCGCCTCCATCCCCTTGTGCTTCTCGGTCGAGACCGGAACCCGCACGACGCCCGCACGAACGGGGTCGAGATACGGCTCGGCCCGACTTGCGGCCTCATCCCGCTGCCGCGTGAACTCCAGTTTCAGCGCCTCAAGCTCCGCCACCGGGTAAATCTTCGCCCGTCCGGCCTTGTTGGGGATGGGGACGGATCGACCGCAGGTGATGCGGCCCATGCTCTCCCAGGTCGTCCACGTCCCGAGCGCGATCCCGAACATGCGGCAGGCCTCTCGCCGGCCGACGAACCCCGGTGGCGGGAACGGCGCGACGGTCTTGAACTCCTCCACCAACCGACGCAACTCGTCGACCGGATAAACCTTGTATTGGCCGGCCTTGCCCGGCACGGACACCAGGCGTCCGCACCCGATTCGGCCTTCCAGTTCCCACGTCGAAAATGTCCGCCCGGCGACGCCGAACATCCGCGCCGCCTCGTGACGGTCCACCGTGCCTTCGGGCGGGAACCTCAGGTCGGACTCCCGCATCATCCGCTCGAGCGCCTCGACCGGATAGATCCTGCACCGCCCGCCCCCGGGCCGCGTCAGCCACTGCCCGCAGGTGATCTTTCCTTCGGCCTGCCAGCGCTTCCACGCCGTGATGCCGATCCCGCTGATTCGCGCCGCTTCCTTCCATCCGACGAAGCCGGCCGGAAGGGATGGCAGGGAACGCGAGGTGTCGCCGGTTGCCCGAACCACGGCAGATTCATGGCTTGCGCTGTCGAGTTGGCGCGTGTTCATGAACGCCCTATCGACCAACCCGCGGTTCGTCCCTGATTGCCCACCCGGCCCACCAACAACCCCGCTCAGTCGCCACCCCAAGTCTGACGATCCCCTCTAAGTTCAGGGCTGTAAACGAACACGTCGCGGTTCCGATAACCTCGTCGCGCCAGGAGGAATGGAAAGTATGAAACGATGCGGTGGGAGCGTTCTGCGGTACTTCTCTGAAAAAGCGGGCGATGGGAGTCGAACCCACGACGTTCAGCTTGGGAAGCTGACATTCTACCACTGAATTACGCCCGCGAGCGTGCTCTGACCAAAAGGATACCCCGCCCCGGACGATCGTCAAGCGGGTTGTTATCATGGCCCGCCGACCAATGGGGTCGGCATGCGGAGGTAAACATGGTTCGCTGGGCGGTTCTGACAGTGGTGCTGGTCATAATATCGGGCCTGACGGCGTCGGGCGCGGGGACGGCTGTTGAGGGGGCAGCGATCGATCCGGCCACCGCCAAGGCTAGCAATGACGGCGCGCTGCTGTACTACGACATTCGCGCGTTGGGCGTCGAGGGGCAGGGGTGGGCGGACACCAAGGCGCCGTATGACCGGTTGCCCGCGCGCGCCGAGGACCTCGTTCGCAAGCCGGTGTGGAACCTCAGCCGGCAGTCGGCGGGGATGTGCGTCCGGTTCGTGACCGACGCGGAAACCATTTGGGCCCGGTGGACGCTGACCAATTCGGCGCTGGCGATGCCGCACATGCCGGCGACCGGCGTCAGTGGGTTGGATCTTTACGTAAAGACGGCCGAAGGGCACTGGCACTGGCTGGCGATCGGCAAGCCGGCGGCGCAGACGACGAACGCGAAGCTCGTCGGCACGCTGCCGCCCGGGCGGCGCGAGTACCTGCTCTACCTGCCGCTCTACAACGGGGTGACGTCGGTCGAGATCGGGTTGCCGAAAGGCGCGATGCTTTCTCTGGCCCCGCCGCGCGCGGCCGAACTCGCCAAGCCGATCGTCTTTTACGGCACCTCGATCACGCAGGGCGGGTGCGCGTCGCGGCCGGGCATGTGCCACCCGGCCATCCTGGGCCGGCGCCTGAATCGGCCGGTGATCAACCTCGGGTTCTCGGGGAGCGGCACGATGGACGCGGAGATCGCCGCCCTGCTCGCGGAGCTGGACGCGGCCGTCTTCGTGATCGACTGTCTGCCGAACATGGACGGCAAGACCGTCGCCGCGCGGACGGCGCCGCTGGTCGCAACGATCCGCAAGGCGCGGCCGACGACGCCGATCCTGCTGGTCGAGGATCGCACGTACGCCGCGTCGTTCCTGCTGGCGGGTAGCCGAAAGCACAATGAGGAGAACCGGGCGGCCTTGCGCAAGGCGTACGAGGAATTGATCGCGGCCGGCGAAAAACACATCGGCTACCTCGACGGCGAGAAATTGCTCGCGCTCGACGGCGAGGATACCGTGGACGGGTCACACCCGACGGATCTCGGGTTCGTCCACCAGGCCGACGCGTTTCAGGCAGCGCTCGAGCCGCTGCTGGGCGGGAAGTGATCCGGTCGTCATGCTTGCCCCTTGCGGCTTCGCGCGTTTCAACTGGCGGAGAATCGTTGACGCCGTGCAGTCGGCACGGCGACCGCCCCCAGCGGCGGCTGACTTAGCCCCAGCGGTCTTCGAGCAGGGGGGCGAAGTCGCGGTCCCAGAGATCGGTGACCTGATCTTCGCGGCGCCCGGTGAACTCCTCGATCGACGCGGCCTTGGCGTCGACTGGTTTGCGGTCGAGCGTGATCGGCACTTCCAGGACGCGGCCTTGGCGGAGGACTTCGAAGGTGACGGTCTGGCCGGCGTTGACGCCGGTGACGGCGTCGATCAGCTCCTGACCGGTGTTGAAGCGGGCGACGCGGCCGTCGGCGGTGGTCAGCGAGAGCAGGACGTCGCCGTCCTGGAGCATGCGATAAGCGCAGAAGCCGGGGAGGCGGGAGACGACGGCGACGCCGCGCTCGACGTTGAGGAGCCCGCGTTCGTCGGGGTGCCCCCAGAACGGGAGGTGCACGCCGAGGAAGCCCTTGCCGTCGGCCTCGGCGACGTAGAGGTCGCCGGCGAGGTAGATCTGCATGACGATGTCGCGCAGGACGACGACCTGGCTGGGCTGAAGGGGGAGGCTTTGCTTGACGGCGTCGCGCAACAGGTCGAGGTCCGCCCGGGAAAGTCCCATCAGCTCGACCCGGGCGCGTTCGCGGGTGGGATAGTCATCGGCGGCGAGTTGGGCGAGGAGGGCCTTGACAGTCGCCAGTGTCTGCGCCGGCCTCGGCGCCGCGGCGGCCTGGGCGGGGCCGGTCGTCCAATGCAGCGTCGACACCGGTCGCTCTCTCACAATAACCGGCAGGGTCGTCGGGCGCGACGCCGGCAATCGAACGTCCGCGGCGACCGCCAAGGCGGCGGCGGTGGCGGCGGTGGCAAACGCCACGATCATCCACCCCAACGTCTGGTGATGTCGTCGCATATGGCACCTGCCTTCTGAATCTGGTCGGACTACCTGATGTCCGGCCGCTAAGCCGCAAGCGGGAGAAGACCGTGAATCAGCCCTCCGCCAGTTCGATCAGCTTCTGCGCATTATGGGTCAACCAGTACACCTTCCGCTGCACCATCTGAAGGAATTTGAGTCCTTCCAGCCGCCCAAAGTTCCCGGTCGCCGCGATGGGAAATACCGCTTCGGCGATCAGGGCCTCGGCCATCAGGTACGGGATGGTGCGGATCTCGGCCTGAGAGAGCAGCATCACCTCATCATAGCCGCGCAGGAAGCGCTTGAAGCGGGTTTCGTCGATGTAATCCGGCCATTTCACCACGTCCTCGTCGCCGCCGAGGATCGAGAATTGCAATGCGCCATTGGCGATGTCGATGATGCGGGGCAAGAGGCGTGCCGCGTCGTAGTCGATGACGGCGACGACGTGGTTGTCGCGGAAGAGCATGTTCCCCGGGTGCCAGTCGGCGTGGACGATCTGGCGCGGCCAGCCTTCGAGGCCCATCTGTTCGACCTCGTCGGCGGCGTAGCGGTAGCTTTCGAGGATGAAGTTGAGCAGGGCGGTGAGGTCGACGTCCTTGGCGACGCCGGCCAATGTCGTCGGGATCTGGCGGATGCCCCCCTCGACCGACGGGGCCATGTGGTAGCTGCCGGCGGGGGGCTGGAAGTCGCTTTTGAAGTCGAGCAGGAGCTTATGGTAGAGGCCGAGAATGCGGCCGGAATCGAAGGTGGCCTCGAGGGTTTGGGGGTAGCTTTGGCCGGGGATGTACTCGAACAGCTCGTAGACGTTGTTGCGCCACTGGAGCATCGAGTTGTTCTCGCGCTTGGTGCCGATCAGATGGGGGAGGGGGAACTGCTTGCCGGCGAGGTAGAGCTGCAAGGCGTGGGAGAAGGCGACCTTAAAGGGATCGTCCTTGCCGCGGGCGCGGCGTTTGAGCAGGAACTTGCCCTGCTCGGCGTTGATGAGCAGCTTGGGGGCCTTGCGCGAGCCGCGGGGGTACTCGGTGACCGATTCGATGATGCCGATGTCGAAATGGGAGAGCACGACGGCGAGCTCTTCGGCGCCCAGGCGTTCGCGACCGCCGCTTTGGCGGGTTACGCCCGAGCCGGAAATGCCGCTGCCACTGGTTTGGATGGGGGACGCCGCAGGCTGCATAGAACTCGAAGTGAAGGCGGTTACCGGACCCTCCGCGCGCCCGGCGGGGGCGCGATGTGGGTGACGGGGGAGTTTACCATAATCCCTATCGGCACGCTGTCCATGGCTGTTGGAGGAGTTGCGCGCAGAATCGAGGGCGGCCGCGCGGGTGGCGGGATTACCCGGTTCACGCGGCGGTGCGGCCGGACTGGAGGAGGGATAGGGGCTCGGCGCGGGCGACGGTGATGGCGGGCCAGAGGCTGGCGATCAGGGAGACTGCCAGGATGATGCCGCTGCCGGTGGCGATGATGGGCCAGGGGGGGGCCATTTCGACGACGTAGCCGAGCATGGCCCGGCTGAGGCCCAGCGCGTTGACCGAGAGGAGAAAGCCCATCGCCAGGCCCAGGGCGCAGCCGACAACGCCCAGGAGGAGCGCTTCGGCCAGGACGAGGCGGACGAGCTGGCCGCGCGTCACGCCGATGCTGCGGAGGATGCCGAACTGCCACTGGCGGCTGCGGATGGAGGCCATCACCGTGTTCGTCACGCCCAGGGCGGCGACGGCCATGGCGGAGAAGGCGACGGTGGTCAGGAGCAGCAGGAGCCGGCCGAAGCCTTTGATGATCTCGTATTTGATGTGGCGGACGTCGCCGGCCTTCCAGCCCTTTTCACCGAGCTGGGCTTTGACCTTCTTGAGCATCTCGTCTTTATCGACGCCGGGCTGAAGGTTGGCGGCGAAGAGGAAGGCCTTGTCTTTTCCAAAGTATTTCTTGGCGTCGTCGATGGAGCCGAAGACGCTGGCGGCGGTGCGCTGGTCGAACATGCGTCCCATGTCGAACATGCTGACCATGACGTCGATGCCGGGGGACCAGACCACGCCGCAAATGCGGAAGTCTTTCATGCCGTTCTTGGTCATGAGGGGGAGCTTGTCACCGACCTTGAGCCCTTTGAGGACGCGGAATTCTTCGGTGACGATGATCTGGTCACCCTTTTTCAGATCGGCGGCGGCCTGGGCGGCGTTGCCGTCGCGGAACTCGAGCTCCATCATCTGGAGGGCGAGGTCCGGCTCGACGCCGAGGAACATGGTCGAATCGGGCAGGACGGCGGCGCCGATGACGCCGAAGAGTCCTTCGGGGAGGCCGGGGAAGGCGATCGCGATCGGCAGCACTTCGCCCTTCTTGATCCCCTCGACGTCGTCGAGAACCTTCCACTGGTCCTGGGTGAGGCCCTGGCCGGCGTAGATGAAGATGTCGGGGAACTTGTTGGGGAGGCGCCACCCGCCGAGCATGGAGTGGCCGACGGTCTGCATGACGACGAGGATGGCCAGTCCGATCATGAGCGCGGCGCCGGTGCCCGCGGCGCGCCAGACGCCGCCGGAAAGTTGCTGCTTCAGCAGGTGGTGTTCGATGCCGAGGATGAGGGCGGCGACGCGGGCGAAGCAGAATTCGACGACCCAGACGAAGAGGGGGGCGAGGAGGAAGAAGCCGCACATGATCCCCTCGAGCCCCACGATGAAGTGGCCGTAGAACTTCACGTCCTTGTAAACGCCCGGCGCGAAGATGATGGCGGAATCGATCGAGATGAGCACCGCGCCGGCGAGCGCGCACCAGAGCGGCGCGCGGACGGACGGGGGCTTGGCGTGCGGGGTCATGGCCTCGAGCGGGCTCACGCGCGACGCCCACCACGCGGGGAGCGAGCCCGCGAGGAGGGACGCCATCACCGCGGTGACGACGCCCGAGGCGACGCCGGCCCAGTCGACGATAAGCCCGGCGGTGAAGAAGTCGTGCTTCCAGCGCGTGAGGACCAGCGCCCAGAGGATACCGAACGCCACGCCGAAGACCGCGCCGGCGGCGCCGAGGTAAGCGCCCTCGATCAGCACCAGACGCGCGACCTGGCCGCGCTGGGCGCCGATGGCGCGGAGCATTGCCAGCGTGCGCTGGCGCTCGGTCACGCCCATGAGCAGGGCGGAAAAGACGACGAAGACGGCGGCGATCATCGACACGGCGCCCGCCTGGAAGCTCATGAAGTGCACGCCGGACAGGTTCTTGTCCATCTCCTTGCGGGTGTCGCGGGCCAGGCGCAGCTTGAGGTCCGGGTCGATCGCCGCCAGCCGGGCGTCCCACCGCTTGGCGAACGCCTCGTCGTCCGAGCCCTTGTTGAGTTGGATCATGATGCGCGTCACCTGGCCTTTGCGGTTGCTCAGGTCCTGGGCGGTGCGGAGGGGGAGGTAGATCCAGGAAATGCGCTCGGCGAGGATCGCGGGCTTGTGGCAGATGCCGACGACCTTGAACGGGTGCTTTTCGTTCACGCTGGGGAGAAGGATGGTATCGCCCAGGCCGACCTTGAGGACTTCGGCGCACTGCTGGTCGATGACCGCGACGTCGCCGGTGTCGGTGTCGAACCACTTGCCCGCGTCGGTGGCGGCGCGGGTGATGTCGACGTCGGTCGGGCGGTCCACGCCAATGAGCTGGGCGGCGCGGCCGGCGATCGGCTTGCCCTGCGCGTCGATGAGGCCGGTGTCGGTTTCGAGCCGGCCGAACGCGATCTTGACCGCCGGATCTTTCCGCAATTCGTCGACCAGCGATTCGCTGACCCCCTGGCGGAAATCGTTGCGGTGGGTGATCTGGACGTCGGTCGCGCCCATGTAGGCGATCAGGTACTTGTAGATCGCCCCTTCAGCCGACTGGTATCCACTGGTGACGGCGACGACCAGGCTGACGGAAAACGCGATGGCGGCGACGGTGAGCGCCGTGCGCGCCTTGCGGGTGGCGAGGTTGGAGGTGACGAGCTTGGTGAGCGGCATGAAGAAGGGTTCGGGGTTTGGGGTTCAGGGTTCAGGAAAGAGGGGAAAAGAGACGGAGGGATCGGATCGGAGGGATTCTGCATTTTGCTGAACCCTAAACCCTGAACCCTGAACCCTCATATAACCCTAAACCCTCATCGTAAGCTTTCCTGATACCGCAGCGCCAACCCCTGCCCGCCGTTCGCGTCGTGCGTGGGGAAGCGCTCGACGAGCTTGCCGTCCTTGATGACCGCGACTTCCTGGGCGAAGGCGGCGACGGTCGGCTCGTGCGTGACCATGACGATGGTCTTGTTATGAATCGTCGAGAGGTCGCGGAGCAGCTCGCAGACGGACTTGCTGTTGGCGCTGTCGAGGTTGCCGGTGGGTTCGTCGGCGAGGAGGACGGCGGGGTCGGTGATGAGCGCGCGGCCGATGGCGACCCGCTGCTGTTCCCCGCCGCTCATGGCGTCGGGGCGGTGGGAGAGGCGGCCAGACAAACCGAGGCTTTCCATCATCTGGCGGACCTTGGGGCGGACGTCGGCCTCACGCTTGCCGTCGAGCAGCAGGGGGAGGGCGACATTCTCTTCCGCCGTCAGCGTCGGGATCAGGTTGAACGATTGGAAGACCAGGCCGATGTGGTGGCGGCGGAAGAGGGTGAGCTGGCGGTCGTTCATGTCGGCGAGGTTTTCGCCTCGCACGACGACGCGACCGCTGTCCGGCGCGGCAAGGCCGGCCATGAGGTGAAGCAGGGTGCTCTTGCCCGACCCGCTGGCGCCCATGACGGCGAGGAAGGTTCCCTCGGCGACCTCGAGCGAGACGCCGTCGAGCGCGCGGACGTCGCGATCGCCCTGGCGGAATCGCTTCACGATGTTATCCACGAGCAATGGCGTCAATAAACCTCCTGCCGCGCACACCGCCGTTCGGCGTTTGATAATAGCTGGGCTACTCGGGGGTCACAAGGAACGATCGCGAAGAGCACGAACACCGCGCGCGCTTTCCGAAAGCCGATCCCGGCGCCTATCGTTGGTATCTCCATGCGACTGCTCGTCACGGCGGACCTCCATATCAATCACCACGCCTCCCGGCCGCTGGCGCCGGACCTCATCGACCAAATGAATGACGCGGGTGGGGACGGAATTTTGCTCGTCGGCGACACCGCCACCGCCGACGGGGACGAACTCGAACAATGTCTGTCGCGCTTTACCACCAGGGGCCCGCGCCTGTTCCTGTGTGGCAATCACGAGCTTTGGACGAAGTCAGACGACAGCTATGCCCTATTTAAGACGGAACTGCCGCGGCGAATTGCGGAGCTGGGGTGGCATTGGCTGGAGACCGAGCCGTATCGCGCTCGCTCGTTTGCGATCGTGGGGACGGTCGGGTGGTACGACTACACATTCGCCTCGCCGCGTTTGGCGATCCCCCGGCGGTTCTACGAGACGAAGCTGTCGCCCGGGGCGGCCGCGTACCTGCGTCGCGACGATTTGCTGACGGATCAGTCGGACGTGACCCCCGAGGCCATGGAAATGGTCGCCCGCTGGAACGACGTCCGCTTCGTCAAACTGCACCGATCCGACGAGGCGTTTCTCGAGGAGTGCCTGGCGAACCTGGGCGGCAGACTCGACGCCGTGGCCGACGCGCCGGAGGTGCTGGTGGCGACCCATCACGTGCCCTTCCGGGAACTTCTCCCGCCGCCACGCTTCAACAACTATGAGTTCTCCAAGGCGTATCTCGGCAGCGAGCGGTTGGGGGAACTGATCGCCCGGTTCGCCAACGTTCGCCGCCTGTTCTGCGGCCACAGCCATTACGCCGCCCGCGCGACGATCCGCGGGATCGAGGCCGTCAACCTCGGCAGCACGTACCGCTGGAAAACCTTCGAAACCGTCGATTTGCCCGACTGACGGCGGTCGTTTCCCCGGCGAAGGCGTTTGCGGTACACTGAGTGGTTCCTGATGTCCGAAGCTTCACCCCCAGCATTTCTCGACGTACCGGCACTGCTCGAAGGCAGCGTGCCCCGGCCCCGGCCGGCGTGGCTGTGGTACAGCCTGCTGTCGGTGGGCGTGTTGGTGATGACCACGACCTGGTCCGCCGAAGGGAACCCGGAACTGCTGCAGGTCGTCCGATTTTTCGGCGGCGTCCTAATGTTGGGCCTGCTGATCGGCATGGGGCTGGTCACGTCCTACACGGTCAAGCGCCAGCGGGCGGAACAGCAGCGGGTCGAGGCGATCGAGGAACTGGTGCAGCTCCGCCGGTGGGACCACGCCGCCGCGATGCTGCAAGGCATGTTGTCACAACCCACCCTGACGATGGCCGCGCGCCTGCAGTCGCTGATTTACCTCGCCAGCGTGCTGGCGCGCTATCACCGCTTTGAAGACGCGATCGCCGTCCACAATTACCTGCTCGCCAGCGCCCAGTTCGACCCGGCCACGACGCACGGCATCAAGCTGATGCGGGCGATGGCGATGTTGCACGAAGATCACCTGGTCGACGCCGACCGCGCCATGAGCGACCTCCGCCGCGACGCCGCCGATTCCGCCGGCCTGGCATTGATCGAGATTTACCGCGACGTGAAGACCGGTCATCCGGCCGAGGCGATCGACGTGTTCCGCGAGCGCCTGCCCGCGCTGCGGTCGCAACTCGGCCACCGGCTGGGCGACGCCTACGCCCTGATCGCCCGCGCCCACGACCTGCTCGACCAAAACGCCGAGGCGGCGGCGGCGTTCGAAAATGCGACGCTGCTGATGTCGCCCGACGAGCTTTACCGGCGATACCCGGAAGTGGCGGCGATGCGCGACAAGTATCCGCCGGCGACCCCGCCAATGGGGGAAGCCGCATGATCTCCGTCCAGGAAGCCATCACGCGGTTCCGCCGAGACGTCACGCTGGGCACGCTGCTGCGCGCGGTGCTCGCCTGCGGGGTGGCCGCCGTCTTCACCCTCCATTTCGTCCCGCTCGGCAAGCAGATCCCGCCGGCCCTGCTGCTGATGGCGCTCGGCGCCGTCTGGCTGACGCTCTGGTATCGGACGATCAAGGGGTCGCGGCTGGCGGCCGAATCCTCCACGTTGATCGCGTCGGGTCGACTCGAACAGGCGGAAGAACAGATCGAGATGTCGCTGCGGGCCTTCTCGATGTCGCGGTCAGTGAAATCGATGGGCCTGCTGAATTTG
>Ga0207674_10002953_pt1 | contig 21115 bp, 18 predicted proteins | sample KBSCornC72_FD_184303 | JGI IMG/M metagenome (GOLD analysis project Ga0207674, IMG submission 184303) | Corn rhizosphere microbial communities from Kellogg Biological Station, Michigan, USA - KBS Corn C7-2 (SPAdes) (version 2) | ecosystem: Host-associated > Plants > Roots > Rhizosphere > Soil ...
AAATACCGCGTCGACGGTTTCCGCATCGACACCGCGCAACACGTCAATCCCGAGTTCTGGCAGAAGTTCGTTCCGGCGATGCTGACCTGCGCCCGGAAGGTGGGGATCCCGCATTTCCACATCTTCGGCGAAGTCGCGATGGATGACGTGGACCCGGCGCACACGGCGGTGAACACCCGCGTCGACAAACTTCCGAGCGTGCTCGATTTCGGCTTCCTGTGGGCGGTCCGGGACGTCATTGCCAAGGACGGTCCCACCGACGAGCTTGCCAAGCTGTTCCGCTCCGATGCGCTCTACGAAGGAGGCGCCGCAGCAGCGCTGCAGCTACCCACGTTCGTCAGCAATCATGACTCTCCCGGGCATATCGCTGCGGCCATCCAGCTCGCGCGGCCGAACGCCGGCGAGAACGAAGTGCTGAAGCGCGACATGCTCGCGCAGGCGATGCTGCTGACGCTGCGTGGCGTGCCGACGATCTATTATGGTGACGAGCAGGGCTTCGCCGGCAAGGGCGGCGGTGACCAGAATGCGCGCCAGGATATGTTCCCGAGCAGGGTCGCGAGCTACAACGAGGAGAAGCTGCTCGGATCGAGCGCGACCACCGCACAGTCGAATTTCGATCCGCAGCATCCGCTCTATCGCGAGATCGCGAAGCTGGCGCACATCCGGACTAGTCATCGCGCGCTGACTCGCGGGCTTCAGGTCATCCGCTATGCGCAGGACAAGCCCGGTCTGCTCGCCGTCTCGCGGTTTGAACCGGGCAGCGGGCGGGAGATGCTTCTTCTGTTCAACACGTCGACAGCGCCCATTCGGCAGAATGTCCGTGTCGAAACGCGCTCAACCCGCTTCGCGGCGCTTGCGGGCAACTGCCCGGTTACAGCCGCGGCTCCTGGAAGTGTCGCCGTCGAGCTCCCGGCGCTCGGCTATGCGGTGTGCGATGCTCGCTGAGGCCGACAAAGCCGCCAGCGCAACCACGGCCACGCCGTGGTGGAAGGGCGCTGTGATCTATCAAATCTATCCGCGCAGCTTCGCCGATACCAACGGCGACGGCGTCGGGGACCTGCCGGGCATCACGCGGCACCTCGATTATGTCGCATCGCTCGGCGTGGACGCGATCTGGCTGTCGCCCTTCTTCACCTCGCCGATGCGCGACTTCGGCTACGATGTCGCCGATTATTGCGCGGTCGATCCCGTGTTCGGAACGCTCGAGGACTTCGACAAACTGGCCGCGCGCGCGCATGTGCTCGGGCTCAAGCTCATTATCGACCAGGTCTATTCGCACAGCTCGGACCAGCATTTGTGGTTCCAGGAGAGCCGGTCGAGCCGCGAGAATCCCAGGTCCGACTGGTACGTGTGGGCTGACGCCAAGCGTGACGGCTCGCCCCCGAACAACTGGCAGTCGGTGTTCTCCGGTCCGGCATGGACCTGGGACGCCCGGCGCCGTCAATATTATCTCCACAACTTCCTCAAGGAGCAGCCCGACCTCAACGTTCACAACCCGGCGGTTCAGGATGCGCTGCTGGACGTCGCGCGATTCTGGCTGGACCGCGGCGTCGACGGCTTTCGGATCGATGCGATCAACTTCGCCATGCATGACCCTCAGCTGCGGGACAATCCGCCGGCACGCGAGGGCGGCAAGCGGACGCGGCCGTTCGACTTTCAACAGCACCTGCAGAACCAGTCGCATCCCGACATCGTGAAGTTCCTTGAGCGGCTGCGTGCGCTCACGGACTGCTATGAAGACAGGTTCACCCTTGCCGAGGTCGGCGGGGATCATGCGCTCGGCGAGATGCAGGCGTTCACGGCCGGTACCAAGCGGCTCAACAGTGCCTACGGCTTCGACTTCCTCTACGCCGAGCAGCTGACGCCGGCCCTGGTCGCGCAGGTTGCGCGCGAATGGCCCGAAGGGGCCGGCTGGCCGAGCTGGGCGTTCGAGAATCATGATGCTCCGCGCGCGCTGTCGAGATGGGTCGGCGAAGCGCAACGCGAGACGTTCGCGCGCACCAAGATGCTGCTGCTGAGCGCACTTCGCGGATCGATCATCCTCTACCAGGGGGAGGAGCTTGGACTGCCGCAGGTCGATGTCCCGTTCGACCGCCTGCGCGACGCCGAGGCGATCGCCAACTGGCCCCTGACGCTGAGCCGCGACGGCGCACGCACGCCCATGCCATGGAGTGCGTTAGCGCCCAATCTCGGATTTTCACTTGCCGAACCGTGGCTGCCGGTTGGAGGAAATCATCGCGATCTCGCGATCGATCGTCAGGAAGCGATTGGTGATTCTATGCTCGGCTTCACGCGTGAATGTTTGAAACTGCGCAGGCGCTTCCCGGCGCTTCGTCATGGGTCGATCGAGATTCTGGAGGCGCGGGACGAGCTGCTGCTGTTCGACCGAATAGCCGAGGGGCAACGGCTGCGTTGCGCGTTCAACCTTGGAGAACGGCCGGTGGAATTCAACCCGACAGGCGCTCCGCTGATGCACGTTGGCGAGGTTGGCGGACAGGCGCTCGGCCCCTACGGCGCGCTGATCGAGGAGATCGGATGACGCTTGGTCGCGTGCTTGCCGCGCTGGTTGTTGCGGCTGCGATTGTGTCCGGACCCGCAACTGCCGAACCAATTCGGCACCTCGCCAACGGGATCGAGGCCGCGAACGGCTCTGCGCGGACGCGTGTGACGGCGCTGACGGATTCGATCGTTCGCGTCCGTGTCGCCCGCGGCGGCAACTTCGGCGAGGACGCGAGCTGGGCCGTGCCCGCGCCGGTGCGGCGTGGAAGCGTTCGGGTAAGTGCCACTGCGGACGGTTTCCGGACCAACGCCATCACGGTGCATCTCGATCGCGCAACGCTGCAGCTCACGCTGACCGATGCTGCGGGACGGACGATCTCGGCCGACCTGCCGGAGCCGCTGCGCTTCGACGGCGACGGCTTCACCTTGCGCAAGGCGCTCCCCATCGGCGAGCATATCTATGGCATGGGCGACAAGACCGGGGTCCTCGATCGCCGCGGCTATACGTTCACCAACTGGAACTCGGACACGTTCGGCTACACGCCGTCGACCGACCCGATTTACAAATCGATCCCATTCTTCATCGGCATGAACCGTGACGGCGCCAACTACGGCCTGTTTCTCGACAACAGTTGGCGGAGCACGTTCGATTTCGGGCACAAGGACGCCAGCGCAATCGAGATCAGCGCCGAGGGTGGGCCGGTCGATTATTACCTGATCGCCGGCCCGACGATGGCGGATGTCGTCCGCCGCTACACCGACCTCACGGGAAAGCCGCCGCTCGCGCCTTTGTGGTCGCTCGGCTACCAGCAATCGCGCTGGAGCTACATGAGCGATGCGGAGGTCCGGACGCTCGCCGCGCGCTTTCGGCAGGAGCATTTCCCGATCGACGTCATCTGGCTCGACATCGACTACCAGGACCGCAACCGGCCGTTCACCGTCAACAAGTCGACGTTCCCGGACATGCGCAAGTTGGTGGCGGACATGGGCAGCGAAGGCATTAGGCTGGTCCCCATCACCGACCTTCATGTCGCTTACCTGCCGAACCAGGGTTACATGCCGTTCGACAGCGGGATCGCCGGAAACAATTTTGTGCACGAGGCGGATGGCAGCCTCTACGTCGCGCCGGTCTGGCCGGGCCCCTCGGTATTCCCTGACTTCACGCGTGCATCGACCCGAGCCTGGTGGGGAAGCCTCTACAAGGACTTCATCGCCGACGGCTTTGCCGGCTTCTGGAACGACATGAACGAGCCGGCGGTGTTCGACACGCCGACCAAGACCATGCCTCTCGACAACCTGCACCGCATTGAGAGCGATGATTTCGCGCCGCGCAACGCGACCCATGCCGAGATCCACAACGTCTACGGCATGGAGAACACCCGCGCGACGTTCGAGGGCATGCGGCGCTGGCGTCCAAACCAGCGTCCGTTCGTGATGACCCGCGCCTCCTTCGCTGGAGGGCAGCGCTATGCGGTCACCTGGACGGGCGACAACAGCTCGACCTGGGATCATTTGCGGCTTTGCGTCGAGCAGCTGACCAACCTTGGCCTGTCGGGTTTCGCCTACAGCGGCTGCGACGTCGGCGGCTTCACCGGTGGCCCGAGCCCCGAACTGATGACGCGCTGGTTCGAGGTCGCGGCCTTCACGCCGATCTTCCGCGACCATTCGACCAAGGATTCGCCGCGCGCCGAGCCTTGGGTCGACGGCCCCGAGCAGCTCGCGATTCGGAAGCGCTATGTCGAAGAGCGCTATCGGCTTCTGCCGTACATCTACGCGCTCGCCGAGCAGAATTCGCGCATGGGCGACCCGATCATGCGGCCGGTGTTCTACGATTATCCGGACGCGCTCCAGGGCGGCTGCGATCTTTCGATGAGCTTCACGCTCGGCCGCGACCTGCTCATCGCTGGCCCGCCCAAGCCCGAATCGCCTGAGCCGTTCGACATCTGCCTGCCGAAGGGCGTGTGGTACGACTACTGGACCGGGCAAAAGGTCGCGGTGGCGAAGCTGACCGAGTCTCCGAAACTCGACACGCTTCCGGTGTTCGTCCGCGCCGGCACGATCCTGCCGCGCCAGCCGCTGGTGCAGAGCACCATGGAGAGGCCATCAGGGCCTCTCCGGCTTGACGTCTACCCAGGTGCGAACTGCCGGGGCGATCTCTATTTCGACGACGGCGTGAACGTGAATGGGCCAAGCCTTCGGCAGTCGATCCAATGCATTGAAACTCCGAAAGGAATCGCGCTACGATTCGGCGCGCGACAGGGCATTTGGAAACCGTGGTGGAAGCAGATTGAAGTGACGGTTCACGGCCCTAAGACGACACGCATGACGATTCCCGATCAACCACGCGCCGCCGAAGTCCTGATTGCGGCAGCAGCCCGCTGATGGCCGCGCCCCCACGTTCGGCCGTGATCCTCGGCGGAGGAACCGCGGGTTGGATGACCGCCAACCTCCTCCAGCGCCGCTGGGGAGAGCTGGGCACGAAGATCACTCTGATCGAGTCCAAGGCGATCGGGATCATCGGCGTCGGTGAAGGCTCGACACCGCAGCTCAAGGCCTTCTTCGACACGCTCGGCATTGCCGAAGCAGAGTGGATGCCGCGCTGCAACGCGACGTACAAAGCAGGCATCGAGTTCGCGGGCTGGTCCGACAGGCCCGGCCACGAACGCTACTTCCATCCGTTCCCGACCGACGTCGACCTGTTCACCCAGGGTCAGTTCTTTTACGCGACCCGCGCGCGCCGCGCCGGCCGCGACGTCCCCGCGCACCCGGATCCCTTCTTTGTCCCGACTCGCATCGCGCGCGAGGGACGCGCTCCGGTCGCGCCCCCAAATTTCCCATTCGCCGTCGGCTACGGCTATCATTTCGATGCGCATCTGATCGGCGCCGTCCTGAGCGAATTCGGTACTGCGCGCGGCATCGAGCATGTCGATACGCGGATCGCCTCGGTCGAGCTCGACGAGCAAGGCGACGTGAGGGCGCTGGTCGCGGACGACGGCCGACGGTTCGAAGCGGAATTCTTCGTCGACGCGAGCGGCTTCCGCGCCACGATCATCGAGGGCGCGCTCAATGAGCCGCATCGGCCGTTCGGCGAGAATCTGTTCAACGACCGAGCGGTCGTCACTCCGACCCCCCTGCCGGCCGACGGAGTGCAGGCATGCACCAAATCGATCGCCAAGTCGGCCGGCTGGATCTGGAACATTCCGCTGACCAACCGCATCGGAAACGGCTACGTTTATTCCTCGCGCTATATCGACCCCGACGATGCCGCCGCGGAGCTTCGCGAACATGTCGGCCTCGGCGAAGATGCCGAGGTCCGGCACCTGCAGATGAAATGCGGACGGATAGAACGGAGCTGGGTCAGGAACTGCCTCGCGGTGGGACTCGCGCAGGGCTTCCTCGAGCCGCTTGAGGCAACCGCGCTCCACATCGTCATCAACACGGCCGAATCTTTCCTCGACGCGTGGGACAAGGACGAGCGCGATCAGTTCAACACGGCGATTGCCCGCCGTTACGAGGGCATCCGCGATTATCTTGTCTGCCACTACCGGACGGCGCAGCGTCGTGACACCGACTATTGGCGCGATGCCACCAGCAACAACAATCTTTCGGACGACGTGAAGCGCGTGATCAACACCTGGTTCCGGGCCGAGGACCTCGAGCAGGAGGTGATGCGCCTGGATATCCAGCGCTTCTACACGCCCATGTCATGGCACTGCATGCTCGCCGGCTACGGCAACTTCCCCGGGCCCGAGCTGCTGAAGCCGCCCGGCCCCGACATCGTCAAGTTCGACATGGCCGACGTCGACCGCTTCGTCGGCGGCTGCGCGATGAATTTCCCGCCGCTGCCGGAGGCGCTCGAGCGCGTCAGGCAGGCGGCATGATCCGCCGACTGCTGCTCCTGCTCCTGCTGCTTGTCGCGGCTCCCGCATTCGCCGGTGATGCCAATGGGCCGGTTCACGTCAGCGCCGGAAGGATCGTCGACCTTGGCGTCCTCAAGTCGAAATATGCCGACCCGCGCCGCGTCGTCGTGTGGCTGCCGAGCGGCTATAGCGAGAGAGGTCCAAAATACGCAGTGCTCTACATGCACGACGGCCAGAACCTCTTCGACAAGGAAACGGCTGGCTACGGCATGGAATGGCAGATCGACGAAACGCTCGACCGGCTGATCCGGGAAAAGAAGGTACGCCCGACGATCGTGGTCGGCATCTGGAACACGCCCAAGCGGCTTCAGGAATATGTGCCGTCCAAGGCCTTCAATGGCCTCCCGCCGGAGTATCGCCAAAAGATTCACGCGCTCTATGGCGGCGATCCGCTGTCCGACGGCTATCTGAAGTTCATCGTTCGCGAGCTTCGGCCGATGATTGATCGGCACTTCAACGTGAAGACCGACCGTGCGGACACGGCGATCATGGGTTCGTCTATGGGTTCGCTGATCTCGCTCTATGCAATCGACGAATATCCCGACATCTTCGGCGCCGCCGGCATGCTGTCGACGCACTGGCCGCTGGTGATCACGCCGGACGACAAGCCGATCAGCGACGAGCAATATGAGGCTGTTTCGTCGGCATTCGAGCGCTATCTGACGCCCGCTCTGCCGGATCCGGCCACGCACAAGCTCTATTTCGATCACGGCAGCGAAACGCTCGACGCCAATTATGCGCGCTACCAGGACCGGGTTGATCGCGTGGTTCGCCGCCGCGGCTATCGCCAGTGGGCCAATATGCTGAGCCTCAGCTATCCCGGCGAAAAGCACAATGAGATCAGCTGGGCATCGCGCGTCGCGGTGCCGTTGCAGTTCCTGCTGCCGCCTTTAGCCTCGCGCTAGAGCCGCGGCGGCGCGGGCACGCTCGCCAATCGCCGCAAGGCTGTCGCCGGGCTTCACCAGCCAGCTGCCGCCGACGCACAGGATGTTTTCGAGCGCGAGCCAGTCGGCCGCGGTATCGGGGCGGATCCCGCCCGTCGGGCAGAAGCGCACGTTGCCGAACGGTCCGGCGATGGCCTTGATCGCCGGAATTCCGCCGGACGCCTCCGCCGGGAAGAATTTGAAGCGATCGAGCCCGAGGTCGAGCCCGCGCATGATCTCCGAAGCCGTGGCAACTCCCGGCAGGAAGGGAATCTGGCTTGCGATTACCGTGCGGGCGAGCGGCTCGGTCAGCCCGGGCGAGACGATGAATTGCGCGCCGGCGCTTAGCGCGCCCTCGAACTGGCGCGGATTGAGAACGGTGCCCGCGCCCACGATCGCGCCAGGAACCTTGCTCATCTCCCGGATCGCTTCGAGACCGTGACCGGTACGGAGCGTCACTTCGAGCACGGCCAAGCCGGCACCGACGAACGTCTCGGCAAGGGCGCGCCAATCCATCTCTTCCTGAAACACGAGCACGGGAACGACGGGCGCGGCCCGCATGATCTCGTCGATGTTCATCCGTGTTCCTTCGCGAATGCGGCCGCAGCCCCGAACAGCCCCGGCTGCGGGTGGGTAATGAGTTTCACCGGCATTTCGTCCATCCGCCGCTCGAAGCGGCCCTTGGCAATGAATCGGTCGCGAAAACCCGAGCGCGGCAGATAGTCCGCGAGCCGCAGCCCGACCCCGCCGGCGACCACCACCGCGACGGCGCCCTGCGCGAGCGCCATGTCGCCGGCGACGGCGCCGAGGCTGAGGCAAAGGCGGTCGAGGGCCGCGGTGGCAAGGCTGTCCGTTCCCGCGAGTGCCGAAGCCCACAGCTCCTTCTCGTCATGGATAGTGACATCGAGATTCTCGATCGCGGCGAGCGCCTCGTACAAGTTGGGAAGGCCCTGCCCGGCGACGACCCGCTCGACCGATACCCGGCGGAAGTTGCGTCGCAGCTGGACCAGGATCTTGTCCTCGAGGCTGTCGAGCGGCGCGAAGTCGACGTGGCCGCCCTCGGTCTCGATCACTTCGTAATGATCGCGCCTCCGGAGAAGCGCGGCCACGCCGAGGCCGGTGCCCGGGCCCGCGATCGAGATCACGCCTTCCCTCGGAAGCGGCACGTCGGGCCCGCACAGATGCCGGAAATGCTCGTCGGGCAGCGTCGCCACTGCATAAGCGACGGCGCCAAAATCATTGACGATGGTGTAGCGGTCGACGTCAAGCCGCTCCTTGATCAGCGCCGGGCGGATCACCCATGGATTGTTGGTGAGCTTCAGAACCTCGCCGCCGATCGGGCCGGCGAAGGCGATGGCCAGCTCATTCGGCAGGTGAATTCCGGCGCGGCGGCCGAACTCCTGCCAGGCGAGCTGAAAGCTGCCGTGCTCATTGGTCTTCAGAGTTACCGGCTCGCCCAGCGAGAGGACTCGGCCGCTGTCGATTTCCGCGAGCGCGAAGCGGGCGTGGGTTCCGCCGACGTCGGCGACTGCGACCCTTCGGCTCACGCTTGTTCCGCTTCCATTGCCGCGAGCATTGCCGACGCGCCCACTTCGGCCTCGCTCACGTTTGTGCGCAGCATCGCGAACAGCTCGCGGCCGGTTCCGAATGGAGGCGGCGGGGAGTTGGCCGGCGGCCGCGACGCGAGGTCGACCGCGACCGCTTCCAGCGTTCCCGACCGCGCGTCGAGGCGGATCGGGTCGCCGTCGCGCACTCGCGCCAGCGGCCCGTCGGGCAAAGCTTCCGGTGACACGTGAATCGCGGCCGGCACCTTACCACTCGCGCCCGACATGCGACCATCGGTGATCAGGGCGACCTTGTGCCCACGATCCTGGAGCACGCCGAGCGTTGGAGTGAGCTTGTGAAGCTCGGGCATGCCGTTCGCGCGCGGCCCCTGGAACCGGACGATGACGGCACAATCGCGGTCGAGCTCGCCCGCCTTGAACGCCTCGAGCACCTCGTTCTGGTCGGAAAAGCAGCGCGCCGGCGCCTCGATGACCCAGCGCTCCTCGTCGACCGCGCTGGTTTTGAACACCGCGCGGCCGAGGTTGCCCTGCACCAGCCGAAGGCCGCCGTCGGCCTGGAACGGGTCGCTCGCCGGGCGGAGCATGTCGATGTCGGCGCTCTCCTCTGCGCTCTTCCACACGATCTCGTCGCCGTGAAGCTCGGGGTTGCCGGCCCAGGCGTCCATCGAATCCGCGCCGGCGGTCAGGTGTTCGGTGTGGATGAGGCCTTCCTCACTCAGCGTGTACGTGACGAACGCCATGCCGCCCGCATCCTGAAAGTCGTTCACGTCCTTCGAGCCATTGGGATAGACCCGGGCGACCAGCGGCACGACCGACGACAGTTCGGCGAAGTCCCGCCAGTCGATGATGATCCCTGCAGCCCGCGCGATCGCCGGCAGGTGGATGAAATGATTGGTGGACCCGCCCGTGGCGAGCAACCCTACCATCGCGTTCACGACGGCCTTCTCGCTCACTGCCTGCGACAGTGGCCGCTCGCCTGACCTAGCGAGCTCGACGAGGCGATGCACCGCGGCTCGGGTCAGCGCCTGCCTCAGCGGCGTTCCCGGATTGATGAAGGCGGCGTTGGGCACATGCAGTCCCATCAGCTCCATCATCATCTGGTTGGAATTGGCCGTGCCATAGAAGGTGCAGGTACCTGGCGCATGATAGGATCGGCTCTCCGCCTTTAGGAGCTCGTCCTTGCCGGCCTTCCCCTCGGCATAAAGCTGGCGGATGCGCTGCTTCTCCTTGTTCGGAAGTCCAGAGGGCATCGGCCCTCCGGGCACCAGAAGCATCGGCAGATGGCCGAAGCGCAACGCCCCGATCAGCAGGCCGGGAACGATCTTGTCGCAAATTCCGAGCAGCGCCGCGGCATCGAACATGCCGTGGCTGAGCGCGACTGCGGTGCTGAGCGCGATCACGTCGCGGCTGAACAGCGACAGGTCCATTCCGGCCTGTCCCTGCGTGACTCCGTCGCACATCGCCGGGACCCCGCCGGCGACCTGCGCGGTCGCTCCGACCTCGCGCGCAAAGATCTTCATCTGCTCCGGGTAACGGCCGTACGGCTGATGCGCGGAAAGCATGTCGTTGTACGCCGTCACGATGCCGATGTTCGGCCCGGCGAGATGGCTGATCGCCTCCTTGTCCTCGCCGGATGCGGCGAAGCCGTGCGCGAAATTGCCGCACGAGAGGCGCGGTCGGTTGATCCCGCGCTCCTTCTGCTCCGCCATCAGGTCGAGGTAGCGCCGGCGGGTCGGCTTCGACCGCTCGATGATCCGGTCGGTGACCGTGGCAATGGTGGAGTTGAGGGCCATAAGCGCGCCTTACTCGTGCCAGCTGATGCCGTCTCGCTCGGTGAGCGCGATCGCCGCGGATGGACCCCAGTTTCCCGCGGCATAGGGCCGGGGCGTGATGCCCTTCTCGGCCCAGGCGGCGCGGATTCGGTCGATCCACGCCCATTGCGCCTCGACCTCGTCGCGCCGGACAAACAGGGTCGGATCGCCTTCGATGAGGTCGAGCAGCAGCCGTTCGTAGGCGATGCGGCGGCGGTATTCACTGAAGGCGTTGGCAAGCCCTAGGTCGAGCGGAATCTCCCGCAGCCTGACGCCCTGCCGGTCCAGGCCCGGAGTCTTGGCCATCAGGCGAAGCTCGATGCTCTCCTGCGGCTGAAGCCCGATGATGAGCTTGTTCGGCCGCGTCGTCGCTCCGCGTGAGGCAAAAATCGAAAAAGGCACGTCCTTGAACTGGATGAAAATCTCGGTGTCGCGGTCGGGCATCCGCTTGCCGGTACGCAGGTAGAAGGGCACTCCTTTCCACCGCCAGTTGTCGACATGCGCCTTCAGCGCGACGAACGTCTCAGTGTTGCTGTCGTCACCGATCTCCTCGGCGTAGCCGGGCACCGGTTCGCCGTTGACCGCGCCGCGCGTGTACTGTCCCGTCACCGTGGTTTGCTCGGCATCGCTACCGATGATCGGCCGCAGCGCGCGCAGAACCTTGACCTTCTCATCACGCACGGCGGCCGAGTTGAAATCGCTTGGGGGCTCCATCGCGACGAGCGCCAGCAGCTGCAGCATATGGTTCTGGACCATGTCGCGAAGCGCGCCGGCACTTTCGTAATAATCGCCGCGACCTTCGAGCCCGACGGTCTCCGCGACCGTGATCTGGACGTGGTCGATATGTGCGCTGTTCCACAGCGGCTCGAACATAAGGTTCGCGAACCGCAGGGCGATCAGGTTCTGGACGGTTTCCTTGCCGAGGTAGTGGTCGATCCGGAACGTGCGATCCTCGGGGAAGTGCGCGGCGACCGCATCGTTGATCTCACGGCTCGATTCGAGGTCGGTACCGAGCGGCTTCTCGAGCGCCATCCGCACCGTCGGGCAGGCGAGGCCGGCATTGGCGAGGCCGTCGATCGTCGGCTTGAACAAGGACGGGGCGGTCGAGAGGAAAATCGCGACTCCGTGGCATGGATCTCCGATCTCGCCGGCGAGCCGCTCGAACCCGCCGGGGTCTGTGATGTCGAGCGCAACATAATGGAGCCGAGCGAGGAAGCGGTCGGCGATGCCTTGATGAAAGAAGCCCTCCGGCAGATGTTCCTTGAGCGCCGCCTCGGCCCGTTCGCGGAAGCCGGTGTCGTCGAGCTCGGTTCGCGCGGTGCCGATGATCCGGAGGTCGGGCGGCAGCAGAGCGTCGGAGTCGAGACCGTAGAGCGACGGCAGCAGCATTCGCCGCGCAAGGTCGCCGGTCGCGCCGAACATCACCAGGGTCGAAATCCGCTCTGCCATGTGAGGCTGCTATATTGCCGTCGCGGCCCGCGCAAAGGGCGAATGGCGCCGCGCACACGTATTCATAATCGTGTCCAGGCGAGTCCGATCATCACGGCCAGCGCTACCACGCTAGCGGTCATAGCTAGCGCGGAGGACACGCCTTTGGCTCGCGCGTAAACCAGGGCGATCCCGATCTTCACGGCCATGTTGCCGATGATCGTCCCGGCGATCGCGATCGCCGCGAGCAACGGCGAGATCGCGTCCGGCGGAAGTCCGCCCAAGGTGATGATCGCGGTGTCGACGCTCATGCTTCCGACGATGAGCAGGAGGATCGCGATGCCGCTCTGGCCGAATCGGCCCTGCGCCCAGGCGGCCGCGACCGCCGCCGCGGCGACGAACAGCGCGAAACCGAGCGCCGGCAGAAGCGCGATCGGGTTGCCGGGCGGCGCCGGAGCGTCGGACTTCGGAGCCTTGCGATAAAGCCACAGGCCGGCGCCCCACGCGACCAGCACCGCCGGCAGCAGCAGGACCGAGATCGCCGGAAGTGCCCGCGTGGCGAAGACCGCCATGAGGACGGGGACGCGGAGGTACATGACCGCAGTCGCGAGCGCGATCCCGGCGGGTTCGGCGCCGGCCTGCTTCTTCGAACCGAGCCGCTGGGCCAGCGCCTGGGTCACGGCCGTCGAGCTGTACGCGCCGCCGATCAGCGCCGTCGCGATCGTTCCGTGACGCTCGCCGAAGATGCGGTTCGCGACGTAGCCGAGGAACGAGAAGCCGGTGACCAGCACCACGACTAGCCACAAGCGCTGCGGATCCCATGCACCCAGCGGCCCATAATGGCCGCTCGGGAGGAAGGGCAGAATCGCGCCGGCGATGACGGCGTAGCGAGCGAGCGCCTTGACGTCGTCGGCATCGAGCCGCTCGACGAATCCGTGAAGCTCCTCGCGGAGCGCCAAAAGCGCCACTCCGATTGCCGCGCAGGCGATCGCAAGCGCCGGGTTGCCGCTGCCCGCCAGGAAGCCGATGGCGATGGTGGCGATCGCCGCAACGGCGCTGGTCGAATCGTGCTGGCTGCGAAGCTCCCGCGAATAAGCGATGACCATGATCGCGACCATTCCGACCGCGATCGCGGCGGCGACGACGGGCTCGCCGATCGAGCCGAGAAGCCCGGCGATGCCGCTTCCCAGCCCGAGCATGGTGAACGTGCGCACGCCCGCCACGCGCGTGCCGGGCTCCTGCTCCCTCAGCTTCCAGCCGCGCTCGATCCCGATCAGCAGGCCCGAAGCCAGCGCCGTCACGACCGACAGCGCCTGCCAGTACCAGCCCGCGTTCAGCTCAGTCTCTCCGAATGCCAGCGCAAATGCTCGGTCATGAACGTCGAGATGAAATAATAGCTATGGTCGTATCCAGGCTGGATGCGCAGCGTCAGCGCGATGCCGGCCTCGGCGCATGCTTCTTCGAGCAGCTCGGGCCGCAATTCCTTTTCGATGAACGGGTCCGCGGTGCCGACATCGACGAGGATTTCGTCGACGGACGCGCCGTCCTCGATCAGCGCGACGGCATCGTGCCTGCGCCACGCGGCGCGATCTTCGCCGAGATAGCCGCCGAGCGCCTTCTGGCCCCAGGGCACCTGACTGGCCGCGACGATCGGAGCGAATGCGGAAATGCTGCGAAAGCGGTCGGGAAAGCTCAGCGCAACGGTGAGCGCGCCGTGACCGCCCATCGAATGGCCCATGATCCCCTGACGATCCATATCCACCGGAAATTCCGAAGCGAGGAGCGCCGGAAGCTCGTCGGTGACGTAGGTCCACATCCGGAAGTGCTTCGCCCACGGTTGCTCGGTCGCGTCGACGTAAAAGCCCGCACCCTTGCCGAAGTCGTACCCGTCCGAGTCCGGCACGTCGTCGCCGCGCGGGCTGGTGTCCGGCGCGACGAAGATCAGCCCGCGTTCGGCGCACGTCGTGCGATACTCGCCCTTCTCGGTGACATTGGCATGCGTGCAGGTCAGCCCCGAAAGGTACCACACGATGGGCAGCTTCGCGCCCTCCTGCGCCTGCGGCGGAAGGAAGATCGAGAAAGTCATGTCGGTCGACGTCGCTGACGACGCATGCTTGACGACGACCTGCCTGCCGCCGTGGGACTTGTTTTCGGAGACGATTTCCACTGCCATGATGCGCTCACCCTGAGCCTGTCGAAGGGTCAGCGCTCGCGTTTCGACAAGCTCAACGTGAGCGCTGTGGATTACTGCGGCGGCCGGTGAAGCCCGCAGAGCTTGTTGCCGTCCGGATCGCGCAAATAGGCGAGGTAAAGCTTGCCGTAGGAGATTTCGCGGTAGCCGGGCGGGTCCTCGATCGAGGTGCCGCCATTCTCGACTCCGGCCTTGTGCCAGGCATCGACTTCTTCGGGGCTGTCGAAGGTGAAGCCGACCGTGCCGCCGTTCGCGTGGCAGGCGGGCTCGCCGTCGATCGGTTTCGAAACCATGAAGGCAGCGCCGCTCTTGCGATAGGCGAGGCGCCCCTTGTCATCGACATGCGCTTCCTTACCGAACAGCGCGTCGTAGAACTTCTTCGATCGCTCGATATCGTTCGAGCCGACCATGATGTGACTGAACATCGCTGCCTCCCCTTCCTAGTAAACCACCACCGACCGGATGCTTTCTCCCGCGTGCATCAGGTCGAAGCCCTTGTTGATCTCTTCGAGCTTCAGCGTGTGCGTGATCATGGGGTCGATCGCGATCCGCCCGTCCATGTACCAATCGACGATCTTGGGAACGTCGGTGCGGCCCTTGGCCCCTCCGAACGCCGTGCCGCGCCAGTTCCGTCCGGTGACCAGCTGGAACGGACGCGTGGCGATTTCCTTGCCCGCTTCGGCGACTCCGATGATGACGCTCGTCCCCCACCCGCGGTGGCAGCACTCGAGTGCTGTGCGCATGACTTCGGTGTTGCCGGTCGCGTCGAAGGTGTAGTCGGCGCCGCCGTCGGTCATCTTCAGGACCTCGTCGATGATCGCCTGCCGGTCCTTGCCGCGGCCATCGATGAAGTCGGTCATCCCGAACTTGCGTCCCCATTCCTCTCGCGCCGGGTTGATGTCGACGCCGACGATCTTGTTCGCCCCGACCAACTTCGCGCCCTGGATGACGTTGAGGCCGATCCCGCCGAGGCCGAACACCACGACGTTCGCGCCCGGCTCGACCTTCGCGGTCTTCACGACCGCGCCGACGCCCGTGGTGACCCCGCAGCCGATGTAGCAGCTGGTCTTGAACGGCGCGTCCTCGCGGATCTTGGCGACCGCGATCTCGGGCAGCACCGTGAAGTTCGAGAAGGTCGAGCAGCCCATGTAGTGGAAGATGGTCTCGCCCTTGTACGAGAAGCGGCTGGTGCCGTCGGGCATCAGGCCCTTGCCCTGCGTTGCGCGGATCGCGGTGCAGAGATTCGTCTTGCCGCTGAGGCACGACTTACACTGGCGGCATTCGGGCGTGTACAGGGGAATCACGTGGTCGCCCGGCATCACGCTGGTGACTCCCGGCCCGACTTCGCGCACCACTCCCGCGCCTTCATGTCCAAGAATCGACGGAAAGATGCCCTCGCTATCGAACCCGTCGAGCGTGTAGGCGTCGGTGTGACAGATGCCCGTCGCCATGATTTCGACCAGCACCTCACCCGCTTTCGGCCCTTCGAGATCGACCTCGACGATCTCGAGCGGCTGCTTGGGCGCAAAAGCGACGGCGGCGCGGGTTTTCATTCTTCTTCTCCGCTGAGGAAATTACGTATCCACCGCCCGACGACGGCATTGTCGTTCGGCGCGTTGAGGGAAGCGATCGCGCGATCGGGATCGGGCACCACGTCGTAGCGCTGCTCGATCAGCGCCCTGGCGAACTCGGCTGAGAATTCCGGATGAAACTGGAAGCTGATCGCCGGCCGATCGGTCCAGGCGAGCGACGCGAACGGTGTGAAGTTGGACGCCGCAACGACATTGGTGTTCGGCGGTTGGACGATCACCTGGTCCTGATGCGAGGCCGGAACGGCAATCGTTCCTGCGCTGTCGATCCAGGGCTCTGATCGCACGACCGCATAGCGGTGCAGGCCCGCGCCCCAGCCCTTTTCCGATTTCTCGACATGCCCGCCGAGCGCCTCTGCCATGACCTGATGCCCGAAGCAGATGCCGACCATCTTCGCTTTGTCGGCCGAGCGGATGAAGTCCATCAGCGGCTCGATCCAGGGAAGCGGCTCGTACACGCCCGCGGGTGAGCCGGTGATCAGATAGGCATGGGGCGCCGGAGCCTGAGGCAGCTCGCCGGCTTGCACGTCGAAGCTCTCGATCTCGAAACCGGGGCCAAGCAGGTCGGCGAACATCTGCGGGTAATCGCCGAACTCGTCCGCCAGCTTGCCCGGTGGTCGGCCTGTCTCGAGGATCGCAACCTTCATGGGCGCCGCCTTGCCACCTGAAATCGGTTCGGCCAATGCTGAAGTGAGGGAGAGAGCATGGCTGCAGAGTCTCCGCTTGCGAGCCGGCACGCGCTGATCACCGGCGGGGGAACCGGAATCGGTGCCGCCGCGGCCGCGCGTCTCGGCGCTTCGGGCGCGAAACTTTCGCTCCTCGGCCGCCGCCTCGACCGGCTCGAGGGCATCGCGCAGCAATTCTCAGGCCACGCGTTCTCATGCGACGTCACCAAGGCCGATCAGATCGCCAAGGCATTCGACGAGGCGCGGAGCCTGAACGGTCCGATCGACCTGCTGATCGTAAACGCCGGGGTCGCCGAGAGCGCGCCATTCCACAAAATGACTCGGGAGAGCTGGCACCGGGTCGTCGCGACGAATCTCACGGCCGCCTTCGATTGTTCACGTGCGGCGATCGGCGACCTGCTCAAGAGCGACAACGGACGGCTGGTGTTCGTCGCCTCGGTGGCAAGCCTGCGCGGCGTTCCCTACGCCGCCCATTACGCCGCATCGAAACACGGGCTCCTTGGACTCATGCGCAGCCTCGCCGCCGAATATGCCAAGACCAACCTCACCGTGAACGCGGTCTGTCCCGGCTATGTCGACACGCCAATGACCGACCAATCCATCGCGCGCGTATCCGAGATCACCGGGCGGAGCGAGCAGCAGGCGCGCGCGGCGATCACCAACATGAATGCGAGCGGACGGCTCGTCGATCCGCAGGCGATCGGCAACGTCATCGCCATGCTGTGCCTTCCGCTCTCTCGCGACATCAACGGAGCGGCGATCACGATCGATGGAGGCACGGCGGCATGAGCTTCGATCCGGCTGCGTTCCAGCCGCAACATTTCCTGTGGAAGTTCGAGAACGGCGTGGCCACGATCACGCTCAATCGGCCCGAACGGAAGAATCCGCTGACCTTCGAAAGCTACGAGGAGCTGCGCGCGACCTTCTACGAGCTCGATCACAATTACAAAGCGAAGGTCGTCGTGATCCGCGGCGCGGGCGGCAATTTCTGCTCCGGCGGCGATGTCCACGAAATCATCGGCCCGCTGACCAAGATGAAGCCCGAAGGCCTGCTACGCTTCACCCGCATGACCGGCGATCTGGTGCGCGCGATGCGCGCCTGCCCCCAGCCGATCATCGCCGCCGTCGAGGGCACCTGCGCCGGCGCCGGCGCAATCCTGGCGATGGCGAGCGACATCCGCTTCGGCCAGCCGGGCTGCAAGACTGCCTTCCTGTTCAGCCGCGTCGGGCTGTCGGGCGCGGACATGGGCGCCTGCGCGATGCTGCCGCGGCTGATCGGCCACGGACGAGCGGCCGAGCTGCTGTTCACCGGCCGCGACATGACCAGCGAGGAAGGGCTCGCCTGGGGCTTCTACAATCGCGTCGTCGAGGACGTGATGGCCGAGGCCTATGCGCTCGCCGACGAGCTGGCGAAGGGGCCCTCGATCGCTCACTGCATCAGCAAGCGGCAGCTCGACGCAGAGGCCAACATGTCGCTCGACCAGGCGCTCGAGGCCGAAGCGCGAGTCCAGGCGCGGTGCATGGACACCAACGACTTCCGCCGCGCGTACGAGGCGTTCGCGAACAAGCAGAGGCCGGTGTTCCAGGGGAATTGACGCCAAAATTAGATGACCGACCGCAGCTTCCTTTCATGGCCGTTCTTCGAGCCACGACACCGCGAACTGGCCGACGAGATTCAGCAATGGTGCGAGCGGCTCCCACCAAAAAGCGGCCATCTCGACGCGGATTGCCGAATCCTTGTCGCCGGCCTCGGCAGCGCCGGCTTCCTGAAGCTCTGCGTCGCCGACGGCAGACGTCGCCCCGACGTTCGCAGCCTGGCGATCGCGCGCGAGACCCTCGCCTATCACAGCGCGCTTGCCGATTTCGCGTTCGCGATGCAGGGGCTCGGCTCCGGCGCAATCTCGCTGTTCGGGACGATCGAGCAGAAGCGCCAATGGCTGCCGAGGGTCGCAAGTGGCGAAGCGATCGCCGCCTTCGCCATGACCGAGCCTGAATGCGGCTCCGACGCAGCGAACATCCAGACTTCGGCGATGAAGGACGGCAATGAATGGACGATCGTCGGCGAGAAGACGCTCATCTCCAACGGCGGCATCGCCGATTTCTACGTGACGTTCGCGCGCACCGGCGAAGGCGAAGGCGCGAAGGGCCTGTCGGCGTTCATCGTGCCCGCAGAGGCGGTGACTGTCGCCGAACGGATTGAGGTGATCGCGCCGCACCCGCTCGCGCGATTGAGATACGACAATGTTCGAATCCCGGCCGACGCGATCATCGGCGAACCGGGCGAAGGCTTCCGCATCGGGATGGAAACGCTGAACCTGTTCCGGGTGACGGTCGGAGCGGCGGCGCTCGGGTTCGCACGCCGCGCGCTCGACGAGGCTCTGGGCTTCGCGCGCAATCGGCGTCTCGGCACGGCGACGCTTGCAGACAATGCAGTCACGCAGGCGAAGCTCGCCGACATGGCGACGAGCATCGACGCCTCCGCACTGCTGATCTACCGCGCCGCGTGGCAGCAGGACGAAGGTGGGATGGATAACCGCCGCGCCGCGGCCATGGCCAAGCTCCACGCCACGGAATCGGCTCAGGAGGTGATTGACGCGGCGCTGCAGATGCACGGCGGGGCCGGGGTGACCAAAGGCGTGAAGGTCGAGGAGCTGTACCGCGATATCCGCGCGCTCCGCATCTACGAAGGCGCGAGCGAGGTGCAGCGCCAGATCGTCGCGCGCGATTTGCTGCGTAACTTGGAGTCTGGGGGGAGGACGACGTGAAAACACTTCAACCACCGAACTGGGCCCGGCCGAAGGGCTATTCGAACGGCATCTCCGCAAAGGGCCGGATGATCTTCACCGCCGGGGTCGTCGGCTGGGACGAGAACGAGGCTTTTCCCGAATACACGCTCCACGGACAGTTCGCGCAGGCGCTGATGAACACGCTCGAGATACTCGCGGCTGACGGCGCGGGCCCGCAGCATATCGTCCGGATGACCTGCTACGTCACCGACCGGCACGAATATGTGAACTCGCGCGACGAGATCGGCGCCGCCTGGCGCGAGATCATGGGGCCGAACTATCCGGCCATGGCGCTGGTCGAGGTCAAGGGGTTGGTCGAAAGCGCCGCCAAGGTCGAGATCGAGACGACGGCGGTGGTGGAGGAGGAGTGAACCTGGCGGACGCAATAGCCCTCCCCCTCGATGGGGGAGGGCTGGGTGGGGGTGCCTCCCGAGACCCGCTCTACGCCCGCGGTCACCCCGCCCCTGCCCCTCCCCATCGAGGGGAGGGGAAATGAATTACGACTCCTTCGTACGTGATCGCCTGCCCCCGCCGGAGCTGCTTCCGGAATTCCGCTTTGACTTGCCCGAGCTGCAATATCCCGAGCGGCTGAACGCCGCGGCGGAGCTGCTGAAGGGCGGTGCACCCGACGCGCTGGCGGTCGTCAACGAGCATGGCCGCTGGACGTACGCCGAGCTCGACGATTTCAGCGGGCGGATCGCGCGGCTGCTGGTCGACGAAGAGGGGCTGGTCCCGGGCAATCGCGTGCTCTTACGCGGACCGAACACGTACACGATGTTCGCTGCGTGGCTCGGCGTGCTCAAGGCCGGCGGCGTGGTGGTCGCGACCATGCCTTTGCTGCGGCCGGGCGAGATCGCGACGGTGATCGAGCGGGCGCAAATCAGCCACGCGATCGTCGACAGCCGCTTCATCGGCGACTTCCGGCAGGCCGCGGACCAGACGCATTCGGTCAAGCACGTCATTAAGTACGACGGCGATTACAGGCACGGCGAGCTCGAGAGCCGCACCGCGTCACTAGACCCGCTGCCGCCCGCCGACACCGGTCGCGACGAGCCGTGCATCATCGCCTTCACCAGTGGGACGACCGGCGTTCCCAAGGGCTGCGTCCAGTTCCACCGCGACGTGCTCGCGCCATGCGACACGTTCGCGAAGCATCTCGTCGATCCCAAGCCCGGCGATGTCTTCCTGACCAGCGCGCCCATGGCCTTTACCTTCGGCCTCGGCATCACGCCGATGTTCCCGCTGCGCTTCGGCGCGGCGAGCGCGACGATCGAGCAGGGCGGCCCCGACAAGCTGCTCGACGCGATTGCCAGGTTCGGAGTCACCCACCTCGGCACCGCGCCGACCGCCTATAAGGCGATGCTGTCGCACCGGGGCCTCGACGGCGCGCTGAAGACGCTGCGCACCTGCATCTCCGCCGGCGAGCATCTGCCCGAGGCGACCTGGCGCGCTTGGGCTGAGCGGACAGGGATCGCGATCACCGACGGCATCGGCTCGACCGAGATGATGCACATCTTCGTCTCCGCCGCGGGAGACGACATCCGCCCCGGCGCGACCGGCAAGGCGGTGCCCGGGTACGAAGCGACCGTGCTCGACGCCGAGGGCAAACCGCTGGACGAGGGCGTCGGCCGCCTCGCGATCAAGGGCCCGACCGGCTGCCGCTACCTCGATGACCCGCGCCAGCGCGACTATGTCGTCAACGGCTGGAACGTCACCG
>Ga0207674_10002961_pt1 | contig 21096 bp, 34 predicted proteins | sample KBSCornC72_FD_184303 | JGI IMG/M metagenome (GOLD analysis project Ga0207674, IMG submission 184303) | Corn rhizosphere microbial communities from Kellogg Biological Station, Michigan, USA - KBS Corn C7-2 (SPAdes) (version 2) | ecosystem: Host-associated > Plants > Roots > Rhizosphere > Soil ...
CGGTTCAAAGCGCCGTCGCTGAGTTTCTCCTAGCACAAAAAGCAGATGGCTCCAGTCTGACTACCATCAAGTGGTATGACTGGATGCTGACCGCCTATGCCAATCAGCATATCGGCTATGGGGTAGAGCAAGTGACGGCTCATGACATTCGCGAATACATCACCGGAACTACTGCCGAATGGCAGGAGGAGAGCATCAAAGGGCTGAGGCGAGCGCTGCACAAATTTTGGAAGTGGGCCAGTGTCGAATACGGCATGGTTAACCCCATGCGAAACATCGCCTATCCCAAACAACCGAAGCCCAACCCGCAGCCGGCTCGCATGGAAGATGTGCGGCTGCTGTTTACTAATGCGGGGCAGGGCATCTACGGCATTCGCAACCGGGCGATTATGGCCCTCTTGTTAGACACCGGCAGCCGCCGCAATGAAATCTCTCAAATGAATGTAGGTGATGTTCGCTTAGAGAGCAATACCATCATGGTCATGCGCGGGAAGGGGAATAAGATTCGCGCGGTCAAGTTTACAGAATTCACCCACGAGATTTTGGGTGAGTGGCTGGAGGCGCGAGAGCCGGTGGACGCGCTCTTTTATGACCCGGACAGTCTAGGGCGCTTGCTGGGCAACGGCATTGGGCAGATGCTCAGACGCATTGCCTTCAGGGTAGGGGTGGAGGGCCGCATCAGCGCCCACCGCTGGCGGGATCTGTTCGCCACTCAGTACATCTTGAATGGTGGCGATTTGGTGACGCTCTCAAAACTGCTGGGGCACAAGAGCATCAACACGACGGTGGATCATTACATCGCCTTCACTGACCTCCAAATCTCGGAGGCCCACAACAAATACAGTCCGATGGGGCAGCTCATCAATCAAGTGAAAAGGGAGAAGCTAAAGGAGATTCAAAATGCCAAAGCTCAACATGGAAGTTAGTAAAATCAAAGGGCAGGGGATTTATGTCCAGCGCGTGATTGACAACCTCAAACAGATGAAATGCGAGCTGGAGGCGCTCGGCTGCAAAGTTCAAATCAAGGTCGAAGGAACCGAGTTAGCGGGTAACGGGACTCGAACCCGTGACATTTTGCTTGGGAAGAATAGTGTCATGGTTGAGGGGGATAGTGTTGCCACACCTCAGACTGAAAATGAGGTGGCTGAATGAGCAAGACACCCTCCGCATTTATCGCTCAGCTTCAGCGCCGGATCAACGTCGCTACTGAGATTATCGCAGGTTTGCGCGGCTCTCCATTTAGCTGGGGAGGCGGCGAAACCACCTCTAAAACTCACATCTTAAAAGAGCTGGGGATTACGCTCGTGACCAAAACACGAGCACGTAAACTTGGCTATGAACTCAATCCAAGAGCTAAACCTGTTGGATCAGTCTACTTCGGTGCGCCCATCTCGAATTATGGCGATGTGTATGTGTTGGAATGTCAGTGCTGGCGAGCGCGGCTTCCTGAGAGCGAGCCGGTCAAATGAACCCCTCAGACCTTCAGGAGATGCTTAAGCGTGTCGATTGGGTAGTCAACAATACGGGGTTAAATGTACTCATGGTCATTTTCCTAATTCCTCTCATGATTCGTGTCGCCTTTCTTGTTGCCAAATTTATCATTAAGTGGGCTGAGGGATTGGAATCAACCGAAAAGCCCAAGCACGAACCGCCAATCAGCTTCTTTGAGCAGCCCGACACCGAGCCGGACTATGTGGTGGGGTTTGGCGACGATGGGGAGCTGCTCTATGCCAGCGAGAAGCCTAAGCGCAAGAATGATGAGGTGGGCTGATGGAAAAGCCTAGGGTAGGCCGTCCGCCTCTATATCGTAACGCGGCTGAAAAGCAAAAAGCCTACCGCCAGCGCCAAAAACGACAAAAACAGGCTTCGGAACTGGCTTTATGGCTTCTAAGAGAAATCGAAAATGAAAAAGTAGTGTTACTAAAATCGGTAGATTGGCACAGGCAAAAGGGTGAATCGGTGGAGGTGCGACTGATTGAGCCTGCCATTCTAGATTTCAACCCAAGCCCCGACGCATACGCCAATGGTCGATTCTTTACCAGTATTGATTTGACGCTGTTTCGCTATCTTGTCAGAACTGGTGAATTGATCTTCAAAGAAAAACATTGGGCTGGTGCGAAGTACACATTCAAAGATTAAGGAAAGTACAAAGCACCCGGCAACCCGGTTCCGTCGGTAACAACTTTAAATTCATACAAGCCCCTCATTTGTGGGGAGTCACCGAGCGGGCAATAAATCTACAATGAATGTATCTATTCAGAAGGGAGACATCAATGGCCGGGGCAGTTGCAGCAGTCTTAAGTCAGCAGGGGCAGGTGAGTGGTGAACCGCTCGATATCATATCGATCATTCTCGCGTTGGTTATTGTCTTGACACCAGTCGGCATTTTCAGTTTGGTTGTATCTGCCCACCGGGAAGGAGCATTAAGTAGGAACATGCTTTTTCTATGTATCACGTTGTCTATCTTAGGGGCAATTGCGGCAGTGGCAGGAATGGTATCCGTCATGATGGTAGCTTTTGGTGGGATCATCGCTAGTGTAATGAGGGCGGAGCACCGCTTCAAGCAAAAAGCGAGCGAGAATTTAGAATAAAGTTAAAGCCCCGGCATTTCACCGGGGCTTTTGATGCGTACCGACTGAACCCCCTTAATCGGGACTGAAGCCGAAGGCGCCAACGACTTTTCTCATGATCTTATCGGCGAGCGTGAAAGCGATTCTGAAGCCAAAGGGTAGAACGACAATGGTGATGCCCAGCGGAACATAGCCAAACAAGCGCTGAAAAAACTCCCCTAATGCGGCATGAATGGTTGCCGTATCAATCGACATAATAACCTCCTTTCTGCTGTCTAGAATTACATCCAATTGTTGCGCCCGGTACGCTCACCGCGCTTCAGCGCTCGCAGCTCTGGCCCATGCGGGTCATGGGGATAGCTGCCTTCTAAGGTTCGCAACCGATTAATGAGGCGCTTTCGCCAGTCCGCTCGGCGTGGCTTGGTGAGCAGCCGAATCAACTTATCCAAGGGCAGCTCGTGCCGCTCCAGCAAGTCCAGCGCCGCAAATTCATCCCGCGCAACGCCAGCCGTCATCAGGCGCTGGGTGTCGTCATTCCCTTGGACGCGCTCGCCCTGGTTGATAAGCGTCTTTTTGAGGCGCGGTAGTTTGCTGCGAATGTGGGTGTGGAAAAGGTAATTGAGTAGACTCATGGTGCGGGAACCTCCGTAGGGACATCAGTGGGCGTTTCTGAGGGCGTGGGCGTGTCTGTGGGCATATCCGTCCACGTTGGGCTGGGAATATCGGTAAATGTGGCGCTCGGCACGTCGGTGGGCGTTTCTGAGGCCGTGGCCGTCTCTGTTGGGGTTGACGTAGCGGTAGGCGTTTCTGAGGGCGTTGCGCTGGCTGTGGGCGTCAGCGTCGGGCTGCTGGTTGGTGTGGGTGTTGGCGATGGCTTCTGAGTGGATTGTGGGCGTGGGGTAGCTGTCACCACCACCGGCACTGGAACGGGTTGGATGCGCGTGACGACAATCACTTGAGGCTTTGCGGTCGGCTGGGGCGCTTGCGGCTGGGGATTGCTGGGAGCTGGATAATTATTGGGCACCGGATTGTTTGGTCGGTCGGTTGCTCGCACCGTTGGTTCACGGGTCTGCTCGGCAGTCCACATGACCGTGGGCGGCTTGAGGGTGATGTAGAGCGCCGTGATGCTGGCTGGAATGTCGGGCGTGACAGTGCCGGTGCTAGTCGGTGTGTAGGTCGCGTCCAGCGTCGGAGTGGGTGTGTAGGTCAGCCAATAAATGGCGGTGCCGGTTAGTCCCCACTCGTCAATTGTCGGTGTGATGGAAGGGGTTTGGGCGACGGCGGTTTGTGTGCCGGATGCTCGCGCGGTCTGTTCCCGGCTGACCAGCATGGTCACACTGAAAATGCCACAGAGGAGCATGGCGATACAAAGTACCGCGCAGGTGATGAGTGGGCGAGCGCTGGCCTTGGGCGGCGGCTGCTGATTGAGAGTCGGGTTATAGCCGCTGGGCCGGTAATGGTAGCTGGTTGCCATTTAGAGCTTCTCCAGATGGGCGCGAATACTCATCAAACCCAAGAAGATGACCAAGAGCAGCAAGCCAATAAACACGATGGTGGCAAGGCTGGAGCCATCCAGCAGATTCCAGCCCTGAACGATGTTGGTTGTAAAATCGCCCACAACTTGATTCGGATCAATGCCGATATTGACGGCAGGCGTTCCAATCGGAATGGGAGTAGGGGTAGGCCACATAATTACCTCAAAATGGTAAGAAGTCTAAAACGACCGAAATAACCTTACGGAGGAAACCAAAGAGGACGGCCAACACCGGCAGGAGGAGTGTCACGAGCTTTGTGCCAATGACCACCACAAAGCTGAGCAGCGCAAAGCCAATAACCGGTGTCAGGTTGCCTAAGTTGATTTCACTCACCCCGCGCACATAGCCAAAGAAGGTAGCGCTGTCGCTCGTCAGCGTGGCGAGGTGGTCATCATTGTTGACGGGCGTCCCACTCACCTCCACAGCCGGTTGGGTTGCCCCAGCCAGATATTGTAGGGTTGCGAATTGGTCATTGATGCCGCTCACATCCACATCGAAGCTGGCCTCCGTTGGGGCAGGGGTGGCAGTCGAGCCGCCCGGTGTCTGGGTGGGCGGGTTCAGGGTGATCCCGATAGTGGGCATGGGAGTTGGGCTTTGGAGCTGTGGTGGGTTGGGTTGAGGCCACGGAATAGAGCCGCATGGCAGACCGTTCCCACATTCGCCGGCACTCACCACACTGACACCCAAGACGAGGGCAGCGAGACTCAACAATCTCCAGCGCTTCATGATCCGCCTCCAGTGGTCACAATGGCAGTCTTGAATTCGCCGATGACCCACAGCACCAAATGAATACCTGCGATACCGAGCATTAAGGTCAGCAGCACTGCCCAGCGCCCGCCTAAGATGGTATTGTCCAGCAGCCATGTAGCCCGGCAAAAGAGGCTGGATGTGGGATCCACATTGCACACCGGCAAACCATCAATCGCCACCGGTGAGGCCGTGTTGTAGGCAGTGATGAGACCACCGAGCAGGGCGGTGATTTGGTTGAACAAGCCCAGCAGCCGCCCCAAAAAGGCGAGGGCTAAACCGATGATGCCCGTGAGGATGGTCAGGAACAAATTAGCCGCTGTGTTGAGGATACCGAGTAGCGTATTCACAATATTGTTGATGGGTGTGAGCACGCCCGTGATGAGGCTATTCAGCACGCAGAAGATGTCATTACACGAACCGCCTGATTCGTAGACCGTCGTCACCTGACCGATTGCCATGTTTCGGAAGTGACCACCCAGCCAAGGAAAGAATTGGGAGCCGAGCCAACTGCTCCACATCTTCAGGGTGGACTGTGCATAGCGCGCTTGCCAACCAGCGAGGGTATAGGACTGCTGACCGAGCACGTACATTTTGTTGAGGAGCACCATCAGCTTGCAGGTGAAGAACTGCTCCGATTTCGCCCAATGCCAGTTCAGCCATGCGGCGGGATCATTATTCTGTGGGCGACTCACGTAGGTACAGTTGACATCAATCGGAGGTGGCGCGCCGTCGCCACTCTGGCCCGGAAAACCGCCACCGTCCATTGTGGAGAGGCAGGCATCGGTAATGGTGATACCGAGCACACCCATGTCACCGGCGGTGGTCGTTTCCACCTTGATGTTCATCAGGTCATCGGTCTCATCGGAGACTTCGATCTCAGCAATATAAGCGAGCTGGCCCGCGCCATAGGCCAGATTGCCGGTGATGTTGATGGGCACCATGTCCTGATAACCCGTGCCGTCCGGGTATTCGTATTTGACCGAGGCAATAGCCGAGGCTGAGGAGGTGGTGTCTAGCGAACCGTTGTACCACCAGTCCCCGCGAATGACTAACTTGTAGGTGGCCGGGCCGCCTGAGAGCGGCAGCAGGTGAACATTTTGAGAAATCACTCCATTATCCGGGACGTTCAGCGCTTGGTCGAATGCCTCCACGCCCTCGCTTACCGTCCAGCCGCTGATGCCATTCACAAAACTTTGGTTGTTGAAGTAGCAAGAGTTCGGCCCGGTGTCCGGCGCGCCATCCGTGACACACAGACTCCTAACTTCAACACGACCTGAACCAACATTTTGAACAGCGACTGTATAGAACGCCCCTGCGTCAGGATCTCCAACTGGCTCAGCGGCCAATTGTAGACTTGTCCACTCAATAGGGGAGGGGAAACGCTGAGTATTGGATCCCAATTGCAATTGAATAAGACCGGGTGCTCCATTCTCGCCTTGAGCATACGCGGTCAGGGTGTAATCGACTTCCGCGCCAAGATTAATAGTGGCTGTCACTGATTCACCCGGATCCAAGATCACGCCCGGCTCTGTCCATTCCACGTTGCCATTGGCCGTCCATCCATCGCCTTGGCGCGCAAACTGCGGATTAAAAGCGAGACAATTCCTAAACTGGCCCGTCGCATTGCAGTTGTCGTCACTGGTTGGCTCAACGGTGAGCTGCGAGGCCAGCTCTAAAATTGAATCGTCGGTGTCGTATTCGGTGAGAGCCGTAAAACCCATTGCCACAGCCGTGGCCGGAATATCGCGCGTGAGCGCGCCGCCTAAACCTGTGACGCTCGAAACAGCGCTCGCAAAAAAACCAAAGACGGGCGGGGCAAAGGTTGAAACCCCGCTCAGTATGAGGCCAGCTACGCCGGGGAAATTAATGGCAGTTGAGGCGATAGTGGTAATCGCCAACGTCTCGCCGAGTACACAGCCCGCATCTACAGTATCGCCAACCACTACATAGTTCGGAGCATTCTTAACCAGATATTGAATCTTTTGCCCCTCGCCAATTTGCAGAGTGACAATATAGGCATCGGTAGCATCTAACCAGTATTCATCGCCTGCCACCTCGGAATAATCCGGGCTTTCATCCTCAGTAAAAATAAAGCGTCGGGTGATACAGGGCTGCTCGTGATCGGCTTGGAATGAGGTGATAAAAGTGGTTACATCAGGGTCTTCAGTGTCTAGGGTTGAAGGGCTGACAAAGTGTAACCCGCAATCCTCCCACGATAGGGGATGGACGCTCACAATAGAACCAGCGTCAGCAGCGTGCACTTTTGCGCCCGGTGCTTGGCTCCAAGCTGTGACGGTCTCTAAGCCGCCTGCATAGAGCGTCGGGTAGAATTGGTAATCCTGATAATTACTGGTCGCCAAATTGCCAATAATATGCTGGTCATAAAGTGGACTGGTATCCACCTCATCATCGCTGGTGAGCGGCCTTGTGAGCGTGCCGCCCCCGCAATCCTCGGTACAGTCATACTCCCAAGCAATGCCGGTGATCCAAGTATACTGAGTTGAGGAGGCGGCATAGGACGACCAAAAGCGGGCCCCACCGAAATTACTAATGCTTGTCCATACGTAGCCGGTCGTGCCGCGCCCCGACCCATCAGCCGCGGAAAAGTCCGGCGCATGGCCGCCGCCGCCCAAATCCTCATAGCCCGATAGCCCGATACCGTCTGTATACACGGTGAGTTGTGTGACGTTTTCGAGGCTGGCCTCTAACGCGCCACCCAGATCGGGAATTTGCACATAGAGATATTGAGCGTCAATTGTTCCGCCGCCATGAACCGCTGTGAAGGTTGTTTGGTAGCCCGTCCCACTTGACCATGTCCCATCCGCAACAGCCGCGTCCCCGTAAGGCGGAATAAAATCGGCCCAATGTAAAATCGTGAGATCATTATGAACTCGTAGGTCAATATAGACCTCAGTCGGATCTGCTTTGACGTGAGGCAGCTTTAGGCCGACCAAGAGGGCCACGAGTAGCAAAGGAATTAGGCGCAAGAGCGAACGGTGCATGAGCAAACCTCACTTCTAAAAACAAAGGGCGCAGCTTGAATAGTGCGCCCCTGCTAACTGGACTTCCGGCAAGCGCTAAGGGCTACTTGCCGCCGAATCCGCTCTTGACCATATTGACAATCTTCCCGCCAAAGGCGAGACCGATGCCAATCGCTGCGGGGATGCCGACAATGGCGAGGCCGAGGGGGAGAAAACCGATGGCGTTGTTGACGAGGTCAGTCACAGCGGCGGTGATGGGGGCAGTATCTACGGTCATGATCGCTTATACCTCCTTTCTTTGAGAATTTGTTATTGACGTGAGCCACGTGTAGATCGCGAGGATCACGTTAAAAACCACAAGGAAGGCTGTGGCAACCACCACGGCCTGAAGAAAGAGCTGCAACACGAAATAATCAAAAATCTCGGACGGCATTGATGGCGACCTCCAAGACTGACCAGATGGCGCGGGCCGCAATATCCACGACCAGATAAAAAGCCATTGCTGCGAAGGGCAGAATAAACATGTAGATCACTGCTGACCTCGCTTCACATAGAGAAAGATGAGGGTGATGAGCAGCCCGGTAATGACCACCAAGAAACCCACCATGACGTAATCCGCTGGTGTGACCTCCAGCTTCATAGCCACATCGTAGGACTGGTCACCAAAGACGATGGTGGCGCGCAGCACATAGTTGGCAGTCGGGCTTGGACTGGCAGCCAGAGTCGGTGTGGGCGTGGGCGTTTCGGTGGGCGTGGCAGTGGGGGTAGGGGTGGCCGTTGGAATAGTGCACAGCCCGGTATAGGTAAAAGCGGTTTGCTCCTCCAGACTATTGCCCGCCAAGGATTTGTAGAGAAGCGTCACATCCCCATTCACCGGCGAGGCAAGGTCATAGCTGTAGGAACCACCCGGAATGCTGTAGGAGCCAAGCGTCACCGTCTCGGTGTGCAGCCAGAGCAGTGTGTTGGCCGAATCCCGCACCGAGATCTCAATTGACTCTTGACCACTTCCGGTGTTGTCGCGGTCATAGGTGGCGTCATAATCCGACAACGTAAAGCCGCTGCAATCCATCGCCGTGACGGACAGGCCGGTAATGCCCAGCGCCTCCACATGCCCAAGGGACATGAAGAGGGCCGCTAGGAAGGGGAGGGCAAACACAACAAGTCTTCTCATACTGACAGTATGCCAGAACTGTTAGCTTTGCAGTGGTGCAAACATTACCTAATGTTGTGAACTTTAGGTTAGAATTTAGGTTCTAGGGGTGCAAAGTTGGTAGCATGAGGCGAGGAGGTCACTATGAACTATATGGGCAATTACACCACCCGACGCACAGACAAAGATGTGCTTTCGGCCCTGACCGAATTTCTGAAGCGCGGTGAGCGCGTGGCTGTTCGTGAGATTGCGAGTTACTTGGAGTGTTCCGAGCGAACCGTCCAATATTCCATCCGACGCTTGGAACAATCCGGGAAAGTGCGAATCCTTGAGACCAAAGGACGGCCCAACTGCTACGAGGTGCTGGCATGAAAACCTCTGGCTTCTGGGTTGGTCTGTACATGGCGCTCATTGGGGGCAACTGGATTGCCTACCACCTCATCCTGCCCCTTAGAATCGCGCACCATATTCTCTTGACGGCTTTCCTCGTTTATTTTCTGTGGAAGCGCGGGCTGCCCGATACCCCGATGCTTTTGCCGCTCGGTGCGCTGGCGGCGGCTGTAGCGCTATCTGGGGTCAACGCCATTGACCGCCGGATGGCCTTAGAATACGGATGGCACTGGCTGACCAATTGGCTGCTGTTTCTGTATCTCATTGACGCGCTCCGAGATGGGCAGGACAGCGCCTTCTTCAAAGCTGTGTTTCTCGCCGGTGGACTGCTGGCGGCAAGCTGCCTTGTGGAGTGGCTGCTCAGCATGGGCACCGCCCGGCCCGCCGGGATGTTCGGGGTGATTAACCTGACCGGCGCGTTCTTGGCGGCGCTCATGGTGCCGGCTGTCGCTTGGACGCTCACGGCGAAAAGCGATCACCGCTGGCTGCTGGCCGCTTCTATTCCTCTGATGGGTTTTGCGATCCTCCTCAACCAGAGTCGCGGCCCGCTGCTGTCGATCTTCGTGGCCTTGGCGTTATTTGGAATCCTGACCCTCCACACCACATGGCTCAAAATCGCGCTAGGAAGCGTTTTGGCGGGTTTTGGACTGATTATTGTTATCGTCATGAGCAATCAAGCTGGTCACAACAGCGGCGACGTGGTGCGGTTGGATTTGTGGAAAGCGGGCGGACAGATGCTCGCGGATTATCCGACCGGGGTTGGGGCAGGGTTGTTTCCGCAAGCCTATCACCCACTCAGCGTCTCAGGCGACCACTACACCGGCGCGCACAATTTCTACATCAACTTGGGAGCGGAACTCGGCGCGCCCGGTCTGGCAGCCAGTGCGGCATTCTTCCTTGTTGGGTTGTATTTCCTCATCGGGCAAAAGCGTACCATTAGGGAGAATGCTGTACTGGCGGCTTTGGTGGGCGTCATGGCTCAATTGGCCGCTGACAATTACCCGGCGCAAAACTGGACGTTCCTGCTGTCGCTGTATGCGGCCTATCTGCTCCGAGAGGTGCGTTTCTTCAATCAGCCCATTCCACCCATTTTTAAGCATCTGCTGATTTACACCCTGCTGGTGTATGGCTTGCTATTCGCCAATTGGGACATCGCGCAGATTCACTACGAAAAGGCTTTGCAGCTTCACAGCTTAGATGAGGCGGAGATCGCGCTGGCCTTTGATTCTCATAACCGCTTATATGCCCTTGAAGTGGAGCGCTTCCAAAACCCGTCCCTTGTCATTTCATCCGATTTTGCCATAACCAATTTTGCGAGGGTGAGCTACTAGCCATGAGCGAACTCATTGAGGCCCAACTGCCACCGCCTTTACACGCCTTAGAGCATGTGGTGATTAGCCCTGAGAATATGGCAATTGAGGCGAGACTCGAACGGGTCGAACCCTTGAGCAAAGCCGAGTACAACCGGATGCAAGGGCAACTTGCGAAACTCCAGCAGCAGCTCGCCGAGGGTAACTACCGGGAACTGCTCGCCGAAAAAGAGGAGCTGCTGAGAGCGCAGGCCATTCTCCAAGAATATGTGGACGGGTTAAACATCATCCTAGACCGGGAGCCTGAAGATCCTCATTGGCTGGCGCAGTACAACGACGCGATGGATGTTTTGGAGCCCATTAACGACAAATTGAAGCTCCTCAAAAAACTCCATTATTCGGCTTATGCCATTTTCCTGATTGAGCAGCGCTTGGCCGATGAGCCGCTGGTCAGGCAGCGCCATGCTGAGGACTTAGACGACCAGAAGCGCTCCCTCACAGAAGCCAAGATTTACGAACGGCTGATTATTGACCGCTGGTCCCGTTTGGGCTTCAAACATGAATATACGGTGGGCGACCGGAAAAAGGTTGACCGGGTGGGTTTCGAACGGGTGGATTATTCGCTGGACGCCATCTACTACAAAATCGCGGCGGGCTACAAAACGCTCACCGGCTGGAAAACCCTCATCCCGGACGGCGTGCGGGTCGGCGATTTGATTGATGACAAAACCATCCTCGAACTGAGTATCGCCTGCCAGCGCCAAGTGACTGCCGAGCACAATGTCAACGGGGCGTGGATTGTGGTTCATCGCCTTGACACCATTGATGGGCTGATGAGCTATGTCAAGTTTGAAGCCGTGATGACGCGCTACCCCAAAAAGGATCATTGGCATATGCCGGTCTGTTTGGGCGTCGGGCTGTACCGCACCGTTTGGTGGCTGCGCCTCGATGAGTATCCCCACTGGCTGATTGCCGGTTACACCTCCAGCGGCAAGAGCAATCTGGTCAATGTGGGCATTTGTACCCTGATCAGTCGGCAAAGCCCGGATGACCTGCGCTTGGTGCTGATTGACCTGAAGGGGGGCTTGGAATTCAGCTTCTATGACGGCATTCCCCATTTGTACAAAGGTATCGTGGATTCGGTGGAGGGCGCGGCGGACGTCCTCGCCATCTTAGAGGCGGAGATGAATCAGCGCTTTGAGCTTTTGCGGGGTGATAACGTCAAAAAGATTGAAGACTATCACATCAAACACAGCCCTTCCTCGCTCCCTCGCCTCTTGTGCGTATTTGACGAAGTGGCCTCGATTGGCAATCAGGGGGATTTGACCAAACGGATAGTGGCCTCTCTAGAGGAGTTGGTGCGGAAAGGCCGCGCGGTTGGAATCCACATCTGGTTTTGTACCCAGCGTCCCGATGTGAAGGTCTTACCCGGTTCGATCAAAGCCAACCTTGCCCTCCGAATCAGCGGACGGATGCCGGACGCTGCCAGCTCCCAGACGGTCTTGGGCAGCAGCGAGGCCAAGAACCTCGCGCCGATTCAAGGTCGTATGGTCTTACAAGTTGGCCCCGATGCCATCCAAGTGCAAACGCCGCATATTACGAATGAAGATGTCTACCGGGCGATTGAGACGGCTAAAACCTACGCGCCGCCCAAGCCGCTGCCAGAGCCAGAGGTCAAGGTCGTTGACCGGCGTTGGACGCCAGAAAAGATTGTGGAGCTGAGCATCAAGCATCTGCAAGGGAATATCGGGTGGCTGCCCGTGCATGAGGCGATCAAAGAAGATGTGACCCGCGAGCAAGCCCGTCAGCTTGTGGAGGCGGTCTGGGCACTGAAAGAGGTTTGTTATGACGGACAAATCTATCGAGTGACATCCGGGGGCGGACGGAAAAAGCGGCTGAAGTTGGTGGAAAACGCCGAAACACCGAATTCCGAATAGTCCCTATATCGTATTTTGGTTGGCATTTTGAACGGTATTTTGAATTCAAGGAGGATTTGTATGAACGCTTTGATTCGCAAGTTTTGGTGGAAGTGGCTGGCTTTGCTTGCCGTCAGCGGTGGCCTTGTGGCTTTTTCGCCGATGGAATTCCCCCAATACCGGGCGCCCTTATTTGTATGGGTGGTTGCGCTATGTATCGCATTGCCCATCGCCCACGATTATTGGGGAGCAACGTTCAGCACGCTTTTTGAGCACATTGCTATGCGGCTCGTGCGCCGGTTCGGAAAAGAGCGGGGTATGGCGTTAATGCTCATTGTCCTGGTTATTTTCTTGTTCGCGTGGCTGCTGCTGGTCGTCATTACATCCAGCGGCACAGCGGGTCAACTCTTGTTTTTAAGCGCATTGCTAGCGGTCATCTTCTGGCCCACTTTTTTCACCGTTGCCAATATCTTTCGGAGTGTGAACCATGCGTAGATTACTCGTTGTGCCGGTCGGTTTGTTGGTGATCGCGCTGGTCGGTTTTATCTTGGGATTCGCCGCCCAGCTTCCGTTCTTCACCTTCATTTCTATCTTGTGTGCCCTGCCCCTGTTTTTGCTGAGCCTCGGCTTTGCATTCGGCAAGGCCAGCAATGCTTACCGCTTCTTTGTGCCGAAAGAGTTGCCCCTTCAGCAGCAGCAACCCCAGCAGCGCCGCCAGCGCTTGCAGACCTACAGCGTCGGGGAGAGCAGTGGCGATTTGAGAGGGAACTAGACATGGCAAAACACATAAGACCACCCGCTATTGGGCATGGGCTCTATCCCCATACTGCCAACACTTTTTGTAAAAATTGTGGGAGCAGCATGAAGGGATGGAGTCAAAAAGGCACTCGGCTAAAGTTTTGCTCCGAAGAATGCAAAAAAGCCTATAAAAACTCTCATCATAGGACAAAAGCACAATGATGGGCCATACCCACGCGCTGATCGGTTCGGCGCTCGCCCTCGGTGTGGCGCTCTCCAGCCACGCCGACACCAACCATACGATGCTTTTAGTGGGAGTGGGCGCGATTGCTGCGCTCATTCCCGACGTTGACCACCCGCGCGCACCCATCCGGCGCAAGCTGGGTTTCTTAGGCAATGTGCTCTTTGGGCGCTTGAAACACCGGGGGATTACCCACACCCTCATTGCCATTGTGGCGATTGCAGCCGGGGCCTTCACCGCGCTCCCCCCACTTATTGGGGAGGTGGTGGTCTTAGGCTATATCAGTCACATCCTTTCGGACATGCTGACGGTCTCCGGCTTGCCAGTGTTCTGGCCCTACAGCAAAGAGGATTACCACTTGCTGCCCAAGGGCTTCTGCATGACCACGAACACATGGCCTGAGCATCTGATTTCGCTGGGCTTAGTGGTCGTAATAGGCAGTCAAATACCGGGTCTTTTGCCACGTTTTATTCACTAGGAGGTATTCCGCAATGATCTTCCTTGCTTTTGTTTTGGGCGTGATTGTCGGTGCGGTTGGATTGCTGATCTTCGGTGGCTATCTTTTGACGCGCGGCTTAGATCGCCAGCCTTGGCAGGAGAAATATTGGGATGATGAGGAGGAGAAGTGATTCTAATCATCCTCCCCGCGCTGGCTCTCTTTGTTTTCCAGTGCGTGATGGCGATGTACTACCTGATTAAACACTACCGTGAGGATTGGCAGCTTGTGAATGCTTATCTGGAACCGGTGCGCTTGCGCAACCGCTATGTCATCGGCTTTGAATATGCGCTGGCGTGGATTTTTTTCTTCATCTGGCTGCTGAGTGGTGACGCGAGCTTTTACCAGCTTTCACTCATCTCACTGCTGTGTGGCATTCTGGCGATTGCCATCCAGCTTTTAATCAAATTTTTGTACCATCAGATCCCCCAAAATTGAGGCCAAAATAAGTCTTGTAAAGATGAAGTGTCATTACTTATCTATTGTCGTGCAGCCATCGGGTGATAGGAGCATTTCAGGGTCTATCCGACCGGGATCGTCACAATTAAGTCGGGTGATGATACTTGTATTAAGGCAGCTATTTGTAGAGGCTTTCACTGTAGCTCTGGCTTGCAGCGTAATGTGGACACTTCCAGCGATTGATGTAAATCCAGCCTCACGCAGCGCGCATACCGCATAAGGCAATCTACTTAAATACACGTCCTTATTGAGGTCGTTGCTCTGATAGGTGTACTGGATATAAAACTCTCCACGCCTAAATGGGAATATGACCAGAGAATTTTGTACACCTCGTTGTTCTATCTTCATTTCACGGTTGATAATTTCCAGAGCCAATGAGCCTTTTATAAGTCCCTCTAAGCGCTCAATACCCAACTGATGTGCATATTCAAGCTCACTGGGTGAAAGTGTTCCAAACGCCTTCCAGTCCAGTAGTTGATTTTGCATATCTGCTTCAAATGTTGTTTCTGCTTGGGGGCTATTAAACGCTCTTGTCAATTCGACTTGCACTGTAGAAATCGGTGGTATCAGTGTGAATGTCGGCAAAGGAGTTTCTTCCGGTGGGGCCGAGCTCGGAAGTGATGCAACCGTGGGTAGGGCTGAGGCACTTTCCCCATTTGCTAAAGAACATGACACAAAAAATAAGGTAGTGATGGCAAGTAGAATATATTTTTTTGTTCGCATAAAGCCCCCTCGAAAGAAGTATATGAATCAATAGTAACCTTTTGTGAAATGCCATTTCATAAAGGTTTCGACTGATGGTTATGGATTGGTAGTTATGCGGGTAAGAACCGGGGAGTATTTTGAAAACAACTTAACTAAATCGCAGGGTAGCTATCTATTGATTAATATTTTCATGGCTGCTTTATCATCCCCGCGCCGCATCGCAGCTAATACAGCGCGCTCGTCATCCGAGAGATTATCTATTTTCATATGCGGACTGGGATCGTCTGTAAGCCCTAAGAGGTAGTCGGTGCTTGTATCAAGCGTTTTAGCCATAAGGGCAGTTATTTCACTAGCAGGGTCATTTTCGCCATGAATCCACCGACGAACTTGTCTCTCGGATACGCCTAAAATTTCCCCCATTGATGTAGTGTTGTGTCCATTTTTGTCCATCAAATCCCGCAACCTATCTTTACGCATTTCACAAATTCCTCACTTATTTCAAACCTAATTTTAACTGAAATGGAATTGCATTTCATGGACAGTTACGTCATAATTGGACATATCCGTCCGGTCATTTTTTTCGCTAAGTTCGGACGTATTTGTCCGAAGAAAAGGACGAAAATGTCACAGAATCAATTACCCGAATCCCCCACGCAGGAAGTCGTCGCAAAAGTCAACCAACTTGGTTTGACCAAGGCAGCCAAAGCGCTCGGCACATCCCCAGCGAGCCTATCGCGTTGGCTAAATCGCAATGGCTACTTCTCTAAACCACAGTACGTGAGAAAGGAGAAACCAACCCATAAGTTCCAGCCCGCATAACAGATTGGAACATTCCCGCAAGAGCTACTCGAAACGACCGAATTAATTTAACTAAGCAAAGGAAAACAAGAATCATGATTAAGCGCGGAAGTCAACTACCGACCATTGCCCTCAATTTCGAACATCCGAAATTGCCGGGTGTCACGATGGCACAGGTAGCAGCCGATAGTCAAACCGTCGTGGTGGCTTACCTCAACCACCTCGGCAATGCCCTCGACGTGCGGGAGTTCGCGGTCTCGGAACACCCGGAACTGAGAGACATTGTGAAGTTCACTTACTTTGATGATGTTTGGGATTTGGACATGCTGGTTGCGCTGGTGGATTTTCCAGACCCGGAGGAGCCGTGCGGCGAGCTTGCGCCCTTAGTCCCGGCCTACTTGCAGTCTTTACAGGCGGCTGTCTAAATGGCTACCACACCGACGCGCCCTATTGAAGATACGGTCTTATTCAGCCGGCGCAATTTGGAGGCCATCAGTGAGCGGGCCGCCGCTCACATCATGATGCGGAAGATGGATCCGACCGAGGCATGGAAGCAAGCTGTAGAAGATGAGGCTCAACTGATTCAATACAAGCTCGAACTCATGCATGAGGGCATTGTCAAATGGGATTGGTCATCCGAGCAATTGGAGGCCATGCGGCTGGGCTTGCAGTTTGTGGAGGCCGTTGAGCGCATAGACCCCACACCAGAGCCAACCTAAATCAAAACCCACCGGGCAGGGCTGCAAGGTGGGTTTCGGAAACAACAAATATATAAGTGAGGACACATATGATTATATCACCTGTGACGGGCGAGCAATCGCCCGTTCGACCTATTTCCCCTCAGCAGCGGGCTGAGCATGATTACTGGCTCCATTGGTATCGCCTCGAATCCCGCAGGCGTCTCTACTCCCCTGTCGTGCCGTTACCGGCTGAGGCACAGGCCAAAGTCTCGGCCTATTGGGCGGATCTGTTTAAGGCCGAGCGCGCCGCGCTTGACGCGCAATGGGCCGAGCCAAATCCTCCGGTGCTCATCACCGACCTATCTATGAGTGAGGAGGCTCCTGATGTTCGGAACGAACAAGCCTGCTGAACTGAGCGCCCTCGATTTATGGGCTATTTCGCAAACCTATCATGGCAAAAAGGTACCGGGCGATTTGGCTTTAGGCGAGGAGATGTATCAATTCTTGAGAAACCTCTCCGAAGTGGCCCCGAATTGGCGCACCACCACCGTTGCCAGCGCTCTCGGCCCGGTGGCGCTGGGGCGAATCATTTCGCTCTCCGAACATGCCCCGATGCCTGCCAATCTCAAAAGCGCCCGCGCCCAAGAATACATGCAGCCCGCCTCAATTATCGGACAGCCATCGAAACGCGAGAGCTATCTAATCCTCGCCGATGAACTCAAGAACTTACCGACGCCGGTCTATGGCCTTGATGACTATCCGGTCTATATGAAATGCCTGAATGCCTTGGTCGGGCCTTCCGGTTCGGGCAAGAGCTTTGTGGCGGTGGACGTGGGCGGCAAGCTCGCCAGCAAAGGGGCGGTGGTGGAATACATTGCCGCTGAGGGCGTATTCGGTTATGCCGACCGCTGGGAGGTCTGGAAAGCCCATAACCGAATTAAAGATAGTAAGAATTTTCATTTCTATACCCGCGCCCTCAATATGATGGACGAACAAGCCGTTCAAAACTTCATGGAGGACATCAGCAAGCATAAGCCGGACTTCCTGATAATCGACACGGTAGCGCGCTGCATGTTGGGAGCTGACGAAAACTCCACACGCGATATGGGTTTATTTGTCTCGGCCTGCGATTCAATCATTCATGCGCTGGGCGTGGGTGTGCTGGCTATCCACCACACCGGGAAAGACGGCAAGATGCGCGGTTCTAGCGCTTTGTTTGGAGCCTGCGATTCGGTGATGTTTCTCCAGCGCTCGGAAAACTCGCTCACCGTGTTCAATTCATTGGATCAAGGCGGCAAGAACAAATACAGCGAGGAGGCCAAGCCGAAATATCTGATGTTCATGAAGCAGTCGGCCATAGTCGGTGAGCGCATGTTTGAAAGTGTGGTGCTGATGCCTGCTCAAAATATCGACCTCAACAAAAAGGAGGATACCTTGACCACCAACCAACGAATCATCTTGGAAGCACTAGATGGATACGAGGAGGGTCTAAAGGCCTCTCAAATTCATGAGATGACTCAAATACCCTTAAGTAGCGTTTTCCGCACCGTCGCCCAAATGAAAAGATGGGATTGGTTAACAGCCCAAGACGATAAGTATCTCATTACGGAGGACGGCCATAAAACCCTACAAGATTGACTCTCACTCTCACTATCACCGGGTCTTTTCGCGCGTGCGCGCGCGCGGGGACACCCTTGAGAGTCGTGAGAGTCATGAGAGTGACTAGTCCATTAAAGGTCTTTGCGGTTCACTACGGCTTACTGAGAGTTTTATTACTATCATATTACGGGTGATAGTATGTGAGAGCGGTAATAGCCGAAGTGAGAGTGAATGGTCATTCACTCTCATTCAACTATTCTCAAATGAGAGTCGTGAGAGTCAACGTGAGAGTCAAATTTGAAAGGAGTAAAAACCGATGCCCATGAATAGAGCGCTCTACCCGGGCAACTGGAAAGAAATTGCCGCCGAGCGCAAGGCCGCTGCGGGCTATAAGTGCGAGGAGTGCGGCGCGCCCAGTGGTGAGTGGATTGTGCGCCATTTAACTGACCGTATGAAATACCTCACGATAGCTGATGAGGAAGAAATGTATTGGCACGCGGAGGAATACGAGGATAAGGAGGTTCTGGTACAGCTTGGCGTGGCCCACCTTGACCAGAACCCCGGCAACAACGACCTGTCTAATTTGCGCGTGCTGTGCCGGCGCTGCCATCTGGTCTACGACCTGCCATTTCATATAGAGAAGGCCAAACGGACGCGCCTCAACAAAAAGGATCAGGCCAAAATCATGGCCGGTCAACTGCGATTGTTTAAGGAGCAATTATGAACCTATCTGATCTGCGACAACTCACCACACTGCAATTTGACGAATGCCGTGATAAGGCCATCAAGCGCGTCCAGCGTCACTTGGGCGAGCGGCCTACCCGTGCCAAGTTCCAACGGGAGCTGGGGCGGCTGTGGACAATCTTGGATGTGCTGGCGGTGATTGTCTTTATCCCGGCGCTCCTCATCTCCTCGATTCACATCGTCACGCATGTGGGCGCCTTGTCCGGTGGTGCCTTTGACAGTCTCGCTCAAGCCTCCTCCGGCACGGTCATTCAAAAGGATTTGTTTGTGGCGGCCCATCAGTGGCTGCTCATCCCGTTGGCTGAGGGCAGCATGATTTTATTCTTGGTGATGTTCGGGGTGACCAAAGACGGTTGGCGGCGCTGGGTCTACTTTGCCTTAGCGGTGCTGGCGGTCGTGTTTGTCCTGACCTCCAACCTCTCTAGCGGGCTGGGCTGGCTGGAGTCGGCCCTCGCCCCGGCCTTTACCATCGGTATTGGTCTGAAGCTGGAGCTCCTGATTTTGCAGCAGCTCAAGCGCTCGCGGGAAGTCACTGACAAATACCTCCAAGCGCTTTCCATTTGGGAAGCGGCCAGTGAGGACGCGACCCAGCATCCGAACTTCCGCCCGTACTTCATGAATGAGATTTGGACAGCCCTCATGAAACCCAAAGGTAATCAGTGGGCGATTGAGGCCCAACCCGGTTTCAAACGGGCCGCGGTTGAGCGGGAACTATCGCGCGAAAACTGGACAGACGGCGCGGCTGAGCCGGTGGCAGTGATTGAGGCGCCGGAGAGCGAGGAGGTGCAACCGGTAAAGGTGGCCATCCCTTTTGGGAGTTCAGTCCGCGAACTGGCAGGAGCCGAATCCATGCTAATGACCGCGAGCGTAAACGGGCATGGTGGCGAGCTCATTACGGAAAAGTAACCAAAACTAGACGGATTAAAAGGAGCCTAGAGAAAAATGTTACCCGGTGAAATTAAACGACTCCGCAATATTGCCCGCTTGACAATGGTTGTCGTGCGAGCCAATCAGATCATCGAAGGCGCTCAAAACAAGCGCTTTTCAGCCCGCGCGGTGGAGGCTCAAAGGCGACGTACTCTAGCCTTAGAGCAGCTCAAGCGCCTCGGCCCGTGGCCCGTGTTTACGGAGGATAACCATGATGCCGCTGTGGATTGATTTGGGCGAGCTTACGGACGATGAAGACCTACCAGCTATAAATGAGAACTGCCCTTGGTGCGGTGCGATTTTGAGCATGGATGAAATTGACCGTGGTCGCTGTGCATCCTGTGGTTCTGTTTTTGATAGTTCGCAATATTTAGACGACGAAAGCGAGGATGAGGATGAGTAGGATGTTTGGGTTTGACTTAAAAGACCGGGTTGCTATGTGGAAAGCCTTCACCGACTCCATTCAGGGCTGGGGCTTCCATATCGCCAACGCCCGCCTGTTCGCCCTCAGTCAGATGATTGAGGGTCACTTAAACCATTCGTATTGGAACGATGAGGAGCAATTTCGCACCCAACTAGAGCAAATCTTGATGCTCATCGATTCAGCAAAGGAGGCCACCAAAAACGAAAAGCAAATTTACCTTTTCACCGTCTCAGAGTGGCTCGGCAAGATCATTGAAACCATCGAAGAAGCCGAGCGCCAGAAGAAGCGTCAGCAAGAATGGGAGCATGAGGAGGCGTTAGCTACGCAGAAAGCTATTGAGGCATCGGAGAACCATCAAGAGAAGATCGAATCCGATGCCATGGGAGATATACCATTTTGATCGCAAATCTCGGTCTTAAAGTTGCCATGCCTCAACTGCCACCGCCTCCGAGCCAACGATTGTTGCCTGAATATTTACCGATGACCGAACTCGGTATTGGCGACTGGGATTGGGAAGATGGCCCACCACCTGAGCCGTTCGTTTGTGATAAATGTGGCTGCCACTCACCAGCATTTGCGGGTGGGGATAGCATCATGCATCTAGCATCGGGGATGGTTCATTATACCTTCTGGCGCTGCCTTAATCCGGACTGTAACCATTGGTGGATGCTTGGGGACGGGGA
>Ga0207674_10002962_pt1 | contig 21094 bp, 19 predicted proteins | sample KBSCornC72_FD_184303 | JGI IMG/M metagenome (GOLD analysis project Ga0207674, IMG submission 184303) | Corn rhizosphere microbial communities from Kellogg Biological Station, Michigan, USA - KBS Corn C7-2 (SPAdes) (version 2) | ecosystem: Host-associated > Plants > Roots > Rhizosphere > Soil ...
CCCACACTCGCCGACGCGGCCGGGGCAGCCCCTGCGCCCACGCCAACCCCGGTAACGATCGCCGCCGCGCCAACGGTATCTTCGGTCTCTGCGCCGCCTGCGGTTGCGCCGATCACGGCACCGCCCGCCGCCGCGCCGGCCCCGTTGCTGCTTGATCCGTTGCTGGCGCAGATCGAGCGCGGGAATCCGCAAGCGGCCATCGCCGGAATGCCGCTGATCCTGCGCCGCCTGCTGCCGCTGTTGCGATTGCTGAGTCCGACGCAACGCGATGGGCTGATCCGCTTCCTGCAATCCGACCGGAGTAATCCGGCCGACAACCGGCGCGCGTCCTAACGATTTCTGAATTGATTCGGGCGTAGGCTGAATTCGTGAGTTGCTCGAAACCGTTTCTCGGCAGGGGAGATGCGTCATGACAGCAATGGCGGTTCACGCTTCGCAGGGTTCACACGTTCAACTCAGTTGGCCACGCGTCAGCGCGTGGTCGGGTTCGTTTTCGCTGCATCTGCTCATCGCGGCGTTGCTGTTGACACCGCCGGTGGTGCTGCAGCTCACGCGCGAAGCTCCGGTCGAGCATCCGGTCGCGCGTATCATCGAAGTCATTCCGCCAACTGTCGTTCCAGACTTGCCGCAGCCGGTGGTGCGACATCAGCCGATCACGCCGATCAGGCGTGTGCCTGTCCAACAGCCGCTTGCGCAGCAAAGCACGGACATGTCACGCGATACACCGGTCATCGATACGCCACCGGCGCTCGAAAACAAACCCACGATTCCCGACAGCGTGCCGAGTCCGATCGCTTATGGTCATCAGACGCGCGTCGCCTATCCGCGCGAATCGGTGATCAATCACGAACAAGGCACGGTGATCCTGCGCGTGTTGGTCGGCGTGGACGGCGTCCCGCAAGCGGTGGAGATCGAAAAATCCAGTGGCTTCCAGCGTCTGGATCGCGCCGCGCGCGAAGCGGTGAAGGCATGGAGTTTCCATCCGGCGATGCACGGCGGCGTGGCCAGCAGCGCGTGGGCGCTCGTGCCGGTTACGTTCAATCTGCAGACGTTGTAGAGCGGGCGAAGGGCCACCGGAGCGCAGGAACCGGCGGCCCGCCGTTCGCTTCGGCATCCCGCATGCGCCGTCCGGGCACCGGCGGCCCGTAAGCCACCTGGCGCAGCAGGTCATTCAGACGCGCGTGGCTGCGATAATGCAGCCATGCACCTGCAGATCCTCGACCTCGACGGCGCGCTCGACTCGCAAACTTCGCTGCGCGGCGTCGCGCCGTGGGACTCGGTCGGCCGGCTGGAACTACGCGATCTTGCGCCACGCCTGCGCTTATGGGCACGCGACCGCACCATGCGCGCCGCGCGCGCGCGCCTGCGCGAACGCGCGCGTGAAGAGCCGACCCTGAGTCTGCTCGGTTCCGGCGACTTCCATCATCTCGCCGTGCTGCTGATGGAGCAGGCGCGCGAGCCGCTCACGATCATTCACATCGACAATCACCCGGATTGGGTGCGGCTGGCGCCGCGTTGGCATTGCGGTTCATGGGTCAATCAGGCGCTGCGACTGCCGCAGGTGCAGCGCGTGATCACGCTCGGGCCATGCAGCGACGATCTCGTCCGCCCGGGCCTCAAGGGCGGCAACCTGCCGGCGCTCGGGCGTGGCCGCATCGTGCTGTTTCCGTGGCAGCATGCGCCGTCGCGCGTATGGCGACGCGTCGCCGACGGTGCGGGTCACCGCTATCAGAACGGTCACCTCGTGTGGTCGAACCTGGCCGAAATCGGCGTGGAAAAAGCCCTGGATGCTATAATTCCACTGATTGAAACCTCGGCAATCTGGATCAGCATCGACAAGGATGTGCTGGCCGAAGCAGATGCGCTGACGAACTGGGATCAGGGACATATGCCACTCGCGGCGGTCGCTCAGGTCATCGCCGCGGTGGGCGCGCGCAAACGCATCGTCGGCGCGGATGTCTGCGGTGAATTTTCCGCTGCAAACCATTCGAATTGCCTCAAACGCTGGGAAGCGCGCATGGATCAGCCGCAGCGCGAACCGGAGGCTGAGCGGCTCGCGCGCAACGAGGCAACGAACCGGGAATTGCTCGTGGCGATCGAAAAGGCGGCACGCCGATGATGTGGTTTGCGCTGGCTCTGCTGTTCGGCACGGTGCTGTGCGATGTCGGCGGCCAGGTGTGTTTCAAGCTCGGCGTCGGCCATGAAACCGAACCGCTGCCGGCGATGGGCGTGCCGTCATTCGTGGCTGGCCTCGTCGGCTCACCCTGGATCGTGGCGGGTTTGCTGATCTACGTCGTCGAGTTCACGTTGTGGTTCGCGGCCTTGTCGATGACGAAACTCAGCTTCGCGTTTCCGTTCATGGCACTGTCGTATTGCGGGGTCGTGATCGCCAGCCGTTTCGTGCTCGGCGAACACATATCGAAGCGGCGCTGGCTGGCCACATTCGCCGTCGCGGTCGGCGTGACCTTGGTCTGTTGGCCAGTTCCTTAAGTCGATTTCAGATATTCATAAACTCGTGTTTTGCATAATTGCGTTTTCGAATCAGTGATGTCGCGATGATCAAGAAAGTCGATTTCCATTTGCCCGGCGGCCGCAACGGCGTGCTGCTGATCCACGGCCTCACCGGCACGCCGACCGAAATGCGGCTGGTCGCCAAAGGCCTGAATCGCAATGGTTTCACCGTGCACGGCATGCAGCTGGCCGGGCACTGCGGCGACGAAGCCGACCTGCTCGCGACCGGCTGGCATGACTGGTATCGCAGCGTCGTCGAGGCAGCGGAAAAACTGCGCGGCGAAGTCGACCATCTGTTCGTCGCCGGCTTGTCGATGGGCGCACTGCTCGCGCTCAAGCTCGCCGCCGATCATCCGGACAAGGTCGACGGACTCGGACTTTACGGCACCACATTTTTCTATGACGGCTGGACGATTCCGTGGATCGGCAAATTGTCGTTCATGCTGCCGCTCGTATGCGGCCTCGGTTTCGGCCACAAGGCCAAGTTCCACGAATGCTTCCCGTACGGCATCAAGGACGAGCGCATTCGCCAGCGCATCGCCGGCAGCATGTTGAGTGGCGACAGCGCCGCGGCCGGTCTGCCGGGCAATCCGTGGCCATCGCTGGCCGAGTTCTATCGCCTTTCATTCCGCGTGCGCCGGCAGCTCAAGAGCGTGCGCACGCCGTGCCTCGTCGTGCACGCCAAGGACGACGACGTGGCGAGCCTCAAGAACGTGCGCATGGTCGTGCGCGGCGTCAGCGGTCCGGTCGAAACCGTGCTGCTGGAAAACAGCTACCACATGATTACGGTCGATCAGGAGCGCGACCAGGTGATCGAGCGCTCGACGCGCTTCTTCAATGAAGTCGCACACTCGCGCTTCGTCGAGATGCCGCAGGCCGCAGCGGTGCCTGCTGTTGCCGATTGATGAAGACGGTCGTCGCCGATTCGATCGAGGCGTTCGGCCGCGACGAGTGGAATCGCCTGTTTCCGGATGAGCTGGAAGACTGGAGCTACTATCGCGCCGTGGAGCGATCGGGCCTGGCGGATTTCGCCTGGGTCTATTTCGGCGTACGCGAAGACGGTCGTTTGCGCGCAGCGGTACCCGCCTTCGTCACGGATTACGAACTCGACACCACGGTGACCGGTGCGCTGCGCCATGTCACCGACGCACTGTCGCGCGCGTTCCCGCGCCTGCTGCGCCAACGCATGCTCGCGCTGGGTTCGCCGGTCGCTGAAACCTGCCATCTGGGTTTCGAGCCCGGAACATCAGCAGCGGACCAGACGCAAATGCTCGACGCGATCCTCGCTCGCGCGGAAATCTACGCACGCGAGCAACGCGTGCAGATGTTCGCGGCAAAGGACAGCAGCGCCCGCCAGGATGCGTTGTGGGCGCCTTCTGCAAAACTGCAGGGCATGCGTCGCCAGCCCGGGTTGCCTACCGCTTTTCTCGACGTGTGTTTTGACAATCTGGACGAATATCTCGCCTCATTGAGTCGCGCCACACGCAAGGACATGCGACGCAAGCTCAAGGCTGGCGCCGAACTGCGCGTGGAATGGCGCACGAACGTCGACGACATCGCACCTGAAATCATGCGGCTGTACACGTCCACGTACGCGAATGCGCAGCTCAGCTTCGAGGAGCTCACCGCCGAATATTTTCGCGCCGTACTCGCCGAACTCGGCGAGCGCGCCAGCTGCGTCGCCTACTGGCTCGGCGAAAAGCTCGTCGCCTTCAATCTCGTGCTGCACGATGGCAAGCGCCTGCTCGACAAGTTCCTCGGCATGGATTACGCCTACGCGCATGAATACAATTTATACTTTTGCACCTGGTTCGAGAACGTGCGTTATTGCATCCAGCATCGCATTCCGCTGTATCAGAGCGGACAAGGACTGCACGTAATCAAGCGCCGCCTCGGCAGCCGCCTCGAAGCGAACTGGCTGTGGTATCGGCACCGCAATCGCCTGCTCGATGCGATTCTCAGCATTATCGAACGCGTCGCGCGGCTCGACCGCCACGACCCGGAACTCGCCGCGCTGATAAAGGAGTCTTCGCCATGAGCACATCGCGCCGCGGCATCTGGATTGCCTGGACGGCGTTGCTCGGCTTCGAGACGCTGTGCCAGATCTCGCTGAAATACGCCGGGCTGGCCAACGCGGATTTCGATTTTTCGCCCGCGGCGTTCGCCCGGGCAATCGTCACGCCGCCGCTATGGGTGGCAATCGGCTGCTATGTCGGCGCGTTCGTGGCATGGATGACGATATTGCGCAAATCGACGCTGTCGGCGGCGTTCGCCACCAGCGCGATCGTCTTCGTCGCCGTGATGTTCGCGTCGTGGTGGGTCTTCGGCGAACATATCGGCACTTTGCAGCTGATCGGCGCTGCCATCATCGTTGGCGGGATTCTGCTGCTCGGCGCGGATGACGCAAACGCGCACACCGGCTAATCTAGCGCACTTCTTGAACTTGTCATCCCGCTTTTTCGGAGAATTCCATGAGCAGCGTACAGGACACGATTTTCGACATCATCGCCAAGGAAGCGGGCATCGACCGCGCGAAGATCACGCCGGAGTCGACGTTGAAGGAACTCGAGATCCAGTCGCTCGACGCGGTGCAGATCATTTTCGAGATCGAGGATCACTTCAAGATCACGCTGCCCGACCGCGATCCGAATTTTGATACCGAGTCGGTCAAGGGCCTGATCGATGCAGTGGAAAAGCTCGTCGCCGCAAAAGCAGCGACGCCGCCAGCAGCCTGATCGAGCGTTTTTGGCATGCGCCGCGTAGCAATCACCGGCATGGGCGCGATCAGCGCGTTCGGCAACGATGCACCGCTCACGTGGGCGGGCATGCGCGCGGGCCGTTCCGCGATCGGCCCGATCGCGAACATCCCGACCGACCTGCTCAATATCAAGATCGCCGCGGAAGTGCGCGGCTTCGATCCGGCGGCGCATTTCGATTCCAAGCGCATCGTCTTTCTCGACCGCGTCGCGCAGTTCGCGCTCGTCGCCGCGCGCGAAGCCGTTGCGCAGTCGGGCCTGGAGTTCCGCGCCTCGGGTCTCGGCGAGCGCACGGCGTGTATCGTCGGCACCGGCATCGGCGGCGAGAATTCACACAACGAACAGTCGCAGCGTTTCTACGGCGACAAGAATCCGCGCGTGCACCCCTTGGCGATCGTTCGCGTGATGGCCAACGCGCCGGCGTGCCATGTCGGCATGGAGTTCGGCCTGACCGGTCCGTCGTTTGCGGTCGTCAGTGCCTGCGCCTCGGCCAATCACGCGATGGCACAGGCATTCGAGATGGTCAGAAGTGGAAAAGTGGATTTTGCCGTCACCGGCGGCAGCGAGGCCTGCGTGACGGTGCCAACGATCAAGGCGTGGGAAGCAATGCGCGTGACCGCCGATGACACTTGCCGGCCGTTCTGCAAACAGCGTCGCGGCATGGTGATCGGCGAAGGCGCGGGGATTTTCGTGCTCGAGGAATACGAGCATGCGCGCCGGCGCGGCGCGACGATTCTCGCCGAATTTGCCGGCGCCGGCATGTCGGCAGACGCCGGCGACATCGTATTGCCTTCCGCGGATGGCGCGGCGAAAGCGCTGTCCGGCGCGCTCGCCGACGCGCAACTGGCGCCCGCAGACATCGACTACATCAATGCGCACGGCACCGGCACGCCCGCGAACGATCCGACCGAATCGAAGGCGATCCGGCGCGTATTCGGCGCGCATGCGAATAATGTCGCGGTGTCATCGACGAAATCGATGCATGGCCACGCACTCGGCGCAGCCGGCGCAATCGAACTCGTCGCCGCCATCGGCGCACTGCGCGACAGCGTGATTCCGCCAACGGCGAATTTCATCGACGCCGATCCTGAGTGCGATCTCGATTACGTGCCGAATACGCCACGCGAAAAGCCGGTGCGCGCCGTGCTGAGCAACTCATTTGCGTTCGGCGGCTTGAATTGCGTGGTGGCTCTCAGGCGCATTTGAGAATCCGTTCGCCCTGAGCGTAGCCCCGAAGGGGCGGAGTCGAAGGGTAGTGCTTCGACTCCGCTCGCTGCGCGAGCTACGCTCAGCACGAACGGAGATTATTCGACGCTATTCACTGCACCCATGCCCTCCTTCCGCTACCTCCAACTCGACGTCTTCCCCGCCACGCTCGGTGGCGGAAACCCGCTCGGCGTGGTCGTCGGCGCCGCCGGCCTGAGCGTGGAAACGATGCAGCGCATCGCGCGCTGGACGAATCTCGTCGAAACCACGTTCGTGCTGCCGGCGGACGACCCGGCCGCCAGCTATCGTCTGCGCATCTTCACGCCGCATAGCGAAATTCCGTTCGCGGGACATCCGACCGTCGGCAGTGCGCATACGGTGCTCGAGACCGGTTTCGCGCAGCCGCGCGACGGTCGGCTCGTGCAGCAATGCGGCGCCGGACTGTTGCCGATTGTCGTCGAAGGCGACGGCGAAGCCCGCGTGCTCAGTGTGCAGGCTCCGCCCGCGCGCATCCTGCGTCACGGCATCGAGTATGGAGCGCTGCGCGCCGCGCTGGGCTTCGCGGAACTCGGCAAGCTGCCGCCCGCGTTCGTCGAGGGCGGCCGGCGCTGGTGGCTGGCGGAACTGGCCGACGAAGCCAGTGTGCGCTCGCTGCAGCCCAACCATACGGCGATCAAGGCGCTCGCACGTGAGGACGCGTGCATGGGCCTGTGCGTATTTGCTCGGTGCCGCAGTCCGGATTACGAACTCGTCGTGCGCGCGTTCCCTGCTGGCGCGGGCATCGTCGAAGACCCGGCCTCAGGCGCCGCCAACGGATTGATCGCCGCGTACATCGCGCAATGCGAAGCACACGGGGAACTTGCGCTAGGCTATCGCGTGAGCCAAGGCCGCGAAATGGGACACGATGCCGAGTTGATCGTACGCATCGACGCGGATGCGACCGTTTGGGTCGGCGGACGTACACGCACGATCGTGGACGGCCAAATCAATTGGCCAGCCGGTTAGCGCAGCTTGCGCGCGAGCACATCGAGCAATTCGCCGGCGGGGTCCTGGCTCTGCTCCCAATACATGATGCCGCCGAGGCGCTGTGCTTTCACGTATTCCGCCTTCGACGCGAGCGATTGCAGATCGTCGTAGCTGACGAAGACGTGGGTCTGCGCATTCCACAGATACGGTTCCTGCGCGACTTCGTCCCAGTAACGCGCGAACCCGTTGCGATCGATGAATTCGGCGACGAGTTGTGCCCACGGATACACCGGGACTTGACCGCTGAACGGCTCGTCGAGTCCGCGGTTTGCCGGCTGTACGCCGAGGAACGCTTTGCCGTAGAACGGCACGCCGACCACGAGCTTGTGCGCCGGCACGCCGGCGGCAAGATATTGCGCGACCGCGGCTTCCACGCTGCGCTCGTCCGCCGCCGAAGTCGCCGATCGATGCAACGCCGAATGATGTCCGCTGGTCTTGGTCAGGCTGCCGTGGAAGTCGTAGGTCATCAGATTGACCCAGTCGAGAACCGCGCCGACGCGCTCGAGTTCGATGTGCGCCACGAATTCGCGATCGGCCAATGCGGCCGTGATCAGATACGGGGCCGCGCGCCGGTCGCGCTCGACGGCGAGGCGGTCGAGACGACGCCGCAACGTTTGCAACAACAGCGTGAAGTTTCGCTTGTCTTCCGCACGATAACGAATGCCGGGTCCCGGCAATCCGGGATATTCCCAATCCAGATCGATGCCGTCCGTCTGCGTGTGCACCAGCAATTCGGCAACGCTCTGCGCGAAGCTCGCGCGCGACGCATCGCTTAGCGCCGCATCGGAAAACCCGTCCGCGCCCCAGCCGCCAACAGAGATGAGAATCCGCAGCTGCGGATTGGCCGACTTGAGTGCGCGCAACTGCGCGAGTTGCGCATCCGCCTCGGGCTTGAGCGCGACCTTTCCGTTCGCGTCGATGGCCGCGAACGCATAATTGAGCGCGGTAATTTTCTGCGCGTCGATGCGCGGCAATTTTTCCCAACCGGCGACGTAGCCGACCAGGCGATAGCTCGCCGCGTCGGGCTTCACCGGCGCCGCGCACGCGGTGAGCGCGAGCATGCACGCGAGCGCAAGCCAACGCACGGCCCGTTTCACGCAGTACGGGAAAGATCCGCAGCTACCTGTTTCGCCGCTGCGAGCGTCGCCGTCACGTCCGCATGCGTGTGCGCGGTGGAGACGAACAGGTTTTCGTAGGCGCCCGGATGGAACAGCACGCCGCGTGCGAGCATGCCTTCCCACCAGCGACGGAAAATTTGCTGATCGGCGTGGCGTTCGGCGTCGCGATAATTGTGGATCTCGGCTTTTGCAAACCATACCTGCATCAGCGGGCCGACGCCGACAACATAGGCCGGCAGGCCGGCATCGCGCAGAACCTTGCCCAGCCCAAGACGCAGTTCGTCGGATACTGCATCGAGTTTTGCGTACAGCCCCGGCGTGTTCAATTCATCGAGTGCCGCATTCGCCGCCGCGATCGCGATGCCATTGGCGCTGTATGTTCCGGCCATTGAAACCGTGCCGTTGGCGACGAGTGCCATGATGTCGGCGCGGCCACCCATCGCCGCAACCGGGAAGCCGCCGCCGATACCTTTGGCGAACACGGACAAATCCGGCTTGATGCCGAGACGCCCCTGCGCGCCCGCAAGACCCAAACGAAAGCCGGTGATCACTTCGTCGAAAATCAGCACGATGCCGTGCTTGTGCGTGAGCTCGCGCACGGCTTCGAGGTAACCGGCCTTCGGCAAAATGCAGCCGGTGTTGCACATGACAGGCTCGGTGAGCACGGCCGCGATTTGGTCGCCTTCGCGCGCAATTGCGTCGGCGAGCGCTTGCGCGTCGTTCCACGGCAGGATGATCAGGTTTTCCTCGACGCCCTTCGGCATGCCCGGGCCCTGCGGCACCGGCACCGGCCGGTTATCGGGGCCTGCTTTGTCGATGTTCGGATGCTTGCTCCAGTACACGCCGTCGGAGAAGCCGTGGTACATGCCTTCGAAGCGGATGATTTTGTTGCGCTTGGTGAACGCGCGCGCCAGACGCGTCGCGTACAGCACTGCTTCGGTGCCGGTGTTGCACAGGCGCACCTGCTCGACGCTCGGCACAGCGGCAATGATTTTTTCGGCCAGACGCGCTTCGTCAGCAGTCGGTAACGCAAACACGGTGCCGCGCTGCTGGATGAAATCGACGACCGCCTGCGTCACGCGCGGCGGCCGGTGGCCGAAAATCATCGGGCCCAAGCCGAGCAGATAATCGATGTATTCGTTGCCGTCGACGTCGCGCAAACGCGACCCCTGCCCGCTCTGAACGAACAACGGATACGGCGTCCAGCCGGACCAGGTCGCGCGCGCGGTGCTGTTGACGCCGCCCGGGATAATCCGGCACGCGGCCTCGAACAACTTGGCGCTGCCGGTGGTGTTGATGTCGGCGATCAGTTCGGGTTTGGACATGGCTGCCTCTGGTGTTTTTTATACCGTCGTTCCGCGAACGGGAATGACGTTGTGGTCAATTGGAGGTCTACGCCGAAACCACGTCGACTGGCGGCGCGACGGCATTGCGCGGCGCCGCGACGAGTTTCCCCGAAAGCAGCATCGGCAGCAGATTCAGTGCGTCGGCGAAGCCACCGATCGCCACGTGCGGAATTTTCTTCGTCACGCAATGCGCGAGAAGCTTGCCTTTGGCGAATACAAAATCAGCCGCCTCTGCGACACAGTAGTCGGAGGCGCCGTCGCCGATCAGCAGAACGCGTTTGCGCGTGTTCTGCGCACGCGACGCGCGCGCGCACTTGCACGTGCCGCTGGCGACGCGGCAAGTCGTGCTCGCATTCGGGAATTCCAGACTCCACTCGCGATCGCCGACCTGCTGCAGGCGATTCGAAATCACCGGCAACGAATCGAGTCCCGCGCGGCGCAGAATATTGTGGATGGCGTAGTCGAGCCCGTCGCTCAAGATCTCGATAGGAACGTTGCGCGCTTTCGCCGCATCGACGAAATCGGCGAAGTCGGAATCGAGCGCGCGCTCGGCGAGATGTGCATCGAACTCGTCATGATTCATGTCGAGCAGCGCCACCTGTCCGGCCATGCAATCGTGGGAATTGATGCGGCCGGCGCGCCAATCCTCCTCCAACACTTCCCAGCCCTCGCGGCCGAAGCGTTCGAGCAAGGTGTCGGTGGTGTCTTCGACGGTCACGGTGCCGTCGAAATCGCAGAGTATCGTCCAGTCGGACACAGGATTACCTAGAGCGTGGGAGGCGTTGATTGTCACGGCAGCGCATTAAGGAAACCTGTTTTCAGCAGGGTTTAACGCCCGGCACTTACCATTTCTGGCAAAATAGTCGTGTATTTTCGTGGATCGTACGCCGCATGTCGAGCCGGACCGCTTTCTTCGCCTATACGGCTTGGGACCTCATTCCCACCTTGATGGGACTGGGCCATCTGGCCTTCGTCGCCACATTGTTTTTCGGCTTCCACGCCATGCCGTGGGCGCTGTGGATTCCGCTCGCCTGCGTCTACGCGATCAGCATCTCGTGGAGCATCAATTCGACCAGCCACAATTTCATCCACAATCCGTTCTTCACTTCGCCGGTGCTGAACCGTATCTACAGCGTGATCCTGTCGCTGACCGATGGCTTCTCGCAAGAGTTCTATCATCACGTGCATCTGCGCCATCACGTCGGCAATATGGACCGCGTCGGACCGAACGGCACGACGATCGATCCGCTGTCGATCTATCGCCACGGCCAGGACGGAAAGCCGGAAAGCCCGTGGACGTATACTTTTTACAGTTACTTCCGTGACGACATCGGCGAGGTCTACAAACGCGTCAAGGAAAAATTTCCGGACAAGGCAAAATGGATCTGGCGCGAGATTTACATCGTCGTCGGTCTTTACCTGGCCTGCCTGATCTGGGATTGGCGCGCATTCCTCGCGCTCGTGCCGTTCTACTATCTCGGCCACTCGCTGTCGTCGCTGAACGGCTACTACGAGCACTTCAAAGGCAATCCCGACGAGCCGATCGCCTGGGGCGTAAGCACGTACAACAAGTTATACAATTGGACCTGGCTGTATAACGGTTTCCACGCCGAGCATCATTATCGTCCGAAGGTGCATTGGACGAAGATGATCGCGCTGCGCGACTCGATCCGCGCCGAGCAACAGGCCAAAGGCGTGCACGTGATGGGGTTCTGCCACGGCCTTGGTTTTCTCGACCGCAAACCGCCGACATACACGTTGATCCACCGCGAAGCCTGAATCCTCAGGCGGGCGCCGCTTCGCCTTCGATCGCGCGCAGGAATTTTTCTCCGTAACGCGCGAGCTTCGCCGCGCCGATACCGCTGATCGCACCGAGTTGCTCACTGTTGCGCGGGCGCTCGCGCAACATTTGCAGCAAGGTCGCATCGTGAAAGATGACGTAGGCCGGCACGCCCTGCTCGCGCGCGAGGTCCGCACGGGTCGCGCGCAGCACATCCCACAATGCTGTTTCGTGCGGCGCGATTTGCAGGCTCTGCCGCATGCGCTCACCGCGTTGCGATTTCTTTTGCGCTCGCCGTTGCTCGCGATCGGCAGGCCGGCGCAACGTCACGGGGGTTTCGCCGCGCAGCACGGCGCGGCTGGCCGCCGTGAGCCGCAGTACGCCATACCCTTCTTCGTCGGTGGCGAGCAGATTCAACGCGACGAGCTGGCGAAACACGCTGCGCCATTGGCGCGCGTCGAGCTCCGCGCCGATACCGAATGTGCTCAGCGACGCATGGCCCAGCGAGCGCACGCGCTCGTCCGCTTCGCCGCGCAGGATATTGACCAGATGACCGACGCCATAACGCTGGCCGCTGCGGAACACGCAGGACAGCGCCTTCTGCGCGAGCACGCTGCCATCGACGGCGGAAGGCGCATTGACGCAGTTGTCGCAATTGCCGCAAGGCGCCGCGAGCGTCTCGCCGAAATACGCGAGCAGGCGCTGACGCCGGCAACCGATGCTTTCTGCATAAGCCAGCAGCGCCTCGAGCTTGGCGCGCTCCACGCGCTTGCGCTCTTCGCCGGATTCGGACTGCGCGATGAACTGGCTCAGCGCGACAACGTCGCCGAGCCCGTAGCACATCCACGCCTGTGCGGGCAGCCCATCGCGACCCGCGCGACCGGTTTCCTGGTAATAACCTTCCAGACTTTTCGGCAGATCCATGTGCGCGACAAAACGCACATCGGGCTTGTCGATGCCCATTCCGAACGCGATCGTCGCGGTCATGACGATGCCGTCCTCGCGCAGGAATCGCTGCTGGTTCGCGCTGCGCGTGGCTGAATCCAAGCCGGCGTGATACGGCAACGCCGCAATCCCCTCGCCGCGCAGCCACAGTGCCGTGTCCTCGACCTTCTTGCGCGACAGGCAATAGACGATGCCGGATTCGCCAGCGTGGGCGCTCAGAAAATCCGCCAGCTGGCTCCGCGCGTTGTCCTTTTCCACGACACGGTAAAATATGTTCGGGCGGTCGAAACTGGCGACGAATTGACGCGCTTCGGCAAGACTCAGCCGTTCCACGATTTCGCGGCGGGTCGGAGCATCAGCGGTTGCAGTCAGCGCGATGCGTGGCACATCGGCAAAACGTTCATGCAGGATCGTCAGCTGGCGGTATTCCGGCCGGAAGTCGTGTCCCCACTGCGACACGCAATGCGCTTCATCGATCGCAAACAACGCCAACGTTGCACGCGAAAGTTGTTCGAGGCAGCGCTCGGTGAGCAGGCGCTCTGGCGCCACGTAAAGCAACTTCAACTCGCCGGCCGCGAATCGCCGCTCCACGTCGCGCTGCGTCGCCGCGTCCTGGCTGGAATTGAGGAACGCCGCTTCGACCCCGAGTTGGCGCAGCGCTGCCACCTGATCCTGCATCAAGGCGATCAGCGGCGACACCACGATCGCCGTGCCAGCGCGCAGCAACGCGGGAATCTGATAGCACAACGACTTGCCGGCGCCGGTCGGCATCAGTACCAGCGCATCGCCGCCACCCGCAACTCGATCGATGATCGCCTGCTGCTCGCCGCGGAAAGCCGGATAGCCGAAGACGGACTGGAGAATCTGCAACGCGGTGGACGACATCAGGCGATGCTATCAAAGCCGATCAAGCGCCGTAGTGGACGCGCCGCAGTTGCTCGTCGCAAGCCGCATCAAAGCTGGCTCTCCGGCATCTGGCGAACGTAATCGTTTTCAAGCGGATTCATGTGGCCCGCGTGGCGATGTTCTGTTACCTTGCCGCGCAATTTGCCCGCCCCGACTATCAAAAAACATGACAAACCGTCGTCTATTTGCGCTCGTGATCGCTCTGGCCGGTACCACCGCGGCGGACGCACAAACTTCCGTAGATACATTGCGCGGCCTGCAGGCATTCGGAGTGCAAGTAAAGATCGCGCTGGACCAGATCAAAGTCGGCAGACAGCCGCAAAGCAAGACGCTCTCCGACATGGAACACTTGTTGATGCGCCTGCGTGATTCCTCGGCGGGCGATGCACACCTGCAGCGCAAGTATCAATCGGTCGAGATGCTGTTCGCGAATCTGGAACGCCAAGCTGCACATCCAGCGCAAACGGCGCTCAATCCCGACAAGAAAACGCGCGCGCAAATCGACGTTGAAGTCGTGACCGCCAATCACGGAGCGAGCTGCGCCAATGCTCTGGGCATCAGCGAGAACCTGCCGGTGCAGCTGATGCTCGGCCAGGCAGGCGGCGATCGCAGTGATGCGTGGTTCCGCTACGAACCGAGTTTGGGCGCCCATGTCCGCTTCAGCACCGCGTCGGCAGGAGCAGATCCGGCGCTCGAAGTGTTCGACGGCTGCGCAACGCCCGCGTCGAAAATCGCAAGCAATGACGATGCGCTGGGTCTCGATGCGGCGTTGTCGGTAGCGCCGGTCAACGGTCGGCCGGTGTTCTTGCACCTTACCAATTCCGGACGGAGCGGCCGCGCCATGGTCCGCGTGGCAACCGCGGTCGGCAGCATCACGGGTGTGATCAGGGAAACGGGAAGCGGGACTGTCGTTCCCAACGCATCGATCCAGTTGATCGATACCAACGGCTCCTACACCGGCGACTACGCTTATTCCGATCCCGACGGCAGTTACTCCATCGCCGTCGCCAATGCCGGCGACTACTACGTCCAGGCAGAGGGCGTCTACCTGGGCGGCAACTATTTGCCCGAGCTATATCCCGCAGGTGCCTGCTGGCCGGGCTCGTATGGAATTTCCGACTGTGACCTCGCCCACGCGCAGACAGTTTCGATCGCCAGTGGTGCGGTTTCGGGAATCAATATCTCGTTGCTCAAGGGCCAGAGAATCGCCGGGCAGATCCGCGACAATTCCAACCAGCCGCTCGGCAACGCATACGTGGAACTCTATGACGCAAACGATTATCCGCGGATGAGCGCAGGCACGGACTCGTTTGGCCATTACGCTCTAGCCACACTGCCACCCGGAAGCTACAAACTGGTGGCGCAAGCAGGCGGTTATGGTTGGCAGATGTTTAACCATCTTGCCTGCGGCGGCGCACTGCAAATCGACTGCGATCTCGCCTTGGCCGGCAGGATCACTGTTTCGAATCAGGACGTCAGCGGCGTCGATTTCAGCCTGCCGGTGCTCGCGGCAATCGAGGGAACCGTAACCGGCATGAACTCACAGCCGCCGGCCAGTGCGCAGGTTACCGTCTTCGATACGGAAGGCAACGCCGCCGCTTCGGTATGGACGGATACCGCAGGTCATTATGTAGCGGGCCCGCTCGTCATCGCCAACTATCGGGTAGAGGTACAAGCCGATGGTTACTTTTCGCAGGTATTCAACGGCATCGATTGCGCGACGCTCGATTGCTCGGCGGAAGTTTCCGGCGCAACGCAAGTTGCTATAACCACCGAGGGACAGCACGCGCAGGCGAATTTCCAGCTTTCCTCGCTGCCGAGCGTCAGCGGACACGTGCAGGACAGTACAAGCGGGCTGCCGCTGGCCAATGTATCGATCCAGGCGTGGTCCGTGCCGCTAGGTTTAGCGTGGCCATCCAACTCGACCGTGACGAACAGTAACGGCGACTACGTCCTCGCCGGCACCATACCCGGACAGTATTACTTGTGGGCACAGAGCGACGATCACGTCGATCAGCTCTATTCCGGGATCGACTGTGAAGTGTTCCAGGCCGGTTCCTCCACATTCACAACGTCTTGCGACTTCGGCAGCGCCACGCCGTTGACGATCGCGCTAGGACAGGTGCCTGGTAGTTTCGATTTCGCGCTCGACGCCTCGGCAGCCATCAGCGGTCGTGCGGTCACTCGAGCCGAACCCGGTTCTGACTTGCCGGCGCAAGCCAGCTACGCCCACGTTTACGACGCCAACGGAGTCCAGGTAGCCCAGGCAGCGATGGACGCGTTCGGCAACTACGCAGTGCTCGACCTGCCGGCGGGCAGCTACTTCGCGCAAGCCCAACAGGGCAACTGGTGGCAAGCGCAATATGTTCCCCAGCTGTGGAAGCAGATCGACTGCCCCTCCGGTTGTGATCCGTTTGCAGGCACGCCGATCCCACTCGCCGCCGGTGCGGCGGCGACCGGCATCGACTTCGACCTGGTGCGCCTGGATGCGGTCGTCGGGCGCGTCACGAATACCGAAGGAGATCCGATCGCGGGCGCCGTAATCGATCTGTTCGATTCCGGAACCGGCATGTATGTGAATTCGGGTATCGCCGACGCGCAGGGCTACTATGTCGCGCAAGGATATACCGAGAGCGGGTTCTTCGTTGGCACGGAAGCAGGTGCGGGTTACTTTGATCAGGTTTACGCGGGTATCTCCTGTCCGCTCGGCGCCGCGTACTACGGCCTCTGCCCGTTCACGAACGCTGCGGCAATCAGCCTCGAAAGCACCGCCACACAGGCGCATGTCGTGGATTTCGTGCTGCAATCCAACGATCCGATCTTCGCCAACGGCTTCCAGTAACACGCATTCGGCGGGAGCGGCGCTGCCGCTTCCGCCCCGCCCCGCTTTTGGCTAATGTAGCGATCCGCCGTCAGGGGTTCGCCATGCTGCGTCCGCTCAAGCTCTTTTCCGTCGTCACCGTTTTGGCCATCGCCGGATGTTTCGGCGGGCCTACGCATCCGATCAATCCGCCGAACGCGAGCATCCAGCAGCTCGATGTATTGCCGGACGGCAAGTGGAAATTGCAGATCCGCCTGGAAAACTTCAGCGACAAGACGGTGCATTACGCGGCCCTGAAAGCTGCGTTGCGCGTCGGCGGTGAAGCGGCGGGCGATATCTCGTTGAATCCGGACATGGACATCCCCGGCGAGAATGCCGATGTCGTCGAAATAACGCTTGCTCCAAGCAAGGAAGCGAGCAAGTCATTCCTCGCCGATGTGGGCCAGCCCGGCGGCGCAGTCTACGAACTGAAGGGCACGATCAACATTCCCGCAGCCGGCAAAGACTACAAGTTCGAGCACAAGAGTCGGCTGTCGCCGGTGCCCGGCATCGCCAACGAATATCGCTGAGCAAGCTTGAACGCCTGCTCCTGACCCGTCCGCACAAATTCAATCATACGTTCTTATGACAGCCTACAAAGCTCCCCTCGCGGACATGCGTTTCGTCATGTTCGACTTGCTCAAGCTCGATCAGCAATACGCGCGCATCGAAGGCGGCGCAAATGCGACGCGCGACGTCGTCGATGCGATCCTTGACGAGGCCGCGAGGTTTTCCGAAAACGTGCTCGCACCGCTGAACGCATCAGGCGATGAACAAGGCTGCGTGCTCGACAAGGCGACGGCGACGGTGACCACGCCGAAAGGTTTCAAGGAAGCATATGCGAAATACGTCGAAGGCGGCTGGAACGGGCTGACCGCGCCGGAAATCTATGGCGGACAGCATCTGCCGGATTCGATCGGCGCGCCGCTCAAGGAAATGCTCGATTCGGCGAATCTGTCGTGGGGCAATTTTCCACTGTTATCGCACGGCGCGACCGAAGCGCTGCGTCTGCATGGCGAGGAATGGCAGCGCGAAGCGTTCCTCAAACCCATCGTCGAAGGGCGCTGGACCGGCACGATGTGCTTGACCGAACCGCATTGCGGGTCGGACCTTGGCTTGCTGCGCACACGCGCGGAACCCAACGGCGACGGCACGTTCAAACTCAGCGGCACGAAGATTTTCATCACCGCCGGCGAACACGATCTGACCGAGAACATCGTGCACCTGGTGCTCGCGCGGCTGCCCGATGCGCCGGCAGGCGTGAAAGGCATCTCGCTGTTCATCGTGCCTAAGTTCAAGGTGGACAAAAGCGGACAAATGGGCGCGCGCAACGGCGTGACCTGCGGCGCGATCGAGCACAAGATGGGCATCAAGGCCTCCGTCACCTGTGTGATGAATTTCGATGCGGCCGATGGCTATCTGATCGGCGCGCCGAACAAGGGCCTCAATGCGATGTTCACGATGATGAACACCGCGCGGCTTGCGGTCGGCATCCAGGGTTTGGGACTGACCGAGCGCGCTTATCAGAGCTCGCTCGCCTACGCGCGCGATCGCCTGCAGGGGCGCGCGCTGTCGGGCGCCAAGTTCCCGGACAAACCGGCCGATCCGCTGATCGTGCATCCGGACATCCGGCGCATGCTGCTCACGCAGAAGGCGTTTGCCGAGGGCGGTCGAGCGCTCGGTTATTACGCGGCAAGCCTAGTCGATCTGGTCGAGCGCGCAGCCGACGCGGACGAGCGCAAGCGCGCGGAAGAACTGTTGTCCTTCATTATTCCGATCACCAAGGCGCTGCTGACCGAAACCGCGAACGAGTGCACGTACCACGCCGTGCAGATTCTTGGCGGCCACGGTTACATCCACGAGTCTGGCCTGGAACAGTTCGCGCGCGACGCGCGCATCACGACCATTTACGAAGGCACCACCGGCATACAGGCGCTCGATCTGCTCGGGCGCAAGATCATGCAGACGCAAGGCGTGGGCCTCAAACATTTCCTCGAGGAGATCGGCGCGTTCTGCCAGGCGAGCGTAGGAAATGCCGCGGTACAGGAGTTCGTCGTGCCGCTGATCACCGCCGCCAAACAGTGGGCGGACATCACCCAGGAGATCGCCAAGCGCGCCGCGGTCAATGCCGAGGAAATCGGTGTGGCCGCGGTCGATTACCTGTTCTATTCCGGCTATATCGCACTCGCGTATTTCTGGGCGCGCAGCGTCGCTGCGGCGCAGGCGTCGGCGCAATCGGCGGAATTCAAACAGGCGAAGCTGGCGACCGCACAGTTTTATTACGCGCGCATCCTGCCGCGCACGCTCGCGCATGCGGCGAACCTGCACGCGAAAGCGGACACACTGATGGCGCTGTCCGCGGAACAGTTCTGATAAGCCCACGTCCGGCTATGGTTCTTTCGCCATGAATGATGCCGCCCCGCCACTCGAACTGCGTATGCGGCTCGCGCACGCCGATGACGACGAGTTCATCCTGTCCTTGAGCGAGCGTTTCGTCGCTTTTGAATTGCCGGCTTGGCGCAAGCGCGGCGAAACGCTTGCCGGCATCCGCGACGATATCGCGCGTCACCTGCGCGATCTGCCAGCCGGTTCGCACCTGTTCGTGGCCGAAACCGATGATGGCGAACGCTGCGGATTCCTGCATCTGCAGACGCACAAGGATTTCTTCACCGGCGCGCTGAACTGCCACATCAGCGACCTCGTCGTCGCACCCGCTTTCGACGGCCGCGGCGTCGGCGGCGCGTTGCTTGAGCATGCCGAAGCGTGGGCGAAACAACATCGCTGCCGATTCGTGACGCTGGCGGTTTTTCCGGGCAACGAGCGCGCGCGCAAACTGTACGAAACGCGCGGTTTCGGCGTGGAATTGCTGCGCATGGCCAAGCCGGTGAAATAGAAATCCGGGAGCGCCTGCGGCGATTCGTGTTGCTGCGCAGCAAGACAGACTGCGGTCAAACGGCGGAATATCCGTAAGAACCCGGAGCAAGCCGCTATTCGTACGAAGGAAAAAGCCACCTCGCTGGTCATCGCACATCTCGCCGGCGTGTCGCAGCCGACCGTGTCGCGGGCGCTGCGCGGCAGCCCGATGGTCAACGAGGCGACGCGCACGCGCATCCTCAAAATCGCGCGTGAGCTCAACTACAAGGTCGACAAGAACGCCTCGGGACTACGCAGCAAGCACAGCGGCACGCTTGCATTGCTGTTCTTCGAGGACCCGGCGCCCGACGATTCGTTGATCAATCCGTTTTTCGTCTCGATGCTCGCCGCAATCACGCGCGCGTGTTACGAGCGCGGCTACGATCTGCTGCTGTCGTTCCAGCAGCCGGATAACGACGACTGGCAGGCCGGCTTCGAGGACAGCCGCAAGGCCGACGGCATCATCCTGCTCGGTTATGGCGATTATCAGGATTACCGCTCGCGGCTCGCGTTCCTGATCTCGCGCGGCATCCATTTCGTGCGTTGGGGTGCGGTCGAGCCGGACCAGGCCGAGGTGTCGGTGACCTGCGACAATTTCCGCGGCGGTTACGACATCACGTTGCATCTATTGCAGAACGGCGCCGCACGGATCGCGTTTCTCGGCTATGCGTCCAATCATTATCCGGAGTTCTTCGAGCGTTATCGCGGACACAGTGCCGCGCTGCGCTCGGCCGGACTGCACCTCGAAGAGGCGCTGCAAGTCGATGCGATCTCTTCCGAGCAAGCCGGTTTCGAAGCCACGACGGAATTGCTCGATGGCGGCGTGCAGTTCGACGCGATTTGTGCCGCGAGCGACCTGATTGCGATCGGTGCGATGAAGGCGCTGCAGGGCCGTGGCATCAGCGTACCCGGCCAGGTGCTGGTCAGCGGCTACGACGACATTCCGCTGTCGAGTTTCGTCAATCCGAGCCTGACCACGGTCCAACAGAACACCAAAATCGCCGGGCGCATCCTTGTCGATACGCTGATCAAGCTGATTCATGACGAGCCGGCGGAAAATCAGGTCATCCCGGTGAACCTGATGCTACGCGATTCGACGAAACGCGGCTGACGATTGCGTCGATGAATTCGTATGCGGTGCGTTGTGGCTTGCACGCAAGCTGACTACGCTGGGAAGAATCCCAAAGCAGGCCTTCCACGATGCTTCGATACGCTCGTTTCGCCTACGCTTGCTTGTTGATTGCCGGCTCCGCCGCTGCAGCAGAGCACTGCGTGCCGCCGCCGATTTCCGAACCGCTGTTCCTGCGCGGCACGATGACGACATGGACACCGCGCGAGGATCTGCAATTCGCGTATCGCTGCAACGCGTACGTGTTGAACGTGAAGCTGAGCGGCACACACGAGTTCCGAGTTACCGACGCACGCTTCGGCGGCACCATCAATTACGGTGTGTCGGCGCCGCAGACGTTGCAGCTGGATCGCGCAGTGACGCTGAAAGCTCACGCGCGGGCGAGCATGCGCTTCGACTTCGGCGGCGCATACGTCGTGCGGTTGGCATTCCGCAACGATAAACCGCAACTCACGATCAGCACGGCCAAGCTGCCGGAACTGGTCGAACCACCGGTGGCGGACGCAATTGCCAACAGCTTGCGTTTCGATTCGCGCGACAGCGCCGCGCACAAATATCCGTTTGGCGCGGCGCCTGCGGGCACGCAAATGCAATTCAG